>Ga0070714_100001008_pt1 | contig 20098 bp, 17 predicted proteins | sample LARL83metaG_FD_65450 | JGI IMG/M metagenome (GOLD analysis project Ga0070714, IMG submission 65450) | Corn, switchgrass and miscanthus rhizosphere microbial communities from Kellogg Biological Station, Michigan, USA - LAR L8-3 metaG | ecosystem: Host-associated > Plants > Roots > Rhizosphere ... | reverse complement strand
GTCGGCGGCTTCGGAGGTTGCTGCTCCTCCCACGCCGTAAATGGCGTGGCGTTATAGAAGGTTGGGATCGTAGGTCGCAGCAAACCCCAGTTTTTTGCGGGCGCCCAGATGATGCCGGTCCCCCGCGGCGCGAAGATCCACTTGTGGGTTCCAGCTGCCGCGAAGTCACAACCGAGCTCCGCGAGCGCTTCCTCCTGGTTACCGAAACCGTGCACCGCATCCAGCACCACGAGCATCTGCTCGTGCTCACCGCGGCTGCGATTGGCATCGGCCACCACTTGCGTCAGGCTGCGCAACGGCAGTCTGACGCCGGTACACGAGTGCACCCAGGTAAGTCCGATGATGCGAGTGCGCGGGCGGATGGCGCGCTTGAGACGCTCTGACATCTCCTCGGCCGAGGCTGTAGCGGGTGCATCGTATAGCGCGATGCGGCGTATGCTCGCGCCGCTGCGTTCCGCGGCGAGCCGCATGGCCTCATGGTGAACGTAGTGGTCGTGAGTTGTGGTGAGAATTTCTTCGTCCCTGTTGAGCGTCAGGCCGTTGTAGATGAGCGCGAGGCCCTGCGTCGTGCTGTCGGTGAGCGCCACCTCCTCGGGCCGTCCTCCGATATAGTCTGCCGCCGCACGCTGCACACGCTCCGGCCGGGTCTCCGCCTGGCCGCCACCGAGGAACGCCTCAAACCCCATGCCCTGCTCGACCGTGGTGAAAGGGTTGGCATCGAGCATGCGCCTGAAGCGTTCGATTGCCGCGCGCACCGGGCGCGGGTGCGACACGATGTAGAACTGAGAGAAATGCAGCCACTCGGGCGAGAGGTCGAACTCGGCGCGCACCGCCGACCAGTCCGAATAGTCCCTGGCAATTGTCGGTGTGGCGGGCTTTGACTCGGCGGCACGCGCGGCGGTGCTTGCGACAAAGGACCAACCTACGGAAGCGACGAAGTCGCGGCGGTTGACTGTCATGGCAGCTTCCCTTGAGGGCTCGAATTGTTCGGCGCAGGGGCTGATTCTACTCCGCGGCGCACCCCGCTATTTTACCGACTGTGCGCCGGTGGGCGCGAACGGGCGAGGCAACGCCAGCGAGTGACGCGCTCCGCGGGTCGTCGGATTGTTGGATCCCAACTCTGGATAATTTCCACGCGAAACGGCGCAGCACGTTGCGCGACACTGCCGCAAGCAATACCGCAGCGATCCCATCAACATGGTGTTCTGAGAATGTTGCACGCCGCGGCGTACGCGCTGCGCGCCGCGGCTGAACCGCGTGTGAACTGCGGCGGGATGCTGCGGCTGACCCCGCTTGAAACGCGCTTGCCGGCCCCCATGCCCGTTCCTGCAGGGCGCCTTATGACAGTGGTCAACGACCCCCTGCCTGACTGCGTTTTAATGACTGCGAGCTTGAACGGTGACAGCGGCTGGGCGTCTAATCAATTGTCCGGCCAGCGCCCTGGAAACTGAGCTCGCGCGAAAATGGGGTGATGAGCCGTGCGTAAGGCGATGATCAAAGTGACTGCGCAATATGTCATCCGAACCCTCGGCGCCGTGCTGATCGGCCTGACGGTGGCGGCTGCGCCCGCACTGACCTATGCCCAGCATAGTGGTGGCGGCGGAGGCGGCGGCCATGCCTCGGGCGGCTTCGGCGGGGGTGGCGGGCATATGGGTGGCGGCGCGCACTTCGGCGGCGGTGGCCATGTCCTGGGCGGCAGCCCGCATTTTGGTGGCTTTGCCGGGGGCTTTGGCGGCCACAGCTACGCTCCTTCCGGCGGCCATGCTTTCGCAGCTCCCCACTACGGTGTCTCGGGGCACTCCTACGGCACGCGATATTTCGCCCCGACCGGCCATGGCTTCACCTATACCGGGGCGCACTACGCGCGCTCGGGCTTTGTGGCGCGTCAGGGTGCCGGGTACACCAGCCGGCCTGGCACTGTCGCGCCGCACCCCGGTGTCGGCGCGCCATCCGCGACGTACTACTACGGGCATGGCGGACATGCCTGGGCAGGAGGCTACTGGCACGGAGGGTACTGGCCACATTGCTGGTACTACCCCGGCTGGGCCTGGTACCTGCCCGTCCTTCCCGTCGGCTACGTCACCTACTGGTGGGGCGGGATGCCGTACTACTACTACAACAGCCTCTACTACACTTGGAGCCCCGCCCAGAGCGGTTATGTGGTGACCGATCCGCCGCCAGTCGAGCAGGAGGGCGAGGGCAGCGCGGACTCCAGCGGTGCCTACGAGCAGGCGCCGCAGGAGCAGGGCGCGCAGCCAAACGGCAATGGCAGTGCAGGGGACGTCTACGTCTATCCGCGCAATGGCCAGACCGAAGAGCAGACGCAGAACGACCGCTACGAGTGCCACAGCTGGGCAGTGAGCCAGTCCGGATTCGATCCCACCCGTCCGCAGCAGACCGGTGATCCTGCCGATTACCGGCGTGCCATGGTCGCCTGCCTCGACGCGCGCGGCTACTCGGCGCGCTGACCTCCTCATCCAAGAGCTGACAGACGAGGAGGCCGCGGCGCGAACCGCGGCCTCTTCGTTTGAGCGTCCGGAACTAGAAGCCGACCTGGGTAGCCGGGCCGAAAGTGCCCGGCGAGCCTGCCTTCTGCAAGAGGACCCCCGCGCTTGGTCCGTCGGCAATCGCGATGTCCGGGAGTCCGTCCCCGTTGAGGTCGGCGATCACCACCGAAAGCGGCTGCCCGAGAGCGGCGTAGTTGGTCGCCTGGAGGAACGTTCCGGGATGCGCCGGATCCTGCAGCAGGACCGAGACGCTGCCGGTGGCACCCGGCGCAAGGTTCGCCACGACGATGTCCTTGTTGTGGTCACCATCGACATCATCGACCGCGACATCGATCGATGCGCCCGGCGTGCTGTACGTGACCGGCGGCAGGAAGCTGCCGGGATGGATGGAATCCTGCAACAGGACCGACACGCCGGCGCTGCCTTTGCCATCGCCACCCGGCCCGAAATTCGCGACGACGATGTCAAGATGTCCGTCCCCGGTCACATCCGCGAGCTTGACCGACTGCGGCTGCGCACCGGCTGGGAAACTGACCGGCGCCTGGAACGTGCCGCGCTGCTGCGGGTTCTGGAAGAAGATCATCACCGCACCGTTGTTGCCCGATGAATCGAAGGTGGCCGCCACGATGTCCGGGACACCATCGCCGTTGAGATCCCCGACCGCCACCGAGGGCGTCGTCAGGCCGGTCGGGAGCTTCATCGGCGCCAGGAATTTGCCGGGGTTCGCCGGATCGGCCATCAGCACGATGACGTTGCCGCTCGAGCTCATGTCGGCGAGCACCAGGTCAGGCTTGCCATCGCCGTTGAGATCAGCGGCGACCACCTGGTTCGGCTGGCCGCCGGTGACGATGTCGACGGCGCTGTTGTAGGTGCCGGGCGTTGCTCCATGCATGAAGACCGAGACGCTCCCGCTGCCGAAGTTGGCAATCACCAGATCCGCGAGACCGGTTCCGGTGAGATTCACGGCCTGGATGCTCGAGGGATTGGTCCCGGTGGTCGAGTAATGCACGCCGGTATGGAAGGTGCCGAGCGAGCCCGGGGTGTTGAGAATGACATCTGCGTAGCCCGGGTTCTGCGCAGCGCCTTCATCCGCCGTGGTCGCTACCAGCAGATCGGGCGCCCCGTCACCATTGGCATCGGCTACCACGATGGAATTGGGGGTGGGGATGATCGCCGGCAGGTTCGGATTGTCGTCGTTGTAGCAGCCCGCGAGCAGGCCAAGCGCCAGCGCCAATCCGCAGGCCAGGCGGCGGGAGGAGAGGGTACCGACACGATTTGGAAGAGAGTGCATTTTCACGGCGGGTACCTCCGTGCACTTATTCGCCCTGAATATCTGCCAACGCGTACCCCGCACCCAGGTTTACGCCGCCCGCCCCGGAAGACGCGTGGTGCACAGCGTACACTGCCACCGGCGGGCGCGGTATACGCGCGGGTGGGGCACAGAGCCATGGGGAACGTCGCACGCACGGTGTTTCTTTTCGATGTGGACAACACGCTGCTCGACAACGATGCGGTCCAGGACGACCTGAGTGCGCACCTCGAGCGCGAGGTGGGCCTTGTGAGCCGGGACCGCTACTGGGAGATCTTCGAGCAGCTGCGCAGCGAGCTCGGTTACGCGGATTACCTCGGCGCCCTGCAGCGCTATCGGCTCGAGCACCAGGACGACCCGCAGCTGCTGCGTATCTCGTTCTTTCTGCTCGACTACCCCTTCGCCGAGCGGCTGTATCCTGGCGCGCTCACGGCACTCGCGCGTTGCCGCGAGCTTGGTCCGACGGTGATCCTCTCCGATGGCGATGTGGTATTCCAGCCGCGCAAGGTGCAGCGCGCAGGACTCTGGGATGCGGTCGAGCATCGCGTGCTCATCTATCTGCACAAGGAGCAGATGCTGCCGAGCGTCGCGCAGCGCTATCCCGCCGAGCGCTACGTGATGGTCGATGACAAGCTGCGTATCCTCGCGGCCATGAAAAAGGTTTGGGGGCCGCGGCTCACCACGATCTTCCCGCGGCAGGGACACTACGCGCTCGATGCCCGCGAGGTTGCCGCCTATCCACCCGCGGATGTGACGCTCGAGAGCATTGCTGAGCTTGCGCACCTTCCCGCAGCCACGCTCTGTGGCGCGCGGCCAGGGTGAGCGGTTAGGCTTAATGGTCTATGTCTTCAGACCGTCCGTGGCTTGATCAGCTGCGCGAGAGCAGCAACGCGCTTCAGGGCGTGCTCGGCGCCCTGCTCGAGGCGGAGCGGCACTTCCAACCTCCGGCTACGCCGCTGGAGCGTTTGCAACAGATCACCACCAGCCCCGAGTGGGCGTGGCTGCAACCGCTTTATCGGCTCATTGCCGATCTCGATCACGCGCTCGCGTACGCAAAGGATCTGCCGGCGAGCGAAGCCGCGGCGATCGGCGCGCATGCGCGCGAGCTGCTCACAGGCGGCGGCGGTGCCAGTGAACAGGCGTTTCTCGAACACTATCGCGCGCTGCTGCAGACCGACCCGGCGGTGGCCATTGCGCACGCAACGGCGCTGCGCGCGCTGCAGGTGCTGCCGCCGGAGGCCGCGAACCAGTCCGAGCGGCTGCATGCCCGCCACCAGTGGAACGAACGGCGCCGGTTCCTGCGCATGGGACAAAGCGGGCGCGGAGCATCCTGAGGGCAGCCACCAGGATTCGTCGCCATTCGATGAGCGCGTGCAGCGCGCTCGCGGCTCAGAAGCGCAGCTCAGTAGCGCAGCGAGTAGGGCAGCTCCGGCATCTGCCGCGAGCGGATCTGCAGCTCGTGACGGTTGTAGTCGATCACGAGCACGTCGAACGATCCAAGCAGATCCATGCCGAGCGTCAACGTCGGCTCATTGGTGAGCTTCCAATGCTGGAAGAGGTACATGTCACCGAAGGTGATGCGCGCGCCCTTCACCTGCAGGTTGCCGAAGTCGATGTCCGGGGCGAGCAGGTTGTCGCCGGTCTGCACATCGAGAGTGACCCCGATGATCTCTTCGGGCGCGGCGTTGCGGGGCGGTACCCGCATGAGTGCATGGCGGAGCGCCAGGTTACCGATCGTTCCCTGCGCACCGGTATCGATGATCGCTTTGGCACGAACGCTGCCGACGCGAACGTTCGCGTACAGCAGTCCGCCGCTGGTCTGCGTGAGCGGCACGACGATGAAGTCATGCGGGGCACGCTCACCATGCGAGAGTGTGATCTCGAGGTGATCGTGTCTGAAGTCGGCATAGATGCGCTTGTTGGCGAGACCCTCGATGCCGAGCACGCCCTGCGCGCCGCCGAACACGTCCGAGAGCACCGGTAGATCGCTCGGTCCGATGAGCAGGTCGCCCACCTCGAGGCTTCCCACGTGCAGTGTGGGCACGACCGCGGTGCCGGTGAAGCCGGTGACCTGCGTGTTGGAGACGGCGGGTGCTCCCCCGAGACTCCGGGCGGCGCGGGTGGTGATGGCCGAGCGGTTGGCGCCGGTATCGAGCACGAGCCGGTAAGGGCCCTTGCCATCGATCAGCACCGGAGCCCAGATCCGTCCGATGCGGTCACGGCGCGTCGGCGCCACATAACGTGGCTCCGTGGTCTGCACGATGACTTCTTCGAGCTGGTCCGCCGGACTAGGCAACGCCTGGGGGGGCGCGGCTGCCGCCGTGGGCGCCGGCGTAGCGGTCGCGGTCTCGGTAGCGGGAGTGGCTGTCGGCGGCGCTTGCTCGGCCGCCGCGGTCACGCACAGCGCCGCCAGGGTAAGTCCCTGCATGCAGCGACGCATCAGCGCTTTAGCAGTCACATTTAACAGTAGACCACGCCCGCCGGGAGGTCTCCAGTTACTTCGTCGCAGTTTCCCTGCCGCCGATCCCATCGGCATTGGGTTGGACCGCGAGCGAAGAGGCAAAGTTTCGACTTCCGGCATCCGAGGGGTGCGTTGATGGTAACTTACACCAGATAAATCAAAGCCGTTCGGAGTATCCGCTGCATGAATCGAGCCGTCCCGCAGAGCGAAGCCTCGCCGCCACAGGCATCCCCTGCAACTCTCACCCACCTGCAACGGCTCGAGGCCGAGAGCATCCACGTCCTGCGTGAGGTAGTGGCCGAGTGTGAGCGGCCGGTGATGCTCTATTCGATCGGCAAGGACAGCTCGGTGATGCTGCACCTGGCGATGAAGGCCTTTTATCCGGCGGTGCCCCCGTTTCCACTGCTGCACGTCGACACCACCTGGAAGTTCCGCGCCATGTACGAGTTCCGGGATGCCACGGCGAAGCGGCTCGGCGTGCAGCTGCTGGTACACGTGAACCAGGAGGGACTGCGGCTCGGCATCGGCCCCTTCACGCACGGCTCGCAGGTGCACACCGATGTGATGAAGACTCAGTCGCTCCGACAGGCGCTCGACCAGTACGGTTTCGATGCCGCCTTCGGCGGAGCGCGCCGGGACGAGGAAAAAAGCCGCGCCAAGGAGCGCATTTTCTCCTTTCGCAGCGCCCAGCACCGCTGGGACCCGAAGCAGCAGCGCCCGGAGCTGTGGACGCTCTACAACGCGCGCAAGCGTCCGGGCGAGAGCCTGCGCGTATTCCCGCTGTCGAACTGGACCGAGCTCGATGTGTGGCAGTACATCTGGCTCGAGCAGATCCCGATCGTGCCGCTGTACTTCGCCGCCGAGCGGCCGGTGGTCGAGCGCGACGGCTCCCTCATCATGGTGGACGATGAGCGCATGCCTCTGCGACCGGATGAGCGGCCACAGATGCGCAAGGTGCGCTTTCGTACCCTCGGTTGCTATCCGCTCACCGGCGCCATCGAGAGCGAGGCCGACACGCTACCCGCCATCATCCAGGAGATGCTGCTGACGCGCACCTCCGAGCGTCAAGGCCGGGTGATCGACCACGACGCTGCCGCCTCCATGGAACGCAAGAAGCAGGAAGGGTATTTCTGATGGCTCACCAGTCGGAGCTCATCGCACGGGACATCGGCGCCTATCTGCACGCGCAGGAGCACAAGAGCCTGCTGCGCTTCATCACCTGCGGCTCGGTGGACGATGGCAAGTCAACGCTCATCGGCCGGCTGCTGTATGAGTCGAAGCTGATCTTCGATGACCAGTTGACGCAGCTCGCCGCAGACTCCAGGCGCGTCGGCACGCGCGGCGGCGAGCTCGATTTCGCGCTGCTGGTCGATGGGCTCGCAGCCGAGCGCGAACAGGGCATTACCATCGATGTCGCTTACCGCTTCTTCTCGACCGAGCGGCGCAAATTCATCGTCGCCGACACGCCCGGGCACGAGCAGTACACGCGCAACATGGTGACCGGTGCATCCACCGCGGATCTGGCGGTGATCCTGGTCGATGCGCGCAAGGGCGTGCTCGTCCAGACACGCCGCCACAGCTATCTCGTGCACCTCATCGGCATACCGCGCGTCGTGCTCGCGGTCAACAAGATGGACCTGGTCGGCTATTCCGCCGCCACTTTCGAGGAGATCGTGGCGCAGTACCGCGAGTTCGCCGGGCGGCTCGGACTCGCCGATATCACGGCCATTCCGCTCTCCGCGGTGCACGGCGACAACGTCATCACACGCAGCAGCAACATGCCCTGGTACGCAGGTCCAACCCTGCTCGGGCACCTGGAGACCGTCGAGGTCGATGCGGCGCTCGCCGGCCGGCCGTTCCGGCTGCCGGTGCAGTGGGTCAACCGCCCGAACGCCGAGTTCCGTGGTTTCGCCGGACTCATCGCCGACGGTACCGTGCACCGTGGCGATCGCTTGCGGGTGCTGCCCTCGGGCCGCGAGAGCCGCGTCGCACGCATCGTCACCGCGGAGGGCGATCTCGAAGCGGCGACCGCAGGCCAATCGGTGACTCTCACGCTCGATGCGGAGATCGACATCAGCCGCGGCGATGTCCTCGCCGCCGCCGACGCTCCGCCGCAGGTAGCGGATCAGTTCGAAGCGACCATCGTGTGGTTGCAGGAGGAGCCCATGCTCCAGGGCCGCACCTACCTGATGAAGGCGGGCACCCGCACGCTGTCGGCGACCGTGACGCCGCTCAAGCATCGCGTCAATGTCAACACGCTCGAGCACGAGCCGGCCGAACGGCTCGAGCTCAACGATATCGGCGTGTGCGAGCTCGAGCTCGATCGTCCCGTCCCGTTCGAAGCCTACAACGACAGTCGCGCTCTCGGCGGCTTCATTCTGATCGATCGGCTGACCAACAACACCGCCGGCGCAGGCCTCATCAACTTCGCACTGCGGCGCTCGCAGAACGTGCACTGGCAGGCGCTCGATGTCGACAAGCAGCTGCGCGCGCGGCTCAAGGGACAGAAATCCTGCGTACTGTGGCTCACCGGACTTTCCGGCGCCGGCAAGTCGACCATCGCCAATCGCGTCGAGAAGCGCCTGGCGGCCGCCGGGCGGCACACCTACCTCCTCGATGGCGACAACGTACGCCATGGACTCAACAAGGACCTCGGCTTTACCGCGCAGGATCGCGTCGAGAACATCCGCCGGGTCGCGGAGGTGGCGCGGCTCATGGTCGATGCGGGACTCATCGTGCTGGTGTCCTTCATCTCACCGTTCCGCTCGGAGCGGCGCATGGCGCGGGCGCTCTTCCCCGCCGGAGAGTTCCTGGAAGTGTTCGTCGATACCCCACTCGCCGAGGCCGAACGGCGCGACGTCAAGGGCCTCTACCGCAAGGCGCGCCGCGGTGAGCTCAAGAATTTCACCGGCATCGATTCGCCTTACGAGCGTCCGGAGAATCCCGAGATCCGTATCGACACCACCGCCCTCAGCGCCGATCAGGCTGCGGCGCGCGTCATCGCCCATCTCGAAGCGCTCAAGGTGATCGGCAGCGCATGAGTGCCGAGCTTCGCGGCCTGCTCGAGCGCAGCACCATGATTGCGCGCGCGGCGGGACGGGAGATCCTCGAGGTCTACGGCGCAGGGGCGCTCGCGGCGACTGCCAAGGCCGATAACTCGCCGCTCACCGCTGCCGACCTGCGTGCGCACCGGCTGATCGTGGAGGAGCTCGGAAGCCTCACGCCCGACCTGCCGGTGCTGTCGGAGGAGTCCGCGCAGGTCCCTTTCCCGGTGCGCAGCCAGTGGCAGCGCTACTGGCTCGTTGATCCGCTCGATGGCACGCGTGAGTTCTTGTCGCGCAACGGCGAGTTCACCGTGAACATCGCGCTGATCGAGGACCATTCACCGGTGCTCGGTGTCGTGCACGTGCCGGTCGCGGACACGACCTACCGCGGTGTGCCCGGTATGGGGGCCTGGCGGCAGAAGGGCGCCGAGCCCGAGGCGGCGATCCGCGTGGCGGCGCGCTCGGGCATGCCGGTGCGGATAGTCGGCAGCCGCTCGCATCGCGGCGATTCGCTCGATGCGTTTCTCGAGCGCGTCGGCCCGCATGCGCTGCTCGCGATCGGCAGCTCGCTGAAATTCTGCCTGGTCGCCGAAGGCGCGGCCGATGTCTATCCGCGCCTCGGCCCGACGAGCGAGTGGGACATCGCGGCCGCGCATGCGGTGCTGCTGGCCGCAGGCGGAACGCTGCGCGCACTCGATGGCGCGCCGCTCGCCTACAATCGCCGCGAGGGGCTCCTCAATCCGTTCTTCGTGGCTTTCGGTCCCGATGACCATGACTGGCTCGCGCTGCTGCGCTGAGCGCGCGGCCGTGCCATGCTCAGGGGCACGCAGCGCCATTCCGCCTGGAGCTCACCATGCGTGAAGCCGTGATCGTCTCCACCGCGCGCACCCCGATCGGCAAGGCTTATCGCGGCGCGTTCAACGACACCGATCCCGCGGTGCTCTCGGGTCACGTCGTGCGTGAGGCCGTGCGCCGCGCAGGCATCGATGGCGCCGAAGCCGAGGATCTGGTGCTCGGCTGCGCCATCCAGCAGGGCGCCCAGGGGTACAACATCGGACGGCTCACCGTCGCGAGCGCAGGTCTTCCCGAAAGCGTCGCCGGGATGACCATCGACCGCAAGTGCGCCTCGGGTCTCATGGCGATCGCGACCGCGGCACGGCAGGTGGTCGAGGACGGCATGGAGGTCGTGATCGCGGGCGGTGTGGAGTCGATCAGCCTCACGCAGAACAAGCACTTCAACAACTTCCGCGGCGAGTCGGAGGCCGTGCTGGCGCGCTCTCCGCACATGTACATGCCCATGATCGAGACCGCGGAAGTGGTCGCGCGACGCTATGGCATCAACCGCGAAAGCCAGGATCGTTATGCGCTGCAGAGCCAACAGCGCGTTGCCGCCGCTTACCAGGCGGGCCGCTTTGATGCCGAAATCGTGCCGCTCGCGAGCCGCAAGCTGATCATCGACAAGGAAAGCGGCGCGACCCACGCGCAGCAGGTGCTGCTGCAGCGGGACGAGGGTTATCGGCCGGACACGACGCTCGAGGGCCTTGCGAAACTCGAGCCGGTGTGGTCGCAAGGCAAGGCGATCGCGCGCGGCGAATTCATCACCGCGGGCAACGCCTCACAGCTCTCCGATGGCGCGAGCGCCGTGGTGATCATGGAAGCGCGGCGCGCCGAGCGGCGCGGACTCGAGCCACTCGGCGCCTGCCGCGGCATCGCGGTCGCCGGCTGTGCGCCGGATGAGATGGGCATCGGGCCGGTGTTCGCGGTGCCGAGGCTGCTCGAGCGTCATCGGCTGAGGATCGATGACATCGGCCTGTGGGAGCTGAACGAGGCCTTTGCGGTGCAGGCCATGTACTGCCGCGACCGCCTCGGAATCGAGAACGACAGGCTCAATGTCGATGGCGGCGCAATTGCCATCGGCCATCCTTACGGCATGAGCGGTGCGCGGCTCGTCGGCCATGCGCTCATCGAAGGGCGGCGCCGCCGCGTGCGGCATGTGGTCGTCACCATGTGCGTCGCGGGCGGCATGGGCGCGGCGGGGCTGTTCGAGGTGCTCTGACCCGCGCGACGCTTGAAAATAACGGACCAGCCCGTAGGATCGTCAGCTTGAGCACAGCTTTCTCACAGCGCGAGCTGCGCGACGCCTTCGGCCTGTTTGCTACGGGCGTGACGGTGGTGACGGCGGTGAGACCGGACGGGACGCCCGTCGGTGTGACGGCCAACTCCTTCAGCTCGGTATCGCTCGAGCCGCCACTGCTGCTGTGGTGTCTGGCAAGCGGCAGTAGCGCCGTACCGGCCTTTACGCACAATGCCGCCTTTGCGGTGCACATCCTCGCTCATCACCAGCTGGATCTCGCGCTGAGTTTCGCGCGGCGCACGCACGAGAAGTTCGAGGTCGACCGTCACTGGCGCAACCGGCCGCACCCGCCGCACATCGACGATGCGCTGTGCCGGTTCGACAGCAAGGTCCACGCGGTGCACGACGGCGGCGATCACCTCATCATCGTCGGGGAAGTGATTGGTATCGCCTGCGCTCCCGGGACGCCGCTCGCGTTTCACGCCGGCCGCTTCGGCAACTTCAGCGCCGATCGGGGCATCGGTAAGGTCGATATCTGGGAGGGTGTGGAGGATCACTGGTACTGATCGCGGTGCCGAACCGCAACGGGGAGTGCGGGCGTGCAGTTTGTCCATTCTGAAGAACAGCAACAGATCCGCGCGAGCGCGCGCACTCTGCTGAGTGCACGCGCCGGTCCTGCGCAGCTGCGTGACACGCTGCGCGCCCCGGGCGGTTACGACGCGCAGCTCTGGCGCACGCTCGGTGAGCTCGGCTGGACGGGACTCGCGATCCCACAGGAGTACGGCGGTGCCGGGCTTGGATGGGTGGAGCTCTGTCTGTTGCAGGAAGAACAGGGGCGGCGCCTCGTTGCGTCGCCTTTCTTCGCCACCAGTGCGCTCGCCGCGCCGCTCATCGTCGCATGTGCCGATACAGCCCAGCGGCGCACATTGCTGCCGCGCATCGCGAGCGGTGAGCTGCGCATCGCCTGCGCGCTCTGCGGCACCGCCGGGCGCCCGCCGCCCGATGGCATCAGCGTATCGCTCGCCGGCGGCGGGGAGGGCTTCACGCTGAACGGTGTCGCCGATTTCGTGATTCACGGCGACGCGGCGGATGTGCTCCTGGTGCTCGCGCGCTCAGCGCCATCCCACGGGGCGGACGGCCTCAGCGTCGCCGCGATCCCGGCGGCCACCGCCGGTGTCAGCATCCACCCGCAGGTGATGCTCGACCTGACGCGACCGATGTCGCGCGTCGAATTTCACGATGTGAGCATCCGCTGCGAGCAGCTGCTCGGTGAGCCCGGAGCTGCAGGCGGCTCTCTCGAGCAGGCGCTCGATCTGGCACGTATCGCGCTCGCTTCCGAGGCGCTCGGCGGTGCGGAGCAGGTGCTCGAGATGACGACCGCCTACCTCAAGGAGCGCACTCAGTTCGGCCGCCCGATCGGCAGCTTCCAGGCGCTCAAACACCGTCTCGCCGATATGATGATCGAGGTCGAGGCGGCCAAATCCGCCGCCTGGTACGCAGCTTGTGTGGCCGACGAGCGGCCCGAGGAGCTCGCAGAAGCGGCTGCCATAGCCAAGAGCTACTGCTGCGATGCCTTCTTCGACTGCGCCGCCAATGCGATTCAGTTGCACGGTGGCGTAGGCTTCACCTGGGAACACGAGGCGCATCTTTATTTCAAACGTGCGCGCGCGACGGCGACGCTGCTCGGCAGTCCCGCCTGGCAGCGCGAGCGGCTGGTGAGGCGTGTTGCTTCCGGCAAGTCGTCCACACCGATTTATTGAGGCTCTGGCAAGCGCAGCCCGCCCGGAGGCAAGCGGATGAAGTTGGGATTTACGCCGCAGGAAGAGCATTTTCGCGCCGAGGCCGCCGCCTGGCTCGAAGGGCAGCTGTCAGGTCCTTTCCGCGATATGCGTGGGCTCACCTCGCAGGGCGGATACCCGCAACGGCGGCGCGATTGGGAGCGCGCGCTCGGCGCGGCTCGCTGGAGCTGTATCGGCTGGCCGGAAGCGTATGGCGGGCGCGATGCCTCGCTAGCCGAGCAGGTGATCTTCGCCGAGGAATGCGCACGCGCGGGTGCGCCAGGCCGGCTCGGGTACATGGGGGTGGAGCTGGCCGGACCCACCATTCTCGCGTTCGGCACCGACGCGCAGAAGCGCCGCTTCTTGCCATCCATCGCCCGGGGTGAGGAGCTCTGGTGTCAGGGCTACAGCGAGCCGAATGCCGGTTCGGATCTGGCCGGTGTACGCACCCGTGCCGTTCTGGAGGAAGGCCCCGGAGGTCGCCAGTGGGTGGTCAACGGGCAGAAAACCTGGACCTCCTTCGCGCAGTACGCGGATTGGTCGTTTGTCCTCTGCCGCACCGAGGAGGGCGCGCGCGGCCACCGGGGCCTTTCGTACCTCCTCATCCCGATGCATCAGCCTGGCGTCACGGTACGCCCGATACGGCAGATGACCGGGAGCGCGGACTTCAACGACACCTTCTTCGTCGATGCTCGTACCGATGCCGACAACGTCGTCGGCGCTGTGGGTGATGGCTGGAAGGTGGCGATGGCCACGCTCTCCTTCGAGCGTGGTGTATCGACGCTTGCACAGCAGATGAGCTTCGCGAACGAGCTGCGCGCGATCGTATCCGCCGCTGAGGCCAACGGGCTCATTCAGGACCCGCAGATCCGCCAGCGTGTCGCGCACGCATACATCGGCCTGCGCCTCATGCGTTACAGCGCGCTGCGCATGCTCGCGAGCGCGGAAGCCGGCAAGCTCTCGAACGAGGCCTACACCTACAAGATCTTCTGGGCCACCTGGCGCAAGAAGCTCGGTGTGCTGGCGCTCGATGTACTCGGACCCCGCGGTGAGATTGCCGCCGGCGCGAGCTATGAATGGGAGCTGCTGCCGCGGCTATTCCTCGGCTCGCGCGCGGACACGATCTACGGCGGTACGAGCCAGATTCAGCGCAACATCATCGCCGAGCGCGCGCTCGGGCTGCCGCGCGAGAGCCGCTCGCCATAAAGGGTGTAGGCGGAGGCCGCTATGCGCAGGCTGGTGCGCGCAGGCCGCGGAGGTCAGTACCTTTTGGTTCACTGTTCCTCAAAGGGTTGTTGATCGCGCGCCCGTCGGCATGCGCGCGCCGCCAAACTCTCAGAATTTGAAGGTCGAGAGCAGCAGGCTCGTCTCCGTCTGCGAGATCCCCTCGATGAGCCGGATGCGTGCCAGGACCCGATCGAAGCTCTCCAGGGTGTCGGCCCGCAGCTCCGCCACGATGTCCCAACGGCCGTTGGTGCTGTAGAGCGCCGTCACCGCCGGCTCCCCCCGCAGCGCCTTGATGACTGCATCCAGCTGGTTGCCTTCGACCGCGCCCGTCATGAAGGCGCGGATACGCTGCTCCTCGACGTCCGGTTTCAGGCGCACCGTGTAGCCGACGACCGTTCCATTGGCGGCAAGGCGCGCCATGCGGTTCTGCACGGTCCCGCGCGAGACCCCGAGCGTCTTTGCGAGCGAGGCCACCGAGGCGCGGGCATCGTTACGTAAGAGGCCGATCAACTGGCGGTCGATGTCATCCATGGTGATCATTCTGCCACTTTTGACTGGCAGAATGCTCACCAGGATGCGCTATTGTGGCAACTTTCTATCTATATTTTGGTTGAGACAGAGCCCAGGATAGCTCCAAGCCCCGCGGTGTCCCGCCGCCGGCGGCTACCGGAGCCACGCATATGGTCGATTTCATTGGGGTATCCCGGGTACGGGAGCTTCTTGCCCGCCGGGGTACTGCGCGCTTCATCGAGGAGCTGGCCGCGGAGATCGAGGCGGATTTTCTGCGCTGGGAGACTTTCGAGAAATCGCCCCGCCACGCGACGCATTCGTGCGTCGGCGTCATAGAGCTGATGCCCGCCTCCGATGGACGGCTCTACGCGTTCAAGTACGTCAATGGCCACCCGAAGAACACGCACGCCGGGCTGCTTACCGTTACGGCATTTGGCGTACTCGCGGATGTGGAGACCGGCTATCCACTGCTGTTATCCGAGCTGACACTCACGACCGCACTGCGCACTGCCGCGACCTCCGCGCTGGCGGCGCAGCGTATGGCGCGCGAGGGCAGCCGGGTGATGGCACTCATCGGCAATGGCGCCCAGGCTGAATTCCAGACCATCGCCTTTCATCAGCTGCTCGGCATACGCGAGGTGCGCCTCTACGACACCGACCCGGCCGCGACCGACAAGCTCGAGCGCAATCTCGCGCGGATGCATCTGCCGGGGTTGAAGGTCACCCGGTGCGGCTCAACGGCTGCCGCAGTCGCTGGCGCTGACATCATCACCACTGCGACGGCCGACAAGCGCAACGCGACCATCCTGACACCCGAGCTCATCGTTCCGGGCGTGCATCTGAACGCGGTGGGGGGCGATTGTCCGGGTAAGACCGAGCTGCACCGCGACATCCTGCTGCGTCCCGACGTGCGCGTGGTGGTGGAGTACGAGCCGCAGTCGCGCATCGAGGGCGAGATCCAGCAGATGGACGCGAGCTACGCAGTCCTCGAGCTTGCAGCAGTACTCGCCGGGCGTGCACGCGGACGCAGGCACGCGGATGAGGTCACGGTGTTCGATTCGGTTGGATTTGCGCTGGAGGATTTCTCCGCCCTGCGCTATCTGCGGCGAATCCATCACGAGGAACGTGGCGCACACGCGCAGATCGACCTGCTGCCGCAGCTCGAGGATCCGAAGAACCTCTTCGGCCTGCTGTCGGCGCAGCCACAGCGGCTCATCGTGTGCGAAGACGAGGCGGCCTGACATGACGCGCGCAACTCTCATTGGTGCACCGACAGATGTGGGCGCAGCCGACCGTGGCGCTTCCATGGGGCCTGAAGCACTGCGCGTCGCGGGACTGCTGGCCGCGCTGCGTGCACGTGATCTCGAGGTGGAAGACTTCGGCAATCTGAGCGGTCCGGGTAATCCGTGGCAACCGCCGCACAACGGCTACCGGCACCTGCCGGAAGTGGTGCGCTGGAACCAGCTGGTGCACGAAACCGTCTTGCGCGAGCTGCGCGAGGATCGGCTGCCGATTCTGCTCGGCGGCGATCATTGCCTCGGCATCGGCTCGATCAGCGCGGTTGCGCGCCATTGCCGCGAGCAGGGCCGCAAGCTGCGCGTGCTGTGGCTCGATGCTCACGCAGACTTCAACACCAGCGAGCTGTCCCCGAGCGGGAACGTGCACGGCATGCCGCTCGCCTGTCTCTGTGGGTTCGGACCGCCGGAGCTCACGGGCATCGGCGGTCGCATGCCCGCGATCGATCCTGCGTGCGTGCGGCAGATTGGTGTGCGCAGCGTCGACGCCGGAGAGAGGCGTTTCGTGCACGAGCAGGGCCTCGACGTCTTCGATATGCGCCACGTCGATGAGCTCGGCATGCGTGCGACCATGGAGCAGGCGCTGAGCGGCCTGGATAGCGACACGCACCTGCACGTCAGCTTCGATGTGGACTTCCTCGATCCGGAGATCGCCCCGGGAGTCGGTACCCGCGTACCGGGCGGGCCGACCTACCGCGAGGCACAGCTGTGCATGGAGATGATCGCCGATACGCGCCGCCTGGCGTCGCTCGATGTGGTCGAGCTGAATCCCGCGTTCGACGTGCAGAACCGCACCGCGACACTGGCCGTCGATCTCATCGAGTCGCTGTTTGGCAAGAGCACACTCGTGCGCCGCCCGGTGTGGGAAGGTCCGGCCAAGTCGCCGAAGTCGCTCAGCGCGGCGTGAGCTGCGACTGACGCGCGCACTCTGCCGGCCCCGCGTTGCAATCGCGAATAGGTCGCCGCATCATCCGTCATTCCCCAGAACGCAGCGCGACCCTCACACAACGGGGCCGCAAGGTGAGCAAGCCATGGTTGAGAGCGTCTACAAAGTCATCGAGTTGGTTGGAACGAGCACCGAGTCCTGGGAGAAGGCCGCGGCTGCCGCGGTGAACCAGGCTTCGAAATCGCTGCGCGATCTGCGCATCGCGGAGGTGGTGCAGCTCGACATGCACATGCAGGACGGCAAGATCTCGGCCTATCGTGCCAAGGTGAAGGTTTCCTTCAAGTTCGAGCGCGAGTAGCCCCGGCCGCGGCGTGTGCCGCGCGCGGCTAGTTCACTGGGCCGTGGCGCGCTGCAGGGCAGCGCGGGCGAGGAGCCGCGTGGAGTCGAGCGTCGGCAGCGGCGAGTTATCGTCGTTCATGATCAATGGGATCTCGGTACAGCCGAGCACGATGGCATCGCAGCCCTCGTCCTTCATGCGGCTCATTACCCGCTGGAAGAAGCTGATCGCCTCGGGCTTGAATACTCCAGCGACCAGCTCCTCGAAGATGATGCGGTTGATCTCGGAGCGCTCCACCGGGGTGGGGCGCAGGTACTCGAGTCCGCGCTCGGCGAGCTTATCCGGGTAGACCTCGCTGTCGACGAGATAGCGCGTGCCGGTGAGTCCGAGTCGACGGAAGCCGCGCTCGGAGGCGTGCGCGGCTACGACCTCGGCGATGTGCAGCCAAGGAAGGGGCGAGCGGCGCAGCACCCACGGCATCGCCTGATGGATGGTGTTATCCGGGCAGATGAGGAAATCCGCCCCGGCCCGCGCCAGTTTGTGCGCTGCAGCCAACATCAGCTCGGCCACCCCGGGCCAGTCGCCGCGCTCGATGGAGCGCATGTAGGCGGCGAACGAGTGCGTGTGCATGGACACTTCGGGATGCGCCAGCGGCCCGAGCCACTGCGGACCCTCCAGGCACACCGTGCGATAACAGAGCGCCGCGCCTTCCGCCGAGCAGGCGACGATGCCGATGTGCCGCGTCATGCCCCGATTCTACCGTCAATCGCGGCCTCAGGAATTGAGCGTCAGCGGTCCGGGCCGAGGGATGCCGGGCTCGACCGGAAAGCTCACCGCAATACGCGTGCCGGTGCTCAGTGATGTGATGCGCATGTCGCCATTGAAGTGCAGCACGCGTTCGCGCATGCCGGCTATACCCACACCCGAGCCCTGCATCTGGATCTCGCGCAGCTTCTCGGCAGGAATACCGCTGCCCTCGTCCTCGATTTCCAGCAGCAGCCGCCCGCCGTCGAGCTCGATGCGCAGGATCGCCGTCTTGCTGCCGGAGTGGCGGTGAATATTGGTCAGGCTCTCCTGCACGATGTGGAACACCGCGGCCTCCAGCTCGCGCGGCAACCGGCCGAGACGCTCATCGAGCTCGAGCCTGATGGCGATGCCGCTGCGTTTGGAGAGGCCAGTGACGTACCAGCGCAGCGCACCCGTCAGCCCCGCATCATCGAGCAGCGGCGGATGCAGCAGATAGGAGGCGGTGCGGATGTCCTGGGTGAGCTGCTGCACCAGCTGGAGACTGCCACCGATATCCTCGGCCAGCTCCGGGGAGAGCGTCGAGGCGCGCCGGTTGAGGCTCGCCAGCTCCATGCCGAGCGCCGCGAGCAGCTGGCCTGCGCTGTCGTGCAGGTCGCGGGCGATGCGACGCCGGTCCTCATCCTGCATCTGCATCATGCGCATCGACAGCACCCGCAAGCTCCGGTACGCCCTCTCGAGCTCCTCGGTGCGTTCGCGCACGCGCGACTCGAGGTGATCGCGGGCCTCCTGCAACGCCGCGCGGGCCTGCACTTCCGCCGACACCTCGCGGAAGTAGCACACGACTCCATAGCCGCCCTCCGGCAGCGGTATGCGATCCACGCGCCAGTCGTAGTGCTCGGTCTGCGGGCGATCGCGCCGTGCGATGGCCTGCTCGACGGCGTGGTGCGACTCGCCGGTGGCGAGGGTATGGCGGAAGATGCGCAGGACCTCGGCGGCGTATTCCGGATCGCGCAGCTCGCGCAGCACTTCGCTGTAGTGGCGGCCGACGAGCTCGGGAGTTGGCCCGAAGGCCGGACGCGCGGTGGGGTTCACCTGACGCACGCGCAGCTTGCCATCGAGCAGAAACACCCCGATGGGTGCCCGATCGACCAGGATCTCGAACTGCGCCGAGCGCTGGCGCAGCACCTCCTCGACCTCTTTGCGCTCGGTGATGTCCTTCACGATGACGGCCAGGCGTGTCTGCGAGCCGTCCTCGACGCGGAACGCATAGAGCTCGAGCACCCGGCCACGATCGAGTTGTCCGCGCTCGAATCTGCGCGACTCGCCGCTTGCGAGAATGTGCTCGTAGTCGCGGAACGAATCCTCGGGTTCGGCAGGGAAAACCTCGCGCAGCGTGCGGCCGGCGACATCGCTTGCGGCGGTGTGCGCGATGAAGCCTGGATTCGCCTGCAGGAAGCGGAAATCCGCGGGCACGCCGCGCCCGGCCGGCACACGCTCGAGAACACAGAAGCCCTCGTCAATGGATTCGAACAGCGTGCGGAATTTCTGCTCCGACTCGCGCAGCGCGCCCTCGGCACGCCATCGCTCGATAGCGAGACTCGCCAGGTGCGCGCCGAACTGGCCGAGATCGCGCTCCCAGGCGTTCGGCCGACGCGCCTCCCCCAGGCACACGAGGAAGGCGGCCGTGACCGCACCGTCTGCACTGCGCACCGGCGTCGCGTGCAGTGCCTGCACGCCGTGCGCAGTGCACAGCTCGCGCCAGGCCGGTGCCCAGCGTGCATCGCGGCCGATGTCTGCCACGGTGACCGGCTTTCCGTGCAGCACTACCGTGTCGCGTGGCATCGGCGTGGCCTCATCACCAAAGGGCAGCTTGCCGAGCTCGCTTACCAACTGTGCCGGGAGTCGCGATGAAACGATGCGCTC
>Ga0070714_100001007_pt1 | contig 20104 bp, 10 predicted proteins | sample LARL83metaG_FD_65450 | JGI IMG/M metagenome (GOLD analysis project Ga0070714, IMG submission 65450) | Corn, switchgrass and miscanthus rhizosphere microbial communities from Kellogg Biological Station, Michigan, USA - LAR L8-3 metaG | ecosystem: Host-associated > Plants > Roots > Rhizosphere ... | reverse complement strand
GTTCCGGAGTAGCTCAACGGTAGAGCAGGCGGCTGTTAACCGCAAGGTTCAGGGTTCGAATCCCTGCTCCGGAGCCAATTCGCCATTTTTCCCTGCCAAGGTCGCAGGCCGACCGCTTCCGAATTGGAAATCGGTCGCTTCGAGGAGTTCGAAAGTGCCAGAACTGGACCAGTTCGAGAGCCATCTTCGTTGGTCGCAGAGCGTTCTACGGCAGTTGCTGCGGCGATACCATCCCGAATCAGGTTGAAGGGTTGCCGCAGGTTGACCGACAGCTCGCCTTCCTTCCACGACGCACCTGAGACCATGAACGCGAGCAGCCGGCGTTTCTGGCTCGGCTCCTGCTCGAGGAAGAGGTCGTGGGCATCACTGGCCAGTTCCAGCAGCTGGATGCCGTCTTCGATATAGCTCTGGTCGGCATCCTGGTGGACTTGAATGTTGTGCAGGATTCCGTCTTGCTGGTGTCGCCAGTCGGCGGACTTGCGGTCGAAGAAAGGTGCGTCGATCCTTCCGTCGAGCTTGTCCAGATACATCGCGTCCAGGCGGGTCTGAATCTGGTCGTAGTTAGCCTGCAAGCGGGCGACGGCCTCCTCGCGTTGGTCCTTCTCGTCCGCATGGCTCTTGCGCAGAGCAGCTGCAACCCACTCGACGACATCGGCGTCCAGAGCTAGGTCCTTGAGTAGCCCGGCGAATCGCTCAGCGAGTACCTCTTCGCGCGTGTACGGCTCGGGGCATTTCCGCTTGTAGCCGGTGCAGTGGTAGTAGACGTAGCGGCCCTTCTTGATCTCGCCCACAAATGAGCAGCCGCAGTGACCGCAGGACACCAACCCCGAGAACGCGAAGTCGTGCTTGATCGGGTGGGGCCCTATGGCGGAGCGTCCTTCGAGCCGTTGCTGAACCGACTCGAACAATTGCCGAGAAACGATTGGCTGGTGCACGCCGGGATACTCAGTCCCGGCCCACCGGAACCGGCCCACATAGATGGGATTGCCCAGAATCCTGTGGACTGCCGACTTGCTCATCTGAGACCCGGAGCGGAATCTCAATCCCCACGCGCGAGCTAGGTGGGTGAGCTCTTTGAGGCTGTGGCTGCCGCCGGCATATGTCTCGAAGAGCCTTGTAACCAACGGCGCGGAGTCAGGATCGGGTTCGATCAGCCGCTTGCCGCTGGGACCGTCGATATTGCGATAACCAATCGGGGCCCAGGATGGATAGATGCCCTGCTCGGCTTTCTCGCGCATTCCCTTCTGGGTCTCCTCCGAGAGGTTGTCGATGTAGTTCTTGGCCATCAGGACCTTGATTCCATGCATGAACTTCTCGGCCGAGCGTGAGCCTGGCGACAGCGCCACGTTCTCTTTGACGAAATGGATCTCGAGATCGAGGTCGTCGATGCTGACCCAGTCCTTGAGGTTGCGATAGAGGCGGTCGGTTTTCTCGACCAGCAGCACCCTGCACGACCTCGTGCGCCGGAAGAAGGTCAGCATGGCTTCGAAGTTCTGCCGGCCCGTCCGCTTGGCGGTCTCGACGTCAACGACCTCGCGGACGACGTTTAGGTTTGCGTTCCGCGCGTAGTCATGCAAGAGTCGGAGCTGGGCAGGAATCGAGAAGCCCTCTTTCTCCTGTTCCTTCGACGACACGCGCGCGTAGATGACGGCCTGCGGCTTCGACGGTACAGATGGATTCCTCATGGGTTCTGTTCTCTTTGTAGGTCGATCGCGATCTTACTCGCCTTCAAGAATGGGTCCTGAAATCGTCAAGCAGCATTGCGGTCACGGTCAACACCAAGGGCTCGCTTCTTGGCCTTCCATTCGAGCAGGACGCGAAAGAAGCCGGTCATGTTTTCAGCGATCTCCCGCGCGTCCTCTTCCGTGAGTGGTCGCGTACTGCGCCGGCTCCAGACTTCCAGCGTTCGGTCGCTTCGCTCGACGGCCGGGGTTTCGCCACCACCTGATGGACTTCCAGAGCGAGATTCGTCAACCGGATTTCTCGAGAGCCGCATCGCCTACACCGGACCACGCGAGGCACCGCGTGAGACACGCCGCATGTAGTCGCCAAAGAGCGGAACCGTGAAAGCTAGGCGGCCGCGCTGCGGACGGTAGATCAGCCCTTTGTCCCTAAGCCGGGCGATCAGCTGCTGAGCGGTCTGATTGGGCAGCCTGGTCAGCTTGAGGACGTCGTGGATCTGAGCCGATTCACCTGAGGCCGCCATAGCCCGCAGCAGCGAGCGCTCTGCGCCGGAGGTGCGCGGCAGGCGAGCCTGGAAGAAGGCGCCATCGAGCGCTTCCAGAATGGTCTGTCGGTGTTGTTCGAAGTCGGCCTCGGTAATCCTGAGCGGCCACCCGACTGCATCCCAGAGGAGGGCACCGACGAACTGGATGTGGAAGGCGTAGGCGCCGGTTACATGAAGAACCGCACGCGCCATCTCCGCATCGAACTTGCGACCTGCGAGCTCAAGTGGTCTAGTGAAGGCGAGCAGGTCCTCGGGAGGACGGAGTTGGCCGAGCTCCTCAGCTTGGAACATGCGCTCGCTGTAGCTCTTGGCGCGGGCGAGATTGTCGGTCAGGGTGGGAAGCCCGCAAAGGACCAGCATCACGGGCATTCCCTCGCGCTGGGCGCGGGCCAAAACGGCTAGGAAGAGGCCGAGCGGGAACTGACGATGATTGGCCGAGTCGCGCAGGATGTGGGCTTCGTCCCAACTGAGGAGGACGCCTGGCCGGCCAGCGGCCGATGCGCTCTCGCAGGCGAGTCTGAGCGAAGTGAACAGCTGCTCCTCCAGCTGTGGTTTTGGTGCTGGCCGAGTTCTCGGTTGGACGGCCACGGTCACGCCGGCGAGGGAGATCGTGAAGCTGCCGAGCAGGTCCAGTGCCTGCCGCGCTACCGCTTGAGATCGCTGTCTGATGGCGAGCGCCCGCGAACTCTGTTCGACTGCTCGCCGACAGTCCTCCACGAGCGCCTGCCCGAAGAAGGACTCCTCTTGCAGGTGCTCATTGCACTCGCGTCCGACAACGATCCAGCCCGCAGCCTCGGCGAGACGGCCGTAGTGATGTAGTAGCACGGTCTTTCCGACCCCGCGCAACCCGGTCACCCGAACATTGCGAGGCAGGCCGGGGAAACCGGCCAGGTAATGCTTGAAGCGAGCAAGCTGGGGTGCCCGATCGGCCAGATAGGTCGGCTCCAAGCCCATCCCTGGCCGAAACGGGTTTGGTGACAATTGATGACGGTCAAACGTCATCATTCGCTATCAACCACCCCTTCGAGTGGGGTCGAGCACTTTAACCACTGAGCGTTCTCGATGCGCGCGAAATCCGGCCTCAGCCCTGACGTTCATGCCACCTGCCCTCCACCCGGCCGCCGCTCCCACCACAACGCTTTGCCGAGGCAGTCCGGGATCGGCCGGTCATTGGGCATGATTGGCGCCAGCTGGTTGAGCGGAGTCCGCCTGCGGAGCTTGGTCACGTCGTGGGCAGGCGCATCCGTGGCGCGAACCTCGACCGCTAGCCAGATCGCTCCCAGAGGCCCCCAGGTCCGCAGCCGATAGGCGGTGGTAGTCCAAAAGCTGCAGCAGGTGTCGTGGCCAAATCGCGGCCTCTCGCGCCAGATGGTGTACTGAAGCTTGTCCTCGCGGTCGTCGGTGGGGAGGACGAAGAGAACGTGGTGCAGCTCGGCGTCACGGTAGTGCTCGAAGTGGCCGACGTAGGAGCCGATCTTCTGACGCAAACGAGCCAGCGATTCAGTCGCCCGGTCCCACTCCAGGTCGAACAGGATGCGCCCCTCGTCAGCGAGATAGACCCCGCAGCCGTCGGGCGTCGGTACGGGCCACTTGTACTCGCGGCCGGTCTGTCGCCGCTCGGCCCGGACGTGCTCCTCGCCGTACCAGACAAGCAAGCCCTCGTCCTCGCGCTCTCGGCTTTGCGTAATCACGTCGACAAAGAACTGGTTAGCCTCCAGGTCGTGGCTGGCATGCCAGCAGTGGTCGCGGGCGTCGTGGCTGCGTCCGACATAGTCATGGGGATCCTCGCCATGCCAGTCGGCGAGCACTCGCGCCCCTCGGGCTGAGATCAGGAGCAGCGAATGACGACGGCGAACGCCTGGGGTTTCGATGACTTTCCAGCGGTAGATGAGACCGAGATCTTTGAGGGACTGGAGTCGCATCTGACAGGAGCGGAGGCTGGGGAAGAACAGTTCTTTGACCTGGAGGGTGTTCAGGTAGCGGTAGTCGTAGAGAGCTTGGAGGATGAGCAGGTCGCGTTGGTTGAGGCTTCGGTGTAGTCGATTGAGTTGAGTCTGCGAAGGACGAGCTTCGCTTTGAGGAGGAAGGTCTCTGAGGATGATCGGATGAGTTGGAATGAGAGACCGTCCTGGTTTGCGTGGTGGGCCGAATTGAGTTCGGGAGGCCGTCGCTTCGTCCTTCGCTTCCTGAGGCGCAGGTCGCAGCGAATCCCCAGAAGCGAAGGCCGGAGCGAAGTCAAGCTCATCGGGGACGCCGTCCGCGTCGTCCTCGAACGGGTCTGCGTGCGACGGCATTATTAGCATCGGCTCCCGAAGCCCGTGGACCAATCCGTGCAAGCCATCGAGCCAGCTGTGAGTTGCCGAACGCTCTTCCTGGGCGATCGTCCGGTGGCGTTTCCACGCTCCTCAGTCGGCGCACGCCGTGCGCACGCCGTGCGCACGCTGCTCCATATGCGTCGACCGCGGCGGGGGCCAGAGTTCGGCCCCCTCCGGTTACGCGCCCACATCTGGCCGTGCCAGGCTGGCCATTGACGCTTATCGAGGTCGGGCGCGGAGAGCCAAATCGCCTTCGGCCGACCCCTCTCTTGCCACTCAGCTCCGCGCCGAGGGCCCCGGGTCATCGAATGCCGCGGGCGTGCCAACAAGCTTTCGTGCTTTTACCTACTCACAATGTGGACGGTTCGTGTCCGCTGCCTTGAAACTGCAAGATGATGTCCCGATCGCGACAGGTGAAATCAAGTCTTCTCAAGCTCGACGATGTGGCCAAGCGTCTCGGCTGCAATATCGAGACCCTCCGACTACGGATCCGGAGCGGGAGGTTGAAGGCCGTTCGTGGTCCGCACGGGGCCTACTTCATTTCTGCCAGGTCCCTCCGCGTTCTGCGAGTGCGCACGCGACCCCCTCGACAACGCCGCACGCCGACGGTTGAAGATCTGGTCGTGGCCTGGCGGGCGATGGAGAGGCGGCTGAGGCGGACGCCGGCTGCTCACGAAGAGCTGGTGCCCTTTCTAGAGGCGCTGAAGGTTAGTCGGACCATCAACCTGGGTGCCTATCGGCTTGTTTATGCCCAAGGCCTCCACGAACTAGGTTTCAGCGCTGACGACATTGCGGCGCGGCTTGGCGTCTCAGTGCGTCACGCCCGGCGCTTAATTCGTAATGACCTCGGAGTCGCAGTCGCTAAGGCAGCCCACCGGTGGGCGCCGGTCGAAGCGCGTCGCATCGTGCGCGGCCTGCGCAGTCAGCTTCAAGCCGAGGGCATTCGGTTTCACCAGTGGGTAATGCGAGGCAAGCGCCGGATCGGTCCACCGACCCATCCCGATCGACCACGACCGGCTTTCAAAGTCAAGCGACTCTTGCAGGACGAAAGGGCCGGATTGCGCCGAGCCGGACTGTCGCCCCAGCAGATTTGGGCCATCAACATCGTCGGCCTCGGCTCTGACGAACTGAATGAACTCCTCCTCCGTGGCTCTCGATGAGAGGTCGCCCGCGATGCAGCGGATGCTCTCGGATGGTGTCGTCTCTGAATCGAGTGGTGGGTCCCTCGACGTGGCGCGAAGGGTAGGGGCGCTGTGGCGCTCATGTGCAATCTCGACAACGGGAGCCCGGTGCACCTGGTAGGCACGACCATTGGCTATCGCGCTGCTGTATGAGTCAGGCCTTCGACTTAATCGCCATTGCCAGCAGGGCTGCGCGCTTGATCAAAGCCTCGACCAACTTCATCGCCTCAAGCTCAGACGGCGTGAGGCGGGCCTTAGAAATGAAGCCCCTGACTTCCTTGGCCGCGGCTGAAAGGCTGGTTGATAGCTCGACACTCGCCGCGTGCTCCTGTACGGGCTGGCTGAAGTAGTCGATCGGCTTCCTAGTCCGGCGGGCAATCAATTTCAGAATGGGAAGCGACGGCCGTGCCGTTCCGCTCTCCACCTGGTGAATGAACGTCCGAGAAACCTGCCTGCCGGCCAGCGCCGCCAGTGTCAGTCCAGCCTCAGCCCGCGCCTGGCGAACACGTCCCGGATCCACGGAGATGCCCGACCCACGTTTCCCCTGCACGCCTCGCAACACTACTGTGAATCGCCTGTTAAGCCGACGATGGACACAGTCGCAGTTCGTTAATCAGATTTCACTTGACAGACATCACCGACGGCTTTATGGTCGCGGCGATCACCGGCACCTAAGTCACACGATTCCGTTACCACCGGTGAGCAGGGGAGGAACAGGTAACTCCGCGCCGACATCGACGCGCGCCTATCGGCGTTCGTGCCAAGGGTCTGCATGGCCCCTGGTGCAGAGACCCACTCGAACTTCACGCGTAGATCGGGTTGTCGTTGTGATGCGCAGGAGGCCAGGCGATGAAGCAGAACGGCTCCGGGATCGCTCGTCTGACTCAGTGGGGTCTGCGCGTAGTTATATCAAGCGGTCGCATCAAGTCGATCGGGGTCGCGCTGGCAGTGTTCGCCGCCTTCGCTCTCCAACCGCCTTCACCCGCGCAGGCGGCCGTGCTATGGACCCAGCATGTCCACAGCCTCGGTACACACATGTCAACCACAGCTTCCAACCCTGGGAGCGATCCCGCGTACGAGCCGAAACCCCCGGCGAATGGCCGGAACTACAGCGCGCCCGCGTCGGCCTCGAGCCCGAAGTCTGCCAACGCCTCCGGGACAGAGAAGGTGAACCTGCGGACGCGAACGTCAAGAACCTTCACGGGCAGCGGACGGCAGCTGACCACGCTCATCTATAGCGAATCCGTCAACTTCCGCGACCCAAGCGGCGCCTGGCAGGCCATCGACGACTCTCTGGTCAAGACCAGCCTCGCCGGCTACTCATATCAAAACAAGGCCAACCGATACACCATCTACCTGCCGAGCGACATCGGCTCGGCCCCAGTGCGCGTCCAGATCGGCTCCAGCTGGTTCACGTTTGCTCTCACCGGCGCCAAGGGTTCCGCTCGCTTTTCAGGCTCGGTCGCCAACTATGCCAACGTCCTTCCTGGCGTCAGCGTGGTCATCGCCGCCCAGGCCGACGCGGTCGAGGAAAGCCTCGTGCTTCAGGGCCCAGCGGCGGGATCGACGTTCACCTACAGCGTCCAGACCAGCGCCGGACTGACGATCGCGGCGCATGGTGGGCGGCTTGCCATCCTCGATGCCTCCGGCCATCCGGTGTTCACGTTTGCCGCCCCAGCCATGTTCGACAGCTCGAAAACGCCGGCAGGCCGCTGGTCAGCGATCGCCCTCACCCCTTCGAACGCGCCGGACGCCACTACGGTGACGTTGAAGGCGGACCAGGCGTGGCTCGGCAGCAGCGCCAGGAAGTGGCCAGTGACGATCGATCCGACCCTGATCGTGGGCGACGTCCAGGACTGCTACGTCGCGGCCGCCTCGCCGACGACAACCTTTTGTGGCGGAACCAGCCTCAACGCCGGTTTCGATGGCACGAACGCGTCGCGCGCCCTGCTCCAGTTCAACCTGCAGGCGATCCCGACGACGAACACTGTTGTAAGCGCCAAGCTGCTTCTGTTTCTCGGGGCTGCATCGACGTCCACGACAACCTCTCTGAGCGCCTACCAGCTGACCCGAACCTGGACGACGGCCGCGACCTGGAACACCAGCGACGGGACCAACAATTGGACGAGCCCGGGCGGGGACTTCGCGGGGACCGCCGCCGCGACGACGAACGGAATCGCCGCCACGGGTGTTTGGTACAGCTGGTCTCCTACCGCACTAGTTCAGGGCTGGGTCAACGGCACCGTTGCCAACGACGGGCTCATCGTCAAAGAGCCGACCGAGAACGTCAACAACGTCTTGTCATTCAACTCAGCGACGGCGAGCAATCCGCCGTACCTGCAAGTGGTTCACCAGCAGGGCGGGGCAACCCCTGGCACCTATTCGTCGACGGTGCAGGCCGACAGCCCCGTCGCCTACTGGCACCTCGACGAGACATCGGGATCAACCATGACCGACGCGGAGAACGTCGACCCCGGAACCTATCAGGGCGGGTTCACGCTGGCGCAGACACCGCTGATCCAGCCGGCGAGTGGCAAGTCCGTCAGTTTCAACGGCAGCACGGGCTACGCGACCGCTCCGACGCTGACCGCCCTCCAGGGTGACAACACGCGCAGCGTCGAACTTTGGTTTCAGACCTCGTACAACGGCGGCGAGCCGCTCTTCGACAGTGGTACTTCGGGGTCTAACTATCAGAGCTTCGCTCTGCACGTGACGGGTCCGAACACAGTTGGCGGAAATCCGGCGCTCAATACGCCAGGTCTGATCCTCCATCTCTGGAACGAGGACATTTACCTGCCGGACCTGTATCTGGCCAACGGCAAGCGCCACCACGTGGTTGCCACGATTACGGCCAACACTTTGTGGCTCTACGTCGACGGCACCACCCCGGGGGGCTTCATGTATCTGCCAACCGGCTGGAGCACCACCTATCTCTTGACCCAGCCTTTCAGCCTACCCAACACCCCCAACACAACTGGGAATCCCATCCTGATTGGCGACACCGTGGCGACGCTTGGCATTGGCTCGCAGTTCTTCAGTGGCCAATTCGACGAGGTCGCCGTATACGGCAGCGCCCTGAGCCCGACCCAGGTCCAGAACCACTGGCAAGCTGGGAACGGCTTGCCGTGGTTGCCCACCAGCATCAACGCGACCGCGGGGCAGAACCAGGTCACGGTCTCCTGGACGGCGCCCACCTTCAACGCAAGCGGCATAACCGGTTACGTGATAACACCCCACGTAGGCGGCAACCCGCGTACGCCGATCACCTTCAACTCAACGGCAACCAGCGAGACGATCACAAACTTGTCTGGCGGGACGAGTTACACCTTCACCGTGACTGCCATCAACAGCCTTGGTGCTGGCGTGCCGTCCGCCTTGTCGAGTGCAGTTTCCCCATCTGGCGCTGCGATTCCGCTCTATGAGGACACTGTGCTCGCGGATTCGCCGGTCGGCTTCTGGTCGCTCGGCGAGACGAGCGGGAACGTCGCCACTGACCTCACCGGTTTTGCCGACGGGCAGGATCTGGGTGCTTACGCACAGGGTGACTCTGGGCCGATTATCAACCCCTCGAGCAAGGCCACCAACTTCAACGGCGCCAACGCTTATGTTCGTCTCAACCACACCACCCTCCTGGAGCCGCCGGCGGTCAGCGTCGAAGCCTGGATCAAGCCGAGCTCGGTGCCAGGCAGCAACCAGCTGCTACTCGTTTCGCCTCAGGGCGGCAACAGCTCCGGGTCCAACTACGGCTATGAGCTCTGGATCAACGGCGGCAGCGGCACGGTGAGCTTTGGCACCACCACCGGCTCGGTCAATTCAACGGCCGCGCTTCCAACCGGAGTCTGGTCATACGTGGTCGGCACCAGCGACGGGACCGCGGTGCGCCTGTACGTGAATGGAGTGAAACAGAGCACTGGTTCTGGAGCCACCACCAGCTACGGCGGCGCACCCACATTCGATGCGGTGATCACCCGCGTCGGCTACTCGGGCGACCTCGCGGATGTGGCGATCTACGGCTCGACCCTGAGTGCCTCGCAGATCGCCACCCACTATGCGGCCGCCGGCTATGCCCCCGGACCGGTGTCCAACCTGGTTGCGACGACGAGCACGAACGCGGCCAGCTTGACCTGGACGGCTCCCAGCTACGTGGGAGTCAGTCCGATCACGTCCTATACCGTCACTCCGGTCACCGACGGCAAACCGAGCACCCCGATCTCGATCGCCGGCAACGGGACCGGCGCCAACATTGCCAACCTGGCCGGAGGGGCCAGCTACACGTTCCAGGTTGAGGCCAACAATGCCAGCGGCGCTGGCGTGATCGTCACGTCGTCGGCGATCACGATTGGATCGCCAAGCGCCGGCCCCGGCGGGTTCGGCACCTACCTCTTCCTTCGTAGCGGCCCCGGAAACAACCAAGCTTTCGCTCATTACGGATTCGTGAGCCGCAACAACTCGCCTGCCCTCTCGACGTGGACACTTGAACTGCGAGTTTGGGGCATGGTCTTTAGGAATACTCCTGGGAGCCACGCTGCTTTTGGCTACCTCAGCGGGACGACGGACAATCCCACCGATCAGAACCCGATCGCTGGCCTCTATTTCGATGTCGCCGGCCATGCGACCTCATTCGTATGGCCGGGTGGGTCGTGCCCCTTGCCGGTTGACGCGTCCGGTGCCCCAACAGCATTCGACGGCAACATCACAACGCCGGTACACGTGGCGCTGACCTACGACGGAACCACTGTTCGTGGCTTCATCAACGGCGCGCTGGTCAGTGGCTGTAGCCAAGCTGCATCCGCATCCATTCCCGCCGCCCCCTTCGGATATATGGACAACTCCGGGATCGCCCAGTCCTACTTTGACGAGGTGCGCGTGAGTTCTGGAGCGCGGTGGACCGCGCCTTTCACGGTCCCCATAGTGCAGTACACGACCGATGGCAGTACCAGCATCCTCTGGCACTTCAACGACTACGCGATCAGCAAGCTACCCTCGATGCGTATCCTGTCCGCCGACGGCGACGGAGTCAGCTTTGCGGGCGGTCAGGTTCCCTCGACCTACCGCGATGCCTCGGGCAACATCAACCACGCAAACACGATCTGGTCGAGCGGTGCTTCGAGCGTCCAGGGGAATCTCGATTGGTATCGCCCCTACTCGCTCGGCCAAGGGGTGAGTGCTGACGAGCTAACGGGTGGCGAATCGAAGTGGCTGTGCCCGTGCACGATTAGCTCAACGGCGCGCCCAGTCAACGACGAGACGGGCGAGTTCTATCACACCTTCACCGACTTTCATATCCCTGGCCGGATCGACCTCGACCTGACCCACACCTACTCGTCATTGCGTGCGACGAACCTCGGACTCGCACCGCAGCCGCTTGGTTACGGCTGGACAGATAACTACAACGAGTACGTCACCTTCAGCGGCCCGAATGGCTCAGGCGATGCGACCATACACGAGAGCAATGGCTCGGCTGTCCTATTCACTCTCAATGGGGGTACCTATACGGGACCGCCCAGTGAGCACGTAGGGTTCAAGCAGACCGGATCTCTGTTCTATTTGACCGATGCCGGCCAGAACCAAGAGGTTTTCAACGCGCCGGACGCCAACAATGCCAGTTGGCTTCACCAACTGATCGATCGCCACAACTTGGCGGCCTACACGCTAACCCTGGCCTACACCAGCGGAAAGCTGAGCAGCGTGGCTGATCCAAACGGCCGGACGCTGACCTTTACCTACGACACCATCACTGGGTTCAATCGCCTGACTGTGAGCGACAACGACTCGCCGTCGCGGTCTGTCGTTTTCTTGACCGATAACGTCCAAACCGACTCGACCTACAACGACCTCATGCAGGTCACGGATGTCAGCGGAGGCGTCACGAAGTTCACATATGTGGCGTACAACGGCGGCCAATACCTGCAGACCTTGACTGACCCGAACAACGGAGTCACTACCAATACCTATGACCCCACCAGCCACGTAATCACCAGCCAGCAAGACCCGATCACGACCCGAACGACAACGTTCTCCTACTCAGGTGGCATCACGACTATCACAGACCCCAAGGGCAACGTGACCCAGGAGGAGTATCTCAACGGGATTCTGATGTCACGGTCGTCCCTTGACGCCAACGGCAATGCAATCGCAATTTGGACCTACTCGTTTGACCCAGCGGCGGTCGGACTTACCGCGTCGGTCGGTCCCAGCGGCGAAACCGTGACCACAACTCGCGATGCGAATGCAAATGTGCTGAGCGAAACAGACGGTCTTGGCCGCACGACAAATTACACCTACAACTCCTTCAGCGAGCCGCTGACGATCCAGGATCCGGGAGGCAACTGCAACGCGACCCCGGCGATTCTGTGCACAACCAACGCCTACAACGGCACTGGGGACCTGACCTCTACGTCGAGGCCGCTAGTGGGTACGAGCCAGGTTCGGACGGTCACCTATAACCACACCGACAGCTCGCACCCAGGGGACGTGACTTCGATGGTCGATGCCGACAACTTCACCTGGACCTATACATACGACAGCAACGGCTACCGCAACAGCCTCACCGACCCTGTCGGCGACAAGACGACGTACGTCTACAACGCCGACGGATGGATGACTTCATCGACAACGCCTAACGGCTACTTAACTCGCCAGGACACGTTCTCGCGCACTCCGGTAACAGGCTCGTGGGGGACGGCGACCGATGGCAACGCCTGGGCCTTGCAGGCCGGATCGGCGACCTACTCGACCACCGGCACTCAGGGAAAGATTGCGAAGCCTTCGAGTGACAGTTGGGAGAGCCTGGGAACGAACCTGGCCAACGACGGTGGGGAGGTCCTGGTTCGCTGGCAGGTGGCCACCACCTCGGATAAGGCGGGCGCCGTTCTGCGCTTGTCCTCCGGCGCGGCCACCTTCTATGGAGTCCGCTTTGACGGGGCGGGTCATGTTGAACTGTTCGGTAAATGGGGTGGCACCATCCACACGAACATCGGTGGCGTCCGGATCTCCTACACGCCGGGTACGGCCCAGCAGTGGTTCCGCTTCCGAGTCGCCGGCAACACGCTCTACTTCAAAGTCTGGGCCAACGGCTCGTCAGAGCCGACCGGTTGGTCGGGTCAGACGACGGACACGAACGTTACCGGCAGTGGCTTTGCCGGCCTATACGCCAACGCAACCAATACCACTGGGGTCAAGTTCGACCAGTTCACCGCCAGTCCCTACGCCACCACGACCTACACCTACAACAACTTCGGCCAGCAGACCGGGCTGACCGACCCCGAGAACCACACCACGACTTGGCACTACGACTCCAACCAGAACCTGGACAAGATCACCGACGCCGACAACAACATCACCACCAACGTCTACGACGCCGACAACGAGCTGACCCAGGTCAAGCGAGCGGACTCACCGCAGACCACCGTAACCACCGACTACAACCCGGACGGGACAGTGCTCGACCAGAAGGACGGCAAGGGCAACGCCATTCAGAGTTACCAGTACGACAGCCTGGCCCATGTGACCAGCGTCACCGACGCGCTCAGCAACATCACTACCTACACCCATGACGCCTACGGCAACTTGCTCAGCAAGCAGAACCCCGGCGGCAACTGCGGCGCTCAGCCGGCGACCGGCTGTCCGACCTATACCTACGACGCTGCCAATCAGCTAACTTCGATCAAGTACAGCGACGGGGTAACTCCCAACATCACGGTAAGTTATGACGCGGACGGTCAGCGGACCGCGATGACCGACGGCACGGGAACCAGCACCTGGGGTTGGGACAGCTTGCACCGAATGGTCAGCTACCAGAACGGGCACAGCGACCTGATGCAGTGGCAGTACAACCTCCGCAACCTGCCGAACAAGATCATCTACCCGGGCTCCTTGAATGTGGTCCCCGGCTACGACAGCGCCGGCCGCTGGACCTCGGTCCAGGATTGGAATAGCAACATCACGAACTTCGGATACGACGCGGACTCCAACTTGACCACCGAGACCTTCCCCGCCGCCTCCGGCGTGGTCGACACCTTCACCTTCAACGCCAATGATCAGATGACCGCTGCCACGTCGTTCAAGGGTGGGAGCAACATCACGCCGTTTCCAGCGAACTACACGCGCGACGCTGCCAACCAGCTAACTGGCGATACGTCTGCGGCCTCAGGCACTGGGTCCTATAAGTACACCCCGCTCAACCAGGTGTGCTACGCCGGCTCCAGCAACAGCAACGCCTGTTCCTCGCCGCCCTCGGGCAGTATCCCCTACACCTACGACGCGGCGGACAACTTGACCCAGAAGGGCACCGTCTATCAGGCCTTCAACAACGCCGACCAGCTCTGCTGGACAGCCTCAAGTTCAGCGGCCTGCGGCAGCCCGCCCTCGGGGAAGACCACCTACCAGTACGACACCCGCGGCAACCGGACCGGTGTCACTCCAAGCGTCGGCCAAGCCCAGACCCTGACCTACGATCAGGCCAACCGGCTGACCCAGTACGTCGCCGCCAGCACCACTAGCTACGGCTACAACGGCGACGGCCTGCGCACGTGCAAGGTCGCCGTGAGCTCTGCACAGCCCTGCCAGGCGACGGGTAACACCCAATTCCTTTGGGATGTCGCCGGCTCTCTGCCGCTACTGATCAGAGAAAGCTCTGCATCGAGCTCGACATCATATTTGTACGGCCCCGGCGGTCTGCCACTCGAGCAGGTGAGCGGCAGTACCACCTTGTGGTACCACCACGATCAGATCGGCTCCACTCGCCTGGTTACCAGTTCAACCGGGACGTCACAAGCGACCTACACCTACGACCCGTACGGCGGCCTGGCGGCGAGCACGGGATCGATCACGAATCCGTTCCGATTTGCGAGTCTGTATCAGGACAGCGAATCGGGACTTTACTATCTTCAGGCGCGCTACTACGATTCCTTGACTGGGCAGTTCGTGTCAAATGATCCCGCTATTCACGAAACTCATGCCCCTTACAGCTACGTCCAGGGGGGTCCGCTTAACCGGACCGATCCGTCAGGCCAAAAGGACTTCGGTTGTGGGTACACATTCAACTGCCATCCAAAGTTGGCCAAGGGCCCGACCTGGAGAGAGGTCATCGATGCGGCTTTGGCGGCCTGGTCTGCATGTTGGACGTTTGCAAATTGGGGTCCGATCCCGAGCGACCCCCTTCTCGCCGCGTTCGCGTGTGCCTTCGGTGCGATTACGAGCCCATGGGGCCTAGATCCAGGACCATCGGCGCCCTACGCCGGTCCAATCCCAACGAAGGGTCAATCCGGCCAGGCCTTGGCCGGAGTTCAGGTCACAATGTCGATGATTTACGACTGTAACCCTAACATCACATACGTGCTGTGAGAAAGCCGACACGAGCAACCCGCATCCTGCAGATATCGCTTCCAATCTACTTCATTATCGTGTTAATTGTGGCTTGGACTGCTGCGTTGCCAGCGGTCCACGGATTTCTCGATTCTGGTCAACTACCTCAGGCCGTCATAGAAATCGCGATCTTGACCGTCACTACGGTGGCCACAGCCGTTTTGGCGTACGGAAGCCTAAGGACGTGGCGGTGGGTTTTCTGGCTATTTCTCATAGCCCTAACGTTTTCTGCGTTATTTCTCATTCAGAACGCCATCTTTCATTCGACGCGCAACTTACTCTCTAACGTAGTCGGAACCCTTCTGTTGATCGCTTGCGTCGTGTCTGTTGTCATCTACGGGCCGTGGGCAATGAGGAAGGAATCCGTCTCAGACGCCCCCGCGACGTAAGACCAGCAACCTTGCTCTTGTGTCCGATAGCGCGCGGGCTATCGCCTCTGACACCGTGCGTTCATTGTTCCCGCATTCCCCGGCGACCGCCGATTGTCGGTATCGCTAAAGCCGGTGCGAGTATCACGCACCAGTGCCGGCTCTAGCCATGCTTGCAAGCCTGCAATTCACATATCAGATGTGCCATCCGATGCCGGCAACAAGGTCAGGCGGGGCTCTATGTCAAGGCAACGCCAGCATGATGACTTCATGCGCGCCCGCGGCATCAATATGCAATTCAAAGCACCCGGCGGCCTTAACGTACATGTTTGAAGGCAAGCTACTCCACTTAAGACTGTTGTTGTTGGTCGCTACCCACTCAAGGGCGACTGAGCCCCCTGTCCCGCCGTTCCAACGCACGGAATCTCCATTAGTTTGTCGGCCCGAAATCGAAATCGAGCCTGTCACCTGAGGAGCCGCTATCCAAAGAATCTTGGTTGCCAGCCAGCCGTCCTGAGATGCTCCGAGACCGCCTGGGGCGATTGCGTAAACTGGCCCGAGACCGTAGGCAGGCCCTGATCCGAAGTCTGGGGAGTAGGTGGAGCCCGGTCTAGATGGGCTGATGGCACAACCCGCAACTGGCGTTGCTCTGTTGGTGGGTGTGGCACGCGCGCTCGAACCGTCGCATCCAACTCCGATCAATGTCACCGCTAGGATCCCCAGTCCAAGTCGGAGTAAGCGCGCGCCGCGTGTCCGTGTCCGCCCACTAACGGTGTGGAACACCTTGTTCTCGATCAATGCGTGGCCGAACACTGATTACATTCGTTCTGACTGACGCCTTTCGGTCGTCTGCCCCACTGCGCACTGAAACCAGCTCGCGTCTATTTTGTCCGGTTGCGGAGCTATCTGGGTGGTTTGGATCCGGATTTGCTTCGTAGCCCAGGCGGACCCAGGCAGCGACCGCTTCGGTGCGATTGCAGAAGCCGTTGTCTCGATACAACCTCACAAGATAGGTCCGGACCGTTGTCACTGAGATTCCTAGGTCGCGGCCAATCTGGAGGTCCGTGTGTCCGCGAGCAATAAGCGCGAGGACTTGGAGTTGTCGCGGACCAGCGCGAAGAAATTGCTCCGTTGCCATTCACAATGCTCCTTCCATCCCCGAGCAGCGCGCTAGGGCACAGCCTATTTCCGGGGTGCCTCTCTGTCAAGCGATTATTTAATGACATTAATAGTCGCGACTTGAGGGTGGGTCGATCTGCTTGCAAGCTTGGACATAACCGCTCTTGCGAATCCTATAGGTCACGCGGGACGGCACCTGCGCACGCGAAGTTCCTAATTGGGCGACATCGAGGTGAACGAAGCAATGTCGGCGATCCTGCTGGCTGGCCAGGTGATCCTTGGGTTTGCGTTTGTATACGCAGCCATTGGCAAGATGCTCACTTCAGAGGACTTCGCCGATGCCATTCGGCTATCCGGTTTGCCCGGCTCGCTCGTCGCTCCGGTAGAGATCCTGATCGTGTGCGCAGAGACGGCGGTGACCATCGGATCCTGGCAGGGCGATCGCCGAATTCTTCAGGTAGCGAGTAGTGCAGCCGCTGTGATGCTTATTGCCTTCACGTTCTGGATGATTTGGATGCTTCGGCGTGGCCTTGCTATTCGATGCGGATGCTTCGGCTCCACGACGTCGCGAATCGGGTTGAAGTCAGTCATTCGCAACCTAGCACTCGTGTGCATGGCCATCCTTACTACCGGTCTCTCGCTCGAGTATCGAAGCGAACTGCCTCCGATCAATGGACAGGTGCTTTACGTAATTCTTGGCGCCGCTCTCCTTGTCGCTTTAGGGCGAGCCTTTTGGTTTGGGAAGGGTGCGCTATTGCTCAATCTGGATGATGTGTTGGAAGCGACGAGGACTTAGGAGGACAGCAGATGGAGTGGTTGTTCTATGTCTCATATGGAGTGCTCTGGGTCGTCGTCTTTGGGTTGGCAATCCTAGTCATCCTGCTGTACCGTCACTTCGGTCTCGCATCCCTAGGAACGCTCGACGGTGTGCAGCGGGACGGAATATCAATCGGGGAGTTGGCGCCCGAGCTGACCGGAGTCTCTTCGGAAAACCGGCCATTTGTATGGGAACCACCCGCGTCAAGCAGTGTCCTCCTGTTTGCAACACTCGGCTGCGAGCCATGCGCGCGCGTGTTGCCGGCCTTCCAGTTGTTGAGCACCACGTTGCCCGACCTTGATCTTATGGTTGTTGTCTCGGGAACCTCGAAGACCGCCCAGGAATTGGCCGCCAAGTTCAACCTCAGAGTCCCGTGCATTGCTGACGATGGTTCCGATACGCGCACGCAATTTCGGGTGCGGGTAACGCCATTCGCTTTCGTCATTGGCCCAGACCGTCGTGTCCGTGCTAAGGGCCTATGCAGTGATCCACTGCGCCTGAGCGAGCTCTTGGCACAGGGTGGCTTGGCGCAAGCATCCCAAATAGCGAGTGACCTAGCACGAAGTCAGGCCATCATGTCAACGGCTCTAGTGCAGCCGGAGGGTGTCGGCCATGGATAGCTTCGTTTCCCTGACGGGTGAGCAACTCGCGCGATTCATGGGCCGACGACAGTTCCTACGCAGGTCTGCAGCAGCAGTCTTCGGAGGCATGGCAGCAGCGGCAGCTGATTTGACCCTGTTTCCAACCGTTGCGCACGCCAGTATTTGCTCGAACCATGAGCCATCCTGCTTCTGCGGACCACCCGGAATCGGGTTCTGTACAAGCCGCAGCTCGTCATACTGTTCTGGATCGACCTGCGCTGGCGGATGTACGTACAACTACCAATACTGGTCGAACGCATGCTGGTGCACTGCGACTTGCTGTGCATCCGGGCAACTGGTCTATTACCAATGCTGCGATTGCAACTGCCCCGGCGGGATCAGCTGTGGATGCAAGCAACTGGTGAACACATGCGCGGCGCCGGCGGGGGGTCAGTGCTGCTGACGCAATCCGTCCTCACCGGTTTCGCGCTGATAGCGGGTCTGCTTAGCGCCCATAGCCCTTGAACGGTAAATATGGCGATGAGCCTCAGGTTCCTCGGTCGAGGACCACGACAGAAGGCCTGGCTTAGCGCGGTTACACACTTGATCGGTACGGCCGCCGGAGGTGCGTTAATTGGTCTGATCCTCGGAAGCGTCGGGGAGCTATTGCCCACGGGATTGATCAGGGCGATCTTGGTTCTGACATCAACCTTTGCTGTCCTCAGATCGATTTGGGGAACGCGCAGCCTCGGCTTCAACAAGCAGGTACCCCGCGCTTGGGGTCGAATACGGTTCGCGACGCTGACCCATTTCCTCTGGGGCCTCCTGCTCGGTGCTGGTGTTACCGTGCTGATTCCCTATTCCTCGCAGCTGCTGCTCTGGGCGGCCGAATTCGCCAGCGGGCCGGTAACGGCAGTAGCCATGGGATTCGCATTCGGATTAGGTAGGGCGCTTCCAGCAGTCGCTCACTCATCGAACCCCACGACCCTCGATATCGGCAGCATGATGGACCGCCTTCCTGCCCTCCAAGCACAGGGCCGGGTGTTTAACATTGCGATCAGCGCGCTCAGTGTTCCCGTTGTGCTGGCCATTTGGCGTGTAACTTGAGCGCGAACGGTACCTCGCGCTACACCCTCGAACCTCATGACCCGCTGACTTGCCGCCGACGTGGTCGCAGGGGCGTCAGCCACACGTGGCCGCCAGACCCATCGGGTCGATGCAATGTCGAGTAGCCTCTAATGGAGCGTAATTAGGCGCACTACGCGCAGGTTCACGCCAAATTTGCGCCCGGGATCAGACGCGGAGCCACTTCGCAAATCGCTTATCAGACGCGGTAACCCAACTCCACAATGCGAGCGGCAGTATTGCGGATTGCTCTGGGTCAGAGGTTGAGGGCTCGAATCGGTCCCAGCGTGCGACCGGCCGTTTCAGGTCGAATGACAGCCGAGTCGGCGGACGACGGCGGACGACCGCGGACGACCGAGGAGGAGGGCGAGTGCTAACAACCCGAAGGCGGGCGGACCCAGGTGGCCGGCTACGGATGCCGCGCACGCGGTCTTCAAAACCGTTTGCGGCTCTGAAATTCGAAGCGGCGCGGCGCGCGTCCCGTCAGACGCGGTCTGGGCCCTTCTTTGCCCAGAGATAGAAGGGGTCTGTCTAATGGAGGGCCTGCATTGCAGTCAGATCTACTCGAATTCGGGTTTGTTGGAAATGGTTTGAGAAACCCTCCTTGCCCCAAGGGAGCGTGCACCCCGGCCAACAATTCGCCTGATCACCTCAAGTTGCAAGCGGCGGGCCGAGACGTCGATGATGCCAAGGCTGATCCAGGACCTCGCTCAGATTTGACTTCCGGGCAATGAGAAAGTTCGAAGAGCGTCCACTAAGGGGAGCCAATTCGAATGTGCAAGTTCGGCTGAAGCGTCCCAAAAGGCCTTCGGCTGATGCGTCACACAACTTCGGCTGATGTGTCGCAGTTACTTCGGCTGATTTGTCACTCTCCCACGCATGAGGGAGATGAGCGTGACTGAGCAGAGGTACAAAGCGGTGCTGGCTGTAATCGCTGAGGGTCGGACGGTGACGCAGGTGGCTCGAGACTGGGACGTGGCCAGGCAGACGGTTCACGTGTGGCGC
>Ga0070714_100001006_pt1 | contig 20106 bp, 17 predicted proteins | sample LARL83metaG_FD_65450 | JGI IMG/M metagenome (GOLD analysis project Ga0070714, IMG submission 65450) | Corn, switchgrass and miscanthus rhizosphere microbial communities from Kellogg Biological Station, Michigan, USA - LAR L8-3 metaG | ecosystem: Host-associated > Plants > Roots > Rhizosphere ... | reverse complement strand
ACGCGGCCCGCGTTGTTCCCGGGTAGGTTGCTGGAGCCAGGCGGCGACGCCTGGCCGAGAGGAATGACTGTCGCGTCGCAAGACGTACAGAACCCGGCTTACAGGCCGACTCCACCTCTTTCGTGCCTTCCTCACCACCGCGATTCGTCGTCGCGGTGGTGAGGAAGGCGTGTGTGAACGGTTGATTCATCCCCGAGCGGCGTCACGGCGCCGATTCGGCCGGATTCCATCCGGTTTGGGCGCAAAGCAGCGCATTTGAATTTATAAAAAATTCCCTGCTTTCAAACACCTTGCCGGCGTTCCTGAGAATATGCTGCATGTACGGTCAGCATTCTGCCTTTACTCCTTGATTCACAAGCGAAATTCCCTTGACAGTCTCATGGGGCGAGATTATCGTGGGCCTCAGTGTGAAATTGTGGGTTTTAGTGGAGTCTGCTGATCGTGTTTCAGGGCGAAACCGCCATCACCATCGACGACAAGGGTCGCCTGACCATTCCGACGGCATATCGGGAGCAGGTGGCGGGCGAGTGCGCCAATCGTCTGGTGATCACCTACAACCCGTTCGAGCCGGGTTGCCTGTGGCTGTTTCCGCATGGCGAGTGGGAGCAGGTACGCGACCAGGTGAACGCCTTGCCCAAGGTCAAGGCTGCCCATCGCGACATGCAGATGAAGCTGGTAGGTGCCGCTGCGGTGGTCGAGCCTGACGGCGCGGCGCGGGTTCTGCTGCCGGCAAGCCAGCGCGCCGCGGCGGGCATCGAGAAGAAGGCGGTGTTGCTGGGCATGGGCAACAAGTTCGAGCTGTGGAGCGAACAGGCCCACCTGGCCAAGATCCGCCAGGTCATCGGCGAGGACGACATCACGGAACACATGGCGGATCTTCGCCTTTAACCGGCAACGGTGAGGCAGTCGAATTTGGCGGGACGGGAGCGGGAGTGCGGCATGGCCGAGCAGCAGTTGCGGCACATCCCGGTGATGCTGGGTGAAGCAGTGGAGGGACTCGCCGTGCAGGCTGGCGGGCGCTATCTCGATGGAACCTTCGGTCGCGGCGGTCACGCCCGCGCGGTTCTGTCGCGCCTAGGCCCCGACGGCCGCCTGCTGCTGATGGACCGCGACCCCACCGCGATCGCCGCGGCCCGGGCCGAATTCGCCGGCGATCCGCGCGTCGCGATCCGGCATGCAAATTTCTCCAGTCTGGCCGAGTGGGACGAGACCGCGGCCGGCCTCGACGGCGTGCTGCTCGACCTCGGCGTGTCCTCGCCGCAGCTGGACGAGGCCGCGCGCGGCTTCAGCTTCATGGCCGATGCACCGCTGGACATGCGCATGGACACCACCCAGGGCGAGAGCGCTGCGGATTTCCTGGCCCAGGCCAGCGAGCGCGAGATCGCCGACGTGCTGTGGAATTACGGCGAAGAGCGCCACAGCCGGCGCATCGCCCGCGCCATCGTGGCCGACCGCGACGCCACCCCGTTCACCCGTACCGGCCAGCTGGCCGCGCTGATCGAGCGCGTGGCGGGCCGGCGCGAGCCGGGCAAGCATCCGGCCACGCGCAGCTTCCAGGCGCTGCGCATTCGCGTGAACGGCGAGCTGGACGCCCTGCAGCAGGGGCTGGACGCGGCGCTGGAACGGCTCGAGCCCGGTGGGCGGCTGGCGGTGATCAGCTTCCACTCGCTGGAAGACCGCGCGGTGAAGCTGTTCATCCGCGATCACTCCGGCCGCGTGCAGAACAGCCGCCGCGGGCCGCCGGTGCAGGCTGCACCGGCGCGGCTGGCGGCAGTCGGCAAGGCGCAGTTCCCGTCCGACGCCGAGCTGGCGGTGAACCCGCGTGCGCGCTCGGCCGTGCTGCGCGTGGCGGAGAAGTTGTCATGAAGGCGATCGGCGCCCTGTGCCTGCTGACCCTGCTGGTCGCCGTGCTGGCCAGCGCGCTCGGCGTGGTGTGGACGCGTCACGAGAGCCGCGTGCTGTTCGTCAACCTGACTGCGCTGCAGAACCAGCGCGACGAGCTGAACATCGAATACGGCAAGCTCGAACTGGAGCAGGCCACCTACGCCGAACCGCGGCGCATCGACGACGAAGCCCGGCAGAAGCTGGGCATGGTCGATCCGCGCCCGCAAGACATCCGGTTGCTGCGATGAGCTGGCGCAACCACAGCACCCCACCTCAGTCCGGTCGGCGCCGCAGCGCCGGCCCCAGTGCGCGCCGACGCATGGTGGTGGTGGTCGGCCTGCTCGGACTGGCCTCGATCGGCCTGGTCGCGCGCGCGTTCGACCTGCAGGTGGTGCGCAAGCAGTTCTACCAGCGCCAGGGCGACGCGCGCTTCCTGCGCGAGATGCCGATCCCTGTGTCGCGCGGCACCATCTTCGACCGCAACGGCGAGCCGCTGGCGGTGTCGACGCCGATGATGTCGATCTGGGCGAACCCGTCCGAGGTACTCGACAACGACGAGCGCATCCCCGCACTGGCGCAGGCGCTGGGCGTGGATGCGGACGGCCTGAAGGCGCAGCTGGCGCAGCGTTCCGACCGCGAGTTCGTCTACCTGCGCCGGCAGATGGCGCCGGCCGCGGCGCAGGCCGTGCTGGACCTGGGCATTCCCGGCATCAACGGCCAGCGCGAATTCAAGCGCTACTACCCGTCCGGCGAAGTGACCGCGCACGTGCTCGGCTTCACCAACATCGACGACCGCGGCCAGGAAGGTCTGGAGCTGGCCTATGACGACTGGCTGGCCGGCAAGCCGGGCGCCAAGCGCGTCATCCGCGACCGCATGGGCCACGTGGTGGAGGACATCGAGCAGGTGCGCGCGCCGAAGCCGGGGCAGAACCTCACGCTCAGCATCGACCGGCGCATCCAGTTCCTCGCCTACAGCGAGCTGAAGAACACGCTGGAGAAATCCCAGGCCGACTCCGGCTCGATCGTGGTGCTGGATGCGAAGACCGGCGAAGTGCTGGCGATGGCCAACCTGCCGACCTACAACCCGAACGCGCTCAGCGGCAGCAAGCCGGGCCAGCGGCGCAATCGGGCGATGACCGACGTGCTCGAGCCGGGTTCCACCGTGAAACCCATCCTGATGGCGGCGGCGCTGTCCAGCGGCAAGTACACTCCGACCAGCCCGCTCATCGACACCACCGGCGGGCACTGGTATTTCCAGGGCCACGACATCCACGACACGCACAATTACGGGGTGCTGACGCCGACCGGCGTGATCACCAAGTCGAGCAACGTGGGCGCCGCGCGCATCGCGATGACACTCGATACCGGCCTGATGTACGACACCTATCGCGCGTTCGGTTTCGGCAACAGCACCGAGAGCGGCTTCCCCGGCGAGGCCTCCGGCTACCTGCGGATCGGGCGCGACTGGCGGCCGCTGGAAAAGGCCATCCTGGGCTATGGCTACGGACTCAACGTGACCGTGCTGCAGCTGGCCAACGCCTACGCCACCATCGCCGACGGCGGCGTGATGCACAGCCCCACCTTCATCAAGGGCAACGACAACGCCGCCAAACAGATCATCTCGCCGCAGATCGCGCACGAGCTGGTGCAGATGATGGAGACGGTGACCGGCCCGGGCAGCACGGGCACACCGGCGCGCATCGCCAACTACAGCGTGGCCGGCAAGACCGGCACGGCGCACAAGGCGAGCGTCGGCGGCTACGACAAGAACAGCTATACCTCCGCATTCGCCGGCGTCGTGCCGGCGTCCAATCCGCGCCTGGTCGGCGTGGTCGTCATCGACAATCCGCAGAAGGGCAGCTATTACGGCGGCACGGTATCCGGGCCGGTGTTCGCCAAGGTGATGGAGGGTGCGCTGCGCCTGCTCGATGTGCCGCCGGACAACATCGGCCGCTGGTATGTCGGCGGCCCGTTGCAGAGTCCGGATGGGCTGGTCGGCAGCAAGCCGCCGGTCGATGCGCCGCTCGACGATGCACCGGTCGACGAGGACACGCCATGAGCACCGGCCATCTCGACCAGTTGCTGCTGGGCATCGCCGAAGCGCCGATCGCCGCCGCGCCGGAGACCGGCCGCATCGTGGTGTCCGGACTGACCCTTGATTCGCGCCAGGTGCAGCGCGGCGACGCGTTCTTCGCCTTGCGCGGCAGCCAGGCCCATGGCATCACCTTCGCCGCCGGCGCCGTGCAGCGCGGTGCCCGGGTGGTGCTGGCCGAGGCGCCCGCGCCAAATGAATCCCTTCCCCTGCTTGCAGGGGAAGGTGCCGAAGGCGGAAGGGGTCGACTGCCGCAGGCAGTCGGTGAGGTTCCCGTTCTGTGGATCGACGGCTTGCACGGCCAGGTCAGCGAAATCGCCGCGCGTTTTTACAATCGTCCCAGCGAGTCGATGCGGATGGTCGGCGTCACCGGCACCAATGGCAAGACTTCTTGCGTGCAGTTGCTGGCGCAGGCGCTGACCCTGCTCGGCCATCGTGCGGCCTCGATCGGCACGCTCGGCGCCGGCGTGCATGGCCAGTTGCGCGAAGGCGAGCGCACCACGCCGGATGCAATCAGTGTGCAGGCGCTGCTGGCGGAATTCCGCGACGCCAGGGTCGGCCATGTGGCGATGGAGGTATCGTCGCACGCGCTGGAGCAGGGCCGCGTGGGTGCGGTGGATTTCGAGGTGGCCGCGTTCACCAATCTCACCCGCGACCACCTGGACTACCACGGCAGCATGGAAGCCTACGGCGCGGCCAAGGCGAAGCTGTTTGCCTGGCCGGGCCTGCGCGGCGCGGTGATCAACATCGACGATGCGTTCGGCCGCGAACTGGCGACGCAACTGTCCGCCGGCGTGCAACGCCTGCGTTTCAGCATGGCCGACGACGGCGAGGCGGAGATCGCCGCCAGCGCGATCGTCACCTCGGCCGAAGGGCTGGCGTTCCAGCTGCGCACGCCGTGGGGCACGCGGGCGATCCGCAGCCATCTGATCGGCCGCTTCAACGTGGCCAACCTGCTCGCCGTGGTGGGTTGCCTCGGCGCGCTGGGTGAGCCGTTCGCGAGCATCGTCGAAGCGGTCGAGCAATTGCAGCCGGTCAACGGGCGGATGAGCCGGCTCGGTGGTCTGCGTGGCCAGCCGCTGGTGGTGGTCGATTACGCGCATACGCCGGACGCGCTCGAGCAGGCGCTGACCGCGGTGCGCGCGCATTGCGCCGGCAAGCTGATCTGCGTGTTCGGCTGCGGCGGCGAGCGCGATGCGGGCAAGCGTCCGTTGATGGGCGAAATCGCGGCGCGGCTGGCCGATGTGGCCATCGTCACCGACGACAACCCGCGCGGCGAAGACGGCGACGCGATCGTGGCGCAGATCGTCGCCGGCATGGCCGCGGCGCGCGCGATGGCGGTGGAGCGCGATCGCGCGGTGGCGATCGCCGACGCGTTGCAACTGGCGCACGCCGGCGACGTCGTGCTGATCGCCGGCAAGGGCCACGAAACCTATCAGGACGGCGCCACCGGCAAGCGTCCGTTCGACGATCTGGCGGTGGCGCATGCCGTGCTGGAACGGATCAGCCAGGAGCCGCGAGCATGATGTCGCTGAGCGCCATCGCCGTGTGGACCCACGGCCGCCTGCTTGGCAGCGATGCCGAGATCACCGGCGTCGCCATCGACACGCGCAAGCTGCGGCCGGGCGACCTGTTCGTGGCGATCAAGGGCGAGCGGGCGGACGGCCACGACTACCTGGGCGAGGCCGCCGCGCGCGGCGCGGTTGCCGCGCTGGTCACGCGCAAGGTCGACAGCGAACTGCCGCAGGTGCTGGTGAACGACGCCGAGCTGGCGCTGGGCGACCTGGCCAGCGCGGTGCGCGCCCAGCGCGACGTGCGCGTGGTCGGCATCACCGGTTCCAACGGCAAGACCACGGTGAAGACGCTGGTGGCCTCGATCCTGTCACGGCACGGCCGCACCCATGTCAGCGCGGGCAACTTCAACAACGAACTGGGCCTGCCGCTGAGCCTGCTCTCGATGCCGCGGGACACCGAATACGCGGTGTTCGAGATGGGCGCCGGCAAGCCGGGCGACATCGCCTACCTGGCTGCCATCGCACGGCCAGATATCGGCCTCGTCACGCTCATCGCGCCGGCGCATCTTGCACGCATGGGCAGCATCGAGGGCGTGGCCGAGACCAAGGGCGCGCTGTACCAGGCCTTGCCGGCGGACGGCATCGCGATCATCAACGCAGACGACGCGTTCGCCAGTTTCTTCGGCGGCCTGGCCGGCGCGCGCAGGCAACTGCGCTTCGGTCTCGAGCAGCCGGCCGACGTCGGTGCCGACATCGTCGAGCAGCGCGTGGACGGCTCGCGCTTCGTGCTGAGCACGCCGCAGGGCGATGCCGACGTGTCGTTGCCGCTGCCTGGGCGCCACAACATCGCCAATGCGCTGGCTGCGACGGCAGTGGCGCTGGCGCTTGAGGTGCCGCTGGAAACCATCGTGGCCGGGCTGGAGCAGGTGCCCGGCGTCGCCGGCCGACTGCGCCGCGAGACGATGGAGGGCGGCTGGACTTTGATCGATGACAGCTACAACGCGAACCCCAGCTCGATGGCGGCGGCGATCGACACCTTGCTGCTGGCCGGCGGCGAACGCTGGCTGGTGCTCGGCGACATGGCCGAGCTGGGCGCGGACGCACGCGCGCTGCATGCGGGTATCGGTGAACGCGCCCGCGAACGCGGCGTCGACCAGCTGTTCGCGGTGGGCCCGTTCGGCGTGGCCACGGTCGAGGCCTTCGGCGCGGGCGGCGAGCATTTCGACGACAAGGCCACGCTGATCGCCGCGCTGCAGGCGCAGTTGCACGCCGGCGTCACCTGCCTGGTGAAGGGCTCGCGTTCGGCTGGCATGGAGCAGGTGGTGGCGGCGCTCGGCGGTCATCCGGGTCATGCGGACAAGAACAAGGGGGACGCATCCGATGCTGCTTGAACTGGCCGACTGGATGGCACGGCATTTCACCGCGCTGCATCTGTTCCAGTACATCACCTTCCGCACGATCATGGCTGCGCTCACCGCGCTGTCGCTGTCGCTGCTGTACGGGCCGTGGCTGATCAACCGGCTGGCCGCGCTGAAGGCCGGCCAGGTGGTGCGCAGCGACGGTCCGCAGACACACCTGGTCAAGGCCGGCACGCCGACCATGGGCGGCGTGATGATCCTGCTTTCGGTCACCGTCGCCACCTTGCTGTGGGCCGACCTGCACAACCGTTACGTGTGGGTGGTGCTGGCGGTGCTGCTGAGCTTCGGTGCGATCGGCTTCTACGACGACTACCGCAAGCTGGTGCTGAAGGACAGCCGTGGCCTGGCCAGCCGCTGGAAATACTTCTGGCAGTCCGTGTTCGGCCTCGGCGCGGCGCTGTTCCTGTACTACACCGCGCCGCATGCGGCAGCCGCCGGCCTGCCGGTGGCGGAGACCGCGCTGTACGTGCCGCTGTTCAAGCACGTGGTGTTGCCGCTGGGGTTGTTCTTCGTGGTGATCACCTACTTCATGATCGTGGGCTTCTCCAACGCGGTGAACCTCACCGACGGGCTGGACGGCCTGGCGATCATGCCCACCGTGCTGGTCTCCGGCGCGCTCGGCGTGTTCGCCTACCTGGCCGGCAACAAGGTGTTCTCCGAATACCTGGGCATCCCCTCGATTCCCGGCGCGGGCGAGCTGGCGATCTTCACCGGCGCGCTGGCCGGCGCGGGGCTGGGCTTCCTGTGGTTCAACACGTATCCGGCGCAGGTGTTCATGGGCGACGTCGGCGCGCTGGCGATGGGTGCGGCGCTCGGTTGCGTGGCGGTGATCGTGCGCCAGGAGGTCGTGCTGCTGGTGATGGGCGGCGTGTTCGTGATGGAAACCGCGTCGGTGATGATCCAGGTGGCGAGCTTCAAGCTCACCGGCAAGCGCGTGTTCCGGATGGCGCCGATCCACCACCACTTCGAATTGAAGGGCTGGCCCGAACCGCGCGTGATCGTGCGCTTCTGGATCATCAGCGTGGTGCTGGTGCTGGTCGGTCTTGCCACGTTGAAGGTGCGCTGATGCCGATCTTCGACGCCACCACCCAAGCCAAACGCCGTACCGGACCGCGCGGCAGCTTCGACCTGTGGCTGCTGGTCGCGCTGATCGGGCTGGCCAGCGTGGGCGTGGTGATGGTGACGTCGAGCTCGATCGCGGTGGCGGACAGCCAGCACATCGGCGCGTTCTATTTCCTGAAGAAGCACCTGCTGTTCCTCGGCCTGGGTCTGTTCGCCGCCGGCATGGCGATGCGCACCGAGCTGAAGCTGCTGGAAAAATATGCGTTCCCGCTGCTGGCGTTGGCGTTCCTGATGCTGCTGGCGGTGTTCGTGCCGCACCTCGGCCTGCGCATCAACGGCGCGCGGCGCTGGCTGAACCTGCTGGTCACCACGTTCCAGCCGGTCGAGGCGGTAAAACTCATTCTGGTGGTCTATGTGGCCAGCTACCTGGTGCGTCACCGCGAGAACGTGGAGACGAAGTTCCTGGGCCTGTTCAAGCCGGTGCTGGTCGCCGGCATGATCGTGCTGCTGTTGCTGGCGCAGCCGGACTTCGGCTCGGCCACGCTGGTGATCGCGGTAACCATCGCGATGGTCTGGCTGGGCGGCGCGCGGCCGATCTTCCTGTTCCTGATGGGCCTGCCGCTGATGCCGCTGCTGTACGTGGCGGCGACCGGCGAGAGCTACCGCATGAAGCGGCTGACCTCGTTCATGGATCCGTGGAAGGACCCGTTCAACGATGGCTTCCAGCTGACCCAGTCGCTGATGGCGATCGGCCGCGGCGAATGGACCGGGGTGGGGTTGGGCTCCAGCGTGCTGAAGCTGTCCTACCTGCCGGAGGCGCATACCGATTTCATCTTTGCGGTGATCGGCGAGGAACTGGGCCTGGCCGGCGTGCTGCTGGTGATCGGCTTGTTCGGACTGGCGGTAGGACGCGGCCTGTACCTGGGCCTGAAGGGCGTCGAGGTCGGCCAGCGCTTTGCCGGCTACGTCGCGTTCGGTATCTCGCTGATGCTGGCGATGCAGGCGTTCGTGTCGGTCGGCGTGAACCTGGGCGCCCTGCCGACCAAGGGACTCACTCTGCCGCTGATCAGCTACGGCGGCTCGTCGATGGTGCTGACCTGCGCCATGGCCGGCGTGCTGCTGCGCGCCACCTACGAGATCAACCGTGCGCTGGACGCGCGGCAGATGGCCACGCGGATGCCGGCGGCGGTGGTCGCCGCCGATGCGAATGTTGCGGCGAAGTCGCGCGAGGCGGTGGCCGCATGAGCACGCAAGCGCCCGTGCTGATCATGGCCGGCGGCACCGGCGGCCACATCTTCCCCGGCCTTGCGGTAGCCGAGTGCCTGCGTGCGCAGGGCGTGCCGGTGGTGTGGCTGGGCGCGGTCGGCGGGATGGAGACGAAGGTGGTGCCGGCGCAGCGGATCGAGCTGCACACCGTGGCCGTCGGCGGCCTGCGCGGCAAGAGCATCAGGACCCGGCTGCTGGCGCCGCTGATGCTGCTGCGCGCGTTGTTCGCCTCGCTGGCCGTGCTGCGCCAGGTGCAGCCGCGCAGCGTGTTGTCGATGGGCGGCTACGTGGCCGGCCCCGGCGGCCTCGCCGCATGGCTGTTGCGCCGGCCGCTGCTGGTGCACGAGCAGAACCGCGTGGCCGGGTTCACCAACCGCAGGCTGGCCGGACTGGCGAAGCGCGTGCTGGCCGGTTTCGCCGATGCCTTGCCGCGGGCCGAGTGGGTCGGCAATCCGGTGCGCGAGGCGATCGCCGCGTTGCCGCCGCCGGCCGAGCGCATGGCCGGGCGCGACGGCAAGCCGCGCTTGCTGGTACTGGGCGGCAGCCTCGGCGCCCGCGCGCTGAACCTGGTGTTGCCGCAGGCGCTGGCGCAATTGACCCCGGTGCAACGTCCCGAGGTGCTGCACCAGTGCGGCAGCCGCGGTCTCGACGAAGCGCGTGCGGCGTATGCGAAGGCTGGCGTCGAGGCGCAGGTGGTTGCCTTCATCGACGACATGGCCGGCACCTATGGCTGGGCCGACCTGGCCGTCTGCCGCGCCGGCGCGCTGACCCTGGCCGAACTGGCTGCGGCCGGGCTGGGCGCCGTGCTGGTGCCGTTCCCGCACGCGGTGGACGACCACCAGACGCGCAATGCCGAAGTACTGATGGCGGCCGGAGCCGCCGAACTGATGCAGGAGAACGAGCTGGACGTACAGATTCTGGCGCAGCGACTGGAGTCGTTGCTGGGTGATCGCAGCCGCCTGCTGGCGATGGCCGAAGCCGCGCGCACGCTGGCCAAACCCGACGCGGCGCAGGTCATCGCGCGCGCCTGCCTAGAGGTGGCCGCATGACGCCGCGCAGGTTGCACGCACACGAAGACCCGATGAGCACGTTCCGCCGGGTGCACTTCATCGGTATCGGCGGTGTCGGCATGAGCGGCATCGCCGAAGTGCTGCACAACCTTGGCTATGCGGTGTCCGGTTCCGACCGCGCGCATTCGCCGACCGCGCAGCGGCTGCAGCAGCTGGGCATCGTCGTGCATGTCGGCCATGCCGTGGAAAACATCGGCGACGCCGACGTGGTGGTGACCTCGAGCGCGATCAAGCAGGACAACCCGGAGCTGGTCGCGGCCCGCGCGGCGCGCATCCCGGTGATTCCGCGCGCGGAGATGCTGGGCGAGCTGATGCGTTTCCGCCGCGGCGTGGCGATCGCCGGCACGCATGGCAAGACCACCACCACCAGCCTCACCGCCAGCGTGCTGGCCGAGGCCGGCTACGACCCGACCTTCGTGATCGGCGGCCAGCTCAACGCGGCCGGCGCGAACGCGCGGCTCGGCACCGGCCAGTACCTGGTTGCGGAAGCCGATGAATCCGATGGCTCGTTCCTGCTGCTGTCGCCGGTGATCGCCGCGGTCACCAACATCGACGCCGATCACCTGGAGAACTACCACGGCGATTTCGCCGAGGTGAAGAAGGCGTTCGCCGATTTCCTGCACCGGTTGCCGTTCTACGGCTTGGCGGTGCTGTGCGTGGACGACCCCGAAGTGGCCGAACTGGCGAAGTCCACCACCCGCCGCGTGATGACCTACGGCATCGACACCGCGGACGCCGACGTACGCGCGTTGAACGTGAGCCAGCACGGCTTCGAGATGCACTTCGAGCTGCTGCTGCCGGGTCGCGACGAAGCGCTGCCGGTGAAACTCAACCTGCCGGGCCGGCACAACGTGCTGAACGCGTTGGCCGCGTCCGCGATCGGCTGGCAGCTGGGCGTGGAGGCGGAGGCGCTGGCGCGTGCGCTGGAAAACTTCCAGGGCGTCGGCCGGCGCTTCCATCGGCGCGGCGAGATCGCGCTGGACCAGGGCCACGTGCTGCTGGTCGACGACTACGGCCATCACCCGCGCGAGCTGGCCGCGGTGTTCGCCGCCGCCCGCGGCGGCTGGCCCGAGCGCCGCCTGGTGGTCGGTTTCCAGCCGCACCGCTACAGCCGCACGCGCGACCTGCTGGACGACTTCGCCAACGTGCTGGCCGAGGTCGACGTGCTGGTGCTGACCGACGTCTACCCGGCCGGCGAGGCGCCGATCGCCGGCGCCGACGGCCGCGCCCTGGCGCGCGCGGTGCGCGCGCGCGGCAAGGTCGATCCGGTGCTGGTCGAGCATCCGCGCGAGCTGAAGGAAACCCTGCCGGCGCTGCTGCGCGATGGTGATCTGTTGCTGCTGCTGGGCGCCGGCGACATCGGCGCGGCGGCGGTCGAGCTGGCCCAGCTCGGCAACCTGAGGACAAGCAAGTGAGCATGAAGGTCACGGATCCTGCCCGGTTTGGTCGCGTCGCCGTGGCGATGGGCGGCAGCTCGGCTGAGCGCGAGGTCTCGCTGGATTCCGGCCGCAACGTGCTGGAAGCGCTCAAGGCGCGCGGCGTGGACGCGCATGCGGTCGACGGCATCCCGGCGCTGCTCGACGCGCTGCGCACCGACCGCTTCGCACGCGTGTTCAACATCCTGCATGGCCAGCATGGCGGTGGCGAGGACGGCGTGCTGCAGGGCGCGCTGGAGGCGCTCGACGTGCCGTACACCGGCTCGGGCGTGCTGGGTTCGGCGTTGTCGATGGACAAGACGCGCTCGAAACGCGTATGGCAGTCGCTTGGCCTGCCGACGCCGAAGTTCGTGGCGTTGCCGCGCGGCGCGGATGTGCATGCGGCGGCGAAACAGATCGGTTTCCCGTTGATCGTGAAGCCGGCTTGCGAGGGTTCCAGCGTGGGTGTCACCCGCGTGTTCGAGGAGGCGCAGCTGGATCAGGCGGTGGAGCTGGCCGCGAAGTATCCGGGCGACCTGCTGATGGAAACCCTGATCGAGGGTGACGAGCTGACCGTCAGCATCCTCGGCCGCGAGGTGCTGCCCAGCATCCACATCGTGCCGAAGGGCGCGTTCTACGACTACAACGCGAAGTACATCGCCGAAGACACGCTGTACCTGTGCCCCGGTCTGGAGGGCGATGCCGAAGCGGAACTGCGCACGCTGTCGCTGCAGGCGTTCGATGCACTGGGTTGCGCCGGCTGGGGCCGCGTCGACGTGATGCGCGACCGCGCCGGCCGCAACTGGCTGCTGGAAGTGAACACCGCGCCGGGCATGACCTCGCACTCGCTGGTGCCGAAGGCGGCCAAGGCGGCCGGCATCGACTACCAGGAACTGTGCTGGCGCGTGCTGGAAACCAGTTTCCGGGAGGGCATGTGAAAGGAGCCATCCGCCTCGTCGCCTGGTGCCTCGCCATTGCGCTGGTCGCGCTGCCGATCGTCGGCGTGCTGCGCGGGTGGTTTGCGGCCGGGCGCTGGCCGGTGACCCAGCTGACGGTGCAGGCCGAGTTCAAGCACGTCAGCGCGGACGACATCCGCGCCGCGGTGCGGCCGCGCCTGGGCAAGGGCTTCTTCGCGCTGGATCTCGATGCGGTGCAGAAGGCCGTCGCCGCGCTGCCGTGGGTGGAGTCGGTCGAGGCGCGCAAGCGCTGGCCGGACACCTTGCAGTTGCGCATCTACGAGCGCCAGCCATTCGCACGCTGGAACGACAAGCAGCTGATCAGCCGGCAAGGCCTGGTGTTCGATGCGCCGGGCATGGATGGCGTCGGCGCGCTGCCGAGCCTGCACGGCCCGGATGCACGGCTGGCCGAGGTGGTCAGCTTCTATGCGGAAACCCGCAAGGCATTCGCCGGCACTCAACTGCAGATCACCGGCGTGGCACTGACCGACCGTGGTAGCTGGAGCGTGAGCATGGCGGACGGCGCGCAGATCGTGATCGGCGACCGCGAGTACGCCGGGCGCCGGCTGCGTCGCTTCCTCGACGTCTACCCGCAGCTGATCGCCGGCCACACCGACGGCTTCGCCTATGCCGATCTTCGCTACACCAATGGATTCGCCGTGCGCTGGCCGCAGACGGCCACCGTCAACGCTGGAGGTTCGCCCCGCTCATGAAGCCGCGCAATGACAAGCAATTGGTGGTCGGGCTCGACATCGGCACCTCGAAGGTGGTGGCGATCGTCGGTGAGTACGAGCCGGGCGAACCGATCACCGTGATCGGCATCGGCACCCACGTCTCGCGCGGCATGAAGCGCGGCTCGGTGGTCGACATCGAATCGACCGTGCACTCGATCCAGCGCGCGGTGGAGGAAGCCGAACTGATGGCCGGCTGCGACATCCGCTCGGTCTACGCGTCGATCTCCGGCAGCCACCTGGAAACCCGCAATTCGCACGGCAACGCGGCGATCCGCGACCGCGAAGTCACCGCCAGCGACCTGGAGCAGGTGCTGGAGGCGGCCAGCGCGGTGGCGATTCCGGCCGACCGCAAGGTGCTCTACAAGGAGTCGCAGGAATACCGCATCGACGGCCAGGATGGCATCCGTGCGCCGATCGGCATGAGTGGCGTGCGGCTGGAGGCTAACGTGCACCTGGTCACCGGCGCGGCGGCGGCGGTGCAGAACGTCACCAAGTGCATCCAGCGCTGCGGCCTCACCGTGGACGAACTGGTGCCGTCGGCCGTCGCCAGCGCGAAGGCGGTGCTGACCGACGACGAGCGCGAGCTGGGCGTGTGCCTGGTCGACATCGGCGCCGGCACCACCGACATCGCGATCTACACCCAGGGCTCGATCCGCTATACCGCCTCGCTACCGGTCGGCGGCGACCAGGTCACCAGCGACATCGCCTACGGCGTGCACACGCCGACCGCGCATGCGGAGGAGATCAAGATCAAGTACGCCTGCGCGCAGACCGGGTTGGCGCACGCCGAGGAAACCATCCAGGTGCCCAGCGTCGGCGACCGCCCGCCGCGCCGGCTGGCGCGGCAGTCGCTGGCGCAGTCGGTGCAGGCGCGCTACGAGGAGATCTTCGAAATGGTGCAGGACCAGCTGCGCCGCTCCGGTTACGAGAGCCTGGTCGCGGCCGGCGTGGTGCTGACCGGCGGCGCCTCGAAGATGGAAGGCGCGCTGGAGCTGGCCGAGGAGATCTTCCACAAGATGGTGCGCATCGGCGTGCCGCAGCAGATCGACGGCCTCGGCGAAGTCGTTTCCAGTCCGCTGCACGCCACCGGCGTGGGCCTGCTGCTGCATGGCTCGCGCGCCGGCAGCACGCGTATGGGCGGCTCGGCCGGCGGCAGTGTCGGTGGCCTGGTCGGCAAGTTGCGCGGCTGGCTCACCCGGAATTTCTGATGACGGTTTTTCTAAGCGGCGCAGGAGGCGCAGCCACGGGCAGAAGGATGTTCGCCCACCACCATGGACCGACAGGAGTCGCGCTCCATGGTTACAACGACAACAACTCTACGGAGGACGGGAAATGTTTGAACTGATTGATAAACTCGCACCCAATGCAGTCATCAAGGTGATCGGCGTGGGCGGCGGCGGCGGCAATGCCGTGGCGCACATGCTCAATGCCAACATCGAAGGCGTGGAATTCGTCGTCGCCAACACCGACGCCCAGGCGATGAACAGCTGCGGCTCGCGCACCCACCTGCAACTCGGTGGCAACGTGACCAAGGGTCTCGGCGCCGGCGCGAATCCCGAGGTCGGCCGACAGGCCGCGCTGGAGGATCGCGAACGGATCGAGGCGATGCTCGAAGGTGCCGACATGGTGTTCATCACCGCCGGCATGGGCGGCGGCACCGGCACCGGCGCGGCACCGGTGGTGGCGCAGCTGGCCAAGGAAAAGGGCATCCTCACCGTGGCGGTGGTGACCAAGCCGTTCCCGTTTGAGGGCCGTCGGCGCATGCAGGTCGCCCTGAAGGGCATCGAGGACCTGTCGCAGCACGTCGACTCGCTGATCACCGTGCCGAACGAGAAGCTGCTCAGCGTGCTCGGCCGCGAGGTCACCTTGCTCAACGCGTTCAAGGCCGCCAACGACGTGCTGCAGGGCGCCGTGCAGGGCATCGCCGACCTGATCACCGCTCCTGGCCTGATCAACGTCGACTTTGCCGACGTGCGCACCGTGATGTCCGAGATGGGCTTGGCGATGATGGGCTCGGGCACCGCCCGCGGCGACGATCGTGCCCAGGCGGCCGCCGAGGCGGCGATCAAGAACCCGCTGCTGGAAGACGTCAACCTCAACGGCGCCTGCGGCATCCTGGTCAACGTCACCGCCGGCCCGAACCTGACGATGCGCGAATTCGACGAAATTGGCCGTATCATCCACGACTTCGCCAGCGAAGACGCCACCGTCGTGATGGGCACCTCGCTCGATCCGGAAATGAAGGACGACGTGCGGGTCACCGTGGTCGCCACCGGTCTCAACCGGGCGATGGCCTCGCGCCAGCAGCCGCCGATCCGCATGGTCGAGACCCAGCAGGTGCAGATGCGGCCGCGCCCGGTCGTACTACGTACCGGCACCGGCAACGAGGTGGTCGACTATGCGCAGCCGGACATGATGGTCAGTCACAGCCGTGCGGAACCCGCGGCGCCGGCGAAGAATGCCGAGCCGGGCTTCGATTACCTGGACATTCCGGCGTTCCTGCGCCGCCAGGCCGACTGATGGCAGGCTGACTTCTGGCAGGTTGCACAGGTTAAGGAGGTGCGAAAATATTGAACAAATGCCCGTTGGGTCGGTCATTACTTCTGTCGTGTCCGTTATCGGCTTCAGCCGATCGCATCGTGCGTGAGATGTGAGGAGTGACGGTTGTACCCGGGCTCCGTTCACCGTTGTATGAGCAAGACTGTGCGTCGGGATGACGCACGGCCAGCCGCCGCGGATTCGCCCGTGACGGTCGGTCCGATGCCCCGTGCCGGATTCCCGTCCCAGGCACGGAGCGTCGTGTCGAACCGTCGTTTTATCGGGAAAACCGCAGCGGATGCCCCTCGCTTCCAAGCATGAAAGAAACATGAAGGCTTAATCAGACTGTACGGTACGGTTTGCTTTTATCACAGGTTAAAACTGTGTTAGCATCCGCTCCTGATTGGCTGCTGCCTACACAGGTACCAACTACAATGATCAAGCAGCGTACGCTTAAGAACATCATCCGGGCGACCGGTGTCGGCCTGCATACGGGTGACAAGGTGTACATGACCTTGCGTCCCGCGGCGCCGAATACCGGCATCGTGTTCCGCCGTACCGACCTCGACCCGCCGGTGGATATTCGCGCCCGCCAGGACAACGTCGGTGATACCCGGCTGTCGACCACACTGGTCAACGGTGATGTGCGCGTCTCCACGGTCGAGCATCTGCTCTCGGCGATGGCTGGCCTCGGCATCGACAATGCCTACGTCGACCTGTCCGCGCCGGAAGTGCCGATCATGGACGGCAGCGCCGGTCCGTTCGTCTTCCTGCTGCAATCCGCCGGCATCGAAGAACAGAACGTGGCCAAGCGCTTCATCCGCATCAAGAAGCCGGTGAAGGTGCAGGAAGGCGACAAGTGGGCCAGCTTCGAGCCGTTCGAAGGCTTCAAGGTGGGCTTCTCGATCGACTTCAATCACCCGATCATCAGCCAGCGCACCTCGCGTGCCGAGATCGACTTTTCCACCACGTCCTTCGTCAAGGAAGTGAGCCGCGCGCGCACCTTCGGTTTCATGCGTGACATCGAGATGCTGCGCGAACACAACCTGGCGCTGGGCGGCTCGATGGACAACGCGGTGGTGCTGGACGACTACCGCGTGTTGAACGAAGACGGCCTGCGTTACGAGGACGAGTTCGTCAAGCACAAGATCCTCGACGCGATCGGCGACCTGTACCTGCTCGGTCATAGCCTGATCGGCGCCTATCACGCGCACAAGTCGGGCCATGAGCTCAACAACAAGCTGCTGCGCACGCTGATGGCCGATGCCTCGGCGTGGGAAGAGGTCAGCTACCAGGACGACCCGGCTACCTCGCCGATCTCCTACGCCCACCCGGCACAGGCGATCTGAGCCAAGTTCGCTCCTCTACAAGCCCTTCACTGAAAACGGCCGTGTCGCGAGACATGGCCGTTTTTTGTGATGCGCATCACGTTTCTGCCGCGTTGCGCTTCACGGCTTCATGACATCGGGGGTTATTCCTTAACAAACTGCATGCTATAAACCCGTTTCCGGGACACGGAACGGGGCGGTCAGTCCGTTTCGGGCAAGGGGGAATCAGCGGTTTCGGCGAAGGACGCCAGCTCAAGGAACAGTACCCGCCATTCGGGGTCTGTGAATGACGCGGCGGCGGCCCTGAGATGGGCGGCGGCGGCGGGCGAAAGCGGTTTCGACCGGTCCGGCGTTATTGCTGCCGGTGGTGGGGGGGCCACTTTCACGGTGACTGAACTGGCGCAGGTGCCGATGGCATGTGCGGTGGCAAGGATTTGTGTCTGCATCAAGCGCAGGCGCGATGCCCAGCCCGGTGAAGACGCCAGGAAGACGAGGCGGTCGTTGCGCAGGTTGGCGAATCTCACCTGCTCGCGCAATGGCGATGGCAACGTCTGGCGCAGTGCGCGGTCCAGCGCTTCCAGCGCACCGGCCTTTCGGGCCAGTGTCGCGAAGGAGCCGCAGTCGACGAGGGACTTCGGTCCGTTGCCGGTGCGGCGGGAAGTGGCTGAGGTGGCGCGTTGCATGGTGCCGAATTCGATCTTGGAAAGACATGCAAATCATACTCGTATCACGTGCCAGGAAATTGCCGAAGACCCTCGATCTGGCGAACCGGCGCTTGCGCTGGAAGCTGATTTCGGTGGCCTCGCTGGCGGTGCTCGGTTGCATGGGGGCCGGGGTGGCGCTGGCCATGCTGGTGGCCAGCCCGCGTGATCGGGCACTGGTCGAGATCCACGACCTGCAGCAACAGATCCAGCAGCAGAATGCCCAACTGGGCGGGGTACGCCAGGATGCCCAGCGTAGCCTCGACGCGCTGGCCGTGAAACTTGGCCAGCTGCAGGCCCAGTCGACCCGTCTGAACGCACTGGGCGAGCGGCTGGCCGAGGTCGGCAAGCTCGACGATGGCGAATTCGATTTCGACCAGCAGCCGGCGGTGGGCGGCATCGAGGACGCCGGCAGCAGCGCCTATGCCCTGCCGCCTGTGCTGGACAAGAGCATCAACCAGCTGGCCAGCCAGTTCGACCGGCAGCAGGCGCAGTTGTCGGCGCTGCAGAGCCTGCTGCTGGATGCCAAGATCGAGTCGAACCTGAAGCCGACCGGGATGCCGGTGCCGGGCTACATTTCCTCCTATTTCGGCGTGCGCGCGGACCCGTTCGATGGCCGCTCGGCACGGCATACCGGCATCGATATCTCGACCCCGCTCGGCACGCCGGTGCACACCGTGGCCGAAGGCATGGTGACCTTTGCCGGGCTGCGCAGCGGCTATGGCAACGTGATCGAGATCGACCACGGCAACGGCTACATGACCCGTTATGCGCACAACAGTGCATTGGTGGCGCATCCGGGCCAGCATGTGCAGGTCGGCGACGTGATCGCCCGGGCCGGCTCCACCGGCCGCTCCACCGGGTCGCACGTGCATTTCGAGGTCTGGTACGACGGCCGCGTGGTCAATCCGCTGGCGTTCGTGCGCAGCCATCGCTGACCCTGGGCCTCCGCGCCGTCATCCCTTGAATCCCGCCATGCCCGGCGCCATTCAGGACGGCGGGATCGGCATGGCTTGAGCGGCCGTGTCCCGGCAGGGCCGGCCCTCGTGGGCGGCGCCCTGTTGGCATGTAGTAACATGCCCGATTGGCCCGCGCCTGCAGCGGGCATTTCACTCCCAACCCGGAAGATCGATGTTCAATCGTGCCCTGACGAGCCTGTTTGGTAGCCGCAACGAGCGCGTATTGCGCCAGCTTTCCAAGAGCGTTAACCGCATCAATGCGCTGGAGCCCGAATTCGAAAAGCTGAGCGATGACGCCCTGCGCGGCAAGACCGACGAGTTCAAGCAGCGCATTGGTGCCGGCGATTCGCTGGACAAGCTGCTGCCGGAGGCGTTTGCGGTGGTCCGCGAGGCGGCCAAGCGCACCCTGGGCATGCGTCATTACGATGTGCAGATGATCGGCGGCATGGTGCTGCATCAGGGCAAGATCGCCGAGATGCGCACCGGCGAGGGCAAGACCCTGGTCGGCACGCTGCCGGTCTACCTGAATGCGCTGGCCGGCAAGGGCGTGCACGTGGTTACCGTGAACGATTACCTGGCCCGGCGCGACTCCGCGCAGATGGGCAAGCTGTACAACTTCCTCGGCCTCAACGTGGGCGTGGTGTATCCGGGCATGGATCACGCCGACAAGCACGCGGCTTATGCCGCCGACATCACCTACGGCACCAACAACGAATTCGGTTTCGACTACCTGCGCGACAACATGGCGTTGAGCAAGGAACAGCGCTACCAGCGCGGCCTCAACTACGCGATCGTCGACGAGGTCGACTCGATCCTGATCGATGAGGCACGCACTCCGCTGATCATCTCCGGCCCGGCCGAGGATTCCCCGCAGCTGTACCTCGCGGTGAACAAGATCGTGCCGCAGATGATCCGCCAAACCGAAGAAGACGGCGAGGGCGACTACTGGGTCGACGAAAAGCAGAAACAGGTGCACCTGTCCGAGGCGGGCATGCAGCACGCCGACGAGCTGCTGCGCGCGGCCGGCGTGATCGAGCAGGACAGTGGCTTGTATGACTCGAAGAACCTCGCCGTGGTGCATCACCTCAACGCGGCGCTGCGCGCCAACGGCATCTACCAGCGCGACGTCGACTACATCGTGCGCGACGGCGAGGTGATCATCGTCGACG
>Ga0070714_100001004_pt1 | contig 20112 bp, 20 predicted proteins | sample LARL83metaG_FD_65450 | JGI IMG/M metagenome (GOLD analysis project Ga0070714, IMG submission 65450) | Corn, switchgrass and miscanthus rhizosphere microbial communities from Kellogg Biological Station, Michigan, USA - LAR L8-3 metaG | ecosystem: Host-associated > Plants > Roots > Rhizosphere ... | reverse complement strand
AGAAAAATGCCACGATGGTTGATATTAAATCTGGATACACTGCCAGAATCATGGGTTTAGAAACGAAATATGAAAACGAACCATGCTCTGCCCTTCTCATCGATATACAGCCGATTGAGCAGGCCGAGCCAGTAGCCAGGACCGAGATTAAACACATAACTGATCAGATGAAAGACGTTCTCGCCAGACTTGAGAAATGGGGTATGAAGCCATGAGAGGCCCAGAAATCAAATGGAAGCTTGGGCCGAAACAAATCGAGCGCATCTTGAAACTCCGCGCCGATGGCCTCACTCAAATTGAAATTGCAAGGGCAATGGGAGTTACGGGAGGGTGCATCTCGAGAATTCTTAAAAAGGTTAAGGCCGGTGAGCTATAGCATCGAGTTTGAAATCAAGGGCCTTCCAAAGATCACCACCAACGGCCCGCAGGGCTCGTGGCGCGCGAAGGCTGGCAATGCGAGGGTATGGAAGAATCACGTCGTGACGGCCATTGTACTTGCGAAAAAGCCCCTACCTCCGGAGCGACTCAAATGCGCTAGGTGCACATTCATTAGATTCTCGGCCTTTCAACCAGACGATGACAACTTGCGCGCGTCATTTAAACCAGTGCGCGATGGTTTGATTTTGGCCGGGGTCATGGCCAATGATAGGCCTGAGAATATGCCGGACCCGATTTATCGTTGGGAGAAATGTCCAAGAAATGCAGGGCGCATCTTTGTGAGAGTTGAGGAAATCCATCAATATTCAGACAAAAGGGAGTTTAGCCCAGTGGATTTTTTATGATCAATTACTATCTCGCAGTTTTCGCTCTCGGCCTTTTCTCCATTATCACCATTTTCTCAGTCGCGGCCCTTGATGCATGGACTGACATGCTCAGAGCTAAGACCAAACTCTATTTGCTGCATTGTAGGCGGATGAATAGGCGCAAGTAAAAAGGAGCCCGCCTGATCTTGACGGGCATAGGTAGGATTTTGAAGCTTTATCTTAGCGCGAGGATTTGCGAGCGATAGTCCAGATTCAAACGGCCTCGTCGATATGCACGCGGTCGATGGCGGATTTGATAATTTCTCTCAGAGTTTTGCTAAATTTGCGCCCGCATTTGGCCTGGATCAAATCAAATTTCTCTTTATATTCCAGTGGAACCCATACGGTTAAGGGCTTCCCGTCGTGCACGCGCTCTTTTTCGGATGCGCTTGTCGGGTCGAAATTGGCGATAATGTTGTCCAGGAGCTCACCCATACCAGAAGTATAAGTCAGGTTTAAGGCTTGTAAACTTAAACTTAATGTAAACCTTCCTTAAACTATATGGGCATTTAGATTCAGAGGGATGGGAAGGCCAACCGCATACAAAGCTAAATTCTGCGAAATGCTCATCGAACACATGGAAAAGGGTCTAAGCTTTGAGGCTTTTGCCGGTCTTGTCGGCGTAACCAAAAAGACGCTTTATAGTTGGTTTGAGCAAAACCCAGACTTTCTAAACGCCAAAGAGATCGGCACGGCCCGGTGCCGTATTTTTTGGGAACAGCTTGGCATCGACCACATAGTCAACAAATCAGACTCCGAACATGGCGGCGGTTCTAGCTCACGTTCACTCAACGCCTCGGTCTGGATTTTCAATATGAAAAACAGATTCGGCTGGCGCGACAAACAGCCAGATGAAGTGGATGTTGTCGTCAATAACCATCCGGCGGCGCCCGAAAAGATTGAACTCGACGATAGATTAAAACAACTCAAAGGCGAATCTTGATCTGCCAAGGCTTCACGCGATTGCAATCAAATGGCCTCTATGCCGATGTGATTGGGGCCGAGGACCATGTGGCGCTCAGGCGATTATGCCTCGAGGATTTATTTTTCCTGCTCACCATAGGTTGCAAACGCCGCGATATTGACCGCGATTGGCTCTATGACAGATGTCGTGAGGTGGAGCTCAATCCCAACGGGCATTTAGATCTGTGGGCACGTGAGCATTACAAATCGACCATCATCACGTTTGGCAAATCGATTCAAGATTTGTTGGGTGATCCAGATGGCGCGACCATCGCCATATTCAGTCACACTAGACCTATCGCCAAAGGGTTCTTAGAGCAAATCAAGCGCGAACTCGAATCCAATAATTTCCTTAAAAGCTTATTCCCCGATGTTTTATATCAAAACCCTAGAGCTGAATCACAGAAATGGTCACTAGATTCTGGACTCATTGTGAAGCGCAAGACCAATCCCAAGGAAGCAAGTGTTGAGGCTTGGGGTTTGGTTGATGGCCAGCCCACATCGAAACATTTCAAGATCTGCGTATACGATGACGTGGTCACAAGGGAATCGGTCACCACAACGGATCAAATTAAAAAGGTCACGGCCGCATGGGAATTATCACTCAACCTTGGCTCGCAAGGTGGGCATAAAAGGTACATTGGCACCAGATACCACGCCAATGACACCTACAAGACTATGATGGAGCGAGGCTCGGTCGTGCCACGCATTTATCCAGCCACACACAATGGCAAAATGGACGGTGAGCCCGTATTATTCTCCAAAGACGATTTGTTCATCAAGCGCCGGGATATGGGGCCCTACACATTTGGCACACAAATGCTCCAAGATCCCGTTGCCGATAAAGCCATGGGTTTTAAAGAAGAATGGCTTAAATATTATGAGGTGATCAAAGACACATCCAAATGGAATGTGTACATCATCGTGGACCCAGCTTCAGCTAAAAAGAAAAGCTCAGACTACACTGTAATGGAAGTGATTGCCCTTGCCCCTGACAATAATTATTATTTGATCGATGCGGTGAGAGATAGACTTAATCTCACCCAACGTACATCGAAGCTGTTTGAACTCCACCGTAAACACAACCCAAAAGCTGTGGGCTATGAGCACTACGGCATGCAATCCGATGTTGAGCACATGAAATATGTCATGGAGCAGGAGAATTACAGATTCAATATCATTGAGCTCGGTGGGCAGATCGCCAAAGAGGACCGCATCCAAAGGCTTGTGCCAATCTATGAGCAAGGTCGATTCTACATGCCCAAGATTTTATACTTTGTGAACTATGAGGGAAGGCGAATCGACTATATTCAAACTTTTATTGAGGATGAATATTTGGCGTTCCCTGTATCAGTGCATGACGACATGCTGGATTGCCGGGCTAGGATTTTAGATCCAGCCTTGGGTGCGCAGTTTCCAAAGATTGTGGTGCAGCAGACTGAGGTGAGGCAATACACGATGGGCAGTCAGGGAACCGGATGGATGTCATAAAACTTTTTCTGACTCTCGTTTAGCCGAGCACATTCTTGGTTCGCAATTTCAATCATTTTCACACCAAGACCTGGCGCAAGAGGCCAGTGACATGGTCCGCCATTGTGTGAGACCAACAATTTATCCTCGCCAAACCATCCCCAAGATTGTTGGCCATTTTTATTATCCTCGCGAACAATGCTGATTTCCCATTCTGTGCCGGCTGGATCTCCAAAAATATGGACCTTCCATTTCGATTCCATCACCCCTCCCACTCACTAACATCGATGCCATTTGCTTTTAGAGCTGCTAAGCAAATTGCTAGTGGTGCGGCATCTGCATGGGCACGAACCTGTTCTTGCCCCACTGGCCAGTGAGCGCAATGCCAACGATCAAAAAACATTGCGCACCACTCTTTTTCATCCCAATTCTTCTTTTCATTGTTTAATTCAAATACTGGAGCAAATCCATCGCCAGTTGACACAAGAGTCATTTTCTCCACCACCTCCCACGCACTCGCAATGTCGGAGGATGGTGCAAATGCCGGGAAATCGGTCCCGCAATCTACACAGTCAGATACTTCCGCGCGCTCCATCTCCTTCCTGTCTGAATTATGCCAATATGAAGTGAGACGGGTGTTCTCAGCAAAATACTTATTATCTGGATTGTGCTGGGCGTAGGTTAATCGTCGCCAGCCCATCACATGCTCAGCGATTGCGGCGTCTAGTTTGCGGAGATCCATAACTTCATCCTAGCGCACAGACTTCGGTGTCGTGCCGTGAAACGTTATCGCTTGCCCATACTCATACCAGACCCAGACCCGCAAGGTAAACATTTCTTAAACCTAGTGTAAACCTTTGTTTGCTTTAGCTTTTGAATAGTGAACGGCACCGACACCAAAAAAGCAGATGATGAGTTTCTGAAAATCGCGCGCGAGCGGTTTCAGTTGGCAGTGGATGCGGAGCTAGAAATTAGGCGCGATGCCCTGGATGATCTGAAGTTCAGATCGGGCGAGCAATGGCCACAAGACGTTAAGCAATCAAGGGAAATTGATCGCAGACCTTGTCTCACCATCAATAGGCTCCCACAATATTTGCGCCAGGTCACAAACGACCAACGCCAAAATAGGCCATCGATTAAGGTCAACCCGGTCGATGACAACGCCGATGTGGAAACCGCAAAGGTCCTCCAAGGCTTAATCAGACACATCGAATATAATTCCAACGCCGATGTGGCCTATGACACAGCCTTTGAAGCTGCCGCAACCAAAGGGCTTGGTTATTTCAGAGTCATCACCGATTTCTGTGATCCCCAGTCCTTTGATCAAGAAATCCTTATTAAAAGGATTCGCAATTCCTTCACTGTATATTTAGATCCAAATTATCAAGAGCCCGATGGATCCGATTCCAACTGGGGCTTTGTCTTTGAGGACATGAGCCACGACGATTACAAGGCTCAATATCCGGAATCCAAATTATCAGGCATGACCGATTGGGAATCTATCGGCGATCACGCGCCGGGATGGGCCTCGAAAGCCTCGTGCCGTGTGGCTGAATATTTTTACAAAACATTTAAAGAAGTCACGCTTTTGCAAATGAACAGCAAAGAGGTCATCAACAAAGATGATTTGGCTGACTACATGGCAAGGCCCGATATCCAGGCCGCAATTCAAGTGAATCCCGACGCTATTCAAATTGTAGCTGAGCGCAAGAGCACGCTCCCAGCCATTAAGTGGTGCAAGATGAATGGGGTTGAAAAATTAGAGGAAACCGATTGGCTGGGTCAATGGATTCCGATCATCCCGGTTTTAGGTGATGAGCTTGATATCGATGGCAAACGGGTGCTTGAGGGCATTATCCGCCACGCCAAAGATCCCCAGCGCATGTACAATTATTGGGCGTCGGCTGAGACCGAGACCATCGCGTTAGCTCCCAGGGCGCCGTTCATCGGTGCGGCTGGGCAGTTTGAAGGTTTCGAGGCCCAGTGGAAAACGGCCAACATCAAAAATCACGCTTATCTTGAATACAATTCCAAAGACGCCTCGGGCACGCCTCAAGGACCGCCGGCGCGTAACGTGTACGAAGCACCTGTGCAGGCGATCACGGGCGCCCGGATGCAATCCAAAGATGATTTGAACGCGACCACGGGGATTTACGACGCCTCACTCGGTAACCGTTCAAATGAAATTTCAGGCACGGCCATTCAAAGGCGCACCACACAAGCTGAGAGGACTAATTTCCATTACATCGACAATCTCTCTAGAGCCATGAGACACGGCGGCCGAATTATTGTGGATCTGATCCCGAAAGTTTACGACACGCCCCGGACCATTCGCATTATTGGCGAAAGTGGTGAGGCCGAGATGGTTGCGATCAACCAGATTTTCCAGAAAAACGGCAAAGACGTCATTCACAATCTAGGTGTTGGGAAATATGACGCCAACGTTTCATCCGGCCCCAGTTACGCAACCAAGCGTGAGGAGGCCGTGGCGTCCATGATGGAGCTCACTAAGGCTTATCCGCAAATCGTGCAGGTTGCGGGCGATTTGATGGTGAGAAATATGGATTGGTCAGGTGCGCAAGAAATTGCCGACCGTCTTAAAAAGATGCTGCCACCAGGATTGGCCGAGCCCGACGACAAAGATCAACAGCCTTTGCCACCTCAAGCTCAGCAAGCCATGCAGCACATGCAACAGATGATTGATCAGCTCACGCAACATCTGAACGAAAAAACTCACATGATTGAAACGAAATCTGTGGAGCTGGCTTCGAAAGAACGAATCGCGTTCGCACAGATCCAGGCCGAGATCGAAGTCGCTATGGCCAAAATGGGCTCACAAGAGGCCCAGACAATGCTGAAAGAAGAGGTCGGAGCGATTCAACACCGCCTCGACCTTCTCAGCATGAACCAACCAATAGATCAAAGTTCGGATGCTGGCGGAGGACAACCTCCAGCTGCGCAACCTCCACAACAACAACCTACTGGCGGGCCCACACCAGGTACACCCATGGGGAGCTAAACCATGCCAATCCAGATCCAGTCCACATCAGATAGTGCGGAGCAGGTGACCCAAGCCATGGGCGATCTAGCAAAACCTATTGAGCCTGTGGAAACATCCGCGTCGCCTGAAAAGGTGGATGAAACAGTTGAGGCCTCGGAAACCCCAGAAGTTGAAAATGAATCAGATGACAGTGATACGGAAGTCACTGATGAGCCCAAGGACAAGGGCAAGAAAAAGGGCGGGTTCAAGCGCCGGATTGATAAACTCAACGGCAAACTCAGTGCGGTCGAACAAGAGCGAGATTTTTTGCGCGCGCAAGTGCTGAAAAATCAAAGCCCTGAGACGCCAAAGCCTGAGACCACAGTTGTCGCCGAGGGCAAACCCAAAGCCGATGATTTCGAAACCCATGATCTTTATGTCGAAGCACTCACCGACTGGAAGCTTGAGCAAAAGCTATCTGCGCGGGATGCAAAACAAAGAGAATCTCAGGTCAAAACGCAGGTTCAAAAATCCATTGAAACGCACATGGGACGTGTTGAGGAGTTTAAAAAATCTCACGCGGACTTTGGTGAGCTGATGGAGGATGTCGACGACATTCCGATATCGATCACGGTTCAACAGGTGATTCTTGAATCTGATAATGGGCCTGAGCTCATGTATGAGCTGGCTAAAAATAAGGACGAGTACAAAAGAATTTGTGCTCTGCCCGCGATTGCTGCCGCACGTGAATTGGGAAAATTCGAAGCCAAATATTTAAAGTCTGATTCATCTGAAAAAATAGAGCCAAAAACCACCAAGGCTCCAACCCCGATTAAACCAGTGAAGTCCAATGCGACTGGCTCTGGCAAAAAATCCATCGATGACCCGAATTTGAGTCAGCGTGAATTTGAGAAATTGCGGGAGGAGCAATTAGCTAAGCGGGCATAGGGCCATGCTTAGGATTTAAATTTTACCTTTGTCCCATAACTAGGGACCGGGAGCTTCCAAATGAGTAACAGTCTTTTAACCATTTCAATGATTACAAAAGAGTCATTGAGAATGCTCAAAAACGAACTTGGTTTTACCAAGGGTGTGAACCGTCAATATGACAGCCAGTTTGCCAACTCGGGCGCTAAAATTGGCTCTGTCATCAATATCCGTAAGCCCGTACGCTTTACCGTCACCGACGGTGCTGCATTGAACCTGCAAGACGTGACTGACCAAAGTGTGGCGCTGACTCTTGATCAGCAAAAACATGTTGGCTTTCAATTCTCAAGCAAAGATATGACCTTGTCGATCGATGAATTCGGCGCGCGCTATATCAAGCCCGCAGTCGTGGCGCTTGCCAACAAGATCGATTACGACGGTCTTGGCCAGTATGTGAATGTATGGAACTCGGTCGGCGTTCCCGGCACCACGCCCGCGACCGCACTGCTCGCATTGCAAGCAGGTCAAAAGCTGGACGAAAACGGATGCCCACGCGATGGTCAGCGCTCTCTCGTCATGAACCCCGCAGCTCAGGCCGCGATGGTTGATGCATTGAAGGGCCTTTTCCAATCGTCCGAGAAAATTAAGTCTCAGTATGACAAGGGTGTCATGGGTGAGGCCCTGGGCTTCACTTGGAAAATGGATCAAAACGTCCAGTCCTTTATCACCGGCGACAATAACGGCGACACCATTTTAGTCAATACGACTACGGCGGCGGACGGCGATACCACACTGGTGTGCGATGGCTTTGAATCAGGCGAAACAGGCGTACTGAATAAGGGTGACGTGTTCACGATTGGTTCGGTGTTTGCTGTTAACCCGCAAACTCGTCAGAGTACGGGTTCACTCATGCAGTTTACGGTAACGGCGAATTTAAATTCAAGTACCGTGAACGGCACAATCGCCTTCACGCCTGCGTTCCAGTCCACGGGCCCCTATCAAAACATTACAGCGCTTCCACTTGATGAGGCGGCGGTTACGCCAGTTCAAAAGGTGTCTGCCGATGGTGTGACGACTCCTCAGAACATGGCCTATCACCGTGATGCGTTTGTGCTCGGTATGGCCGATTTGGAATTGCCTGGCGGAGTGGAGATGGCATCTCGCGCGCAAGATCCAGATGCCGGTCTTTCGATCCGGATTGTCAGGGCTTACGACATCAATAACGACCAACACCCGTGTCGTTTAGATGTGCTCTACGGATGGAAAACCGTTTATCCCGAGCTCGCATGTCGGATCATGGGCTAATCACTTTTGTCGAGGAGCGGGCGCTCGCTCGCTTCTCTTTTTTTATATTTAAATTTTCATTAACAGGAGAACAAGGAGAATGGGATTGCAAACTGAAACCACTTCAAACAAACGCCAGTCAGTATTGAGCCCGGATGGGTCTGACTACGGTCAGTCAACTACGGACAAAATTGCTTTTTACGGCAAAACTCCGGTCGCGCAAATTACATTGGCGGCACAGGCCACAGTAGTCGATGCATCGGGCGGAGCTGCGGCGCCGACCAATGGCATTTTGACTCTGACCGGCACTTACAACAGCGCCATTATCGCAAACGCTATTGCGACACTGGCGGCACAATCGAACGCTGTTCAAGCGGCGCTCGTCACTCTTGGCCTGATTAAAGGGTCATAAGTGAAAATACTCGTCGCCATCCCTGTTTATGACGGAAAACTCCCTTGTCGAACGGTGAACTGTTTGATGAGTGAGCAATATGTCGCAAACAAGCTTGGCGATGAGTTACTTGTTGAATTCTTGCCCAATTGCTCACACCCAGCGATGGGTCGAAACCAACTGGCCAAAGCATTTCTCGAATCGGATTGCGATAAAATCATTTATTTGGATTCAGACCTGACTTTTGAGGTTGGTGCGCTGGTTAAATTATCCAGAATGCCAGTCGATTACGTGGGTGGGTGCTACAGATTCAAGCAAGACGGGGAAGCCTACCCCATTGCTTGGTTAGCCCAAGATGAATTGTGGGCCGATCAGCATGGACTTATTGAGGTGGGCGTTTTACCGGCTGGGTTTGTATGTTTAAGCCGCAAAGTATTTGAGATCTTAGAAAAGGCTCATCCCGAGCGGAAATTCACGCACTTTGGCCACACACTTCATTGTTACTTTCAAACCCCATTCGCAAATGGCCTGCATAGCGAAGAGAGTTTTTTTGCTCATGAATGGCGTGAGACGGGCGGGAAACTTTATCTTTATCCAGAGCTAGAAATCACGCACTGGGATTTTAGCCCCGTTCCCTATAAGGGCCACATAGGCCAATGGCTTAAATCAAGAGCGGAGGCCACGTGTCCACAGCCCGCGATTTAATCACACTAAGTTTAAAAGACATCGGCGCCATTGCGGCCGGCGAAGCGCCTTCAGCTGCCGAGGCCAGTGATGGTCTGGCGATAATCAATAATATGCTTGATCGCTGGAGCGCCAAAAGTCTTATGATATTTGACCGAGTTGTTGAAAAGTTTCAACTCGTCATCGGGACGCAGTCCTACACGATTGGAACTGGCGGGACATTTAACACCACAAGACCTCAAATCATTGATGACGCTACAATCGAAGTGCAGGGGACCGTTCAATTAAATGAATTCTCTTTAACTGTGATTAACATTGACGATTGGTCTAGGATTTCAATCAAGTCCACGCAAACAGCCATCCCTCAAGTTCTTTACATGGAGAATTCATTTCCGCTGGCCACAATCAACCTTTGGCCCGTGCCTGGTGCTGCGAATAAAATTGTTTTATATTCCTGGAAGCCCCTGACATCAATCGCCACACTCGATACGGCTATCACCCTCCCTCCAGGGTTTTTCGAGGCGATCCAATACAATTTAGATTTAAGGCTCGCACCTCAATACGGTAAACAGCTCGACCCTCAAATTATTCAAATGGCCATGGATTCTATGGCTGACATTAAACAAATGAATTCTAAGCCAATTTATTTGGCAACGGATTTGGGTACACAGTCACGTGGACGACCATTTAACTGGCTCACGGGAGAATAGATGCGCTTCCCTGGATTTATCGGGCCCGCCTACACACTCGATTCAGTCAATGTGGAAGCACAGGCTTGCATCAATTTATATCCAGAGCAAATCCAGTCACAAACCGGCAAAGAGCATGAAGTCGCCTATCTCAGAGCCACGCCTGGCCTCACCAATTTAGTGCAAGTGGGATCGGGCCCCATCAGATGTGTGCACGTTGATTCGATTGGTCGCATTTTTGTGGTGAGCGGGAATCAGCTTTATTCAATTAATCGGGGATTAGATTGGACCGCTGTGCCTACTACGTATGCTCCCATTACGGCCAGTCAATCGAGCGAGTCCAGTGACCTTGATCCATCGGCCCATACGGTTACGCATACGGCTCACGGGTTTTATACTGGGCTTAAGGTTCAATTATCATCGACAGGAGTTTTGCCAACTGGCCTTGCGGCTTCCACTGATTATTGGATCATCGTTTCAGATGCGAATACCTTCAAGTTTGCTTCAAGCCTCGCAAACGCATTATCAGCGACGGTCGTCGCATTTTCGGCCAAGGGCTCAGGCATTTTGACGATTGCACCGCAAATCCCTTTCAATGTGTTTGGAACAGGCACCGGAGATATTGATTTTACTGCCGACACTTTTATTAAGGCCTCCCACGGCTTTTACACTGGGCTAAAAATCCAGTTTACATTTCTGGGCGCAAGTATTGGTGGCGTTTCCACGCTGACAAATTATTTTGTGATCGATGTGGATGCCGATTCATTTACCGTTGCATCCTCACTCGCCAATGCTTCAAGCGGGACACCCCACATAGATCTGACCTCAGGTGGGGGCAACGTGTGGGCCGCGACCCTTATAGGTGCGAGCGGGGAAGCAGGCGGCAGCGCCATTACATTTCTAACCTCTACAGTCCGAGTTAAAGCCGCCTCGATGAGTTTTGGTGGAACCGGAACCGATAGCTCGACCGTATTTGTTGATGGCGCCAAGATGATGCTTTTTTTGGATAACCAAGACGGCACAAGTAGCTTTGGGGCTCTCGCCACATTTACCGACCCCATATCTAGCGCGCTCTATTCCGCAGTGGACACCGCAAGCGACATCACTTGGATTGACGGATATTTTCTCATTGTCGACGGTGGAACGAATAAATTTTTCGCCTCTGATTTAAAAAGTTTTAACTTCGACGCGCTAGAATTCGGTACAGCCGAAGGCTCCCCTGATATTTTACTTGCGGTCGAGGTCAGTTACAGAAATCTTTGTTTGTTCGCCCAGAGGTCCACCGAGATTTTTGCCGATACGGGCAACGCCAATTTTCCATTTGAGAGAATCCAAGGTGGGTTTATTGAAATTGGCACCGTCGCTCAATACAGCATCGCAAAAGCCGATGAGGGCACCGTGCTCTGGCTTGGGCGCTCCGATTCAGGCCAAGGCATTGTCTATGCGGCTCAAGGTTTAACTCCGCAAAGAGTGAGCACGCATGCTATTGAGCAAGCCATTTCTGGTTACGCCGATCCATCGGCAGCGACTGCGTTTACATATCAAAGTAATGGCCATATGTTTTATGTGCTCAATTTCGCCGAGGCCACATGGGTTTATGATTTGAGCACGGGCATGTGGCATCAAAGGGCTTATACAAATAGCGGAGTACTTGAAAGACACCGAGCCGACTTCTGCGCCTTCGCGTGGGAGCAAGGCATTCACATCGTGGGTGATTATTCCAACAACAAAATCTATCAACTAGACGATAGTGTTTTTGCTGATGATGGTGCCGCGATCACGAGACTCAGGAGCTCGCCCCATACAACAAGCGATTTGAACCGAGTATTTTGCTCTAAATTCCAACTCGATATGGAGGTTGGGATTGGTCTTGTGGCGGGCCAGGGCTCAAATCCGACCGTGATGTTTGATTTTTCAGATGATGGAGGTCACACATTTTCAAGCGAATCATTCGCGCTTGCTGATGCAGGCTCGGGTCAGATTGGGGCATACCGCACGCGGGTGATGTGGCGCAGACTTGGCTCATTTCGCGACCGCATTTTCAGAGTGAAAATCACAGATCCGGTAAAAGTTAGACTTTTGGGCGCAAATCTTGACGTGGAACCGGGGGCTAATTAATGGCAACCCCAGTAAAAACATTCGATGTGCCCTACAAAGATAAAATTCAAGACAAATCAGGGATTGTAGCTACCTCGTGGTCCTACTTTTTTAGATCTATTTGGGAAAGGCTCTATGCTCTTGGGCAGGAGAAATCCTTTGTCATTGTAAATAACCAAGTTGCGGCGGCTGACCTTGTTGGCATGGTGTTTAGCTCAAAAGGCGTCACTCAAGTCGTGGTGGATTTTTTAATTCAAAGAGTGACCACTGGCGCCAGTGCGGTTGAGCTTATTGAATCTGGCTTTTTTATTCTGACCTACAGGCCCACTTTAGCCGAATGGCAAATCACGCTCATTCAAACCGACACACCGGATGATTCGGGCGTTGAGTTTACAATTACGCCGATAGCCTTCACGGCAACATATGACCACACCACGGGGCTTTGGACTAAATCAGGATTGGCCTTGATTAATGGGCAATCAGTCACCCTCGCGGCCGCAACCGCGCTACCTACTGGCTACACTGTTGCCACAACTTACTATGTGACGAGCGCCACATCCTCGACTTTTAAATTATCGGCCACAGCGGGAGGCTCAGCCGTCACAGCCGCGACAGACAACGGCACAGGCACACAGACCGTTACTCCGACCCATGCAGCGGATGGGCAGGTGCAATACACCTCAAGCAATATTACGGGCACAGCTTCCATTTCAAGTATTTTTTGGCGCGCTAGAACTTTGGGCGGCAAGAACAGTCAATTCTCATCACTGGGAGCCCGGTAATGGATGGAATTGATTTATTCAAAGAATACATCATCGACCGCGACGGGCGTTTGCTTCATTACGATGAGAAAAAGCGTGGGTTCATTACCTACTCCTATCCTCCGGGCGAACGGTCTGAGTGCTTTATTGATGACATGTTTGTTTTAGACGATAGGCGTGAATTGAAAGTCGTCATGTCAATGATTCGGTTTGTTGAGGGTGACGCAAAAAAACGTGGAGTTAAATTTTTAACAGCGGCCGTGAATATTCGAAAACCTGATGCGGCAAGAATTCTAAAAGCTCATTTGTGGCATGGGATGAAGCCCGTTGCGACGAGTGCAGATTTTATTTACACGGCAAAGGAGTTGTAAAATGGGTGGAGGCGGAGGAGGAGGCGGCGGAGTGCCGATGGGTGTGGGCACGCTTGGCGGGACGTTAATGAATTTTGCTGATCCCCTGGATCTAAGCGGATCGAAAGCTGCGGCAGGATTGCAGGCACAGCAAGGTGCTGCCGATCAAGCCAATCAAACCCAAGCCAATGTTTTCAACATGGACCAACAAAACGCACAGCCCTACATGCAGGCAGGTGCCAATGGCTTAAACCAATTGCAGGCGGCGATGCCTGATCTGACCAAATCATTTTCAATGTCAGATTTCCAATCTGACCCAGGCTATCAATTTCAAATGCAGCAAGGAATGAAGGCCTTGCAACAGTCAGCTGCGGCGAGTGGAAGTTTAGGTTCAGGCGGCACCATGAAGGCCCTGACTCAATATTCCCAAGGTCTCGCCAGCCAAGACTATCAAAATGCGTTCAATAGATTCACTCAAAGCCAGCAACAAAAATACGGGATGTTGTCGGGCCTTGCCGGCATTGGGCAAACAGCGGTTGGCCAGGTTGCCGGCGCTGGACAGAATTACGCCAATCAAGTGAGCCAAACTCAAATGGGCATGGGCAATGCGGCCGCCGCTGCCAACACCGCAAGTGCAAACCGAATGAGTGGGCTAGCGGGCCAAGGAGCTGGTATCGCAGCAATGGCCATGTGTGATGAGAGATTAAAGACTAACATTGAGCCAGTCTCGCAAAAAGATTTGGCCAATTTAAAATCGCATCTCAAGGCCTACAAGTTCAATTACAAATCAAACAAACATGGATCAGGCGATTACATCGGACTCATGGCTCAGGATTTAGAGAAATCCAAACTGGGACGCACATTGATTATCGAGGACAAAGATGGGTTCAAGCAAATCGACATGAACCGGGTAATGATGCTGTTCCTTGCGTCTATGGCGGAGGGGTAAATGGCTGAAGTTAATAGCGATATTTATTTAAAGGAACAAACACCAGATATTTTGGGCGGCATGGTTAAGGGAATGCAGATGTCAGCTCTAGCTGGACAAAATAAAATTCAGCAACAACAGATCAGTGATGATCAGTCGGCCAGATCCGCATTTAAAAACAATGTCGTGCAAAATCCCGATGGCACAACTTCCATTAATCGCCAGGGCGTTTTATCAGATTTGGCCAAGAGTGCTCCCAATAAATACATGGAAGTGCAAGGTCAATTCGCCACACAAGACCTGAATCAACAAAAATTGATACATGAAAGACAAATGCAGCAAGCTGATACGGTTTCGAGAATCGCTGGAAGTGTTGAAGCGCAAGGGTTCAGTCAGGCAAGCTATGATCAAGCCAAAACTATGGCTCAACAAATGGGTCAGGATACAACTCAATGGCCCCAACAGGTCGATAAGAATTGGGTGCTCGCACATAAATATGCGGGGATGTCGGCATCCGAGCAGGCCTCTCAGGCCTCAAAAGCTATTGATCAGAAAATCGGAATGATTAAGGCGCAAGCGGCGGCGGCCGAGGCGGGCATTCCGTATGGAAGTATCACAAGCCCGACTGCCCTTTCGGGAGGCACCAGTCCTGCAAAAGCGACTAGCCCAGCGAGCGCAGGCGGCGCTGGCTTTTCTCCACCGCCCAAAATGCGACAAAAAGCGATGCAGGATTATACAAATCTTGTTAACGGATCAAGGCAACAGGCAGATGCGTCTCAATCCCTTAAAGATATTCAGGCTGCACAAAAGTTAAATGAGATTGTGAGCGTCGCGCCCGGCGGTGATTTAAACAAGCTTAATCAGTCACAAACAAAACTCGCGATTCTGGAAACTGCAAAGATGGCTGGTGGGGGCGTGCCCACTGAGCACGAACTCGAAAGTATGACGCCAGACAATTTGGCTCAGAAATATGGAACCTCTATTCAAAAACTGACAAATAAATCTCAACCTGCAAATGCCGGCGAATTCATTCAGCAAGCAATCGACTATGCCCATGGAATTCAAACAGTCGGCGCAAAAAAACTCGCTGATCGCGCAAACGAAATCGCTGATCGGCAGCGACCATTTTTAGGCGAAAAGGGCTATCAAACAGTCAAGGGTCAAATCACTGATGAGATGACAAAGAACATGCCTCCCGATGGACGAACAAGGGAGTACGGCGGCAAAACATATAAAGTAATCGGGAATCATTGGGTGGCACAATAATGGCCGGAGCAGAGTCTTATCCAGTAGGCCAGGCTCCTTGGGAATCGGGTGGATCAAAAGATTCCCTCCCTGATTCATTTCCTGTCGGTCAGGCGCCGTGGGAGACACCCGCGAAGGATAACAAGTCATGGCTTGATACTGATATTCCAGGCGGGACTCCGCGCGGTTATATTCAAGGCGCCCTAAATACGCTGCCAACTGCAGGAATGGTTGCCGGTGGAGTTGCCGGTGGAGTTGCGGGCACAGCGCTCGAGCCCGTTGGCGGTACCGCTGCAGGTGCCGTCGGAGGAGCCGCGCTTGGCGGCGGGGCCGGCGAATCACTCAAAAATCTAGGCGAGCAATACCTACTAGGCCAAGATAAAACAAGATCCGAGATTTACGGAAATCCGGCGAAAGGCGTCGTCGAAGGCGCCGCCGCTGAAGTCGGTGGACAACTTCTTGGCAAGGGTCTTGAGGCTGCGGCGGGAACCAAGGCAGGCAAATACGTATTGCAAAAAGCCAGCGAAGTGCCAACATGGGCCGCGCAAAAGGTTGGAAAAATCCTATCAAACATTCCTGAGAATACTACCGGGCGCTATATTGCTGATCGCGCATCGATCAATGCGGCTCCCGAGAGATCCAACATTGCCGACAATATTTTGAATCTTAAAAACCAAGCCGATGATCAATTGGCGAAAGCACAAGAGGATTTGGCTCAAGCTAAAAGTGCCGTCACCGAAAACAAAGGTGATGTTAGGGCCGGGCTGCAGGATCAAAAATTCGAGGCATCACACAATCTCCAAGACGCCCAACAAGCATTCAATGAGAAAAAACAGGCTTTTAAAGAGGCCCTGAAGTCAAATAAGCTAACGTCAATGGCAAGCGATGTGACCGACGCGCTTGGGAAGCTCAAAGAGCAAGTCGTCGCCGGATCAAATGATGCCTATAGCACATTGTTCAAGGCTGGCGGTCAAGTTGAGACAAAGCCACTTGTCAATGTCCTGCAAAATCATATTGATTCCATGATGGTCAATGGCGTCCCGGCCTCCACTTCGGCTGAGCAATCCGTTAAGGAACTGCAAGCGATGCAAGACCGCCTGTCGAAAATGGGCAAAAACATAATGATGCCTCAGGCGAAACAAATACTCCAAGGACTCGATAAGGACATCCAATATTCCAATTCGGTCGCATCCTTCGCGCCACAATCAGAACAAGCACTTTCTGATATGCGCTCATATCTCGACGGTGAAGTAAAATCTCGAGTTCCTGAATACAAGGCGCAAATGACAGATGTTGCCAGGCAATCGCGCCTATTAAACGTCGCGAGCGATCTGTATGGAACGCCAGAAAAGGCAATTGGAAATCTCAACAGCATCACGTCTCAAAAAGGTCAGGCACTTCACGCGCCACTTCTTGAGGCCATAGGACGGGAGACCGGCAAAGATTTATCAAGCCCAGTCAATGACTATCTGATGAATCACAAGATTCTCACAACACCTTCGCTTTTTGATAGAACAATCGAGGCGATCCCTGAGGCGAAGACCCTCAATGCTGCGAAAACAAAAATGGGATCAATCGCAGATCCGGCCTACGCTAGGGCGGTTTCTGAAAGCTCAAGCGCTCCACTCGCGTCAAGGGCTGACCGGGCCCAAGCGGCGGTTGATGCCGCGAAACAAAATAAACAACTTTTTTCTGGCATCACTCCCGATAGTGTTACATCCAAAACCAAAGCGCTCGGTGGTGCAAATCAATATGGTGCACAAGAGAGATTCGGGAATATTGACGAGGCACTCGGCACTAATTTCCAAAAACAGATTCTGGCCAGAAATGATTTAGATCAATTTTCAAAATCCGACACACATGGGTCCAGAAAAGCCGTCTTGGGCGGAGCGATCGGCGCGGGCATCGGCGCAATATTTCACGAACCGATCTTAGGTGTAGAGCTTGGCACTGCTGCGGGTGTAGCCGCCGACAAATATAGCGGTGAACTGTTCAAATATGCGCTCGATAAGGGCCTTAATACGGCAGAGGCTATGGGTTTTGCAAAAAAGGCGGCACAAGATCTGAGCCTTGGAAAAACAGCTGGTTCAGTTTTGTCAAAAAAGATTATTCCTTCAGTCGAAGCCTCCAGAATGGTCGCCGGTCAACCTCTGCCAACAAAAGGCCCAGACAAGTGGGCAAACGACGGCATGCAAAACCTGCTGGAGCATGACCCCAAGGCCCTCAATGGTTTCACACAAGAGGACTTAAAAGATCCCAAGACAAAAGAATTATTCATTCAAGCCTCGGATCTAAATCCTGGATCGGCCGCCATGCAAAAGGTGATGGATAAAGTTAAGGGCCGCATGGGCAAAGGGAAAAACTAAAATGGAACTTCTCCCTCTGGTTAGACAAAGGTTTTTTGATGGCAACGGCGCGCCCCTATCTGGTGGTCAGGTGTGGACTTATGCCGCTGGAACCACAACTCCGCAGGTAACCTACACAGACCAATCTGGCACATCAAGCAACACCAATCCCGTGATTCTAGATGCCAATGGATATGCCGACATTTGGATTGGCGGATTATCTTATAAAATTGTTTTGCAAGATGCCCTGGGCGTAACCCTATGGACTGAGGATGATATCGCGATTCCCGGCAACAGCGCATCGCTGATCACCTTCACGCATGGATTAACTGATATCGCGGCACTTAAGGCAATCGATTCCGCAAGCCGTGGCGATGGACTGAATGTGTTTGTCGAATCTGTGAACAAGTTTTTCTATTTCAATTCTGGAGCAAGTGCGGCTGGTGACAATATCACAATCGTGACCCCGACCGCAGGTTCGGGCCGTTGGATCGCTGTTGGTGCCAATAATGTGATCACCGGTACGCGAGCAAGCCCAAATCTGATTACGGCCGCCGGCGGAATTGGCTTTGTCGGCGTGGGTGATCGAAACACCTGGTTTATCAAAGGAAATGCCGCGCCCATTACCGTTACCGCAAACCCTCAAATCGCAGCGGGCACAAATGTTGGACAAGAACTCCGTCTTTTTGGCACCGACGACACCAACACAGTCACACTTCAAGACGGCACTGGGCTCGATCTAAACGGCGAATGGGTTGGCGGGAACGGATCACGTTTAAGTCTTTTCTGGGACGGGTCAAATTGGTCTGAGGAAAGCAGGAGATAAAATGAAAAAATATGCGTGTGGATTTATAGCCTTCATTGTGGGCTCGCTTGCATGGGCCGCTGCAACCAGGACCATCGATGCGGATTTTATTAAATCCAGCGATCACACCAAGACTTGGACGCCGCCTGCCGCAACCGACACACTTGTGGGTAGGGCTTCGACAGATACGTTCACTAATAAATCAATCAGCGGGTCCACAAACACGCTCACCAATATTCCACTGGCGACGGCTGTCACGGGCACATTGCCAGCGGCTAGTTTGCCAGCGCCTACAGCTTCAACATTGGGTGGGATTGAATCAGCCGCGAGCGTGTCACATCAGTGGATTAATTCCATTTCGCTTTTAGGCGTGCCATCGCTCTCGCAACCGGCCTTCACAGATATTTCAGGCACTGCGGCGATCAACCAGGGCGGCACGGGCCAGACTGCGGTCACTACAGCGGCGACCGCCACAGCATGGGCCGGATGGGACGCGAATTTAAATTTCTCGGCCCACAATGTTTTGGGAAATTACACCTCGACCGCGACAGCTGCGGGCACCACAACCCTCACCGTTAGCAGCACCTATAATCAATATTTCACAGGCTCAACCACACAAACAGTTGTGCTCCCTGTGGCCTCGACTCTTGCCTCGGGCCAACAATTTTATATCACCAATCTTAGCTCTGGCGTTTTGACAACGCAAACCTCTGGCGGAAACTCCATTCAAAGCATGGCCGGAAGCAGTGCCCTGCTTTTGACTGTTATCAATACCGGCGGCGGCACGGGCCTAGCCTCATGGAGCTGGCAATATTTCCCGCAATTAGATGCGGTCTTGCCTGTTCCCAATGGTGGCATAGGGCAATCATCACTCACCGCACACGGCATGTTGCTTGGCAATGGTGCAGGTGCACTGACCGTAGTCGCCCCGGACGCATCAACAACCAAAGTGTGGACAAGTGGTGGATCAAGTGCTGATCCCTCATGGCAAACGCCATCGGGCGGCACCACCGTACTGGCAGTAGCGGCCAAGACCACAACATATTCCATCACCACAGCTGATGATCTGATTCTCTGTAGTGGATCGGCGTTCACACTCACTCTCCCAACCGCAGTCGGCAACACGGGCAAAGTATTTAGGATTAAAAAGACCGATGCTAGTTTCGCCAACATCTGCACCATTGCCACCACCAGCTCGCAGACAATTGATGGCGTTACGACGACCACGCTTAATACAATTTATGAGCAAGTTACCGTCGCCTCGGATGGTGCCAATTGGCAGGTTCTGGCGCGAACTTATCCATCCGTTTGGGTCGCCTATACTCCGACGACGGTGGGGCTGGGAACGCTAACGAACGCGGAATTCTACTCGAGACGAGTTGGCGATAGT
>Ga0070714_100001002_pt1 | contig 20122 bp, 17 predicted proteins | sample LARL83metaG_FD_65450 | JGI IMG/M metagenome (GOLD analysis project Ga0070714, IMG submission 65450) | Corn, switchgrass and miscanthus rhizosphere microbial communities from Kellogg Biological Station, Michigan, USA - LAR L8-3 metaG | ecosystem: Host-associated > Plants > Roots > Rhizosphere ... | reverse complement strand
TCCTCCGGCGCGAGCGCACGATGATCCTGGACGGGGTCGGCGTGCCGGAGCTGTACGAGTCGATGACCGGTCGCGAGGTGCTCGTCGTGGCGCCCGGTCACGGGCACGCCGAGGACCTGCGCCGGCTCAAGCGGTACATCAAGGAACACCGGCCGGTGCTGGTCGGCGTCGAGTCGGGCGCGGACACGCTGTGCGCGGCCGGCTATCGGCCGAAGGTCATCGTTGGTGACCCGGACGGCATCCGCACCGAGACGTTGAAGTGCGGCGCCGAGGTGGTCGTGCCGGCCGACGCCGACGGTCACGCTCCCGGGTTGGAGCGCATTCAGGATCTGGGTGTCGGCGCGGTGACGTTCCCCGCGTCCGGCAACGCCGAGGACCTCGCACTGATCCTGGCCGACGCGCATGGCGCCAGCCTGGTCGTCACGGTCGGGTCGCAGGCCACCCTCGCGGAGTTCCTCGACCGCGGCCGGTCCGGCTCGAATCCATCCACGTTCCTGACTCGCCTGAAACTCGGCAGCCGGCTGGTCGACGGCAAGGCCGTGGCCACGCTGCATCGGGCGCGGGTGTCCAACGGCGCGGTCGTGTGGCTCGTGCTGGCGGTTCTGGCGGCCGTGATGGTCGCGCTCATAGTGTCGGACTCCGGTCATTTCTACCTCCACTGGTTGTCGGACGCCTACCGGGACGTCGTCGCGTGGTTGAGGGGGCTGTTCTCGTGATCTCGTTGCGGTACCACGTGATCTCCATCGGTGCGGTGTTCCTGGCGTTGGCGTTGGGTGTGGTACTCGGCTCGACCACGCTGTCCGACTCGCTGCTGTCCGGGATCAGCGGACAGAAGGCGCGGCTCGGCCAGCAGGTCGTCGATCTGCAGGCGCAGCGGAACGGCCTCGACGCGCGGCTCTCCGACGCCGATCAGTTCGCGACCGGCGTCGGCCCGTTGGCCGTGCGCGACCTGCTCACGCAACGGACCGTCGTCGTGATCAGCACGCCCGACGCCCGCCAGGCCGACGAGCAGGCGCTCGCGTCGTTGCTGACCGCCGCCGGGGCACAGGTCACCGGTCAGATCCGGTTGACCAATGCCTTCAGCGACCCGAACCGTGCCGATCAGCTCCGCGACCTCGTCACGCAGATGATCCCGGCCGGTGCCCAGCTTCCGGTCGCGTCGGATGCCGGCGCGCTCGCGGGCGGCCTGTTCGGAGACCTGTTGCTGTTGAACAAGAACAGCAACAGTCCACAGGCCACGGCGAACGAGCGGGCCGCCGCGTTGACCGCGTTGGCCAGTGCCGGCTTCATCGGCGCGCCGCCCGCGTCGGTCCAGCCGGCGCAACTCGCGATCGTGTTGATCGGTGGTGCGCAGACCGGGCAGAGCGCGGGTGACCGGGCGTCGATGCTGGCCCGGTTCACCACCCAGGTGCAGCGGTCCGGCGCGGGCACCGTGCTGGCCGGCGCGTCCGGTTCCGCCGGCGGCTACGGGCCGATCGGCGTTGTGCGCGCGGACAGTGCGGCGAGTTCCGTGTTGTCCACTGTGGACAACACGGACACCGCGGCCGGCCGCGTGGTCGCCGTGCTGGCACTGCGGGAGCAGCTCGCCGGCAAGGCCGGGAGCTACGGCACGGCCGGCAACGCGAGCGCGCCGGCACCCAGCGCGCCCAGCAGCTAACCACCCATCCCGAGTCGTGGGTTTCGGAGAAGTCCGCCGAAATCGGTCGTCACTTACGCGTGCCAATCGACTACGGAGCGAGTATGCTGGACCCAGGCGCGTGAAGCGCGCCCCCGGCTGGTCCCCCCAACCGCCGGCTGGGTTCAGGGCCCCTGGTCGTAACCTCCCCCCTCGACGACCGGGGGCCCTCCTCGCGCCCGACCCCTGCTCGCGGCGTTCGCCGCTTCGCTGGGGCTCGTCGTCCTTGTCTTCTGGGGGCCAGGCCCCCAGACCCCGGCCGGCGGGGACTTCGTCCCCCCGGACCCCCCTTTGTGGTGGTTGGGTTGGCATCTTGGGTCTCCTTCTGTGTGGTTGGGTTTGATCCTTGTGTCCATGTTCGAACGTTTGTTCTAGGTTGGCAAGATCACTTTTGGGTGATCTTGTTGTTGTGCGACACGTGGGGGTTGGGCTTGTTCGCGCAGGTGTGGGGGGTGTCGTGATACGGTGAAATCCCGTGGGCAGCCAGGTTGGCCGGCAGGGTCGTGCCAACCGAGAACACGGGGAGCGTTTGTTGGTGCTTCAGGCGCGCATGACCAAGCACGTATTCGTCACGGGGGGCGTCGCCTCCTCGCTGGGCAAGGGGCTTACGGCTTCCAGCCTCGGTCAGCTTCTTACCGCTCGTGGCCTCCGCGTCACGATGCAGAAGCTGGATCCCTATCTCAACGTCGATCCGGGCACGATGAACCCCTTCCAGCACGGTGAGGTGTTCGTCACGGACGACGGAGCCGAGACCGATCTTGACATCGGGCACTACGAGCGGTTCCTCGATCGGTCACTCTCCGGTAGTGCCAATGTGACTACCGGTCAGGTGTACTCGACCGTGATCGCCAAGGAGCGGCGTGGGGAGTACCTCGGCGATACCGTTCAGGTGATTCCGCACATCACCGACGAGATCAAGGCGCGGATCCGGGCGATGGCCGACGTTGGGCCCGACGGTGAGCGGCCGCATGTGGTGATCACCGAGGTCGGCGGGACGGTCGGCGACATCGAGTCGTTGCCGTTCCTCGAGGCATGCCGGCAGGTTCGGCACGATGTGGGGCGGGACAACTGCTTCTTCCTGCATGTGTCGCTCGTGCCCTACCTCGCGCCGTCTGGTGAGCTCAAGACCAAACCTACGCAGCACTCTGTTGCCGCGCTTCGGAATATCGGTATCCAGCCCGATGCGATCGTGTGTCGGGCGGATCGGGAGATTCCGGCCGGGCTCAAGCGCAAGATCGCGTTGATGTGTGACGTCGATGTGGACGCGGTCGTGGCCGCTCCGGACGCTCCGTCCATCTACGACATTCCCAAGGTGTTGCACTCCGAGGCGTTGGACGCGTATGTCGTGCGGCGGCTCGGGTTGCCGTTCCGGGATGTGGACTGGACGGTGTGGGGCGATCTGTTGGATCGGGTGCACAGTCCGGCTGAGACGGTGCGGATCGCCTTGGTCGGCAAGTATGTCGATCTGCCGGACGCCTATCTCTCGGTGACGGAGGCGTTGCGGGCCGGTGGGTTCGCGCATCGCGCCCGGGTCGAGATTCAGTGGGTGCCTTCGGACAGCTGTGAGACCGAGAGTGGCGCGGCTCGGGCACTGGCCGATGCGGACGGTGTGCTCGTTGCGGGCGGGTTCGGTGTACGGGGGATCGAGGGCAAGATCGGTGCCATCCGACACGCCCGGACCCGTGGTATACCGGTGTTGGGGCTGTGTCTGGGTTTGCAGTGCATGGTGATCGAGGTGGCTCGGCATCTGGCCGGGATCGCCGATGCCGACTCGTCCGAGTTCGACGAGCGGACGACGCATCCGGTGATCAGCACGATGGCGGATCAGGCCGATGTGATCGCCGGGAACCGGGACATGGGCGGCACGATGCGGTTGGGTGCCTATCCGGCAAAGCTGGTGCCGGATTCGTTGGCGGCCAAGGCTTACGGGACGACGGAAGTGTCCGAACGGCACCGGCACCGGTATGAGGTCAACAATGCCTACCGGGCCGAGTTGGCCAAGGCGGGGTTGGTGTTCTCCGGGTTGTCGCCGGACGGGCATCTCGTGGAGTTCGTGGAACTGTCGACCGACATGCATCCGTTCTTCGTCGGTACGCAGGCGCATCCGGAGCTCAAGAGCCGGCCGACGCGACCACATCCGCTGTTCACCGCGTTCGTCGGCGCCGCGTTGGATTACCTCGCGGCCGACCGGTTGCCGGTGGAGTTGTCCGAGACGGCCACCGCGGGCGTGCAGTCGTGACCGATCGCCATCAGTTCGACGTGGTTGCCAGCCAGGAGATCTACCGCGGCCACGTGCTCGCGTTACGGGCCGACGAAGTGGCGATGCCGGGCGGCAACGTGGTGCGCCGCGAGGTGGTGGAGCACTTCGGTGCGGTGGCCGTGTTGGCCGTCGACGACGCGGATCGCATCGTGCTCATTCACCAGTACCGGCATCCGCTGGGCCGGCGGCTCTGGGAGCTGCCGGCCGGTCTGCTCGACGTGCCGGACGAGCCGCCGCAGCGGACGGCCGCGCGTGAGCTCGTCGAGGAGGCCGGCGTCGCGGCGGACCGGTGGGAGGTGCTGGTCGACGTGGCGGCATCGCCCGGGTTCACCGACGAGGTGGTCCGGGTGTTCCTGGCGACCGGGTTGACCTCGGTCGATCGTCCCGAGATGGCGGATGACGAGGAGGCCGATCTGGTGGTGCACCGGATCGAATGGGCCGAGGCGGTACGGATGGTCCTCGCCGGCGAGATCGTCAATGCCGCGTCTGTCGGCGGCATCCTGGCGTTGCAGGCCGTACGCTCCGGTGCCGCGGTGACACGGCCGGCCGACGCGCCATGGCCGGATCGGCCGACCCGGTTCGCCGCCGGGCGATGACCGCGTCCGCGGTGGTGCTGCGGTATCTCGACCATCTCGCGGTCGAGCGCGGCACCGCTCGCAACACGCTCCAGGCGTACTCGCGTGACCTGCATCGTTACCTGTTCTACCTGGCGGATCACGGGATCACCGACCTGCCGGCGGTGACGGAATCGCATGTGACCGGGTTCCTGGCCGCGCTGCGGGAAGGTGATCCCGAACATCCGCCGTTGGCGGCATCATCGGCGGCGCGCGCGGTGGTCGCGGTGCGTGGCCTGCATCGGTTCGCGCTGTTGGAGGGGTTGATCGAGGTCGATCCGGCGCGGTCGGTCAAGCCGCCCGCCCTGCCGCGCCGGTTGCCCAAGGCGTTGCCGTTGGACGACGTGATCACGCTGCTGGAGACGGCGGGTTCGGACGAGCCGCGGTCGTTGCGTGATCGCGCGTTGCTGGAACTGCTGTACTCGACGGGCGCGCGGATCTCCGAGGCGGTCGGGCTGGATCTGGACAGTGTGGACCGGGCGGATCGGGTCGTGCTGCTCGACGGCAAGGGCGGCAAGCAGCGGCTCGTGCCGGTCGGCCGGCCGGCGTTGGACGCGTTGGACGCCTACCTGGTCCGGGTACGGCCGAGCCTGGCGAGCAAGGGACGCGGCACGCCGGCGGTGTTCCTCAACGCACGCGGTGGCCGGCTGTCCCGGCAGACGGCGTGGCAGGTACTCAAGGACGCCGCCGACAAGGCCGGCATCCGCACACCCGTGTCGCCGCACACCCTCCGCCACTCCTTCGCGACGCATCTACTCGAGGGTGGGGCCGATGTGCGGGTAGTTCAGGAGCTGCTCGGCCACGCATCCGTGACCACGACGCAGGTGTACACGCTGGTCACGGTCACGACCCTGCGGGAGATCTACGCGACAGCCCACCCGAGGGCATTGGGCTGACCGGGGGTGGTTTGCGGAGAATCCGAACGCGTAGCGTGTCGGACCGGTACGGTGAGCGCGACATTCGCCCGCTTCAAGATGAGGTGATCGGGAATGGGCGACCTCGACGAGCCGTCGCGCGACGCCATCACGCTGGTCGGTGTTCTGCACGCGTTGTCCGACCCGACCCGGCTGGCCGTCGTGAGCCAGCTGGACACGGGCGGCGAGACACTGTGCGGCCAGTTGGACGTGTCAGTGGCGAAGTCGACGTTGTCCCAGCACCTGCGAGTGCTGCGGGAGGCCGGTGTGACGCACACCCGCCCCGCCGGCACGCAGCGATGGCTGTCGGTCCGCCGCCATGATCTGGACCAGCTCTTTCCCGGACTGCTGGACGTGGTGCTGGCCGCGACCAGGCATCCCTCCATGGCCGGCTAATCTTCCCTGTCGCGGCGAGGCGCGTTGCCGCTGCTGATACTGCCGCATAACATGCGGCAGTCGGTCCACTGACTACAGGGAGCCAAGTCGCCATGTCGACACCGCAGCCATCCGTCGAGGGACGGCCGCGCGGTTCGGTGGAGCTGAGCCTTGCCCCGAGGGCCGCCGACGACGTCGACGAACCACTGGACCTGGGCGGACTGTCGCAGTCCGGCCGGCCGCGCCGCGCGGTGCCGGAACCGTCGCTGATCGCGGAGCACGGGCCGGCCAAGATCATGGCCATCTGCAACCAGAAGGGCGGCGTCGGCAAGACGACGTCGACCATAAACCTGGGTGCTGCCCTGGCCGAGTACGGCCGCCGGGTGCTGCTGGTCGACTTCGACCCGCAGGGCGCGCTGTCAGTGGGCCTGGGCGTGCAGCCGCAGCAGCTCGACCAGACGATCTACAACGTGATCATGGAGCGGGACGTCGGCGTCGCGGACGTGATAATGCAGACGACGGTAGACGGCATGGACCTGCTGCCCAGCAACATCGACCTGTCCGCGGCCGAGGTGCAACTCGTGGCGGAGGTCGGGCGTGAGCACACGCTGGTGCGGGTGCTGCGGCCGCTGATCGAGCACTACGACTACATCCTGGTCGACTGCCAGCCATCGCTCGGCCTACTGACGGTGAACGCGCTGGCCGCGGCCGACGGCGTGATCATCCCGCTGGAGTGCGAGTTCTTCAGCCTGCGCGGTGTCGCACTGCTCATCGACACGATCGACAAGGTGCGCGAGCGGCTGAACCCGAAACTCGAGATCACCGGCATCCTGCCGACCATGTTCGACCCGAGGACACTGCACTGCCGCGAGGTCATGGCGAGAGTGGTCGAGGCCTTCGGCGACGTCGTGTTCGACTCGGTGATCAACCGGACCGTCCGGTTCCCGGAAACGACCGTGGCCGGCGAGCCCATCACGCGATGGGCGCCCCGATCGGCGGGTGCCAAGGCGTATCGGGAACTGGCCCGCGAGGTGATCGCTCGGTGACCCTCGCTGCTGTCGATCATCAGGCGGTGGCGTGACTCCACCCCGACGTGCCGCCCTGGGCGGGGGGTGGGACAGAGCGGCGCTGCCGGGCGCGGCCGAGTTGTTCCGCTCGACCCAACCCACCAGCACCCCTGTCTCCGCCGAGGCACGCCCGAGTTCCGGGCGGCAGAAGCACGACGCGAAGATCACGGTGTACGTGTCCGGCGAGGAACTGATCGCCCTGGAACAGGCCCGCATCACCGCACGCGCCGAACACGGCCTCGTCATCGACCGTGGCCGGATCGTCCGTGAGGCGATCGCCGTGCTGTTGGCCGACTTCGTCGACCATGGTGCCGATTCGTTGCTGGTTCGCCGGCTACGGGCGGAACCGGGCGAGTGACACTGGTGGATGTGACGCCCGCCGACCCGCCCACCGAACCCGCCGCATCCGGCCGGTTCACGGTGCGGCTCGCCAACTTCGAGGGTCCGTTCGACCTGCTGCTGCAGTTGATCTCGCAGCACCAGATGGACGTGACCGAGGTGGCGTTGCACCAGGTCACGGACGAGTTCATCGCACACATCCGGTCCATGGGCGACGAGTGGGACCTCGACGAGACCACGGAGTTCCTGGTCATCGCGGCCACGCTGCTGGACCTGAAGGCGGCCAAGCTGCTGCCATCGGGCGACGTGGAGGACGCGGAGGATCTCGCGTTGCTGGAGGCGCGGGACCTGTTGTTCGCGCGGTTGTTGCAGTACCGGGCGTACAAGCAGGTCGCGGCGCTGTTCGCGGAGTTGGAGTCGGCCGCGTTGCGGCGGTATCCGCGGTCGGTCGCGTTGGAGGAGCGGTTCACGCGGTTGTTGCCCGAGGTGCTGATCGGTGTGGACCCTCGGCAGTTCGCCGAGATCGCGGCGGCGGTGTTCCGGCCTAAGCCGCCGCCGGTCGTGTCGCTGGATCACCTGCACACGCACAAGGTCTCGGTACGCGAGCACACCGCGCTGCTGCGGCGGTGGCTGGCCGAGCGCGGCGCGGCGACGTTCGGCGAACTCGTCACGGACTGCGAGCGGACACTCGAGGTCGTGGCGCGGTTCCTGGCGTTGTTGGAGCTGTACCGGCAGCAGACCATCATGTTCGACCAGGCGGATCCGCTCGGTGAGCTGCACGTGCGGTGGACCGGCGGGTCGGTGGCCGACGCCGAGGCAGCCGGCGACACGGCCGAGGACGAGGAGTACGGGTGACCACCCCAGAACCAGAACCCGAGCCAGCACCGGTCGTCGACGAGCCGGCTGCTGACGAGTTGGCCGTGGCTGAGCCGGTCGTCGACGAGCCCGCCGTCGATGAACCGGCTCTCGATGAGCCGGTCGGCGTCGAGTCGGCTGCCGATGAGCCGATCGCTGACGAGTCGTCCGCCGATGAGTCGCCCGTGGACGACGATGTCGTCCTGTCGGACCTGCCGCCGTTGGCCGAGGACGCCGACCTGATCAGTGCGCTCGAGGCGTTGCTGCTTGTGGTCGACACGCCGGCCAGCGAGGAGTTGCTGGCCACCGCGTTGGACCAGTCCGTGGCTCGTGTCACCGAGACACTGCGGAGCATGTCGGCCGACTACACCGAGCGTGGCAGCGGCATCGACCTGCGCCGCGTCGGCGACGGTTGGCGGTTCGTGACCCGGGACCGGCACGCACCGTTCGTGGAGAAGCTGCTGCTGGACGGGCAACGCGCCAAGCTCACCAGGGCCGCGCTGGAGACGCTGGCCGTGATCGCGTACCGGCAGCCGGTGACCCGGTCGCGTATCGCCGCCGTACGTGGCGTGAATGTCGACGGTGTGATACGTACTCTGGTGGCACGTGGCCTGATCGGGGAGACCGGCACCGACAGCGAGACCGGCGGCATTCTCTACCGGACCACCGAACTGTTCCTCGAGCGACTGGGACTGTCCTCTTTGGAGGATCTGCCCCCGATCGCCCCCCTGCTGCCAGAAGTGGACACGATCGACGATGTCTGACGATGCGCCGGACGGCGTGCGACTCCAGAAGGTGCTCGCCCAGGCGGGTGTGGCGTCCCGGCGCGCGGCCGAGGAGATGATCGCGGCCGGGCGGGTCACCGTCGACGGCGACGTCGTCACGCAGATGGGTCGCCGGATCGACCCGGAGACCGCGATCGTCCACGTGGACGGCACGCGGATCGTGCTGCGGGACGACCTGGTGTACCTGGCGTTCAACAAGCCGATCGACGTCCACACCACGATGTCCGACGACCAGGGCCGCCCGTGCGTCGGCGACTACGTGCGCACCAAGGCGCCCGACAGCGGCCCCCGCCTGTTCCACGTCGGCCGGCTCGACGCCGAGACGGAGGGCCTGCTGCTGTTCACGAACGACGGCGAGCTGTCGCACCGGTTGACACACCCGTCCTACCACGTGCCGAAGACCTACCTGGCCGACGTGCTCGGCACGATCCCGCGTGATCTTGGCAAACGCTTGCGGGCCGGTGTGCAGCTCGCCGACGGGCCGGCCAATGTGGACAGTTTCCGGCTGGTCGACACGGTGCCGGGGCAGGCTTTGGTCGAGGTCGTCGTGCACGAGGGGCGCAAGCACATCGTGCGGCGGCTGCTGGCCGAGGTCGGCTTTCCCGTGCACCGGCTCGTGCGCACGGCGATCGGCGATGTGCGGCTGGGCAACCAGCGTCCCGGCACGTTCCGCAAGCTGAACCGTCAGGAGATCGGCTCACTGTTTGCTGCTGTCGGCATGTGAATCATGTCCGATGTCGTCAGACCGATCGGGACCGGCTGGATCGTCACCGGCCGCGTACCCGGCCCCGATGTGGATGAGTTCGCCGAGTCCGACCAGGTGATCGCGGCGCTGGCCGGCCAGAACGGGCACGACTCGCTGCTGGCGGTGCAGCACCCGAACCACACGCCGCAGGCCATGGCCGAGGGACTGTCCGTGGCGGAGGCGTTGCCGGCCGCGCAGCGGATGCTGGAGCGATTGCTCGACCGGGACTACCGGCGGGTCGAGCACGTCGTGGCGCCGTACCTGGCGACCGGGCCGGACGGCACCGCGCTGGGCATGCTGTGCCTGGTCGATCCCGCCGCCGTGGACGCGGACGGACAGGCGCGGATCCGGCAGGCCGAGCAGGTGTATCCGGACGTGGTCGCCGAACGCGCCGCCGTGCTGGCCGGACTGGGCTGCGCGACCAGCGCCGCGATGCTCGTCCCGGTCATGGGGGGTTCCGCGCTCACGACGGCCCTGCGTGGCGTGATCGAGCGACACGACGCACCGGACGTGCATCTCGTCGACTCCGACGGCCGGGAACACCGCCTGTGGCTGCTTGGTCCCGGCCCGGAGCAGGACGAGCTCGTCACGCTGGCACAACGTCATCCGCTGCTCGTCGCCGACGGCAACCACCGCGTCGCGGCCGCGACCGGCGCCCGTTCGGCGCTGTTGGCGCTGGTCACCGGCGGCCCCGCCCTCCGGGTCGGCCCGATCCACCGCATGCTCGTCGGCACCGGCCACACGGCGGACGAACTGGCCGAGGCGTGGCGCCGCATCGGGCTGCGGGTTACGGATGTCGATGCCGTGATCGCGCCGGACCGGCCGGGCTCGGTCCTGGTATTGGCCGGCGGGCGCACGCTGAGCGTCGAACTGCCGGCAGCGCCGTCGAACGAACCGCTGCCGCGGATCGACCACGGCGTGGTGGAACACGTGTTGATCGGCGAGGCGCTCGGCATCGACCCGGCCGGCCCACTGGTGCGCGCACTCCCAGCGGGCACCAGACCGGTCGCCGACGCCGACGCGGTCCTCCTGATCGCTCCGGTGCCCTATCGGGATGTACTCGCCGTACACGATCAGGGACGTCGTATGCCCCGAAAGAGCACGTACTTCACTCCAAAGCCGCGCAGCGGGTTGGTCCTGGCGAAGATTGCTCCATTGTCGTGAACTCTGGCCTGCGATGCACGTGCAACCGTATGGTCGGTATGTGAGCTAACCGGCGAACATCCGCGGGGGCGCCGTGGGGGATCGAAGACAGGCTCCGGACGATCAGGACACCAGGCCGTCAGGCCAGCACAATCTGATGTCCGGTGCTTCCCACGGTCCAGTCATTCAGGCCGGCTCCATTCACGGCAACATCGACATGCGGTCCACGATTCCCGACACCGGGCCCGTCGTACCCCGCCAGCTGTTGCCGGCGCCGGCGCGGTTCGCCGGCCGAGCGGACGAACTTGACCATTTGCGTGGCATCGCCGCGCGGGCCGGCCCGACGGCGCCCACCGTCGTCGTGTTGCGCGGGGTGGGTGGTGTCGGTAAGACCGCGCTCGCCCTGCGATGGCTCGGGGAGATGGCGGAGCGATTCCCGGACGGCAGTCTCTACGCGGACCTCGCGTTGTCCACCGGTCAGCCGGTCGCGCCGGAAGACGTGCTGGGCCACTTCCTGCGGGCGTTGGGCGTGGCGCCGCAACGGGTGCCGACCGGCCTCGCCGAACGAACCGCCCTCTTTCGATCGGTGACCGCACCGATGAATCTGGCGGTCCTGTTGGACAACGCCGCTTCCGCCGCGCAGGCGACGGTGTTGATTCCGGCGGCACCGGGCAGCCTCGCCGTCGTCACGAGCCGCCGACCGCTGTTGGGGCTTGTGGCCGGCGGCGCCCACGCGGTACCGGTCGAACCGCTCGATCACGCGAGCGCCCTCGATCTGTTGACCCGCACGATCGGTGCCGACCGGGTACATGCGGAGCCGGACCAGGCCGAGCGGTTGACCGGGCTGTGCGGTGGCCTACCGATCGCCCTGTGCGTGGCGGCGGCGCGGATCGCGTCCCGTCCGCGACGATCGCTGGCGCGCATGATCGACGAGTTGCACGACGAACGCGCCAGGCTCGATGTGTTGTCCGCGGAAGGAGATCTGTCCGTGCGCGCCACCTTCGACGTCGCATACGGCGACCTTTCGCTGCCGCTGCGGCGTGTCTACCGAACCCTGGGACTGTTGCCGGGCAAGACGTTCGGCGTCGAGGCGGTAGCCGCCGCGCTCGGCGAGGACGTTCGTACGACTCGGCGAGCGCTGGACGAGCTGATCGACGCCAGTCTGCTCGAGGAACTCGTCGACGGCGACTATCGGTTCCACGATCTCGTTCGTGTACACGCGCTCGAGCGCGCGCTGGCCGATGACAGCGACGACGACCGCACCACGATCGTCCGGAACGTCCTGCACTGGTATCTGTTCGCCGCACAGGCCGCGAATCGCGTCGTGATGCCGGCGCGACGGGTGCTGGCCTACGATTTCGGCCGTTCCGAGTGGAAGTTCACCCTCCCGCCGGGCATCGATGACCGGACCGCGGCGCTGGTCTGGCTGGCCGGTCATCGCGCCAACCTCGTGGCGGCAACCCATGACGCCGCGAAACACGGCTGGTCCGCGCTGGCGTATCACCTGTCCGACGTGCTGCGGCCGTTGTTCCTCCTGCATCACCATCTACGCAGTTCCCTGGAGATCGGCGAGGTGGCGCTGCGTGCCGCGAGGGACTGGGGGGACACGGCGGCGCAAACCAGCGCACAGAAGCGCCTCGGCCGGACGTACCTGAGCCTCGGTGACGTCGACCGGGCGCGGTACCACGCCGAAGAATTGTTGAGCCGCGCGCGGGCGAACAACGACCGGCGTGCCGAGGCGAGTGCGTTGAAGAACCTGGCGCTGGTGCATGCGGCGACAACCGAGACCGAGGCGAGCGTCACGGCGTTCGAGGAGGTCATCGCGATCCTGCACCGACTGAACAAACGCCGTGACGAGGCGCTCGCGCGCATCGAGCTGGCCGACATCCACCTGGCGCAGCCGGACGCCGACTCGGCCGGCGACGAGGCGCGCCAGGCACGTGACATCCTGTCGGCGTTGTCACCGCCCGACCTCTACAACGCTGCCCGAGCGACGTCCCGGCTCGGCCAAGCGCACCTGCTGGCCGGCGAGTTCGAGCCGGCACGGGAATTCCTGCAGGCGGCGATCAGTGTGCTCGCCGCGCAGGACGCGGCCGAGGAGCGGGGCAAGGCACACCGAGCGCTCGCCGCGCTCGCCCGCCGTACCGGCGACGACGAGGGTGCCCGGCGCCACGACGAAGCCGCGGACCGACTTCTGGCCGCCGACGAACCGCCGGACACCGTCGCCGAATACTGACGTCACAACGGAACAGCGCGCGGCAGACCGCGAGCGGCGACCAACGCTGCCAGGCGCCGCCACGGTATACCCGGCTCCTCGTCCGGTGTCCCGCCGACCTTCCAACCCGCGCACAACACGGCGCGGCGGGCGGCGTCGACCGGATTGCCCGACGCCACATAGTGGTGCGCGAACGCGCCCAGCAGTGTGTCGCCGGCGCCACTGGCGTAGCGGACGCCCCGCGGTGTCGTCGCTGGTACGTGCCAGATCCGGCCGGTGCCACGCACACCGAGCAGCGCGCCATCGGCACCGCAGCCGACCAGGACGATCTCGGTGCCGAACGACTGCCACACCGCGCGAATCCAGTCGATCGGGGAGCCGGTCAGACTCTCGTGCGAGCACGCGAGCACGTGCGCCGCGCGCATCCAGTCGGCGTTGTAGCGGTTGTCGACCCACTCGACGAGATGGACGTCCGTCGCGAACGGAATTCCGCGGTCCACCATGGCAGTCACGAGTGGTCGGGTGAAACCGATGTTCGTGAGCACCGCCATCGCCACCGATGGGCCGTCATCGACGGCGTCCAGGAACGTCTTGGCGGGATAACGTAGATCCGGCGTCGCACGGAGGTCGGTCGTGCCAGCACGCCGGCCATCGCCGTCGTACAGCACCATCGCGCGTGGCTGCGCGTCACACCGCAGGGTCGTCGGCCCGTACAGTCCCGCGCGTCGCAGACCCATCGCCGCGATCACGCCGAGATCGTCGGTGCCTACGTAGGTCGCCATCGTGACATCACTGCCCAGACGCTGAAGCGTGCGCGTGATCGTCCACCCCGTACCGGAGAGGCGCACACTGATACCGCCGGGTTCGTGGCTGCTCGGGACGAACGGGATCGGGAACGTCCCGCAGTGCCGGGCCAGCCGGACGTTGATCACGCCAGCCACCATGAGCCGGTGCTTCCGTTGGCCCGTCATGGTTTCACCATCTCGTCGTACATCGTGCGCGCCATCCGCACGACCGATGGCCGTGACAGGCCGACTCGACCGGTCCGGGTCGCGAACATCGCCCACCGGCCGTGCTCGTGCCGTACGACCACCATGGCGCAGCCGGGGTACGCGCGGAACGTCGTCTCGATCCAGCGCATCGCGGCCGCCATGGTCACGGCGTCGCCGAAGATGATGTCGGCGCACTGCAGTGCCGAACGCGAATCCAGCCCGTCTCGGGCGATCAGCGCATCACGCATAACGGCACGCACCGTCCAGCCACGGCATCGGGATCGGCTCGATCGCGCGGTGCCGCCCCGGCACCGGCAGTCCGAGCAGTCGGTACATCTCTTCCCGCAGCAGTCGGTGCGACTGGAGGGGGCGCGACGTCAGGCGCGCGGTCACCGCCTCCGCCCAGTCGTCCGGCCGCCGTGCCGCCGCGTGCTCGAGTTGCGGCTCGATGGGCTTCGTGGCGTCGAACCTCGGTGCCGTGCTGCCCACGTACCAGTTCGGCGAGCCGTGGTCGATCTCGTCGGTCGGCAGATCCACGTGCAGGATCGGCGTGCCGATGGACGCGGCGTAGGTCGTGGCGCTGCCGTGGTCCCCGATCACGTGGTCCGCCGCGATGATCACCGCCCGCCAGTCGACCTCCGGTTCGATGAGGCGGACACCCGCGGCCCGTTCGTCCGTGAGCCACGCGTGCAACTGCCGCTTCCCGTGGCCGAACCAGGCGGCCGGATGGGCGAGCACCGCCAGTTGGTAGCGGCGCGGATCGAGCTGCCGCGTGAGGCGGCTCAACAGGCTCATGCGGCGCGACAACAGCCCATGCCGGCCCCAGGTCGACGTCACGACCACCAGCCGCCGCTCGTCCGAGACCTCCAGCGCGGCGCGATAGCCGGCTCGTGCGGGGAGGCTGACCCGTAACCGGTCATAAGACGGGTCACCGGCGACCAATGCCGCATCCACCGCTTCCGGACACTGCTGTGCCAACAGTTCCAGTTGTGCCTCATGGGACAACACGATCGATGCCGGAATGAGACGGCCGTTCCACAGCAAATGATCGGCACCGAGCCCATAAACGCTGCGTTCACCGGAGCCACAAGAGGTGTCGGATCGTGGCACGTGTTTCGCGAATCCGGCACCGTGCGGAAGGATCATCACCGGCCCGCGCAGTTCGTGCAGGCTGCCGTGTGCCGCGGCCAGCACCAGATCGAAATGCTCCGTGACAGCCTGCTGCCACGGGATCGTCAACGCGCCTATCTGACGCAGGAAAGACTCCACTCCACCGTGGAACACATCCGGGGGCGTGGTAAAGACCACCTGCACCTCCCGGTCGGACTCGACCAGTCCCACCACGTCCAGCAGCCGCTGCCCCGACACGATGGTGTGCACGGCGACGACCACCGTCCGCCGCACGCTGCGCGTCACCCATCGTGCCCCGGTCGGCCCGACCGGCACCGAAAGCCACTCCGTTCCGCTCACGATTACTCCCCCAACCGTCTCCCGACCCTGACAGTGGACACATTGCGAAGGGAAGTGGTCAGATCGGTTGCAGTTCGGTGGTCAGCCGGTTGGGCCTTTGGTAACGATGCGATATCAGCAGGCGAACTCCCCGCTCGGGCGTGCCTGACTCGGGGACACACTTCCCTTCTGGGAGCAGAGTCGGTCCGGTGTGGGGGCCAACAATGGCTACGTTTCAGATCTTGGGACCAGTGCGTTTACTTGCGCGTGACCGGAATGTGGATCTCGGATCGGCGAAAATCCGAGGTCTGCTCGGGATATTGCTGCTGCATGCGGACACGGCGGTGTCGGTGGACCTGATCATCGAGCGGCTGTGGGACGACTCGGATGAGATTGACACCGGTCGAGGTTCGCCACCCAATCCGCGTAAAACGCTCCAGGGTTACGTCTCGAAGTTACGGCGGCTGCTGCGGGGGGCGTCGGCGCCGGCAGTCGTTCGCACCGAACATGGCAGCTACCGGCTCCAGATCGACCCGGGCATCGTCGACCTACACCGGTTCCGGCGGCTCTCCGACGACGGCCGCACGGCGGCCCGGCAGGGCGATCACGCGGGCGCGATCGCCGCGTTCGAGGCGGCGATCGAACTGTGGCACGGCCGGCCGCTGGCCGACGTCCACAGTTCGTGGTCGACCCGCAACGGCGAAAGCCTGATCCACCACGAGTTGCTGCCCGCCCATGTGGGCCTGCTGCAGGCACATTCGGACTTGGGCAATCACGACGAGGTACTCGTCCGCCTGCGGCCGTTGCTGATGACGTACGAAACGTACGAGCCGTTCATCAGGTTGCGGATGACGGCACTGGCCGCTGTGGACGGACCGGGCAGCGTCACGACGTGCTTCCATGATTACACAAGGAAAGCCCGCGACCTGCTCGACGCGGAGCCGAGCGACGACCTGGTGCGGCTGTATCGCAAGTTGACCCAACCGCCGCCGGCGGTCCCGTCAATTCGTGCCGTGCCGGCCCGGCCGGTGCCGCAACAGCTGCCGCGTGACATCCCGGACTTCATCGGCCGCTCGGACATCCTGGCCCAACTCGACGACCTGCTCGGTAAGCCGAACGATCCGGCGGTCGTGTCGCTGGACGGCGGGCCTGGCGTCGGCAAGACCGCCGTCGCCATCCGCTGGGCGCACAGCCGCCGTGATCGCTTCGCCGACGGCACGTTGTATGCCGATCTGAACGGCTATGGCCCCGGTTCCCCGGCCAGCGCCGCCTCGGTGCTGGCCACGTTCCTGGACGGGTTGGGCATCGCGCACAACGACCTGCCGAGGGACCCGTCCGAGCGCGCTTCGCTGCTACGCCGTGAACTCGCGGGCAAACGAATCCTGGTGGTGCTCGACAACGCACGCGACTCGGCCCATGTGCGCCCATTGCTCGCGGCGACGTCGCCGAGTCCGGTCCTGATCACCAGCCGGCAGAAGCTCGACAAGGTCGCCTACCAGGTTGGCGCGCGCTGCCTCACCGTGCCGACGCTGCTGCTCGACGACGCGATAGCGTTGCTGCAATCGCGGATCGGGCAGGAGCGGGTGGTCAATGACCTGCCGGCCATCCACGCTCTCGCCGCGCTGTGCTCCAGCACGCCGCTTGCCTTGCGGATCGCCGGCGAACACGTGGCAACGCGGCCGGACGCGCCGATCCAGGAGCTTGTGCGTCACCTGCGCGGCCAACGTCGCCTGCTCGACGCCGGCAGCCACGGCGATGACGAGTCGACCAAACTGCGCGCGGTGATCGGCTGGTCGACCGACGCGTTACCAGCCGATGCGGACCGGTTGTTCTGCCTGCTCGGCGTCCATCCGAGCACTCAGGTCAGCACGCCGGCCGCGGCCGCCCTGGTCGGATGGACGCTCGACCGCACCGAAGGCGTTTTCGACATCCTGGTGGGCGCACACCTGGCGCACCAGCACGGCGCGGACAGCTTCAAGATGCACGATCTGCTCCATCTGTTCGCGAACGACCGAGCCGAAACACGCCTCACTCCGGAGGAACGCCGCGAGGCCGTCCATCGGCAGGTCGACTGGTGCCTGGCATCCGTGAGCGCGGCGGTGGCGAAGATCTCACCTCAACGCCGACCGGTGCCGCCGCTGGCACTCGCCACCTCGGTGCAACCGATGATGTTCGAGGACGACCAGCAAGCCCTCAACTGGTGCGTCGGGCAACGCCCGCAGATCCTGGCCATCACCAAAGCCGCGGTCCGACACCAGCTCCACCACCACGTCTGGCGGCTGGTCGGCACGTTCGACGACATCCTGGGCCGATATGGCGATCCGAGCGACACGGTGGATCTTCATCAGTCCGCGTTGGACGCCGCACGCATCACCGGCTCACGCGACGGGGAGGCGGGCACTCTCAACAATCTTGGTGTGATCCACTTCTATCTCGGCCAGTACGAGCGTGCCGCCCACTACTACAGTCAGGCGCTGGCCATTGCCCGGGAGACCGAGGACGAGATGGGCGAGTCGACGGGCCTGTACAACATCGGCACCACTTTGCTCGAGCGTGGCATTCATCAGAAGGCGATCGAGTTCTATCGGCAAAGTCTGGCCATCGCCGATCGGAATGCTGACAGGTCCATGCAGGCGCGCGCCTATCATCGACTGGGTGATCTTCATCAACGATGGGAGCGTCCCGATGACGCGGAGAACTTCTATCAACGCGCGCTCCGGATATGGACACAGGACGGCGATATCAGGGGCCAGGCGGTGACCCTGGCGAAGTTGGGTGAGTTACATGCCGAATGCGACCGGCCACAGGAAGCCGTTGAATACTGCGAACGCGCGCTCCGGATAAGCAGAGAGGTTTACGACCAGCGCAAGGTGGCCGAGGCGCTCATCATTCGCGGCGCGGCACAGTATCAACTGGGGATGCATGACGAGTCGATAGCATCGGTCGAGGAGGCGGCCGCGTTGTGTCGCGGCCTGCACCATGCCCGCGGTGAGGCGAGGGCTCTGGAAATACTTGCCGAAGCTCAATACTTCACCGGCGACGCAGCTCAGGCCGACGACAACCGGGCCAAGGCACTGTCGCTGGTCGCGAACTCGGATCCTGTCGCTGTCCGGATCCGCGCAGCGCTCAACGCACCAAGAAGCACCGCTAGTTCAGTCCCGGGCCAGCGAGAGAAAGGGGGGCGACCGGTCAGTTCACATTAAAGAGCGTCTCAAATCGCGGTGGCTCGCCGGCACGTCGGCGCCTCCCACCATGCCGGTGCTACCCGCCAGGTCGGTGCCTCCCACCACAGTGGCGCCTCCTGCATCGCGACGGCCGTCGTGACGCTGTCGAGCGCCACAGTGCCACCGTCCGACGCCTTTGCGGTCGAGACGCTGTGACCAGCCGCGATGCCTGTCATGAGCATCGCGGCGAGGAGTGCTGCGGCCACCGCAGTCTCGATCTTGGATGTCATGGTGCGAAATCATGCCAGACCGTTTTGCCGGTGGACCAAGCGGGCTCCACGATCGAGGCAGCCGGAGGTATGTCCTGGTCCAACTCTACTAAGACGCTACATACCGTTGCTCAGGCGTGACATAACGTTATCGCTGCGGCAAGGTTGTTGCCCCGATCGTGTGCTAGTTGGTCGGTACGAGCTGCCACGCCTGATTGGCGCCGCCGTCGGTTGGCCATTGAATTATCGCGGCGCCGTCGGACAATGAGTTGTTGAAATCGTCCACGACCTGGCCGTCGTACGCGCTGACAAATGACACCATGTTCGGGCCGGCGTCCACGATCTGCCATCGGGAATTGGAATTGCCATCGTCATGAAACTGAATTAGCTGCGTGCCGTTGTTCGTGGTCGGGCCGGGGATGTTGAGCAGCTTGCCGCTGTTGACGTTGGTGATCGTGTCGAATCCGTTTCCGGCAGCGCGGAGGAACCACTGCTGGTCGGTCCGTCCATTGTCCTGCCATTGCAGAACAGTCGCGCCGTCCGCCGTCGAGTCGTTGTTCACGTCGATTCGGCCGCCGCTGTTGCCGTTGACGAGTTTGTACGGCGTGTTCGGGTCCGGCTCCGGTATGAGCGTCCACTGCTGGGCGGTGGTCGACTGCACGACCGTATTGCCCGCCGTCGCGACGTTCAGACTGTCGGACCGGGCGGTGAGGGTGTAACTGGCGTTGACCTGCCACTGCGCGTTCGTCCCGTTGTCGTCCGGCCACTCGATGAGCTGGACACCGCTGGTGGTGGACGCGCCAGGGATGTTCAGTAACTGTCCACTCGCGACATTCACGACCTTGAAATAGCCGTCGCCGGTCGGTACCAGTTGCCATTGCTGGTCGGCCGCGCCGGTGAACGCCGACGTGACCACGCCCGATCCGGCCCCGCCGGTCACGTCGAGGTACTGGCCGTTCGAGGCAATGCCGTAGCGCATGGCCGTGTAGTGGAAACCGCCGGCCGGAGTGACGCGTAGCAGCCGGGAGGCGTGCGCGTTGAGTGTCGCGGCGAAGGAACCGGTGAAGCTGCCGAGGTCGGTGTGGGTCCACAGGTCCCGCACCGCGGCCGAGCCGCCGAAACCGACGTCGGTCCAGTTCGCGGTGACGGTCGCGGCCGAACCGCCGAGGTTGAACAGAGCGACGGTGTAGCTGCCGTCGCCGTCGGGAGCTACCCACACCTGCTGTTGGCTGGTCCGGTCGACCGGATGTCCGGGATGACC
>Ga0070714_100001001_pt1 | contig 20122 bp, 20 predicted proteins | sample LARL83metaG_FD_65450 | JGI IMG/M metagenome (GOLD analysis project Ga0070714, IMG submission 65450) | Corn, switchgrass and miscanthus rhizosphere microbial communities from Kellogg Biological Station, Michigan, USA - LAR L8-3 metaG | ecosystem: Host-associated > Plants > Roots > Rhizosphere ... | reverse complement strand
GGGTCGGTCATCGCAGCCACCACGCGGCCGATGCCGGCCTCGATCAGGGCGTCCGCGCAGGGTGGTGTGCGGCCGTGGTGCGAGCAGGGCTCGAGACTGACGTACATGGTCGCCCCGCGCACGTCCTCGGTGGAAGCCGCCAGGGCGGCCACCTCGGCGTGCGGCCCGCCCGCCCGCCCATGCCAGCCCTCGCCGACCACACGGCGCTGGCGGACGATGACAGCGCCGGCCACCGGGTTCGTGCCCACCGTCCGTCGGCCCCGTTCGGCAAGCTCGAAGGTGCGCTCCAGATGGCCGCGGTCGGCCGCGTCCACGGCTACCAGGCCGCGGCGCCGGCCCCGGCCACGATCTCCGTCAGCCCCCGGTAGGCCTCGGCCGGCTCGCCGCCGTCGAAGATCGCCGAGCCGGCGACGCAGATGTTCGCCCCCGCCCGGTAGACGTCGGCGATCGTTGCCCGGTGGACACCGCCGTCCACCTCGACGGCCACCCCCTCGCGGGCCGAGGCGAGCCGGCGCATGTCGGGCAGCCGGTCGAGGGTGGCCGGGATGAACTGCTGGCCGCCCCAGCCGGGGTTGACGCTCATGCAGAGCAGGACATCGGCGTAGCGGGCGGCCTCGGTGAGCGCCGCGACCGGGGTCGCCGGATTCAGCGTCACCCCCGCCCGGCAGCCCAGGTCGTGAATCTGCTGCAGCGTGTAGTGGAGGTGCGGGCAGGTCTCGACGTGGACGGTGATGCTGTCAGCGCCGGCACGCGCGAACTGCTCCAGGTGGCGCTCCGGCTGCTCGATCATCAGGTGGACGTCGGCGAACCCGCCCCGCTCGTGAATGCTCTCGGCGATGTCGGCAACCATCTTCGGGCCGAAGGTGATCACGGGCACGAAATGGCCGTCCATGACGTCGATGTGGATCACCCGGGCGCCGGCGTCCAGCACCTCCTCGACCCGTTCGCGCATACGGCCGAAGTCCGCCGACAGGATCGACGGCGCAACCTCGACGCTGGTCGGCCAGGACGCCACCGGCGCACTGTACCGGCCGTCGCTCAGCCGGCGCTCCGCGGCGGGGCTTGCAGGCCGCGCAGGTACTCGCCGGCCGTCATCGCCCGCCGGCCCGCCGGCTGGAGCCGCTGGATGCGAACTGCGCCCTCCCCCGCCCCGACGAGCAGGCCGTCCGCGACCTCCCCGGGGCCTGGCCCTGCCGGCTCGGGCAATGCCTGCCAGATGACGACCGGCGCCCCGTCCAGGATCGTTCGCGCGCCGACGTGCGGCGAGAGCGCCCGGATCCGCCGATCGAGCTCGGCCGCCGGCCGTTGCCAGTCGAGGTCTCTGTCGGCCGCGGTCAGCTTGTGGGCGTAGGTGACGCCCGCCTGTGGCTGAGGGATTGCGGTCGTCCGGCCCGACAGCGCCTCCAGGAGCAGCGGCACGCCTGCCTCCAGTGCGTGTCTGCGCACCGCGCCGGCGTCGTCCCGGTCGCCGATCGGAAAGGCCGTCGCCCCATGTATGGGGCCGGCGTCGAGCTCGGCCACCAGGTCGATCACGGTGACCCCGGTCTGGTCGTCCCCGGCCATGATCGCCCGCTCGACCGGCGCCGCTCCGCGCCAGCGGGGAAGCAGCGACGGGTGCAGGTTGTACAGCGGGTAGGCGCCGAGCAGGGGCGGCGCGATGATCTGGCCGAACGCGACGACGATACCGGCCGCCGCCTCCGGCACCGTGCTGCTGGCGTCCGCGGCCTGGGTCAGCGGAAGGCCGAGGTCGCGCGCCCGCTCTGCCAGCGGCGGCGGCTGCAGGCGGCGTCCGCGGCCGGAGCGACGGTCGGGCTGACTGACGACCGCCGAGAACTCGACGCCCCGCTCGTGCAGTGCCGAGAGCACCTCCGCCGCGAACGCGGACGTGCCGAAGAAGGCGACCGGCCGGCCGGTGGCGGTGGTCACGCCCGCAAGCGCAGCTCGCGCATCAGGGCGCGGCGGTCCTCCTTGGCGGCGCGGTCGAGGATGAGGACGCCGTTCAGATGGTCGATCTCGTGCTGGAGCACCCGCGCCTCCAGTCCCTCCGCCTCCACCCGTACCGGCTTTCCCTCGCCGTCCACTCCCGTCAGCACCAGCCGCAGCGAGCGCTCGATCGGCACCTGCAGTTCGCCGCCCAGGAGCGACAGGCAGCCCTCGCTGTCCACGTCGGTCTCCTCCGACAGGTCGCTGATGGTCGGGTTGATCACGGTGCGGGCCGACTCGTCCGCCGACAGGCGGTAGACGAGCAGGCGGCGGAGCACGCCGATCTGCGGCGCCGCCAGGCCGACGCCGTGCGACTGCTCCATGATCTCTGCCATCCGCGCAGCCAGCGCCCGCACCTCGTCGTCGACGTCCTCCACGGTGCGGGCCGGGGTGCGCAGCGCCGGGTCGGGGAACTGGCGGACGAGCCGCATCGCGGTGGCGTGATGGCGGCGGCGCTCCTCGCGCGCCGCAGCGGTCTCTTCCCCCTCGGCCTCCTCGGCCGGGGCGGCCTGCTCCTCGGTCTCCGACATGCCTGGAAGTCTACCGGCCGTCCGCCAGCGACCCGGCGGAGACCACCTCGGCGTAGGAGTCGGCAAGGGCGGCCAGGAAGGCTGCGTGGACGTCGGCGGCGGGGATGGCGCGACCTCCGAACTCGAGCGGCATCGTGGCGCAGGCGTCGTGGGCGACGACCACCGGGAAGCCGAGATCGGCGCCGGCGCGGACGGTCGCATCGACGCACATGCTCGTCATCATGCCGCACACGACCAGCCTGTCGACACCGGCATCGCGCAGGTGCTGCTCCAGCTCCGTGTCCCGGAAGCTGTTCGGGTGCTGCTTCTGGATCACCGCCTCGCCGGGGCGCGGCGCGACCGTCTCGTGGATCTCGACGCCGGGCGTCCGGGGGGCCATGAACTCGGCGTCGGGTGCGTCCCAGACGTGCTGCATGTGCACCACCGGCTCTCCCCTGTCGCGGAAGCTCGCGAGCAGCCGGGCGGCCTGGGCGGCCGCCGCCTCCGGCCCCTCGAGCGGGTTCGCGCCGCCGGGGAAGTAGTCGTTCTGGATGTCGACGATCACCAACCCGCGCGCCATCCGCCGCACGATACGCGAATCCGTCACGGCGGCGTGTCATGGGACAAGGGGGCCTGGCCCCTTTGTCCCGCGGCCGCTCAGGTCAGCGTCTGCGGGTCGACGTCGACGACGGCGGTCACCTCCGCCCGGCGCAGGTCGGCGCTCAGGTCGCGGAGAAGGCCGCGAAAGACCCCGGCAGCCCGCCGCGGCTGCGCCGTCTTCACCAGCAGGTGGACGCGGGCCCGGTCGCGCAGCCGGTGGAGCGGCGCCGGTCCCAGCACCGCGTCGCCCGCGAGCGCCGGCCGTGCAGCGGCCGCCAGGGCGGCGGCGGCGCCGTCGGTGGTCTGCTGGTCGGGCCCGGCCAGGAGCAGCCGCACGAGCCGCCGGAAGGGTGGGTAGTCGAGCTCGCGACGGCGCTCGAGCTCGCCCTCCAGGAACTCCGGCACGGCGTGCCGGGCGGCCAGCGCCACCGGGCGCAGCTCCGGGTTCCAGGCCTGGATCAGCACCCGCCCGGGCGGATCGCCGGGGCGGCCGGGACGGCCGGCCAGCTGCGTCAGCAGGGCGAACGTGCGCTCCTCTGCCCGGAAATCCGGCATCGCCACCCCGACGTCCGCCTCCAGCACCGCCGCCAGCACCACTCCCGGCACGTCGTGGCCCTTGGCGACGAGCTGGGTGCCAACCAGTACGGCCCGCGGCGACTCGCGGAAGCGCTCGAGCGTCCGCTCCGGCTCCCCGGCGGCAGCAGCCACGTCGGCGTCCAGGCGAATGGTCTCCAGCCCCGGGAAGCGCCGCCGGAGCTCCTGCTCGACCCCACTCGTCCCGGCGCCGAGACGGGTCAGGTCGACCGAGCCGCAGTCGGGGCAGGCGCCCGGCAGCGGCTCGCCGTGGCCGCAGTGATGGCAGCGCAGATGCCGCCCGTGCACCGTCAGGGCGACATCGCAGCGGGGGCAGCGCCAGCCGCGCCCGCAGGCTCGGCAGTGCAGCGACCCGGCCGCCCCGCGCAGGTTCTGGAGCAGGATCGCCCGACCGCCGCCGTCCTCGATCGCCGCCAGGCCGTCGAGCAGCGGCCGGCTAAGCGGGTAGGAGTCCTCGCGGCGCAGGTCGACCACTTCCACGCGCGGCAGCCCGACGCCGACCCGGGCCGGCAGGCTGACCCGGCGCGAGATGCCCTGCCACGACTCCGGCCGCGGCGTGGCGCTCCCGAACACCGCCACCGCGCCCTCCAGGCGCGCCCGCTTGGCGGCGACCCGGCGGGCGTCGTAGCGGGGGTCGGACTCGTGTTTGTAGGAGGCGTCGTGCTCCTCGTCGACGGCGATCACGCCCAACCCGGGAACGGCGGCGAAGATCGCCGAGCGGGCGCCCACGACGACCCGCGCCTCGCCAGCGGCGATACGCCGGTGCTCGTCCCCCCGGCGGGCCGGCGTCAGGCCCGAGTGGAGCACTGCCACGGTGCCACCGAAGCGCGCCCGGAAGCGGTCGGCCGTCTGCGGGGTGAGCGCGATCTCGGGGACGAGCACGATCGCGCCCCGTCCCAGCGCGAGCGCGCGTTCGATCACCCGCAGGTAGACCTCGGTCTTGCCCGACCCCGTCACCCCGTGCAGCAGCACGTCGCCGCCGCCGGCGTCCAGCACTTCCAGGCAGGCCGAGACCGCGGCGTCCTGGGCCGCCGTCAGCTCGACCGGTGACGACGGCTGCGGCTGCCGCGCCGCCCGCAGGGCGCGCTTGGCGGGCGGTGGCGGGATGACCAGCGCCAGCGCCCGCGCCAGCGTCGACCCACAGTCTCGGGCGATCCAGGTCGCCAACTCGAGGAGAGCCGGCGGGATCCGGCCGGCCTCCTCGATCACCGGCTTCAGCGAGTCGTCTGCTCCGTCGCGAAGCTCCGTCACCACTCCGTCGACCGTGCGCGCCCCCAGTTCGACGGTCACCCGTGAGCCGGCTGCGAGGCTGCCCTCGAGGCGCGGCGGGACCACGTAGTCGAACTGCCGGTCGACCGCTCGTGCGGTGACCAGCGGCTGCACCCGTGCGATCACACCGCCGCGGTCGCGTCCAGGCCGCAGGCGGCCCGGAGCTCGGCCACCCGGTCCGTGCGTTCCCAGCTGTAGCCGTCGCGGCCGAAGTGGCCGTAGGCGGCGGTGGCGCGGTAGATCGGGCGGAGCAGGTCGAGGTCGCGGATGATCGCCGCCGGCCGCAGGTCGAAGACCTCCGCGACGGCACTTGCGATCGCCGCCGGGTCGATCTGCTCGGTGCCGAACGTCTCGACCGAGATCGACACCGGACGGGCCACCCCGATGGCGTAGGCCACCTGCACCTCGGCCCGAGCAGCGAGGCCCGCGGCGACCACGTTCTTGGCCACCCAGCGGGCGGCGTAGGAGGCGGACCGGTCGACCTTGGACGGATCCTTGCCGGAGAACGCCCCGCCGCCGTGGCGGGCAGCACCGCCGTAGGTGTCGACGATGATCTTGCGGCCGGTCAGGCCGGTGTCTCCCATCGGGCCGCCGGTGACGAACCGGCCGGTCGGGTTGACGAGCACGAAGTCGGGCTCGCTGAGCCGCTCGGCGGCGCACAGCGATTCCGGCAGCACCGGCGCCAGCACGTGCTCGATCACGTCGCGCTTGATGCGCGGGATCTCGACGTCCGGATCGTGCTGGGTCGAGATCAGCAGCCGTTCCACCGCCAGCGGCGCCAGGCGGCCGCCGTCGTTGCGGTAGCGCACGGTGACCTGGGCCTTGCCGTCCGGCCGCAGATAGCCGAGCGTGCCGGACTTGCGGACCTCGGCCAGGCGGCGGGTGATCGCGTGCGCCAGGGTCACCGGCAGCGGCATCAACTCGGGTGTCTCATCGCAGGCGTAGCCGAACATCATGCCCTGGTCACCGGCCCCCTGCAGGTCGAGGTCGGCGGCGCCGGCCGTCCGCTGCTCGTAGGACGCGAGCACGCCCTGGGCGATGTCCGGCGATTGCTCGTCGAGCGCCACCATGACGCCGCAGGTCAGGTAATCGAAGCCGAAGGAGGCGCTGGTGTAGCCGATCTCCTTGAGCGTGTCGCGAACGATCCGCGGGATATCGACATAGGCCTCGGTGGTGATCTCACCGGCGACGACGACGAGCCCCGTCGTGACCAGTACCTCGCAGGCGACGTGGCCTGTCGGGTCGCGGCGCAGCACCTCGTCCAGGATTCCGTCCGAGATCTGGTCGGCAACCTTGTCCGGGTGGCCCTCGGTGACCGACTCGGAGGTGAAGAGGAACTCGCCGCTTTCGAGGTCGAATGGCATCCGCGGGATCCTACTTCACTCCTCCGTGGGCTCCCGGCGCATCAGGTCGGCGAGGGCGTCCAGCGGGTCCCGCCCGGAGAAGGCGACCCGGCAGACCGCCGAGGTGATTGGCAGCTCCAGCCCCCGCTCGGCCGCCACCGCCTCCAGCACCGGAGCAGTGGTCAGCCCCTCGGCGACCTGCCCGATCTCGGACTCGATCCAGCCTGCCGGCACTCCCTGCGCCAGCAGCTCGCCGGCCCGCCGGTTGCGCGAGTGCCGGGAGGTGCACGTGGCCACCAGGTCGCCCATCCCGGCCATGCCCGTATACGTCCTCGCCTCCGCTCCGAAGGCCGCGCCGAGCCGATACATCTCGGCCATGCCGCGGGTGATGATTGCGGCCTTCGCGTTGTCACCGAAGCCGAGGCCGTCCGAGATCCCGGCCGCCAGCCCCATCACGTTCTTGGCGGCGGCGCACAGCTCCACCCCGACCACGTCCCGTGAGGCGTACACCCGCAGCACCGGGCTGGAGATGGCGTCGCGCAACTCCCTCGCCAGCTCGATCGATTCGCTGGCCACCACCGATGCGGTGGGGAACTCGCGGGCCACCTCCTCGGCATGATTCGGCCCCGACAGCACCGCCAGGCGCGCCGCGCCCACCTCCGGCTCCAGCAGCTCGGACAGCCGCCGGTGGCTGGCCGGGTCGAGCCCCTTGGTCATCGAGAGCACGGCGGTCTCCGCATCGAGGCGCCGCCCGAGCCCGGCCACGATCTCGCCGTAGGCGCGGCTGGGTACGGCGATCGCCACCATGCCGGCGGCCGCGAGCTCGGCCTCGTCGAGGGTGCTCGCCGTCAGCTCCGGCGGCAGCGCGATGTCGTACAGGTAGCGAGGGTTTCGGTGGTGCTGGTTGATCGCTGCCGCCTGCTCCGGATCGCGGCAGACGAGCACCACCTCGTGGCCGGCCACCGCCAGCAGACGGGAGAACGCGGTGCCCCAGCTGCCCGCCCCGACGACGGCGATTCTCACCGCCGGCTCCGGAAGTCGATGATCACCGGGCAGCCCTCCAGCTCCAGCCGGGAGCGCAACTGGTTCTCGACGAAGTAGGCATAGTCGCGGGTCACCAGGCCGCGGTCGTTGACCACAATCCGGAAGCGCGGCGGGCGTGTCCGGTACTGGGTCGCATAGAGCATGTTCAGGCTCCGGCGGCCGCTTCGCGGGGGCGCCCGCAGGGCCCCGATGTCGGCCATGGCACGGTTCAGGACGCCGGTTCCGACGCGGGACGTATAGCGCTCGAACAGGCGCTCGACGGCGTCCAGCAGGCGATCGACGTTGCGCCCCGTGAGCGCCGACGTGGTGACGATCGCCGGCCGCTGGCGGAGCTTCCCCTCGAGCCGCTCGGACGCCTCCTCGACGGTGGTGCGGCTGATGTCCCACTTGCTGAGCACGACGAGCGTCGCGCATCCCGCCTTACGCGCCTCGTCGGCCACGTTCAGGTCGCCCTCGGCCACGCCTTCGGAGGCGTCGACCAGGACGAGCGCCACGTCCGCCCGCTCGGCGGCCTGGAGCGCTCGCAGCTCGCTGTAGTACTCGATGCCCTGGCGGTGCCGCCGCTTGCGGCGAAGGCCGGCCGTGTCGATCAGGCGAAAGCGGGTCTCGCCACGCGAGAGCTCGGTGTCGATCGAGTCGCGAGTGGTGCCGGGCGCGTCGGCCACGATCACTCGCGGCCGGCCGAGGATGGCGTTCACCAGCGACGACTTGCCGACATTGGGCCGGCCGATGATGGCGACGCGGATCTCATCGGCGTCCTCCACAACCCGCTCGACACCGATCTCGTGCAGCCGGCCGACCACCTCGTCGAGCAGGTCGCCGGTGCCGCGGCCGTGCAGCGACGACACCGGTACCGGATCGCCGAGGCCGAGCGCGTGCAGTTCCAGTGCGGCCTGCTCGTGCGCCCGGTCGTCAACCTTGTTCGCCACCACCACCACCGGCCGCCCCGACCGGCGCAGGATCTGGGCGATCTCCTCGTCGCCCGCGGCCAGGCCGGCCCGGGCGTCGACGACCAGGAGGACCAGGTCGGCCTCCTCCACCGCGTGCCTGGCCTGCTCGGCCACCTGCGCCTGCATCGGCGAGTCGTCACCGGCATCGACGCCGCCGGTGTCGACCAGGATGAAGGCGTCCCGCCCCCACTCGCAGACCACCTCGTTGCGGTCGCGGGTGACCCCCGGCGTCTCGTGCACGACGGTCTGGCGGCTGGCCGTCAGCCGGTTGATCAGGGTCGACTTGCCGGCGTTCGGGAAGCCGACCACCGCCACCACCCCGAGCAGCGTCCGGGTGTCCGGCGCGGCGCTCATCGCACCGGCTCGTGGAGGCGGCGGATCTCGGCCATCAGCTCGTCGGCAGTCTCCCGGTAGGCCTCGGCCGCCCGCCGCTCGCCGCGCTCGAAGCTGCGCGGCGGCCCAAAGGTGACATGCGTCCGCCGGCCCGGTCGCCAGCTGCCGGTGCCGCTGATGGCAACCGGCACCACCGGCGTCTCCTCGACCACCGCACAGCGTCCGGCACCGGCCTTGGCGCCGTCCAGCTCCGCCTGCCGGTGGCCCTGGAGGAAGATCGCCACCACGTCGCCGCCGTCGATCGCGTCGTGGACGACCCGAAGCGCCTCCCGGTCAGGCTCTCCGCGGCGCACCGGGAACGTGCCGCCGGCGCGCATGAACGACCCGAAAAGCGGGAAGCGGAAGAGCTCTGCCTTGGCCATGAAGCGGACATCGCGCGGCTGCACCGCGCCCAGGAGCGGGATGTCCCAGAACGACTCGTGGTTGGACACCAGCAGCAGCGGCCCCGATCGCGGGATGTGCTGGCGGCCGTGCACAACCGGGCGCAGCAGGATCAGCACCGGTGGCTTCAGGAAGATCCGCAGCAGCCGCCAGGTTCGGCGCTCGGCGGCGGTCATGTCGTCCGCTCCCGGGCCAGCTCCAGCACCGTCTCCACGACCTCGCCGGCGTCCATGCTGCCGGTATCTATCAGGTGCGCGTCCGGCGCCGGCGGCATCTGCCGCGCATCCAGCCGGTCGCGCGCCTCGATCGCCCGCTCGACGTCGGTCACCGGCAGGGCGAGCTGCGCGGCTCGGCGAGCGGCACGGACGGCTACCGGGGCCGTTAGGTAGATCTTGAGATCGGCGTCCGGGCAGACGCGAGTGCCCGTATCGCGCCCCTCCAGCACCGCCGCCGAGCCGGCCAGCTCGCGCTGGCGCTCGCGCATCCGCTGCCGCACCGCGGGATGCTGCGAGACCGCGCTCACGACCCGGGAGATGCGCTCGGAGCGGATGTCCGTCCCGGCGGTTGGACGCTCGCCCACCAGCGCGGCCAGGGCCGCACCGTCGTCGACGGCGGTGCCGTGCTCCAGCGCCACCGCAGTCAACTCGCGGTACATGGCGCCGGTGTCGACGTACGGCACTCCCAGCCGCTGGGCGACCGCGCGGGCGACGGTGCTCTTGCCGACACCGGCTGGACCGTCGATCGTCACGATCACGCCGACACCGCGGCCAGCCGCTCGGCGAAGTCGGGGAAGCTCACCCCGAGCGCGTCGGAACCCTCGATCGTCACCCCCTCCTGCGAGCAGGCGCCGGCGATCGCGCCGACCATGGCGATCCGGTGGTCGCCGGCGGCGTCGATACTGCCGCCGCGGAGACGGGTCGGCACGCCACGCACCTCGAACCCGTCGTCCAGGCCGCGCACGTGGGCGCCGACCGCGGTCAGCGCCGCGACCACACTGGCGATACGGTCGGACTCCTTCACCCGCAGCTCGCCGGCCCCGCGAATTGTCGTGGTGCCGTGAGCGAAGCTGGCCAGGAGCACCAGGAGCGGCAGTTCGTCGATCAGCGACGGCACGACCTCCGCGGTCACGTCGGCGGCCACCAGCTCGGCCGGGCGCACCTCGATGTCGGCAGTCGGCTCGCCGCCGGCGAAGCGCCGCCGGAATAGCCCGACCCGGGCCCCCATCCGCTCCATCACCGCCAGCAGGCCGGTGCGGGTGGGGTTGATGCCGATCCCGCGCAACGTCAGGTTCGAGCCGGGAAGCACCGTCGCCGCCACGATGAAGGGGGCGGCCGACGAGAAGTCGCCGGGAACGTCGATGTGCGGGAGCACCAGCTCCCGCACCGGCGACACCGCCACCCGGCCGGGACGCCGGTCGACCGGGACGCCGGCCCGCTGCAGCAGACGCTCGGTGTGGTCGCGGGTCGGGATCGGCTCCTGGACGATCGTCATCCCCCGCTCCACGTGCAAGCCGGCCAGCAGCACGCAGGACTTGACCTGGGCGGAGGCGACCGGCGGCCGGTAGTCGATCGGGCGGACGCCGCCGCCGCTGACGGTGATCGGCGGATGGCCGTCGGTGGTCTCGATGGCGACGCCCATCTCGCGCAGCGGCACCGCCACCCGTTGCATCGGCCGGCCGCGGATGCTGTCGTCGCCGTCCAGCACGAACTCGCCCTGCTGGCCGGCCAGGATTCCGGGCAGGAGGCGGATCAGGGTGCCTGCGTTACGGACGTCGATCGGGCCGTCGGGCGCTCGCAGGCCGCGCAGGCCAACGCCCTGGATGACCAGGTGGCCCGGATCCGGATGGTCGATTCGGACGCCCATCCGGCGAAAGGCGTCGATGGTCGCCAGCGTGTCGGCCGACGCCCCGAAGCCGTCGACGGTCACCGTCTCCTCGGCCAGCGCGCCCAGCATCACCGCCCGGTGGCTGACCGACTTGTCGCCGGGCACGCTCAGCTCGCCGAGCAGTGCGCCGGCCGGCGAGACGCGCAGGCTGCCCTCCCCGTTCACGCGTCGACCGCCGGGCTCGCCACGGCCCCGTAGCCCTGGGCGTCGAGCAGATCGACGGCCCGCTGCGCCTGCTCCTCGCCGGCGACCAGGATGACCGCCGTGCCGCCCCGGTCGGCGGACAGGTGGTGCAGCTCGAAGTCCTCGATGTTGATGCCGTCCGCGCCCAGGGCCTGGGTGATTCCCGAGATCACCCCCGGCCGGTCGGGCAGGTGGACGCGGACGCGGTAGAGATCCTCGGGAACGGCCGCGTAGGCCGTCTGCAGCAGCCGCCGCCGGTGGCCCGACGCCTCGGCGATCCAGCGCGCCAGGTATCCGGCGTCCTCGCGCTCCAGCGCCCGCGTCAGCTCGTCGATGCGGCGGCCGTGCTCCTGCAGCACCTCGAGTACCGAGGCGCGGTTGTCGAGGAAGATGTCGACCCAGATGCGGGGGTTGGCGCCGGCCACCCGGGTCATGTCGCGGAAGGATCCCCCGACCGCTGCCAGCGGGTCGTGGCCGTCGACCCGGCCGGTGCCGGCCTGGTTCACGAGCACGTTTGCGATCGCGTGCGGCAGGTGGCTGGTGATCGCCACCAGGCGGTCATGGGCGTCGGCGTCGATTGCCACCGGCCGCGCGCCGAGCCCGCTCACGAACCCGTGCACTGCCCGGTGAGCGGCCGGATCGGTGCCGGCGTCGGGCGTCAGGAACCAGGTCGCGCCGTCGAACAGGTCGGCCCGCGCGCTGGCCACGCCGCGCGCCTCCGATCCGCACACCGGGTGGCCGCCGACGAACCGGGGATGGCTCTCGGCAGAGCGGACGAGGCGAGCCTTGGTGGAGCCGACGTCGGTGACGATCGATCCCTCCGGCGCCGCCGCCAGCGACTCCGCGACCAGTTCCGGCAGCCGCGCCACAGGGCCGCAGACGAACGTGATCTCGGCCTCGGCGACCGCGTCGGCGAGCGTCTCGTGGACAGCCGTCGCGGCGCCCAGCTCGACGGCCTGGGTGCACGCCTCGGCATCCGCGTCATAGCCGGAAACGCGGTCGCCGCGCTCGCCCGCGGCAAGCCCCACCGAGCCTCCGATCAGGCCCAGCCCAACCACCGCCACGTTCATCGCGACTCGTCCGCCGCCCGCATCAGCTCCGCCACCTGGAACGCCAGGTCGAGCGACTGACGGGCGTTCAGACGCGGGTCGCAGAGCGTCATGTAGTTGACGTTGAGCTGCTCCTCGAGAACCTCCTCGGAGCCGCCCAGGCACTCGGTGACGTGGTCGCCGGTGAACTCCAGGTGGACGCCGCCGGGCCAGGCGCCGGCCTCGTGGCAGGCCGCAAAGAAGCCTCGCAGCTCGCCCATGATGTCCTCGAAACGGCGCGTCTTGTACCCGGAGCCGGTGCGGATCACGTTGCCGTGCATGGGGTCGCAGACCCAGACGACCGGATGCTCGGCCTGGGCGACGGCGCGCAGGAGCGGCGGCAGGCCCTCGCCGACGCGATCGACGCCCATGCGCGAGATGAGCGTCAGGCGGCCGGGGATCCGTCGCGGGTTCAACGCATCGCAGAGGGCGATCACCTCCGCAGCCGTGGCGGTCGGCCCGAGCTTGACGCCAAGCGGGTTGTGGACGCCACCCAGGAACTCGACGTGCGCGCCACCGGGGCTGCGCGTGCGCTCCCCCACCCACAGCATGTGGGCCGAGCAGTCGTACCAGTCGCCGGTCAGCGAGTCGCGCCGGGTCAGTCCCTGCTCGTAGTCCAGAAGCAGCGCCTCGTGGCTCGTCCAGACGTCGACCTCGTGCAGCTGCCGCTCTGCCTGCAGGTCGATCCCGCAGGCCGCCATGAAGCGCAGCGCCCGCTCGATCTCGGTTGCGATCAGCTCGTAGCGACGGCCCTCGGGGGCGCTGGCGACGAACTCCTGGTTCCACAGGTGCACCTTGGTCAGGTCGGCGAAGCCGCCCTTGGTGAACGCCCGCAGCAGGTTGAGGGTGGCGGCCGACTGGTGGTACCCCTGGAGCATGCGCTCGGGGTCGTAGCGGCGGGCGGCCGCGGTCGGTTCGTCGCCGTGCACCATGTGGCCGCGAAAGGTCGGGATCTCGGCGCCGTCGACGGTCTCGGTGGTCGCCGAGCGGGGCTTCGAGAATTGCCCCGCGATCCGCCCCAGCTTGACCACCGGGAGCATCGACCCGTAGGTCAGGACGGCCGCCATCTGGAGCATGATCTTCAGCTTCTCGCGAATGCTGATGGCCGAGAAGTCGTGAAACGACTCCGCGCAGTCACCGGCCTGGAGAAGGAAGGCGCGGCCTCCGGCGACCGCCGCCAACGACTCCTGGAGCTGCCGCGCCTCGCCCGCGAAGACAAGCGGCGGCAGTCCGCTCAGCCGTTCGACCACCTGCTCGGTGCGGGCCGGGTCGGGCCAGTCGGGCTGCTGGAGGGCGGGCCGCTCGCGCCAGGACGCGGGCGACCAGGTTTGCGACGTCGTTGCCATCGGAAAACAAGTCTACCGACGCGAACTGGCAGGCCTGAGCAGGCGGCCCGCGGCGCCGGATCGATCATCTAGCATGGCCGCCCATGACACGGGTCTTCTCAGGCATCCAGCCGACCGGGCGCAAGCATCTCGGCAACTACATCGGGGCGATCCGCCACTACGTGACTGACCAGGACGCCGGCGAGGCCTTCTTCTGCATCGTCGACCTGCACGCGATCACGGTGCCGTACGACCCCGCGGTGCTGCGCGAGAACACCCTGCACACGGCAGCCATGCTGCTCGCCGCCGGCCTCGACCCGGCGCGCTGCACGCTCTTCGCCCAGAGCCACCTGCACGAGCATGCGGAGGGGACATGGCTGCTGAGCGCCGTCGCCACCGTGGGTGAGCTGAACCGGATGACGCAGTTCAAGGAGAAGAGCGCCGGCCGTGACTCGGTGTCGGCGGCCCTCTACACGTATCCGGTGCTGATGGCAGCGGACATCCTCCTCTACAAGGCCGATCGGGTTCCGGTCGGCGACGACCAACGACAGCACCTGGAGCTGGCGCGGAACGTCGCCCAGCGCTTCAACTCACGCTTCGACGACATCCTGGTGGTGCCGGAGGCCGCGATCCCGCATACCGGCGGCCGGGTCATGGATCTGCAGCAGCCGACCGACAAGATGTCGACCACCGGCGGCACCCCCCTGGGCACGGTGCTGGTCGCGGACCCGCCCGAGGTGGTCGCCCGCAAGATCCGCTCGGCGGTCACCGACTCCGGCCGCGAGGTGATGCGCGGCGAGGGAAAGGAGGGGATCAGCAACCTGATCGAGATCATGGCGGTGGCTTCCGACCGCACACCGGAGCAGGTCGAGCGGGCTTACGACGGCGCCGGCTACGGGCAGTTCAAGGGCGACGTCGCCGACGCCGTGGTCGAGTACCTGCGCCCGGTGCGGGAGGGCTACGAGGAGCTGATCAGCGAGCCCGGGCAGGTGAGCGCCGTCCTGGCGGCCGGCGCCGACCAGGCGCGGGCGGTGTCCTCGGTCACACTGGCAGCGATGAAGCGCGCGATGGGGTTCGTGGCCGAATGAGCAGCGAGGAGCAAGTCCCGTTCGAGGTCGCCCACGTGGACGACATCCCGACGCTGCCCACCGACGGGGCGCCACCCTGGAAGGCGGTGCGCCGGCACCTGGGGATCGCCAGCTTCGGCGTCAACGCGTTCCTGGGAGGGCCCGGCGACCACGTGATCGAGGAGCACACCGAGACCGCCGGCGGTGCCGCGGGCCACGAGGAGCTGTATCTGGTGCTGCGCGGGGCGGCCCGCTTCGAGGTCGACGGCAGCGAGATCGCGGCGCCGCCGGGGACGCTGGTCTTCGTCCGCGACCCGGAGGCGCGGCGGGGCGCGGTGGCCACCGAGCCGGACACGATGGTGCTCGCCTTCGGCGGCACGCCCGGCGAGCCGTACCGGCCGTCGCCGTGGGAGTTCTACGCACCGGCCTTTGCCCTCTCCCAGGCCGGCGACCACGCGGGCGCGCTGCGGTTGGTCGCGGACGGACTCGAGCAGCACCCGGAGCGGCCGACCCTGCTCTACAACCTGGCCTGCTACGAGTCGCTGGCGGGGCAGCCCGAGCAGTCGGTCGCCCATCTGACCCGGGCGATCGAGCTCGAGCCGCGGATGGCCGAGTGGGCGCGTGACGACGCCGACTTCGCGGCGATCCGCGAGCGGGCGGACTTCCCGGCCTGACGGGACGCGCTAGTCCCCGGCGATCGCGATGTCGCTGCGGGCGGCAAGGTGCTCGGCGCCGGGAACGTCCGACACGGCGTCGATCTGCGCCCAGGCGTCCTCCGGCACGGCGATCGCGCGCACATCCAGCTCGCTGCACATGCGGTCGTAGACGGCCTCGTAGTCGAGGTCCATCTGTCCCGCCTCGGTCGCCCGGTCGGCCGTCAGCGCGTAGGCGGCGCGCGCCCGCGGCCTCAGCACCGAGATGCCGATAAAGGTGCCGCTGCCGCCGCCCTGGAGATCGCGCGAGATCCCGGTCACCCGAGGCCCGCGCATCGAGATCTTGACGGCGTCCGGCGGCGGCGGGCCGGGCTGGACGAGCACCGCCAGGTCGGGCGTGGCGGCCGCAGCCATCCGCACCACGCGCGGCATCACGACCAGCTCGCAGTCGATCACCAGCAGGCGGCCCTGGGGCGCCTGGTCGACGGCCAACCGCAGGCTGTGGAACGTCGTTCGCTCGGCGTACCAGGGGTTTCGGACGATGTCCGCCCTGCTCCCGACGTGGGCCTCGACCTCCCGCGCCTGATGACCGGTGACGACCAGCGGCCGGTCGAATCCCTCCTCCTCGACGACGTCCAGGCAGCGGTCGACGAGCGGCCGGCCGGCGACCTCGAAGAGCGCCCGCGACACGCCGCCGAGGCGGACGCCGACGCCTTCGGCCAGGATCACGGGTGTTGTTCGCTCACTCAAGCTGCAGCCTCCTCGGCCGCGCGTTCGCCCGCCCGCACGGCTCCTTCCATGAAGCTCGGCAGCACGGATGCCTCGGCACCCGCAACGTGCACGAGCCTATCCGGCTCGCGGAGCGTGTCCCCCCACGTCGTCAACTGTCCTGGTGCCAGAATCAGGTAACTGCGAGGGTACACGACTCGGGTAATGCGCGTCGCGCGTACGCCGAGCAGCGGCTGCAGGACGGCGCTGACCGCCTCCAGCGCTCGATCGTCGGAGAGCGTGGCCATCCGGGAGGCAGGCTCCGAGCCAACGAAGCTGCCCAGCACGCGCTCGTCCTTGCGGTAGGCGTAGCCGACCACCGAGTCGGTGACGACGGACGTCGGCGCGACCTCCGGCAGCGGGCGGTCGAGCTCGATCAGCGACTTCACGGCGACGCCGTAGGCGGCGTCGGGCGGCGGCCGGCGAAGACCGCGGATGCGGGCGCGGGCATGGAGCGGGACGGCGACCACGGCCCGGCCCGCCTGCACCACCTCGCCGTTGCCGGTGCGGACGTCGACGCGGCCGTCGCGCCCGCGTACCTCGACGGCGGGCCGATTCAGCTGCACGCGGTCGGCGAGCGCCCGGGCAAGTGCGTCGGCCAGGCTGCCGGCGCCCTCGCCGAACCGGAACGCCGAATCCGAACGCGGGCCGCCGCGGGCGGCGTCCTTGACGGCCAGCGCCAGCAGCGACATGCGCCGCAGCGGAACGGTCGACGCCGCCACCGAGATCATCGTCTGGGCGACGGCTCGGTCGAAGAGCGGCGCGCCCTGCTCCGCCATCCAGTCCATCACCGACATGGCGTCGGCGGCCGGGTCGGGCGCCCGGCCCAGACGGTCGATCTCGTCCAGCAGCCCGCCGTACGCCAGCGGTAGCGGAAAGCCGGAACGGCCGGCGACCCAGGCCCGGGAAGGCGACGGGCCGTGGTCGCCCCAGCCTACGCCGGACGCCACCAGCGGCACCCCGAGCTCGCCGGCCAGGCGCCGAAGGCGGTCGTTGGCTGCGTCCACCGCCTCGCCGCCGGCCTCCCAGCGGATCCCCTGATCGGTTCGCGTCCACACCCGCCCGCCGACACGCCCGGAGGCCTCGAGCACCACCACGTCGGCTCCGGCAGCTGCCAGTCGGTGGGCGGCCGTCAAGCCCGAGAGCCCGCCGCCGACGATCGCCACGTCATGCATCGCGCAGCCTCCGAAGCTCGTCGGCGCCCAGCTCCCGCCAGGCGCCGGCCGCCAGGCCGTCGGCGGTCAGGAACGCATAGCGCGTTCGCTCCAGCTCGACCGCCGGGTGTCCAACCGCGGCCAGCATTCGCCGCACCTGCCGGTTCCGGCCCTCGTGGATCGTCAGCCTGACCACGTTCGCCGCCTCCAGCTGCACTGCCGCCGGCGCCGTCACCCCGTCCTCGAGGGCGATCCCCCGGCGCAGCCGTTCGAGCGCCTCCGGCCCGGGCTCACCCTCGACGGTTGCCCGGTACTCCTTCTCGACCTCGTGGCGCGGATGCATCAGCAGGTGGGCGAGATCGCCGTCGTTGGTCAGGAGCAGCACGCCGGTGGTATCGAGATCGAGCCGCCCCACCGGGAACAACCGGTCGTCGCCGCCGACCAGGCCGACCACCGTAGCCCGTCCGTGCGTGTCCTTGGCCGTGGTGACCACGCCGGCCGGCTTGTGCAGGACGACCGTCCGCAGCGGCCGGCGAGCGACCGGCCGGCCGTCCAGGCGGACGTCGTCGCCAGGCGAGACCCGGGTCGCGAGTCCGGCGACGGTTCCGTTGACGGTCACCCGCCCGGCCCGGATGTGCTCCTCGACCGCCCGCCGAGAGGCGACGCCGGCGCCCGCCAGATAGCGGTTAAGCCGCTCCGTCATGCTGGTCGGCGACCAGGTGCAGCCTGGCCCGGAGCGCCTCGTGATCGGCGTCCGAGAGGTCGAACTCGGCCAGGCTGGGCAGGCTCGCCACTCCCTCCTCGAGGCCGAACATGCGCGAAAAGGCGGTCGTTACGCGGTAGAGCACCGGGTTGCCGATGGTGTCGGCCCGGCCGGCCTCCTCGACCAGGCCGCGCTCGAGGAGCCCGGCCACGCCGGCATCGGCGGCGACGCCGCGGATGCGTGCGATCTCCGGCCGCGAGACCGGGCCCAGGTAGGCGACGATGGCCAGCGTCTCCAGGGCGGCCTGGGACAGCCCGCGCGTCTGCGGGCGGTTGACCATGCGGGCGCAGACCGCTGCCGACGAGCGGGACGCCCGGAAGCCCCAGCCGCCCGCCGCCTTCTCCAGGACGACCCCGGAGCGCCCCTCCACGTACCGATCGGCAAGCGCATCCAGCGCCCGCTCCACCCGCTCCGGGGTGGAGTCGGTGTAGGCCGCCAGCTCGCGCACCGAGAGCGGCTCCGAGGCCACGAAGAGGAGCGCCTCGACGCTGTGCGTCAGCTCGCTCACGCAATCGCCCGGTCGATCTGCCGCGGCTCGGACTCGGACGGGGCCGGATGCGGCGCCGCCCGGCCGCTGCCCCGGCCGACCCGGATGGGGCCGAACAGCTCGTCCTGCACAGGATCCGCCTCGCCCGCCTTGTACAGCTCCAGGACGGCCAGGAAGGCCGCCGCCTGGGAGAGCCGGTCGAGGCCGGCGACCGCCTCCTCGAACGCAAACCCGCGCCGCTCGGCCAGGAGGGCGCGGAAGCGGATGAGGAACTCGGACACCGGCACCAGCCGCCGGCGGACGGAGGAGATGTCGATCTTCGGCGGCGGCGTCAGCAGGCGCCCGATCACCGCGTGCAGCTGCCAGGGATCCTCGCTGAACGCCTCCACGACCGGGTCGGGACGCGGCGCCAGCGGCGCCGGGCCGGCCCGGAAGACGCGCGCGTCCGCCGCCCGCGTGCCGAGCCACCGGGCAGCCCCGGCGTAGCGGCGGTACTCGATCAGGCGCTCGATCAGCTCTGCCTCCGCCTGTTCGGCCGTCAGCTCCTCGAAATCCTCGCCCTCGTCCTCCGGGAAGAGCAGCCGCACCTTGATCTCGAGCAGGGCGGCGATCAGGACGAGGAACTCGGACGCCGACTCCAGGTCGATCTCGCCGCGCTCCTGCATGCGGTCGACGAAGGCGACCACGATCTCGGCGATCGGCACCTCCGCGAGCTCGATCTCCTCGCGCATGACCAGGGCCAGCAGCAGGTCGAACGGGCCCTGGAAGACGTCCAGATCCAGCTCAAGGTCGGAAACTGTCACATCGCTGATTCTACGGATCCCGACGGACACCGCAGGCCGCCGGGCTTGAAGCGGGGCGGAAACCTCGATACCGTGCTCGCGAGGTGAGCAGAGCTTCGCGAGTTGCGTTGGGTCCTCGTACCGCCAGAATGGCAGTGCTCGCCCTGCTCTGCGCGGCGCCGGTGGCGCTCACCAGCGCCGCTGCGCTGGCCGCCGGAAACCTGCTCACAAACGGCACCTTCGAGGGCACCGGCAGCGGCTCGCTGTCCGGCTGGGGCGGCAGCGGCGGCACGCTGTCGCTCGTGGCCGGCAATGGCGGCGGCCACGCCGCCCGGCTGACAGCCTCGGCCGCGGCCAAGGACTATGCCTACACGAGCAAGAAGCCGGTCACCTCGACGACCGCCGGTACGGCCTACACGCTGGCCGGCTTCGTCAGCAGCGCCTCGGCCGGGCAGTCAGTGTGCCTGATCCTGAAGGAGACTCCGGCGGGCGGCACGAGCACCGTCGGATCCGCCCAGAGCTGCCGGGTCGCGACCAGCGCCTGGACGGCCTTCGCGCCAGTCGCCTATACCGTGGCGCACAGTGGCGACCAGTTGACGGTGAACGTCCAGGACGCGACGCCGGCGCAGGGGGCGAGCTTCGACATCGACGACCTGAGCCTGACGGCCGGCCAGACGAGCGATCAGGGACCGCCATCGGTTCCCACCGGCGTGACGGCGACCGCAAACAGCTCGACGTCCGCCACCGTCACCTGGGATGCCAGCACCGACGACGTCGGGGTGACCGGCTACGACATCATGCGCGGCGCGTCGAAGGTGATGACGGTCGGTGGCACCGTCACGTCGTGGACGGACAACGGTCTCAGTCCACAGACCACGTACAACTACACGGTGGACGCCTTC
>Ga0070714_100001000_pt1 | contig 20165 bp, 15 predicted proteins | sample LARL83metaG_FD_65450 | JGI IMG/M metagenome (GOLD analysis project Ga0070714, IMG submission 65450) | Corn, switchgrass and miscanthus rhizosphere microbial communities from Kellogg Biological Station, Michigan, USA - LAR L8-3 metaG | ecosystem: Host-associated > Plants > Roots > Rhizosphere ... | reverse complement strand
CGGCGAGCAGCTGAACCTGGGGCCGTTCTCCGTCGAGCTCATCCACATGACCCACTCGATCCCCGATTCGTGCGCGGTGGCAGTCGGCACTGAGCTGGGGACGGTCCTGCTCACCGGCGACTACAAGTTCGACCAGACGCCCGTGGACGGGCCACCCGCGGACGTCTCGCGGCTGGCCGAGCTGGGCTCCGAGGGCGTGCTGCTGCTCTGCGGCGACTCCACCAACGCCGACCGTCCCGGCTTCTCGCCCTCCGAGCGTGTCGTCGGCCCGCACCTGGAGGAGGTCTTCAACCGTGCCGAGGGGCGCATCGTGGTGACCAGCTTCGCCTCCAACATCCACCGCGTCCAGCAGGTGATCGACGCCGCCGCCGCGCTCGGGCGCAAGGTCGCGCTGGTGGGACGGTCGATGCGCAAGAACGTCAACATCGGCCGCTCGCTGGGCCACATCGAGGTCCCCGAGGGGATGCTCGTCCAGCCCCATGAGGTCGAGGACTGGCCCGACCATCGCATCGTGGTCATCTCGACCGGCTCCCAGGGCGAGCCGCTGTCGGCGCTGCGGCGCATGGCCTACAACGATCACCGCCAGATCACGCTGCGCAGCGGCGACACCGTCGTCTTCTCGGCCACCCCGATCCCCGGCAACGAGCGCGCGGTCAACGAGACCGTCGATCGCCTCTACCACATCGGCTGCAATGTGATCACACCGCGCGAGGCGCCGATCCACGCCTCGGGCCACGGCTTTGCCGAGGAGCTCAAGCTCATGCTCAACCTCGTGCGCCCGCGCTACGTCATGCCCATCCACGGCGACCACAAGCGCATCCACCTGCACGCCCAGCTCGCCGACGCGGTGGGCATCGATCCCGAGGCGGTGTTCCGGCTCGAGAATGGGCTGCCGCTGGAGATCGGTCCGTCCGGCGCCACCATCGGCGAGCGCCAGGCCGCGGGCATGATCTTCGTGGACGGCGTCGACATCGGCGACCCGGCCGACGTCGCCCTGCGCGATCGCCGCATGCTCTCCGCTGACGGCATCTTCATCGTCGTCGCTACCGTGTCGGAGCAGACCGGCGAGTCGGTCGTCCCGCCCGAGGTCATCTTCCGCGGCGTCCCGTTCATCGAGCAGGCCGACGAGCTCGTCTCCGACATCCGCGGAGAGGTGGAGCGCTCACTCACCGTGGCGGCGCGGGAGGGCGTGCGCGAGATCGACCTGCTCCAGCAGGGCCTGCACGACGATCTGGCGGCGTTCGTCTACGACCGGCTGCGACGGCGCCCGATGGTCCTGCCGGTCGTCGTCGAGGTCTGAGCTCCGCCGTTCTTGGCCGCGTCGCCCACCGGCACCCGCGCCCGGACCACGTGGGGGCTGGGAATGCGGATGACGAAGCGCGTGCCCGCGCCGCTCTCGGGCGTCTGAAGCTCGACGGTGCCGCCGTGCGATTGGGCCACCGAGCGCACGATGGCCAGCCCCAGCCCCGAGCCCTTGGCGCCGTCGCGCCCGCCGCGGACGAACCGCTCGAACACCCGCTGGGACAGCTCCGCCGGGATCCCCGGCCCGGAGTCCTGGACGACCAGGATGGCCGCGCCGTCGTGCGCCTCGGTGAAGGCCTCCACGCGCGTGCCGGGCGGGGTGTGGCGCACCGCGTTCTCCAGCAGGTTGAGCACGAGGCGGTGCAGCTCGTCGCGCACCCCGTCGACCACCGCGGGCTGCGCGTCGATCGACAGGCGGTGGCGCTCGGCCATGGGCCCGAGCTCCGCGGCGGCCTCGATGAGGATGTCGCCCAGATCGTTGGGGCGGTGGGGCTGAACCCGGCGCGCGTCGGCGCGGGCCAGCAGGAGCAGGTCGCCGACCAGCCGGCGCATCCGGCGCGTGGACCGCAGCGCCGCCTCGGCGGTCTCGGCCTGCTCCCCGTCGAGCTCCTCGGTGAGGAGGTCGAGGTTGGCCAACACGCTGGTGAGCGGCGTGCGCAGCTCGTGGGAGGCGTCGGCGACGAACTCCCGCTGGCGGTCGAGCATCGTCTGGGTGTCGCTGCGCGCCGCCTCCAGCGCCGCGAGCATGCCGCTCAGCGTGCGCGCCAGCTCGGCGATCTCGTCGTCGGCCTCGGGGCCGGGCATCTCGCGGTTGGGGTCGCGGGTGCGCTCGATCTCGCGCGCCGTGTCGGTGAGCTGGACGATCGGGCGCATCGCGCGCTGGGAGACGAACAGCCCGGCCAGCATGGCCAGCACGGTTCCGCCGAGCACGCCGAGGAGCAGGAACGCCTCGACGCGGGCCAGCGTGTGGTCCACGCTGGACAGCGGCAGCGCGTAGAGCAGCGTGACGGAGCCGACGGGCGCGACGTTCAACTGGCGCACCTCCACGCGGTAGCCCGACTGCAGGAAGTGCCCTGACTTCTGGTACGGGACGGTCGCGAACAGACCTTTGGTTGCGTGCGCCTCGAGCCCAGGGAACGAGATCTGCTTCTCCGTGCCCAGCAGCGTGCCGTCGCTGTTGTCGAAGATGCGGATCTGGGCCGGCTCCGCGCCGGCGAAGTCCGCGAGCGACACGTTGCCGACCTTCGACCAGTCGAGATAGGGGTCCTTGCTGTCGAAGGCCAGCTTGCCGTTCAGCTCCGTATACAGTCGCTCGACGGCCGCGGCCTGCTGGTCGTCGAACTGGGTCCGCACCTGTCGGCTGGTCAGGACGCCCACGATCACCGCGAAGCTGGCCAGGATGACGAACGTCAGCGCCGCCGAGCCACCGGCCAGGCGCCAGCGGATCGGGACCCGCCTATACGCGGAGTACGTAGCCTGCGCCGCGGATCGTATGGAGGAGCCGTGGCTCGCCACCGGATTCCAGCTTCCGTCGTAGGTTGGAGACGAACACCTCGATCGTGTTCGTCATGGAGAACGGGTCATACCCCCACACCTCGTCGAGCAGACGCTGGCGCGAGATGACGATCCGTTCGTTGCGCATCAGGTATTCCAGCAGCTCGAACTCGCGCTGGGTGAGGTCGACGTGGCGGTCCCCGCGTGTGACCTCATGGGTGTCGGGGTTGAGCTTGAGGTCGCCGACCGCGAGGTGGGCCTGACCGCGTGGCGGGCGGCGCCGCAACAACGCCCGCAGGCGCGCCAGCAGCTCCTGGCGCTCGAAGGGTTTGACCAGGTAGTCGTCGGCGCCGGAGTCCAGCCCCTCCACGCGCGACTCGACCGCATCGCGCGCCGTGAGCACCAGGATCGGGACGTCGTCGTCTGATGCGCGCAGGCGCTTGGCCACCTCGATCCCGTCCATCCCCGGCAGCCCGAGATCGAGCAGCACCAGGTCGGGCAGGAACGCGTGAGCGCCCTCCAGTGCGGCCGGCCCGTCGACGGCGAGTCGCACCTCGTAGCCCTCCATGCGCAGGGAGCGCTGGAGGACCTGTGCGATCGCGTCATCGTCCTCGACGACCAGTACGCGCGGGGGACGCTCGAAATCAACCATCTGCAGGCAGATGGTAGGGGTCAAAAGACCCGTGTAGCCGATGCCCTTATCAGACCCTTAGACACGGTCCGCGCCCGCGCGTGCGCGCATCCGCGCGGCAGGAGCTCGGGCGTCGCCGTCGAAGCGAGCACTTCGGACATGGCCACCAGCACGAAGTCTCGCCCCAAGCCCAAAGCGCGGCGCAAGTCACCCCCGCCCAAGGCCCGGGCGCGGCGCTCGATGCTGGCCGGCCGTCCGGCGCTGCCCACCCTCGCGCTGGAGCCCCATCACGTCGACATCCTCGCGCTGGCCCTGATCGCGGCGGGCGTATTCCTGGGTGGCGTCTCCTACCTGCATTGGGCCGGGGGGACGCTCGGCAACGGCGCGGTCCGTGCCACTCGCTTCGTGCTCGGCGCGCTCGGCTACGCGGTGCCAATCGCTCTTGTGCTGGCCGGGGTGCTCACGCTGATGCGCGAGTGGCGCCCGCCGACCCGGCCCCTGCGCACCGGACTGGCGTGCCTGGTGGCGGCGATCACGCTGATGCTCGCGGCGGGCACGCTCGGGATCGGGCCCGGCGCGGCCTCGGCGGCGAGCTTCTGGCATCCGGCCGTCTTCGAGCAGCGCGGTGGAGTGGTCGGCCAGGCGGAGTTCTGGGTCATGTCGCATCTGCTCTCGACGCTGGGCGCCGACATCCTCGCCGTGTTCCTCTTCATCGCCGGCCTCATCCTGGTCAGCGGCGCGACCCTCGCCACGGTGGTGCGCGTCACGGGCGCCGGCATGGTGGGCACCGGCCGGGCGGTGCGCCGCTCCACCGACAGTTTCTCGGCGACGCTGGGCGGGCGGCGGCCCGAGACCTCCGCGGCCACGACCCGCTCCCGCGCTCGGGGCCGGTCGGTCACCGTCACCGGCGACGCCGACGCGCCGATCACCGCCGACCGCCTGCTCAACCCGGATCTGCTCAGCCCCGATCAGATGCCCGAGCCGCTGCTGCCCCCTGAGCCCGACACGGCTGAGCTCATCGTCCGCGCCACCCATGTCGAGGCTCCGCCCAATGACAGCCGTGTCGCCGATGACGATGATCCCGCGCCGCCGCTGTTCGATCCCGACGGGGACGGCGGGGAGGGGGAGATCGAGGCCTCCGACGCGCGTCCCGAGCCCGGTACCGAGGCCGGCCGGCCCAAGCGCCCGGACGTGGATCCCGCAGACCTCACCCCGCAGGGCCGCTACCGCGAGGCCATCACCGACGATCCCGACTTCGAATGGCACGTGCCCAACGGTCGCTTCTTGACCCGCTCGACCGGCGAGGCCGCCAAACCCGATACCGCCGGGCAGGAGCAGGTGGCCCGCGTCCTGGTCGAGACGCTCGGGCACTTCGGGATCGAGGCCAAGGTCATCGGCCGCGTCACCGGCCCGCACATCACCCGCTATGAGATCCGGCTGGCTCCGGGCATCAAAGTGTCCAAGGTCGCCCAGCTCAAGGACGACCTCGCCTATGCCCTGGCGGCCACCGACATCCGCATCCTCGCGCCCATCCCCGGCAAGCAGGCGGTCGGTGTCGAGGTCCCCAACGCCCGGCGCAAGATCGTGCACCTGGGTGACGTCTTCCAGGACCCGCCCGCCGACTGGTCGCCGCTCACGGTGTGGCTGGGCAAGGACATCGCCGGGCGCGCGATCGGCGCGGACCTGGCCAAGATGCCGCACCTGCTGGTGGCCGGCACCACCGGCGCCGGCAAGTCCGCGTGCGTGAACGCGATGCTGTCGAGCATCCTGCTGCGGGCCACGCCCCACGAGGTGCGCATCGTCCTGGTGGACCCCAAGCAGGTCGAGCTCAACCACTACGAGTCTGTTCCGCACCTGCTCACCCCCGTGATCACCAGTCCGCGGATGGCCGCCAACGCGCTGCAGAACCTGGTCAAGGAGATGGAGCAGCGCTACGGGATCATGTCGCTGGCGCGCACCCGTAACCTGCCCGAGCTCAACCGGGCGCGCGACAAGCGCGGCGAGCCCCGCCTGCCCTACATCCTCTGCGTGATCGACGAGCTGGCCGACCTGATGATGGTCGCGCCCGCCGATGTCGAGGACTCGATCATCCGCCTGGCCCAGAAGGCCCGCGCGGTCGGCATCCACCTCGTGCTGGCCACCCAGTCACCGCGCGTGGACGTGATCACGGGAATGATCAAGGCCAACGTCCCGTCGCGCATCGCCTTCGCCGTCTCCAGCCAGACCGACTCGCGGGTGATCCTCGATCAGAACGGCGCCGAGTCCCTGCTGGGCCAGGGCGACATGCTCTTCTCGCCGGTGGGGTCCTCAAAGCTCCAGCGCATCCAGGGTGCCTACATCGACGAGGAGCAGATCCTGGAGCTGACCGAGAGCTGGGGCCGCCAGGGCGAGCCCGAGTTCCAGGAGGAGCTCCTGGAGGAGGTGGAGTCCGAGGACGAGGGCCCCGCGGGCGACGAGGATGCGCTCTCGGCCGACGAGGATCCCCTGCTGGAGGAGGCCATCTACCTCGTGGCCTCGATGGGCACGGCCTCGACCTCGATGCTCCAGCGCCGCCTCCGGCTCGGCTACACCCGCGCCGGGCGGCTCATCGACATGCTCGAGCGCCGCGGGATCATCTCCGGCTACGAGGGCTCCAAGCCCCGGCAGGTGCTGATCACCGAGGCCGACGTGCCGCGCATCCTGTCGCACCTGGCGGAGGCCGAGTCGGCAGGCGGCGGCGCGAGCGCGTCCCGAGCCGCCCCCGATCCCCAGCCTGAGCCTGAACCGCCCGTTGACCCGCCCGTCCCCGAGCCGGAGGAGCCGGCTGAGACCGACGAGTTCGGGAGCTAGATGGTGAATTCCACGACCTCCCACCCTTCCACGGCGGCCGCGGCATCCACCACCTGCCGGCGGCCCCGTCGCCGGTAGCCTTGTCGAGGCGATGGCAGATATCGGCGCCACCCTGCGGGAGGCGCGGATGCGCGCCAAGATCGACATCAATGAGGTCGAGACGCGCACCAAGATCCGCGCCAAGTACCTGCGCGCAATCGAGAACGAAGAATGGGGCCTGCTCCCCGGCGACGTCTACGTCAAGAGCTTCCTGCGCACATACGCGGACTATCTGGGCCTGGACAGCCGCCAGCTCATCGATGACTACAAGCGCCGCTACGAGCGGCCGAGCGATCACGAGATGCGCCAGATCGCTCCCTTGGGACGCGAGCGCGACCGGCGGGACAAAGGACCCCGGCCACCCGGCCCACCTCGGGCGCCCCGCCAGCCGCGCGGGCCTCGCGGGCCGCTCATTCCGCCGTGGGCGCTCATCGGGGTCGTGCTGGTGGGAGTCGTCGTCGCCCTGTATCTCGTCGGCAACAACAAGGGCGGGTCGACGACCTCGAGCTCCACGCCCACGCACGCCACCACGCCGCAGACCAAGCGGCCTCACCACCGTGCGCCTCACCGGGCGCGCGCGGTGGCCAGCACGGTCAAGCTCCAGCTCGTGCCCACCGGGGCGGTGTATGTCTGCCTGGTCGACGGGAGCGGCAAGCGCCTGATCCCCGGGGAGATCTTCAACGTCGGTCAGACCATTCCCACCAAGCGGTCGTCCAAGCTGATGCTGACGCTCGGCAACGCATCGGTGAGGATGAAGGTCAACGGCGTGACGGTGACCGTGCCATCCACCGGCAAGCCGGTCGGGTTTGACCTCACGCCGGCCTCTCACACGATGCTGCCCGCCGGCAAGCAGCCGCAGTGCGCATGAGCGCACCGGCCGCCGAGTTGCCACCGGACGGGAGCGCGCCGCCGCGGGCGGGGATCCTCGTCACCGGAACCGAGGTCCTCACCGGGATCATCTCTGACCGCAACGGCCCCTGGCTCTCGGAGCGCCTGCGCGAGATCGGCGTGGACCCGGCGATGATCCAGATCGTCGGTGACCGCCCCGGGGACCTGCTGGACACGCTCGAGTTCATGCGGGACGCCGGGATGGCGCTGATCATCACCAGCGGGGGCCTGGGCCCCACCGCCGACGACCTCACCGCCGAGATCGTGGGGCGGTTCTGCGGGCGCGAGATGGTGCTCGACGCGCCGCTGGAGGAGCGCATCGCCGAGATCCTGCGGCCGCTGATGGAGCGCTGGCCCGACCTGGACCCCGAGTCCGTGCGCGAGTCCAACCGGAAGCAGGCGGTGATTCCGGAGGGCGCGACGATCCTCGAGCCCATCGGGACCGCTCCCGGCCTGGTCGTCCCGCCCCGCAACGGCGACGGGCCGACCGTGGTGGTGCTTCCGGGGCCGCCGCGCGAGCTTCAGCCGATGTGGGAGATCGCTCGCCAGACGGAGGCGTTCGCGGCGGCCATCGCCGGCGCGGTGGAGTACCGGCGCGAGATCGTGCGGCTGTTCGGGATCCCGGAGTCCGAGATCGCCAACACCCTGCGCGCGGCCGAGGCCGCGGGCCTGGACCTGACCCCGCTGGAGATCACCACCTGCCTGCGGCGGGGCGAGATCGAGGTGGCGACGCAGTTTCAGCCGTCCGGCCAGGCCGCCTATGACCGGTTTCTGGCGTTCATCCGCGAGCGCCACGCCGACACGCTGTACTCCGAGGACGGCTCGACGATCGACGACCAGCTCGCGCAGCTGCTGGCCGGTCGCACGCTGGCTTCGGCGGAGTCGTGCACGGCCGGGCTGTTTGCCGGACGGATCACCGACCGGGCGGGCTCCTCGGCGTACTTTCAGGGCGGCGCGGTCGTCTACTCCAACGAGGCCAAGATCGACCTGGCCGGCGTCAACCCCGAGCTGATCGAGCGTTTCGGGGCGGTGTCCACCGAGGTCGCCGAGGCGCTGGCCGAGGGCATCGCGGAGCGCTTCGACGCCGACCTGGGCGTCGGCATCACCGGGATCGCCGGCCCTGGAGGGGGCACGCCCGATAAGCCCGTCGGCCTCGTGTGCTTCTCGGTGTGGATGAGAGGGCACACGGACCCGTCCGCTCCGCCGCGCCGACTGACCCGGCGCACGGTGCTGCCCGGCTCGCGGTCGGACATCCGCGACCGCTCGGTCACCGTGGCCATGCACATGCTGCGCCGCGTCCTGCTCGGCGAGTCGGATGAACAGCCGGGCGGGCGGGAGCCCGAGCGCGCCGACGCCGCCTCGTGAGCGGCCCCGCGAGCTGAGCGGTGAGCGGAGCGGTGAGCGGCGAGCGCGCGCGGCTCTTCGTCGCGCTGGAGGTGCCCGCAGAGGTGAGGCGGGCGCTGGCGGCCTGGACCCGCGAGCACACCGCCGGCGTGCAGGGGCTGCGGCCGGTCGCGGCGGAGTCGCTGCACGTGACTCTGTGCTTCTTGGGCTCGCGGCCGGTGGCCGAGGTGGGGGAGATCGCCGCGGCGTGCACCGAGGCCGTGTCGGGGCTGCCCGCGGCGCCGCTGACCGTCGGCCGCGCCCTGTGGCTCCCGCCGCGCCGTGCGCGTGTGCTCACCGTCGAGCTGGGCGACGAGGAGGGCCGACTGGCCGCGGTGCAATCGGCGGTGGCGCAGGCGCTGGCCGATGGCGGCTTCTACGAGCCCGAGACCCGTCCGTTTCTCGCCCACGTCACCGTGGCCCGCGTCCGGCGCGACGGCCGGCCACCCCGCCGCGGCGGGGAGTCCCGCGACGGCCGGGCACCCCGCGACGGCCGGGCACCGCGCGACCGGGCGCCTCGCGGCGAGCTGCCCGCCCCGGCCAGCGCGCGCTTCACCGCTGACCGGGTGACCCTCTTTCGATCGCGTCTGGGCGGCGGCCCCGCGCGCTATGAGGCGCTGTCCAGCGTGGAGCTATCCCAGAGCTGAGCGCGGCCCGCGCTACGGCAGCTGCGACTCGATCCACTGCTCCATCGCCGGGCCGCTCTCGACGCTGGTGATCAGCGCGTAGCGCGTGCCCGGGCCATGGTGGAAGCCGCCGTGGTACAGGAACTCCGAGTCGACCACCGCCTGCTGGTACTTGGGCAGGGCGATCTTGACCTCCGAGGCCTTGGAGAACTGGTCGCGCCGGACGACCAGGGCGCTCGAGTCGTCGTCGGTGAGCTCCAGCCACGAGCGCACGACCCAGCCGTTCTCCTCGGGGTTGTTGGCGGCGTTGTTGTTGTCCAGGTGCAGGCCCCAGCGGCACTCGCGCATCGTGTTGGGCTTCATCTTGAGCAGCTGGACACGGCCAAAGCGGGCGCCGATGGACTCGACGTACTTGACGATCGTCGGGCACTTCTTGGCGTTCTCGGTCCACACGCCGTCGAGGTCGGGCTTGCCGTAGGACTCAAACCCCTTGAGCTCCAGCTCGCCGGTGCACGACGTGATCGGCGCGAACGTGGTCGAGTCGTCGGAGGAGTAGGTCGTGTACGTGAGGTTCTCGTACTCCTCCCGCGGGATCTCGGGGCCGTCGTACTTCTTGAGGCGCAGGTAGCCGCCGTTGGCCTGAAGCTTGGGCATCCGGTAGTGCGGCGTCTCGCGCTGGGTGAGGGACGGGCGGCGGACGCCGGTGACATAGAGGATGCGTTTGGTGTGCTCGTTCTTGAGCGCTTCGACGAGAGGGGACACGGTCTCTCCAAAAGGTCGTTAGTTATGTCTACCTTGTGATTCTCGCAATTGGGGCGGCGGGAGCGCGGCGTGCGGCGGCGCGCACGGCCAAGCGTGGCGCTTCCCTTCCCCCTACGCAGATTCCATGTAACCACCTTCGCTCCTGCCCGGCGGTCACGCTGGGGTGCCGGCGGGGTCTTGGGTGCGGGGGGCGGGTCTTGCGCGCGGGGGGCACCGCGGGGGCAGCCCGGCGAACACTTGGGGCACCGGCGAACGTCAACGGCGGGGTCGGGGGGCCGGCCCCGGCGAACAGCGGGGGACCAGCGAACGTCAACGGCGGCAACGAAGGGGGCGTCAGCGACGGCCGGACGCGGCCGGAGGACTCCATGCGGATCGCGGGAGCTAACCACGCTGACAGCACGACTATCTCCCAGAATCCCCTGCGCAGAGGGGGTTCTGGGAGCAAATACGCGTGGGAGGCGCAAAATCACCCAAGACCCCCTCGCGGCGGCCGCCGACACGCCAAGGCCCCTCGCGGCGGCCGCGACACCCAAGACCCGTCGCGGGCGGCGGCAACCGCCGAGCCACCTCTCCCAGGCGCCGTTGACGTCCGCCGGCACCCCGCCGCAGCGCTGACGGACGGTCAGCCCGAACGGCAGGACGACTCTGGGACAAAAGGCCGCGTTTCCCGGCGTCTTTTGTCCCAGAGTCGCGCCCGGCTAACCCTTGCGCACCTCGGCCAGGTAGGTCTCGGTCTCCGCGGGATCCAGTCCACCGTGCTGCCCGCGGAACCACCGCTCGTTGGCCGCCGCCGAGCGCAGCCACACCTGGCGCCCCGGCGCCGCCAGCACCGCCACCTGGCCCAGGCGGGCATCCAGCCGAGGCCCGATGCGGTCAAACAGCTCCGCGGCGGGCAGGACCCGAGCGCCGTCGCCCAGCCGCACCGAGAGCTCGGCGACCACGCTCTCCACATGCTCCTCGCGCACGTGCAGGAAGACGTCGCGTGAGGACCCGGCGGGCCGGGCGTAGGAGAGCATCGCCGGCAGCTCGGGCCACAGCTCGTCCAGGTAGTCGACGCGCTCGGGGGACACGGGCACCTGGCCGTGATCGGCGGTGAGGAGCACGGTGACGTCGCTCAGCTCCTCCAGCCGCTCATGGATGGCATCGAGCGCGGCGCTCGCCATCGCGTGAAAGTCGGGCGAGTCGGGGCCGCGCTCGTGGCCGGCGCGGTCGATCTCGTCCCAGTAGAGCATCGCGTAGGCGGGCCCGTCCACCGCGCCGATCAGCTCCGCGAGCGCCCGCACGCCGTCGGCCGGCCCGTCGAAGGCGTGCACGCTCGCGCCGCGCGTGGCCCGGCGCGTGAACACCGAGTCGGCGATCGCCTCGGGCTGCAGCACGAAGCAGTGGACGCCCAGCGACTCATACAGCGTGGGGCCGGGGAGGAGGACGGCCGGGTCCAGGCGTCCCTCGAGCTCACCTGAGACCTTGGACTCGGCGGTGGTGAAGCGCAGCGGGCAGATGATCCGATCCAGCTCGGGCTCCAGCACGTTCCACTCGTAGAGGCCGTGATCCTGCACCGCCAGACCGGAGTGGATGGTGGTCACATGCGCGGTGGTGGTGGAGGGGAACTGTGAGCGCAGCGGCGTGATCTTCAGCCGTTCCAGCAGGGGATGGCCGTCATGGCGATGCAGGAAGCGCAGCCCCAGGGCGTCGAGCAGCAGCAGCGCGACGCGCTCGCCGGCGGCCACGCGGCGCCGGACCTCGTCGGGGATGTCGGCGAAGGAGCCGTCCGGCCTCATGAACAGAATCGTCACGCATTTGTTTGAGGGCCGTCACGGACGCGTCTTGTTTCGTCACAGGGTCCCGAGCTAGCGTGATTTTTCCGTCCGCCGGCGGACGTACCGTGATGGGTTCAAACGCGCAGAGACAAGGAGCCGGAGAGCGAGCATGAGCGAGAACGAGAGAGGCGCAACCGTCGGCGCGTCTGACCCCAAGGCCGACGCCAAGCGCCAGGCTGCCCTGCAGGGGGCCCTGACCCAGATTGAGCGGCAGTTCGGCAAGGGAACCGTGATGCGCATGGGCGATCCCGGTGCGCGCGTGAACGTCGACGCCATCCCCACCGGCGCGCTGTCGCTGGACGTCGCCCTCGGGATCGGCGGCGTGCCGCGCGGGCGGATCGTGGAGGTCTTCGGCCCGGAGTCCTCGGGAAAGACCACGCTCGTCTATCACGTCATCGCCGAGGCCCAGAAGCTCGGCGGGGTGTGTGCCTTCGTCGACGCCGAGCACGCGATGGACCCGCTGTACGCCCGGCAGATCGGGGTGGACATCGACGAGCTGCTCGTCTCCCAGCCCGACTATGGCGAGCAGGCGCTGGAGATCGTGGACATGCTGATCCGCTCCGGTGCCGTCGACGTCGTCGCCGTCGACTCGGTGGCGGCGCTCACGCCGCGCGCGGAGCTGGAGGGCCAGATGGGCGACCAGACCGTCGGCGCGCAGGCCCGGATGATGTCCCAGGCGATGCGCAAGCTCGCCGGCAATCTGAACCGCGCCCAGACGCTGTGCCTGTTCACCAACCAGATCCGCGAGAAGGTCGGCGTGATGTTCGGCTCGCCCGAGACCCAGCCCGGCGGCCGGGCGCTGAAGTTCTACGCCTCCCAGCGGTTGGACATCCGCCGGATCGAGACCCTCAAGGACGGGACCGAGGCCGTGGGCAACCGGGTGCGGGTCAAGGTCGTCAAGAACAAGGTGGCGGCCCCGTTCAAGCAGGCGGAGTTCGACATCGAGTTCGGCAGGGGCATCTCCACCTCGGGCTGCCTGCTGGACTACGGCATCGAGCAGAACATCATCTCCAAGTCCGGCTCGTTCTTCTCCTATGGGGACGAGCGGCTGGGGCAGGGACGCGGCAACGCCAAGGCATTCCTGGACGAGCATCCGGAGATGGCCGCCGAGATCCAGGACAAGATCTACGACGCCCTCGGCATCGGCCGGGACCTGGTCAAGGAGATCGAGCGCGACGAGACGCCGCTGGCCGCCGTCGCCCCCGCGGCCTAGACGGGCGGAGGCCGTCACACCAGTCGGAAGGCAGCGGTGCGCCACGTCGAGTACGAGCCCGACCCCCCGGAGGTGCCTGAGCGCGCTCCGGGGGCGCGCGGGGCGGGTGGGCCGATCTCCGAGGAGGAGCGTCTCCAGAAGGCGCTCGATCTCGCCTACGCCTACCTCAACGCCCGCGACCGCACGGTCAGCGAGGTCCGGCAGCGCCTCCAGCGGCGCGGGGTCTCCGATGAGGTGAGCGAGAACGTGATCGGGATCCTCGGGGAGCAGGGCTTTCTCGACGACACCCGCTTCGCGCGGTTGTTCGTTGCCGACAAGCGGACGCTCGAGCAGTGGGGCAGCGAGCGCATCCGGCGCGGGCTGCTCTCGCGCGGGATCGATCGCCACCTGGTCGACGCCGCCCTGGCCGAGGGGGCCGACTCGGTGGGCGATGACGAGGGGGTGGGCGGGTCCTTATCCGAGCTCGACCGCGCGCTCGCGCTCCTGCGCCGGCGCTTTCCCGAACCGCCCGAGGACCGCCGCGACCGCAACCGCGCGCTGGGCATGCTGCTGCGCAAGGGTTATGAGTCAGAGCTGGCGCTCGACGCGCTGGCCGCCTACGCTCGCGGCGACTAGTGGACCGCGCCGACTTCGCCCGCGAGGGTCTCGACGAGCCGTTCACGCTGCAGTGGGAGCCGGTCGCCGTCGAGGGCGACGTCGGAGTGGCCGTTCTTTCCCGGGCAGCCACTCAGCGCTCGCTGACGGACGTCTTGCAGTTTGCGCCGCGTGTTACGAACGCGTTGCGCCCGCATCACTCCGGTACTACGATGGGACCAGTGAACGAACGGTCCTCGTGGCCGCAAAACGCCAGCAAATCTCCAGATATCGAACACAGATCTTCTTTGTCGACGGCAATCCACAACGGACCGGTGCGACGGTCCAGATCGGTGTCGGGCTGCTCGGTTTAGCCGACTAGCCGGATCGCATAGTGCCGTGTGCCTGGAATGGCTGACCCGTGCGTGCGCACGGGGCCGCTCGGTCGCTCTCAAACATCATGAACAGTGGGATTGTGGCTCAGTGGGCTTGGGCCAGATGAGAGGAAACGACCATGGAAATCATCGGTGCCGCAGCGCTGATTGCGGTCGGAATCGTGGTTGCCGCGGTTCTCTACGGGCGCACGCACGGCGCCAGCTCTCAGGGCACGGAACGGGACACCGCGACCGCGGCGGCGCTGCAGTCGGCGCTGACCGAGCGCAGCGCAGCTCTGGAGCGGCGCGAGCACGCGCTCGACCGGCGGGAGGCCGAGCTGACCGCACAGGGAGAGGAGCTCACGCGCGAGCGCGCTCAGGTTGAGAACAACCTCGAGCGCCTCGCCGGGATCTCGGCGGCCCGGGCCAAGGAGCTCCTGCTCAAGGACCTCGAGGAGCAGGCCAGGCACGAGTCGGCGCGGCGGATCCGCCAGATCGAGGAGGAGACCAAGCGCGAGGCCGAGCGGCGCGTGCGCAACATCCTCTCGGTGGTCATGCAGCGGCTGGCCGCCGGCCACGCCGCCGAGACGACGGTGTCCGTCGTCCAGCTGGCCACCGACGACATGAAGGGACGGATCATCGGCCGCGAGGGCCGCAACATCCGCGCGCTGGAGAACCTCACCGGGGTCGACTTCATCATCGACGACACGCCGGGCGCCGTCGTGCTCTCCGGGTTTGACGGCGTGCGCCGCGAGATCGCGCGCCTGACCCTGGAGAAGCTGCTCCAGGACGGTCGCATCCACCCGGCCCGCATCGAGGAGATGTACTACCAGACCAAGTCAGAGCTCGAGGGCCACATCGTCGAGCTGGGCGAGCAGGGCGCGTTCGACGCCGGCGTCCAGGGACTGCACCCCGAGCTGATCAAGATGCTGGGCCGCCTGCGCTTTCGCACCAGCTACGGCCAGAACGTCCTCGCTCACTCCATCGAGGTGGCGCAGCTGGCCGCGATGATGGCCCAGGAGCTCGGCGCCAGCGCCAAGACGGCGCGGCGCGCCGCCCTCCTGCACGACATCGGCAAGTCCGTCACCCACGAGATCGAGGGCCCGCACGCCCTCGTCGGCGGCGATGTGGCGCGCAAGTACGGCGAATCGGCCGCGGTGGCCCACGCGATGGAGGCCCACCACAACGAGGTGGAGCCCCAGACGATCGAGGCCGTCATCGTCCAGGCCGCCGATGCGCTGTCGGGCGCCCGCCCCGGCGCCCGCGGCGAGTCGCTCGAGCAATACGTCAAGCGCCTGCGCGACCTCGAGCAGATCGCCACCCGTCACAAGGGCGTGGACAAGGTCTACGCCATGCAGGCGGGCCGCGAGATCAGGGTGATGGTGGCTCCGGGGGACATCGACGACGACGCGGCCACGCTCCTGTCCTACGAGATCGCCCGTGAGATCGAGAAGGAGCTCGAGTACCCCGGACAGATCAAGGTGACCGTGATCCGCGAGTCGCGCGCCGTGGAGTACGCCCGCTAGGGGCGCGCTCCCGAGCGATGGCGGCGCCGCCGGAACCCCGCCCGCTAGGGGCGCGCTCCCGAGCGATGGCAGCGCCGCCGGAACCCGGTCCAGCGTGCCATAAATCCTGTTAAACAGGGGTGTTCAGTGAACCGGAATCGGGTAGGTGACCGGGTGCGGGCCAGCGACGGGAGGCTGGCGGCTTCATGGGCCCGCGCCGCCCAGAAAGGACACCCATGTCTCACGGTTCTCGGCCGTTCGGCGGACGGCTGTCGGCTCGCCTTGCTGCGTCTCTCACCGTCGCGCTGGCCGCCGTCGCTGTGGGCGCCGGCAGCGCGAGTGCGGCTGGACTGACCGCCCACGGCCAGCTCCTGCACCTGGCCCACGGCGCCAGGGTCAACACCAACCAGAGCAGCAACTGGTTCGGCTACGGGCAGGGCACGCTCGAGCAGGGCAACAAGCTGTTCAACTCGATCTCGGGCGACTGGACCGTTCCAGCCGCGACGGCGCACACCTCGGGTCAGGCCGAGGCGTCGTCTGACTGGATCGGCATCGGCGGCGGCTGCGTCGACACCGGCTGCACCGTCACGGACTCGACGCTGATCCAAACCGGCACCGAGCAGGACGTCGATGCCACCGGTGCTCCGTCCTACTCGGCGTGGTGGGAGCTCGTCCCGGCGCCGTCCATCTCGATCAGCAACATGGCGGTCTCGCCCGGCGACCACATGCACGCCTCGATCTCCGAGGTCGTCAGCGACGCCAACGTGTGGAACATCACGATCTCCGACGTCACCAAGAACGAGACGTTCACCACGACGGTGCCCTACGCCTCCACCCACGCCACCGCGGAGTGGATCGAGGAGACGCCGCTGGAGATCGGCACCAACGCCGGCTTCGCCGCCCTGCCCAACCTGACCAATCCCGCCTTCAGCTCCGGCACGGTCAATGGCTCGGCGGTCAAGCTGACCCCGTCGGAGGAAATGCAGCTCATCGACTCGGGCGGCAACGTGATCGGCACGCCGTCGGCACCCAACGCCGCCGGCAGCGGCTTCGACGCCTGCACCTGGGCCACCAGCTGTAGCTAACGGCGGCCCGTTCCCAGACGGTTCAGGCAGTCACGGCGCCCCGGCTTCCTCGCCGCCGGGGCGCCGCCGCGTCGCGGCCGATACTTCCTCCATGGATACCTTCAACCTCTTTCGCGGCGAGACCGCCGGCGACGACAGCGACCCACCCGGATACCGTGCGCAGGCCGCGCAACTCGCGCCACGGTTCGGAGCCTCGCGCGTGGGCATGACCGTGTATGACCTGCCACCGGGGCAGGCGGTGTGCCCGTATCACTTTCACTGGGGCGACGAGGAGTGGATGATCGTCGTCTCGGGGACGCCCACGGTTCGGACGCCCGACGGCGAACAGACGCTGGAGCCGGGCGACGTCGTCTGCTTCCCGGTGGGCCCGCAGGGAGCCCACCGGGTCCACAACGCAAGCGACGGCGAGGCCCGCGTCGCGCTGTTCTCCAACAAGCACGAGTTCGGCATCATCGAGTACCCCGACAGCGACAAGATGGGGGTCTGGGGCCGCCACGACGAGGCGCTCGACCACATCATCCGGCGCAGCCCGGATCTCGACTACTGGGAGGGCGAGCAGGCCTGACCGATACCGCTCACAGGGCGTGGGGCGCGGCGGCTGCCATCATGAGGGCGACGTGACGACGAGGACTGCCGATGCCTAAGCGCTACCACGTGACCACCTTCGGGTGCCAGATGAACGAGCACGACTCCGAGCGCATCAAGGGGATGCTGGAGTCGCTGGGCTACGCCGAGGCCGACACCCGGTCAGCCGCCGACCTGATCCTCTTCAACACCTGCTCGATCCGCGAGGCCGCCGACAGCAAGTTCGTCGCCCACCTCGGGGAGGCCAAGCGGATCAAGCGCGAGCAGCCGGGAACGGTGATCGGGGTGGGCGGGTGTTGGGCGCAGTCGGTCAAGGAGGAGGTGTTCGCGCGCTTCCCCTTCGTCGACGTCGCCTTCGGCCCTGGCCAGGTGCACAAGCTGGCCGAGTTCCTCACCTCGGACTCGCTCACCGCCCAGGGCTTCTTCGAGTTCGAGGGCTTCACCGGGCACCTGCCGGCCAAGCGCGCCCGGGACTTCCAGGGCTGGGTGCAGATCAGTGTCGGCTGCAACTCGGTCTGCTCGTACTGCATCGTGCCCTCCACCCGCGGGCGCGAGGTGAGCCGCCAGCCAGGCGAGCTGGTTCAGGAGATCCGCCGCCTCGCCGACGATGGCGTGCGCGAGGTGACGCTGCTGGGCCAGAACGTCAACTCCTACGGGCGCGATCTTGCGCGCGATGACCGCATCACGTTCTCCGAGCTGCTGCGCGCGATCGACGCCGTGCCCGGCATCGAGCGCATCCGCTACACGAGCCCGCATCCCAAGGACATGCGCGAGGACGTCATCCGGGCCCACGCCGAGCTGCCCGCGCTGTGCGAGCACATCCACCTGCCCCTGCAGTCCGGGTCCAGTCCGGTGCTCAAGCGGATGCGGCGTACCTACACCCGCGAGCGCTACCTGGACCGGGTGGCGCTCATCCGCGAGCACGTTCCCGACTGCGCGCTGACCACCGACATCATCGTCGGCTTTCCCGGGGAGACCGAGGCCGACTTTCAGCAGACCCTGGAGGTCGCCGAGGAGGTCGGCTTCGACGGCGCCTTCACCTTCATCTACTCGCCGCGGCGCGAGACCGAGGCGGCCACCATGGCCGACCAGATCCCCCACGAGATCAAGGTCGCGCGCATGGAGCGCCTGGTGGAGGTCATCCAGCGCCGCGCCCGGGAGCGCGCGCAGCGGTTTGTCGGGCGCACCGTCGACGTGCTGGTGGAGGGGCCGTCGCGTAACGATCCCACGCGCCTGCGCGGCCGCTGTCGCCACAACAAGGTGGTCAACTTCGACGGCCTGGGCGAGGCGGGCGATCTCGTCGAGGTCGAGATCACCTCGGCCACGAGCCAGACGCTGAGCGGCGAGGCCTCGCTGGTGGCCCGCGCCGCGGGCTGAGTCAGCCCGCGGCGCGATCGAGTGTGTCGGCGGGTCGCGTCTGTGCGCCCGCCGCCCGGTTTTTAGTTCAGGCGTCCCGGGTGCGTGTCCGCCACGCGCCCAGCAGCTGCGGGATGGCCAGCCACGCGGCGATGACCACGATGGCCACCCCGGTGCCCATGAGCACCGAGCCGTCCTTGTTGCCGAAGCTGATCGGCTCGAGGTTGGTCAGGGCCGGGGTCAGCAGCGCATCGCGGGCCGAGCCCAGCGAGGACACGTTGACCAGGATGTTGGTCAGGATCGCCTGCCACCCGATGACCGCGGTGAGGGTGAGGGCACGCGAGCCGGTCAGCGAGCCGATGCCCACCGCCACCGCCGTCACGACCAGGTTGGCCAGGACGATCCAGCCCGCGCCCTGGAGGATGACGCCGAGGCCCGGCGTCGGGGTCCCATCGGCGAACACGAACGTCGCCACCAGCACCAGGGCGTAGGACACGCCGGTCATGAACAGCGTGACGATCGCCGCCGCCGGGAGCCGCACCCAGAACAGGGCCAGGCGTGAGCGCCCCGTGCTGACCAGGTCGCGGAACACCCCGCTGGAGAGGTCCGCGGTCCCAACTTCGGCGCCGATGAGCACGGCGGCCAGCATCCCGAAGAACTCGCCGAGGTCGCGGATGCCCCGGTGCAACCCGAGGGTGCCGCCGGCCGGCTCGTTCTGCAGCGGATTGGAGGAGTGCTTGATGGCGGTGTAGCCGTACACGACCACGATCACGCCGGCGGTGAGCAGCCAGGCGAACGCCATCACGCTCCGGTTGCGCCGGACCTTGAGGATCTCGGCGCCGATCATCTGACGGGCCACGGTGAGCGTCATGACACACCTCCGACTCGGGACGTCATTTCCAGGAAGCGCTGCTCGAGGGACTCGCGGACCGGCTCCAGACGGGAGACCAGGACGCCCCCGGTGACCAGCCGGGCGTTCACGGCGCTCGCGCCGTCGGTGCCGGCCAGCGTCACCCGGATGCCGTCCGGCGTCGGGTAGGCCGCCGCGACGGAGGGATGACCGTCCAGCAGGTCCAGCGCGGCGTGATGGTCGTCGCAGCCGATGTCGATCTCGTTGTGCTCGTCCTGGATGAGCTCCGAGATCGGGCCCTGGGCGATGATGCGGCCCTGGTCGATGACGGCCGCCGCGTCACACGTCTTCTCCACCTCGTCGAGCAGGTGGGAGGACAGGAACACCGTCCGGCCCTCGCCGGTCAGCTCGCCGATCATCGTCCGGAACTCCAGGATGCCTCCGGGGTCCAGGCCGTTCATCGGCTCGTCGAGGATGAGCAGCTCCGGGTCGGCCAGCAGGCAGCGGGCCACGCCGAGGCGCTGGCGCATGCCCTGCGAGTAGGTCCGCACCCGGTCGTCGGCGCGATCGGTGAGACCGACGCGGTGCAGCGCGCCTGGGATCCGCCCGCGCACCTCGGGGCCGCGGGCGGCGGCGATGACGCGAAGGTTCTCGCGTCCGGTGAGGTGCCGGTGAAAGAGCGGCTCCTCGACCATCGCGCCGACGCGTGCCAGGACCGCCGCCCGCTCCTCGGGGACCGGCCGTCCTGAGATCTGCATCGTTCCGGCGTCCGCCTGGGTGAGACCGAGCAGCATGCGGATCAGCGTCGTCTTGCCGGCCCCGTTGTGACCGAGGAAGCCGAACGCGGACCCGC
>Ga0070714_100000999_pt1 | contig 20171 bp, 20 predicted proteins | sample LARL83metaG_FD_65450 | JGI IMG/M metagenome (GOLD analysis project Ga0070714, IMG submission 65450) | Corn, switchgrass and miscanthus rhizosphere microbial communities from Kellogg Biological Station, Michigan, USA - LAR L8-3 metaG | ecosystem: Host-associated > Plants > Roots > Rhizosphere ... | reverse complement strand
CGATCCGCTGGGCCCGCGATAACGTGGCAGTTTCCCGCTTCGTGGTAGCCGGCCACTTGTTTACGAGGGTCAATCCACCACGAGGCGGTAATCTTCCACGTCGTTGACGGGCGAGCCGGTGCGCTCCTGTCCCGGCAGCCGCACACTGCACTCCAGGCACATACTGCACACCCGGCGGCCAGGCAGCGGCGGTGGGCCGACAGCGCGGCCACGCGCCAATCCGCCAGCAGTCTCCAGGTCGGGGGGCAAGTGTCCGCAATAATCCGGGCCGCCTGACGGCGCGCCCGGAACGGCCCTAGATGTCCCGATACGGGAGCGCGGGGGGCGCGGGCGGGCGGGCCTGGCTGGACGGCGATCAAGGCCTGGCGGCCGCCGGGCCGCGCGACGCGCCGTGAGTGCACGCGGGTAGACGGCGAGGCGTTTACCCGGGCGGCGGTTCGGGGGATTTTACGAGTATGCCCCTTATGGAGCCGCGTGCGATCCGGATGGCTCTCGCGGCCGTAGCGGCCGTGGCGGCCGTGGCGGCCGTGGCGGCGGTGGCGACCGTGGGCATCGCCGCCGCGGCCCCGGCGGCGGACGCGAGCATCGGGGTGGGGGTACAGGCCAACCCCGTGCGGCTGGCCGGCGTGGCGCACCCGGGCGGCAGTTACACCTTGCCGTCACTGTTCGTGGAAAACACCGGCACCCAGCCGGAGTCGCTCACCGTCGCGGTCAAGCGGCTGGCCGGCGACACGGGCCTGGCGTTCCCGCCGTCGTGGGTCCAGGTCGGCGCCGTAGCCGGGACACTCAAGCCGCGGCAGCAGGCGCTGGTCACCATCCGCCTCGTCCCCCCGGCCGACGCCAAGCCGGGCAGCTACCGCGCCGACCTCGTGGTAACCGGCACGGCCGGGGCAACCGTGGGCAACGTGCGGTTCGGCGCCGGCGCGACCACGCCGCTCGAGTTCAGCGTAGTGCCGGGGCCGGCGGGCGGCGGCTGGCTGGGACTGCCGGCCTGGAAATGGTGGCTGATCGTGGCGCTGGCGGTGGTGGCCGCGGTCACGCTCGTGGTGCGCCGCACTGGTTTGCGAATACGGATCGAAACTGGAGGACCGGATGCGTAGCGGCGTAATCGTGATCCTCGCCATCGTGGTGGCGCTGTTCCTCTTCAGCCGCGGCACGGACGGGAGCACCACCACCGGCGGCGGCACGGGGTCCAACTCCAGCACCGTCGGACATCTCAGTGTCGTGCCGACCATCAGGTCGGTCACGGTGTCCCCGGGATCGGTGGAGTTCGGCAGCTGCTCGGGCGGCGACGGCGCCACGAACTCGACGCCGAACGCGATGGGGTATCCCAACGGCCTGTGCTCGGTCGGCGTCGTCAACGAGCAGTTCCCCATCACGGTCAGCTATACCGGCATTCCGGGCCAGGTGTACGTGCAGAGCGGCAACGCGGTTCCCGCCGACGGCGGAACCCAGTGGACGCTGTGCAGCCCGCCGACGGGCGGCTCCGAGCAGGCCCAGACCAAGTGCAACGGCACCGACGGGCTCCCCGGCAACGACCAGTACATGATCCAGAACTTTGCCGAACAGGTCACCAGCGCGACGGTCGTGAACAACTCGGCGGCCTGCGACGAGGAGTTCGACCCGTCCGGCGGCTGCTCGGCGACCCCGGCGGAGTTCGCCAAGCAGTCCCAGCACGAGGGGCTGCTGCTGACCGGCCCGGCGAACTGGGACGATCACTCGACATCATGGACGATGACGATCACCTGGTACGCGCACGGCTCCTGAGCTAACGCGCCCTAAGCGCTTGGCTGGCGGGGTGGGGTGCACGGCCGGCTTCCCCCGCGGGCGCGTCGTCGGCTCGGTGCCGGGCTTGACGCCGGTACCGCGGGCCGGCGGCTTGGCCGCGTTGGCGATCGCGGCCTCCTGCGCCAGTTGCGGCGTCATCCAGGCGAGCATCGGCCCCAGGGCGGCGCGCCACACCGCGCCGGTGTGCCCGCCGGGGATGATGTCCATGGGCACGACGGTCTGCCGGAGCGCGACCTGCTGGCGGAAGGCCTCGGCCGCGGCGACGTCGCCCTTGTCCCCAGCGCCCGCCGCGAGCCAGTACTGGGGAAGGAAGACGCCGACCGGCACCTGGGTGATGTAGAGTCGCGGCGTGTTGCGGATGGCTAGCTGCGGGAATCCCGCGAACACGTACTTCCGCACCGGCCGCGCGCCCGGCTTGATCCCCGTCGGCACCTGGCTGATGATCGGGGCGAAGTAGCCGCTCAGGACGCCCGCGTAGCCGAAATAGGCGGGCTCGTTCAGCCCGATGTTGGCGGCGCAGAAACCGCCTTCGGAGTAGCCCGCCACGCCCCAGTCCTTGCCCGGCGGCAGGATCCTGGGCACCAGCCTCGCGACCGTCGCGGGCACCTCCCTGGCCACGTACGTCATGTCCTGGATGCCGTTGGGGTTGTTCAGGCACTGGAGCGAGTATTTCAGGCCGCCGTCGGTGTCGGGCATGACCAGCACCGCCGGGTCCGCGCGGTGCTCGGCGAGCAGGTCGATGAAGGTGGGGATGACCTGGAGCACGTCAACCCAGGCCGACGGGGCACCGGGCGAGCCGTGCAGCAGTTCGATGGCCGGGAACCGGTAGCGCGCGTATGCCTTCTGGAAGTACTGCGGTGGCAGGTAGATCAGGACGCTGCGGGCTATGTGCGTGCCCGGTCCGGTGATCGTGGTCTGAAACTCGAACCCTAGCTGCGCGTCTTCCGCCTGGTTGGTATCGCGATTCAGGTCTTGCTGGAACTTCTTGCCCGGATTCAGGCCGCCCGCGGAGTACTTGGGGATCGATGTCGCGCCCTGGCCGGTGAGATCATTGACCATCGCCCCCCAGGTCGGGTAGTAGTCGTAGTACTTATTGACCGCGGCGATTCCGAACACCATTGCGGGAATGAACGCCAGACAGGCCGCGAATACCTTGAATACCACCTGTTTTGCCATCGCGACCCAGAGCAGCAGCCCGCCGAACGCCACGATGAGAATCAGGAAAAACCCGGTCCCCTGCGGCTCAAGCACTCAGCACTCCTGTTCGCTGTCCGAGTGGCTGGCCCAACTCAGCCGTGATGTTGCCCTCGTCAGAGGCGGACCGCACCACCCCGGTAAACGGGTGGCGGGCGAGCTCAGGTTCCCAGAACAGCGTGCAGTCGTGCGCGAAGCCCCCGGCGAGCGGTGGAGGTGGGATTTGAACCCACGGAGGGGTTGCCCCCTCACACGCTTTCGAGGCGTGCGCCCTCGGCCACTAGGCGACTCCACCGTGGGCGATCCTACCTGAAGTAACGCCGATACCAGTAACCGGTCAGGCGTGCCGCCGGGCGGCGAAGAAATCGCGGAGCAGATCGCCGCACTCGGCGGCCAGGACGCCGCCGATGACCTCGGGACGGTGGTTGAGCCGGGTGTCCCTGACCACATCCCAGAGCGAGCCGACGGCGCCCGCCTTGGGATCCCGGGCGCCGTAGACCAGGCGATCCAGGCGGGACAAGGTGATCGCGCCGGCGCACATCGTGCACGGCTCCAGGGTGACCACCAAGGTGAGCCCGTGCAGCCGCCAGTTGCCGACGCCCGCCGCGGCGGCCTTGACCGCGACGATCTCGGCGTGCGCGGTCGGGTCACCGTCGGCCTCACGGCGATTGTGCCCGCGGGCGACGACCGTCCCCGCCTCGTCGATGATGACGGCGCCCACCGGGACATCGGGGCCAGACTTGACGGCCTCGGCGAGCGCGAGCCGCATGGCCGGCTCGAACAATGCTAGATAGCCACTCACGAACCGAGCGCGAGGTCCAGCGCGCGATCCACTACCTCGCCGAAGTGCAGCCGGTCCGCGATGCTCGCCACCGCGTCTTCGGGGTACAGGTCGAGGTCGGCCGACATCGCGCCGAGTTCCATCTCGTCGAGGCCGAGATCGGCGAAGATCGACATGTCGCCGGCCGGCAGCACCTGATCGAGTTCGTCGTCGGCCGGGACCGGGATGTCGAGCGTCTCGAGCACCTGACGCGCGAGCGGGTAGTCCACCGCGGCGGTCAGGTCCGACAGGAACATCGAGACCTCTTCGCCGAAGATCCGCACGGCCAGGAAGAAGTCATCCCCCACGCCCGCGAAGCCGATCGTGCCGCCGATGCCCGGCTGCTGCCGCAACGCGTACACGAACGCGTCGAGGTCGGCCGTGACGGCGGCGGGCAGCGCGTCCGCTTCCCACTGATCCTCTTCCCGGTAGACGATGACCGCGAAGTCCGTCTCACTCACGTCTGCCATCGTCATCTCACCAGCATGCCCTGCACGGAGGAATGTTGTCAGATACGCGGGGGCCGCGGCAGCAGAATCGCCGGCAACTACGTGCGCAGACGCCGAAATCTCGGTTGCGTGCGGCGTGGCCGGATCATCCGGGTACCCAAGATCGTGCATACTAGGGCGCACGCGCGGGCATACTCACGCCAATCGAGCGCGCTAACATGGGGTCTGAAAACTGAGCAGAACTACTCTGGGCGACCAGGGAGGCGGCTGTGAACCTTAAGACAATCCTCGGCTGGGCCGTGGTCGCCTTTCTGGTGTGGTGGATCATCAAGGAACCCACCAGCGCCGCCCACCTCGTCACGAACATCGGGAATTTCCTCTCCACCTCGGCGGCTGGTCTCTCCCACTTCGTTTCCTCGATCTAGCCGCACGAGACTGCGATGAGGCTGGTCCCGAGCAGCGACACGGTACCGACCTCGGTCAACAAGTACCTGCTGCCCCACGAACGTCAAGTCATCACGGTCCGGCAGCATCCGGCCGTGCTGATCCGGCCCATCGCGGAGGTTCTCGTCGGGCTCGCGCTGGCCGGCTTCCTCAGCAACTCGGTCGCGCACGGCAACAACACCGTGATCCTGGTGATCTGGCTGCTGTGGCTGGTGCTCGTGCTGCGGCTGGCGATGAAGGTCTTCGAGTGGTCGGTGAACTACTTCGTCGTCACGTCACAGCGCATGCTGCTCGCGACGGGCATCATCACGCGCAAGGTGAACATGATGCCGCTCGGCAAGGTCACCGACATGAGCTTCCAGCGGTCCACGCTCGGCCGCATCCTGGGCTACGGCGAGTTCATCCTCGAGTCGGCCGGACAGGATCAGGCGCTGCGCGTCGTCGACCACCTGCCGTACCCGGAGCAGCTCTACCTCGAGGTCTGCGGGCTCATCTTCAAGGGCAAGGACGAGGACGACTAAGCGCCTTAACGCCGTCACCAGCACGATCCCCGCGGCGGCGAGCAACAGCCCCACCTGCTGCACCGCGCGCATGCGCTCACGCAACACGAAGCGAGCGAGCAGCACGGTGGCTCCCGGATACAGCGACGTGAGCACGACCGCGAGGCCGAACTCGCCGGCGCGCGTGGCCAGGAGGTAACACACGTTCGCGGTCGCGTCGATCACGCCGGACGCGAGCGCGATCCAGATCAGACCTCTGCCCCCGCGCCACGGCGGCCGGACACGCGCCACGGCGAGCGCGACCAGCGCGAGCACGCTGCCGGTCACTCGCTGAACGGTGACCGGCCACAGCACCCCCGAATGACCCGCGTACTTCAGGAACAGGAAGAACAGCCCGAACGACGCGCCCGCGAGCACGCCGTACCCGAGTCCCCGCAGCCTGCTGGATGAAGCGTCGGAGCGCTTACCGGGCTCCAGGCTGACCAGGACGATCGCGGCGAGGCAGGCGACCGCGCCGACGACGATCTCCACCGTCGGCCGTTCCCCGCCGGCGATCGCCACACCGATCGGGAGCACGGTCGAGACCAGCGCGGAGACCGGCGCCACGACGCTCATCGGCGCGCTGGCGAACCCGGCGTAGAACGCGACGAGCCCGGCCGCGCCGGCGACTCCGCCGGCCACCGCCCACGCGAGCCCGCCCCAGCCGCCGAACGCCGCCGCATCGCCGAACACGCCGTGCGCGAACGTCGCCCCGGCGACCGCCACGGCCAGCACCACCACGGCCCCGGCCGGCATCGTCAGCGCGATGACCGCCAGCGGACTGGCTCGTCGCGCCGCGACACCACCCAGAAAATCGGCGGTGCCGTAGAGTACGGCTGCGGCAAGAGCGAGGATCAGCACGTGAGTTCCCTCGGGGACGGTCGTTCGGATGAAATATGTAGTTCATTATAACGACCGTAGGCCCTGGCACGGAAAGTGAATTAATGGCGGAGCTTCCATCCCTGGCGGGCGCCGTGGCCCGGACCATCAAGAGCCTGCGTACCGAGCGGGCCTGGTCGCTGGACCAGCTAGCGGCCAGGTCCGGGGTCAGCAAGGGCGTGCTCGTCGCGCTGGAGCAGGGCCGGTCCAACCCGAACCTGGCCACGCTCGCCCGGCTGGGCGACGCGTTCGGCGTGCCGGTGACGCTGCTGGTCGACGTGAGCACCGAGCCGCCGGTCCGGATCGGCGACAGCGCCCGGGTGCTCTGGAACGGCGAGTCCGGCGGCACCGGGACGATCATCGGCGCCACCGACCCGCCATGGGGCACGGAGCTGTGGCGCTGGGTGGTGCGGCCGGGCGAGACCTTCGGCGGCGAGGCGCACTCGCCGGGCACCCGGGAGCTGATCTGGGTAGAGTCGGGCACGGTGACCGTCACCGTCGCCGGGGAGAGTTACCAGGTCGGCCCCGGTCAGTCCGCTCGCTTCCCCGGCGCGCTCCAGCATCGCTACAGCAACACCGGGACCGGCCCGGTGAGCTTCCTGATGGTTGTCGTCATACCGCCTGCGGGTGATTGAGCAGCCAGTTGCGCGCGGCGACCGCGGAGCCGCGGGCACCGGCCATGTCGAGGTCCGGCACCAGCGCGATCTCCGCGACCCGGGCCTGCTCCTCGCGCAGTTCGGTGTTCTCCCGGACGATCCGCAGGAACCAGTCGCGGAAGTCCGGCGCCGCCTCCACCACCCCGCCGCCGAGGAAGTACGCGTCCGGGTCGAGGACGTTCGCGAGGATGGAGAACAGCCGGCCGAGCGCGACCGCCTGCTGCCGGAAGATCGCCAGCGCGAGCGGGTCCGCGTTCTCGCCGTACCCGCGCACCAGCTTCGCGGCCTTCTCGACGGGCTGGCCGGCCAGCGGGTGCTCGGGGTACCTGGTCAGCCAGTATGGCAACAGGTTGTTCTTGATGCCGGTGAGCGAGGCGAAGCTCTCCGCGTCGGCGGACAGGCCGCAGTTGCACCGCGGCAGCGGCTGGCCCGGTTCCAGCAGACCCTCCGTGGGGATGATGACATGCCCGAGTTCGCCGGCCATCCCGGCCGCGCCCTTGATCACCTGGCCGGACTCGATGATCCCGCCGCCCAGCCCGGTGCCGACGATCGCGGACACCGACGCGTACTCGGCCGATTTCGTCCCGTACCGGACGTGGTGCGCGTACAGCGCGGCGGCGTTGCCGTCGTTGTTGTAGATCACCGGCAGGCCAGTGCGGTCCTGGAGCGCGCCGCGGATGTCGAAGCCGCGCCATGGCGGCTCCCCGAAGTTCGTCGCGCCCTTGGACGAGATCACGCCGTCGGCGCTGGCGGGCCCCGGCGTGTCCAGGCCGAGGGCGCGCACCTTGGTGAGCGGCAGCCCGGCCAGCGAGAGCACCCGCTCGACGCAGTCGACCAGCGCCTGGATCGCCTTGTCCGGCCCCTCCCGGACCAGGCTCGGCACCTCGGCCAGCCGGTCTACGAGAAATCGTCCGTCGGAGTCGAGCACCGTCCCGTTGTCAGAGGTCCCGCCGTTGTCAAGGCCGACGACAACCCAATCCGGCATTGGCCCTCCTAGCTTTGCTCTCATAGCTTTGCTCTCGCCAAAGACCTAATCATTTTGGCATAACGAACTGCCCTGCTTCCCCAGTACATCCTGCTCGTGCCGCGGGGGTTTGGCGTAGTATTACTACACGTGAGAGCAGAAACGCTCAAGGGCCACTTGGATGGCATTCTGCTCGCTGTCCTCGAGTCGGACCCGCTGCACGGCTACGCGATCATGGAGGCGCTGCGGGTGCGCAGTGGCGGCCATGTGGATCTGCCCACCGGCACGCTGTATCCGGCCCTGCACCGCCTCGAGCGGGCCGGCCTGGTCCAGGCGAGCTGGTCCGCTGACCACGGGCGGCGGCGGCGCGTCTACGAACTGACCCCGGCCGGGCGACGCGCCCTCGACGCGGAGCGCAGCAGCTGGCGCGACTTCTCCGGGGCGGTGACCGCTCTCCTGCAGCCGACGGCAGGCTTATCCGCTGGCTGCCCGCCAGGCCCCGCCGCGCGCCCACCGCCGCGGCGATCGCCGGGCTGGGCGCGGTCGGCGCCGACAGCGTCGGGCTCGTCTTGCTCGCGGTCGAGCTGGTGATCGGTCCCGGGCGGGTGTCCCTGGCGCCCGCCACGGCGGCCGCCGTCGCCAGCCTGGCCCGGATCGTGCTCGCCCGGCGCGCTGCCTGGAACTGCCTGGCTGTCCGCGCGACGCTGGTCTTACCGACTTTCTTTGCAGACTTTGTTTCACAGGCCTGTGGACTCACCGGTCCGCAGGCGGGCATACCTGGTTCCGCCCTTGGCGTCCAGCAGCCAGTCGAAGGACTCGATGCCGATCTCGCTGTGATGGGCGTCGTGCACCGGGAACGCCCGGGCCGGCCCGACCGCCCGGACGAACTCGATGGCCTCGCCCAGCTTCAGCCACGGCCCGGAGGACGGTACGAGCAGGGTGTCCACCGGCTCGGCGGGCACGAACAGCGAGTCCCCCGGGTGATAGACGCCGTCGACAAGGAACCCGACGTTCGGGCAGCCCGGCAGCCCGTCGATGATCTCGGCGTGCTCGCCGCCGACGACCGTGACGGCGAAGCCGGCCGCGGTGAACGTGTCCCCCGGCGCGACCGCGATGGCGTCCGGGTCCTGAGCGGCGAGCGCGGGATGGGTGTACACGTTGAGGGCTGGGTTACTGGCCCGTGCGTCGGCGAGCTTGCCGGCGTCGACGTGGTCGTCGTGCTCGTGGGTGATCAGGACGGCGGTGGCGCCGGTGAGCGCCTCCGCCTCGGACAAGGTGCCGGGGTCTATGACCAGGACCCGCTCGCCGTCGTCGATCCGGACACAGGCATGGCCGAACTTCGTCAGTCGCATCAGACCACGCTATACGCGGCCAGGTGGCGCAGCGAGTTGGCAAGGTGCTCGGGGCCAAACGGCGGGAACTGGATGTACTCCCGGATGCGCCGCGGTACCGCCGACCAGTCATAGGTGAGCGTCACCTCCGTCTCGGAGGGACCGAGCGGCGTCAGGTCATAACGCCAGAACCAGCCGCCGAACTCCAGGTGACCGTCGTCGTTCTCCGTCCCGGTCAGCCAGCCGATGGCGCGCGGCGGGTCGAACACATGGACCTTGTTGGCCGTCCGGTAGTTACCGTCTGGATGGCCAGGGTGATACATGTCCATCCGGAAAACCTGCCCCACCTCGGTCAGCAGCGCCCTGTCGACAGGTTCCTCAATCCGGCCGATGCCGTCGGTAACCTGGCTCCTGCCGTCGATCGCGGAATGGGTCGCCGGGTCCGCCAGCACCGCGAACACCGTCGCGGCGGGCCCGGCGACGGTCAGGGCGGCGCTCACGTTCTCAGGCATGCAGGGTGGGCCGGTAGATGAGTTCCTGAGTGCTGCCGTCGAGCGTCCGGCTCTCGATCAGCTCGAGGTCGAAGTCGGCCGCGGCCGGGAAGACCGGTTCCTGTCCGGTCCTGCCGGTGAGCACGGGGAAGATCGTCACCTGGACGAAGTCGACCAGGCCGGCGACCATCAGCGCATGGTTCACCGACAGGCTGCCGTGCGAGCGCAACGGCACGTCGGACTCCTTCTTGAGCCGGGCGACGATCTCGACGGCGTCGCCGCTCACGATCGTCGCGTCCGGCCAGTCGAGGGGTCCTTTCAGTGTGCTCGAAAGCACAATGGCCGGCATGCTCTTCATCCTAGCGACCCATGGGTCACCCACCACGGGTGTTCCGGCGCTCGAGCTCAGCATCCGCAGGTAATTCCGGAAGGTGCTGGCCCCGAAGACCATCCGCTGCTCGTCGTACAGGCCGAGGCGACGGTCGAGCAGCTCCGGGCCTTGCTTGCCCCAGTAGCCGCCCCAGTCGCCGCCGTTGTGGGAGCCGAAACCGTCGAGGGTGGAAAAGATGTCGAAGGTATAGGTGGCGGTCATGATGATCACGCCTTCGGGCGGTAGGTGAGCAGCAGCACGTCGGGGCCCGGCTTGCTGACGTCGGCAAGCGTGAGGTCGGTGCCGGCGGCACCCTCCTTGAACAGCCGCTTCCCGCTGCCCAGCACAACCGGGTGCATCATCAGGCGGTATTCGTCGATCAGCCCGTACTCGCGCAGCGATTCGGCCAGCGTGGCACTGGCGAACACGAGGATATCCCCGTCGTAGGCGCTCTTCAGCTCTGCCACCTTCGCCTTGACGTCACTGGTGATGATCGTGGTGTTCTGCCATGTCGCCTCGGTCAGCGTGGTGGACACCACCACCTTGGGCATGGCGTTCATCTTCTTGCCGTACTCTCCCGTGGTCTCCTCCATGGCCGGCCACGCGGCGGCGAAGCCCTCGTAGCTGATCCGCCCGAGCAGCAGCACGTCGGCGGCCATGAGCTCCTCCAGCTTCCACGGGTCCCCGTCCGGGGTGGGGTTGCGGAAGCTCCACCCGCCCTGGGCGTAACCCTCGGCGCCGCCCGGGTCCTCGATGATCCCGTCCAGCGAGATGAACTCGGACACGACGAGCTTTCCCATGCTGATCTCCTATCTCCAGCCAGTGTGGACCAGCCCGACGCTACGGGGGCTTAAAGGCCAGGTTCCAGGGCCAATTCCGAGCGAACTCTACTGGGCCAATGTGACGCACGGTAATATTTCGCCGGTGGATGTTCATGTCAGCCTGCTCGGACGCGCCGATCTCACGGGGGAGATTTATCGTCAGCTACGGGCCGCGATCATCGCGGGCAGGCTGCGCCCCGGTGATCCGCTCCCGCCAACGCGGGAGCTGGCGCGGCGGCTGAGCGTTTCGCGCGGCACCGTGGCGGTCGCCTACGACCGGCTCAGCGGTGAGGGCTTCGTGACGTCCCGGGTGGGGGCGGGCACGTTCGTCACCGGCTGGACCGCGCGCACGGGCCCGGCGGTCAGCGCCGTGCATGACGCGCTGCGGCCCAAGCCGGTCTGGGGCCGGATCCCGGTGTCGACGGCCTTCACCCCGCCGGCCCGCTATGAGCTCCGCACCGGACTGCCCGACGTGAGCCGGTTCCCGTTCCAGACGTGGCGGCAGCTGATGGCCGGCGAGCTGCGTCCGGCCGCGGCGGGCCGGGGCGAGTACGGCGACCCGGCGGGCCACGCCGCGCTGCGCGCGGCGATCGCCCGTCACCTCGCGGTGTCCCGCGGCCTTGCCGTCTCCGCCGCGCAGGTGACGGTCACCACCGGCACTCAGCAGGGACTCGACCTGATCGCCCGGGTGCTGGTGGCGCCCGGCGAGGTGGTGGCCGTCGAGGATCCGGGCTACCGCCCGGCACGGTGGCTGTTCGAGTCGCTGGGCCTGGACGTGATCGGCGTGCCGGTGGACCGGTACGGCCTGGTCGTCGACGCGCTGCCAGGTACCGCGCGGCTGGTGTACACGACGCCGTCGCATCAGTACCCGCTGGGCACGACGATGTCCCTGCCGCGCCGCACCGCCTTGCTGGAGTGGGCGGACCGCCACGACGCCGCGATCATCGAGGACGACTACGACAGTGAGTTCCGCTACGGCGGGCGGCCCATCGAGCCGCTCGGCACGCTCGACGCGAACGGCCGCGTCGTCTATGTCGGGTCGTTCTCCAAGACGATGCTGCCGACGCTGCGGATCGGCTTCCTCGTCGCGCCGCCGGGTTTGTGCGCCGCGCTGCGCGCCGCCAAGTACGTCACGGACTGGCACACCTCACTGCCTGCCCAGGCGGCGCTCGCCCGGTTCATCGACTACGGGCACTTCGCCCGGCACGTCCGCAAGATGCGCGCGATCTACCAGCAACGCCACGACCTGGTTGGCCAGATCATCGCCGGGCGGCTGTCCCGGCACCTCACGCCGATCCCTTCGGCCGCCGGGCTGCACGTGAGCGCGATCGCCAGGACGGCCTCCGCCGAGGAGATCACGGCCGTGGCGGAGCGTGCCCTCACCGCCGGGGTCGCCGTCCAGCCGCTGTCCCGGTTCCGGGTCACCGAGCCCGCCCGGTCCGGCCTGGCCATCGGGTACGGGGCGATAGCCGCCGAGGACATCGAGGAAGGCCTGGTACGACTGGCCGCCGCGTTCGGCGGTTAACCGGCGCGCCCCGCCACCGATCGTGCCGATGGTGCCAACGGGTCGGCGTGCGTGGTGCCGATGGTGCCATCGGGTGGGGGTCACGGCCTCCCGTTGGCGCCATCGGCATGTTCGCCTGCCGTCCGGGCCGGCTTCCGACGGGACCGCGTGCAGGAGGCGAAGGCCCCGGCACCCGACGACGGCATCGAGGAGCTCATCTACGTGCTCGACGCGTAGGTCTGGTCACCATGGCGCCACGACCCAATGCCACTTAGTCGTGCGTTCCCGGGCGGGGGGTCGCGCTACCGCTCGGGCTGGAGTGAGCGGGCTAGCTGCTGGAGTTCGGCGGTGCACATCATGAACCCGTCTGCCGGAAGCTGCCGCACGTAGTGGTCCATGTCGGCGAGCAGGGCGAAGACGTGCACCGGGATCCCGCTCCGGCGGGCGGCTGCGACCGCTTGCCGCAGCCCGGCCATGACGGCCGGGTGCCGGGTCTGGTAGCAGGACGCGACGAGGTGGTTCTTGCGGTCCGCGGCGAGGTAGAACTGCACGAGGTCCTTGGTGCCGACGAATAGTTCGGCGGCCCCGGCGGCGCAGAACCCGGCCACGGAGTGCACGGCCGCGGGAGTCTCGATGAAGGCGGCAAGGGGCATGCTGGCGGGCAGGCCGAGGTGGCGCCGCAGCTGCCGGTACTCGTCCTGGTCGTTGACGAACGGCACCGCGAAGCTCAGCCGCGCCGCGTCCCGGCCGAGGCATTCCCGCACGCGGGCGCGCAGGGCCCGGAATGCCCGCGGGTAGTAGCGCTCGGCCAGCAGCCACCGGGCGCCGTGCAGGCCGAGGTCGGGATTGGGCTCGGCACCGACCTCGACGCCGGTGGTGATCTGCGCGGCATCGTCGGATCGCAGGTCGAGCAGCCGCATGACGAGCCGCTGGCCGGGAAGGAGTTCGGCGGCGATGGCGCACAGTTCGGCCGCGATCGCGGCGCCGTACTGCTCGGCCCGGCCGGGTCCGGACCTGAGCGCGTCCAGCGGACTCAAGCCCGCCGAAAGGCACACGAACTCCTCGCGCACAAAGAAACTGGTGACCTGCTCAACCCGGTCGGGCAGCGCGTTCACCGCGTGGACATCGGTTGCGTCGGCGATAACCACGCAGATCGAACCGAGATCAGCGGGCGCGATCGCGAAGGATTTCGCGGACTGGCCGGCCGATCCGGCCTCGCCGAGCATGACCGACTGGCGATCGGTCCTGATCGTGACATGACCGGCGATCACGTCGAGTTCTGCCTGGTCGACCCGCAGCACAGGAATACCCCGTGACCTGCACAGGGATTCCATGTGGCCGGTCCGTCCCCCGCTGGAACAGATCACCGCGGAGGACGCGGTAATGGCGTCATAGCAGCCGGGGTCTAGCGATTCCACCACCAGCACGGACCCGTCAACAGCTTTCCTAGTGCGATTGCAGACACCGCTGACAATCGCCGACGGCGATTCAACGAGCATTGCCCCGAAGATTTCGCGCATGCCGCCAGCCTCACGCTCATCCGGCTGGCCACACTACTTCTCGTGTGCTAGGCGGGCTCTAGTCCGAGAATGGACCGCAGATCTCTAGGCGTCACCGACAGGTCGCGCAGCCTCGCCGCCGCCGCCTTGGTGACGGCTGCCCGCAGCGCACGGTCGGTCACCGGTGCTCCATCCCGGATCGCGATGCCCTGGACCGCCCGCAGGCTGTCCTCGAGGCGAGTGGTGAACACCAGCCGGTGCTCGCGATGCCGGGCGGTCATCCGGCGCACGTCGAGCGAGATCGCCTCGGCCAGTTCCTGGCCCAAGGTGCTGGTCAGCGGCACGGCCGCCTCGCCGTAACAGGTTTCCAGCCGGCACAGTACCGTGGCGGCCACCTCGACCGAATGGTTCTTGATCGCGGCGAGGTTGAACGTGAACGCGCCCATCCGGCCGTTCCTGACGATCTCGTCGCCCTCCCGCGGGCTGCCGACCACGGAGACCGGCCCCGCCGGCTTCCCGGCAGCGCTGACCAGGTTGCCGCAGCCGTCCACCTCCACTCCCCGCCCGGTGCGCCGGTGCGCACTGGCGATCCCCTTCCGCAGCAGGTTCTTCCAGAGCCAGGAGTCGACACGCTCGTAATCCGTCTCCCGGCCGAAGTTCGAGATCACCAGATCCGCTTCGATGCTCTGCCCCGGGGCGCTCCCCGAGATGGACAGGACCAGCGTCCCCGACTCGGTGGCGCGAATCTCGTCGACTCGACCGGTTGTGGCCGCCACCTGCCCGCCAGCGCCCATCGCGGCGTGGACCACCTCGGCCGTGTAGGGCATGACCCCCACGCGCAGCGTGGCCACCATGCTCCCGTAGCGGTCCAGCAGCACGCGCAGGTCACCGGTGGGAACCCGCGCCAGGATCTCGGGGAGATAAGGCTCCCACGCCTTCAGCACACGCTCGGTCAGTACCTCGGGCGATTCCTCCGGATGCGCGCGGGCGACAACCGCCAGGGCCCGCTCCCACTCCCGGCACAGATACCGCATGAAAGCCTCGGGCCCGCGATAGATATCGCCAGCGCGTAGCGGGGGCGGCAGAGTGAGAACGCGGTGCCGGTGCTCCACGGGATAGGCCCACAAGACCGAGCCGGAACGCGAGATCAAATGGATCTTCCCGGTGTGGCCGCTACGCAGCAGCAGCGCCGCCGAGTCATAGGCGCTGAGCAACGTGCCGACAACGGCAACCACGGCGTCCGGCCGCACACCGAGGATCTGCTCGATCCCTTCCGCCGAATACGGGTGCCGCACGAACGACGGATGATCCATCACCCCCGCGGCGAAAGCTGGATACCGCTGCTCCAGCCCGGTCGCGAGAATCACGTGGTCAGCGGGAAGCGTGGTCCGGCCGGTCCTGGCGCGGCCAGTCCCGGCGCTGCCAGCCGGCAGTGAGAGATTCTCGACGACCACGTCAACGTGCGCGGGATGCACCGCCAGGTCGACCACGTCGCCGTCGGCCTCGACCAGGATCACGCCGTCCAGCGCCTCGGCAGCGGCGTGGGCGAGCCGGTCAGCGAGATAGTCCGGGTAGATCCGCCGCGGCGCGGGCCCGGATTCGGTGAACGTGAAACCGCGCCACTCCGGCGGCCAGCCAGTCCGGTCCGCCTCGCGATTTGCCCAGTTCACGAAGTCGTCAACGTCTTCACGGAACGCCGACATCCGGCCCGCCTGGATGTTGAAAACGTGCTGCCAGTGGTTGCTGTCCCGCTGGTATGCCACCCCGGCATTCCGGTACTCCGGGCGCCGTTCGATCAGCACGATCTGCACGGGCTCCCGGGCGAACTGGAGGAGCCGGATAGCGGTAGCGGTGCCCCCAAGACCCGCCCCGACGACGACAATTCTCCGGGACAAGCCAAAATCGTCAATCACGTCACCCAGTCCTCATCGACCGCAGCGGCAACCGCCGGGCGGATTGCCGAGCGGGTGAAGGACGCCCTCGCCGGAAATATTACCGGGCGGACGTAACAGGCGGAATGCCCGAAACAGGAGGATCAAGGCGGATCGCTTGAGCGAGGCAATCTTAAAGGAGTTCTCCCGCGGCCAGCCGGGTATGTTTCCATCCGGTCGCCATTCCGGGTCGCGCAGTCAGGAGCAGGCAGATGCCGCATATCAAACTGGGTAACGACGAGCATGGTATCCGGTCGCTGTTCATCTACCGGCCGGAGACGGCCCATCCCATGTGCCTGCTGGCCGAAACCCTGCTGCGCGGTCCCAGCACACTGAGCCGCGGAGAGCGGGAGCTGATCGCGACCTACGTGTCCTCGCTCAACGACTGCGGCTACTGCACCGCCTCGCACGCGGCCGCCGCGTCCGCCCAGTTGCCCGAAGGCATGCCGCTCGTCGACCTGGTGTGCGCCGGCCCGGAGTCCGCCCCTGTCACGCCGAAACTCGCCGCCCTGCTGCGCATCGCCGGCGCCGTGCAACAGGGCGGCAAAGCAGTGCGCACCGAGGACGTCGAGCGTGCAAAGAAAGCGGGCGCGACCGACCTGGAGATCCACGACACGGTCCTCATCGCCGCCGCCTTCTGCATGTACAACCGCTACGTCGACGGGCTCGCGACAACCGTCCGAGCCGATCCGGCCGCGTACGCCACGGTGGCACAGACACTCGTGCGGGACGGGTACCTGGGAATCACCAGGCAGCCGGCCGAAACCAACTAAGGCAGATTTCGGCCGGCCCCGACGAGACGGCGTCCAGGTCACGACCTTGCTCATCTCGGCCAGCTCGTTCGCACCGTCGCCTTCGCGACCCATCCCTAACAGCTTATGTATTGCTGACTCCGCGGCTGATTCTGGACGGCACGCACCCCGCGCCCTCACGATGAATCTCATGGACACAAACTGGGCGGGCAGGTTGCGCTGCCGCATGTTCCTCCCCAGCCAATCGGAGGCCACCTTCGAGCGCCGCGGGTGGACCCCGACAGATCCGGCCCGCCAGGCCAACCTTGAAAAGGTCGGGCGCATATTCCTGGAGGGCTATCAATACGGGTTGTCGGGTCTGACCCTGGCTGATATCGAGTCGTCACTCGAGACGATCGAGTTTCCCTTCCGCGGGTTCTCCTATGAAGGCTGTGCGATGGCACTCACGATCCGTGACGGCCTGCTGCCCGCTGGCCGGCACTGGTTCCGCGACCTTCTAGCCAGCCGGGGCGCTAACCACGTCTACATGGCTTACGTCGGAGTGGGCTGGGCCATGGCGCGCCTGCCTAGGGTCCGGTGGCGAGCGATCGAGGCGCGTGACCCGCTGCTGCGGTGGCTGGCGCTGGATGGCTACGGCTTCCACCAGGCATACTTCCGCACCCAGAAGTACGTCGGGGGTCAGCATCAGGACCGGATTCCCGGCTGGGACCCCGCGTACGCGCCGCGGGCCTGCGATCAGGGCATGGGACGTGCGCTGTGGTTCGTCAACGGGTCGGATGTTCAGCGGCTCGCGTCCTGCATCGAGGCGTTCCCGCGGTCTCGCCGGGGCGACCTGTGGGCTGGCGCAGGCCTGGCCAGCGCCTACGCCGGCGGTGTCGACGCAGGTGAACTGTCCGACATGGTAGGGCTGGCCGGGCCGTACCGGTCGAACGCCGCCCAGGGCGCCGCGTTCGCGGCCAAGACGCGCCTGCTGGCCGGCCTGGTCGTGCCCGGCACCGAACTCGGCGTCAAGGTCCACTGCAACATGTCCGTCGAGGACGCCGCGGCGGTAACCGACGATGCCCTGCTCGGACTTCCCGCCGACGTCGACGGCCTGCCTCAGTACGAGGTATGGCGAGAACGGATAAGGAAGCGTTTCGAATAGCCTGCGGGGTCCGGGTGCGGCCCGCGCCGTAGCTGGGAGCGGGCGGGCCTCAGGTCCCGGCCCTGAGGGCCGTTAGCCTCTGCGGTCTCGCCAGCAGTGCGGAAATGCTCAAGGTGCAGCCGTGCAGCCGGGAGGTGGGCCATGACCCGCGAGATCGTGGTCGGTTACGACGGATCGCCGGGGAGCGAGCAGGCGCTGCGCTGGGCCATCCGCGAAGCCAGTGATCGCGGGACGTCGCTGACCGCATGCCTGGCCTGGGCGCGCGACCCGCTGGCGCCGCAGGACGAAACGGCAGCCGACCAGCGCGCCGCGGCGCTCCTGGCGAACGGGCTCCGGTACGCGGTAGCCCGCCTCGGACCCGGGCGCGTACGCCACGACGTAGTCCATGGGCCCGCCGTCAAGGTGCTCTGTGACTGCAGCGCTGCCGCCGAGATGGTGGTGGTGAGTTCGGTGGGCCGCGGCGAGCCGCCGGGCGCGCCGATCGGGTCGGTCGCGTGGCGGCTCGCATGCTCCAGCCAGGTACCGGTCGTCGTCGTGCGCGGACCCTGGCGGCCGCCCAACAGTCCGCCGGGACCGGTCGTGATCGGGGTGGACGGCTCCGCCGCCTGCCGGGCAGCGGTCCCGTTCGCGTTCGAGGAAGCCGCGCTGCGCGCGGTCCCGTTGCTCGCGGTGTGCGCCACGGCGGACGCGATCGGCACCCTGGGCGGGGTACGCCAGCTGGAAGAGTCGTTCGACGCGGTGATGACCGAGCAGGAGAAGGAACACCCCGACGTCACCGCCGTGCGGCAGGTTTCGCCCGGCCCGCCACGGACGGTGCTGCTGACCGCGGCCGCCGGCGCGCAACTGATCGTCGTGGGCAATCGCGGGCGCGGCGGGCTCCCCGGAATGAGCCTCGGCTCGGTCGCGCACGCCGTGCTGCTGCACGCTGCGTGCCCGGTCGCGGTTGTCCGGCCGGGAGGCGGCGCGGCGTCTGGGTAAGTCATACGCCAAGCCGACCTCCGCGGGGACGTATGAGCGCTAAGGACCAAAGCCTTTACCAAGGTCCCTATCCGGCCCGCGCGGCGACCCGGATCCTGGGCTCATGAAGCTCATCTCTGAGGCTCGGCTAGCCACGGTGCTCAGCGCGCGTCCCGGGGTTCCCCGGGTGGTGGCGGGCGGGAACTTCGCCACGCCATGGCGGGCGCTCGCGGTTCTCGATTCGGCGCTGCCGGAGTACCGGCTGTTCATGCTGAATGCCCAGCCTGGCATCCCGGACCGGGACGGCGTGATCCCGGAGTCCCCGTTCATCGGTCCTGGCATGCGGCGGCAGGCGGCGCTGCGCTACTTCCCGTGCCGGCTCTCGCTCGTGCCGGTGCTGCTCCGCGAGCAGCTCCCGCCGGACATCGTGCTGGTCCAGACGTCGCTGCCGCACGACGGCGCCGTGTCGCTGGGTACCGAGGTGAACGTGCTGCCCGCGGCGATCGAGGCCGCCCGGGCCCGCGGCGGGCTCGTCGTCGCGCAGGTCAACCCCCGTGTCCCGTATTCCTACGGGGACGCGGTGCTGCCGGCGGAGGAGATCGACTTCGCGATCGAGTCCGACGTCCCACTGCCGTCACCGGCGCAGCGACCGGTCTCGGCCGCCTCGGCCGCCATCGGCAGGCTGGTCGCCACGCTGGTGGGAGACGGGTCGACGCTGCAGCTCGGCATCGGCGCCGTTCCTGACGCGGTGCTCGCCGCGCTGCCGGAACGGCGCGGCCTGCGGGTGTGGTCGGAGATGTTCAGCGACGGCGTACTGGCGCTGGCCAAGGCCGGCGCGCTGGACCCGGGCAGGCAGATCACCGCGTCGTTTGCCTTCGGCAGCCCGGAGCTGTACGACTGGCTGGACCGCAACCCGGACATCGCGATGCTGCGGACCGAGACGACCAACGACCCAGCGCGGATCGCGCGGCAGCACCGCATGGTCTCGGTTAACTCCGCGCTCCAGGTCGATCTGTACGCGCAGGCCAACGCCAGCCGGGTACACGGGGCAATCTATTCCGGTTTCGGCGGCCAACCGGACTTCGTCGTCGGCGCGCTGCACTCGGCCGGCGGGCTTGCGATCATCGCGCTGCCGTCCTGGCAGCCGAAGGCGGACGTGTCCACCGTGGTACCCCGGCTGGCCGGGCCCGTGACCTCGTTCCAGCACAGCTTCATCGTCAGCGACCAGGGCATCGCGGCCATCTGGGGACACGACGCCTCGGCGCAGGCGTCGCAGATCATCACCCAGGTGGCGCACCCCTCGGTGCGCGACCAGCTGCGGGACGCGGGCCGCGAGCTTGGGTTCCGGCTCTGAGCGTCCCCCTTCGTGCCGGTGGCGCCACCGGGCCGGGGTTTCCCGTGCCGGTGGCGCCATCGGGCAGGGGTCGCGAGGTGCCGGTGGCGCCATCGGCACGTTCCGCGGCCGATCGCCGCCTCCCTCGCGGCCCGCGCGGGGGATTGCCTCGTGACAGGGGCGGATTCGCCAAGCTCGGCATGGAACGCCGCACCCAGGCCGCCGCCTACGCCGCGCGGATCTTCGGCGAGCACCACGACGGCGAGGAGGCCGCACGGCCCGGCAGATGAGGGACTTTGTGCCCT
>Ga0070714_100000998_pt1 | contig 20196 bp, 20 predicted proteins | sample LARL83metaG_FD_65450 | JGI IMG/M metagenome (GOLD analysis project Ga0070714, IMG submission 65450) | Corn, switchgrass and miscanthus rhizosphere microbial communities from Kellogg Biological Station, Michigan, USA - LAR L8-3 metaG | ecosystem: Host-associated > Plants > Roots > Rhizosphere ... | reverse complement strand
CGTCGCCAAGCTGATAGGCATGGTCAATTGACACGACTCCGGCCTGAGCAGCATAGAGAGTTCCTGGTTCGCCGGTGGCATGTACCGCCACGCGCTTGCCCAGGCGTGCAGCCTCGCGGACCGCAGCCGCAAGCTCCGCTTCTGAATACTGATAAGGAGTAGACAGCTGGCCATCGTGCACGGTGTCGGGACCAGTCTCGTAAATCTTGGTGAAGTCGGCGCCGTCTTTGTATTGCTCGCGCATGACCTCGATCAGCTGTGGTGCGCTGTTGGCGTAGTCGGCGTTGGGAAGCACATGCTGCGCGGGATTGTAGCCAATGGCGTCCTCGTGGCCGCCGAGCGTGTTAATCGCATTTCCGCTGATGCGCAGGCGCGGCCCTGGAATCTCGCCGCGATCGATGGCGTCGCGCACGGCAGTGTCGGCTGAACCGGCGCCTTCAGTCCCCATATCGCGCTCGGCGGTGAAGCCGGCCATCAGATCATCGCGGGCGGCGAGCGTCGCCATGATGGTGCGCTGCGGCACCGATTCCTGAACCGTCTGCAGGTCCTCTGCGCCGGGATGGAGGAACAGGTGAATGTGAGCGTCGATCAGCCCTGGGAGCAAAGTGCGATCACCAAGATCGATGACCTCGGCGCCGGCGGGGCGTTTCACCAACGCGCCGACCTCCACAATGCGGTCGTCGCGAATCAGAACCTCACCGGGCGTGATCACACGGCCAGTCTCAACGTCCAGCAGGCGCGCCGCATGTAAGACAGTGATATGCGGAGGTGCGGACTGGGCGTGAATAGCGCCAGTGAAAAGCAATAAGGCAAAGGAGGCGAGAAATCGGTGGAGTTTCATACTCGGTAGGGGATACTACCACCTTCTTGAACGGCAACCATCTCGACGAGCCGCGTCTAAGTCAAAGAACCGGGAAGCTTGTTCTGATTTCGTAACAAAAATGAAGTAGTAAACAGATTCGTAGATGCTGTGCCCCAGACTGGCGTTAACGTCGGCGTGAGCTGTCTGCAGTCTTTAATCCCCATGGGTAGAAAGCTCCGCCCATTCCAGTGGGGTGACAATGGCAAATACCTCGGCGGTTCGTGCGCTCGTGTTGACGGCGGACCCGTTGCTGGTCACGACTTTCAACGGGGTCTCCAGCGAGCTTGGCATCCAGGCAGAATCCAGCGACGACTCCGATGAGGTATCGCTTCAGCTCAATCGGGCGCGATACGAAGCGGTGGTGCTCGATTTCGACACAGTAACAGGCGCAGGACCAGTGCTGGCCAGCGTGCGCGAGAGCCGGTCGAACAAAGACGCCGTGGTGTTCGCCGCCGCCACCAACGCCACGCACATCGACCAGGCGCTACAAGGGCGAGCACACTTTTTGCTGCGCAGGCCTATCGAGCAAGTTGCGCTCCGGCGGATCCTTTATGCCGCTTACGATCTCATGCTGGGCGGACACCGGCGGCATTTCCGCTGCGCGGCGGACCTTCAGGTCACCCTGACAATCATCACCACAGGGCGAAGCTTTCAGTGCTTGACCATCAATGTGAGCAGCAATGGAATGGCCGTAGCTACCCCGACATCGCTGCGGCCCGCTGAAATGCTGAATATCTCAATTCTTCTGCCGGACAAGACCGCAGTTTATGCGACCGGCATCGTGATTTGGGATGACCAGCACGGCAAGACGGGCATCAATTTTCAGTTCAGCGATCCTGAGTTGCGGCGTCAGTTCGATGCCTGGCTCGATTCGCGGTTCACCAGCCAGGTACTCTGAGGTGCTATCGACAATCTGGCGAACAGAAGGACTCTCAACGGAATGAGTCAGAAGTGGGAATTTGCGTGAAAGTTACTGTTCTTCATCGGGACTTGGTGATTTAAGTCCCGCAGTGGCAAGCAGTCTTCGCAGTGCCCGTTCTCCGGCGGCGCCCCGCTGCTCGGCAGAAATATTGCCGTCGCGATCAATCACCACATAAATCGGGTAGGAATTGGCCTGATACATGGCCGCGAGATTCGTGTCTTCAGTGAGCACGATGCGACACTGCCTGGGGTGCTGATCGAGATACTTTTTGACTGTCTTCTTTGACTCAGCAACATCTATGGCGAGCACGATGAGGCCTTTGTCGGAGAACTCTCGGTTAACCTGTTCGACGAGTCCCTCCTCCTGGTGGCAGTATGTGCACCATGTCGTCCAGAACTCAAGCAGAACGACCTTACCTTTGACCGATTCGTTGTTGAAACTCTCGCCGGTGGTGGTCTTCGCGCGAAAACGTGGCGCGGGTTGGTTCTGCTCGTCGTCGTCGCCCGCGAGAGCAAGGACTGAGGTGATCAGTAAGACGCAGAGTAAGAGAGTGGCGCGGTACTTCATAACGCCGGACATCATACAGCAAAAAGCTTACTTTGACAGCCGCCAGCTTGCGATAGGGATAGCCTTTTCAGGGCCAAAACACAAGAGCTGGAATCTAAGTGGATAGTAATTGAGATACTGCTCCGAGTGCGTTACTTCTCTTTGCGAAGGAATTCGCCCGTGGTGGCGTCGACATCGGCGGTGAGAGCAGCATCGGCGCCGGTGCCACCGTACATGACATGCCAGATCAGTTTATTTCCGCTGGCGTTCCAATCGAGCCGGTACAGGACCGGTGCGTTCGGTTTCTTCTGCAGGATCTCTTCTCCCCCGTGCTTTTGCGCGACTTCGAAAGCCTTGTCGGAATCGATTTTCAGGAACTGCATGTCGAAACTGTTGGTCGGGACGAAGGAGGTATCCTGCGTGCCTGGAGTGATCCCACGTGCCGGGGCGTCCGGCGCCTCAATCCCCGACCAGGTGTAAGGCTTAGAAGTATGCAGAGAAGCAGAGACGAAAGATGCGCTCCACAGCACAGCTTTTCCGTCGTGGCCCTTGTTATCGCCCACCACGCCGGATTGCAACTGGTAGGGACGAACGTCGCCCGCCCAGCCGCGTGCCGATACGTATAGTTTCTGAAAGGCGCTGCGTCCGGTAAGCGCGTCGGCCGGTTCTGCCTTCGTGGCCGGCTGAGAAGGCGGCGATGTGCAACCGGAAGCAATTGCTACCGACAGCAATATGAGCGCAAGACGCTTCATTGAAAGTCCTTTCGGAAGTATCGGACAAGCTCGCAATATTCTATTTAAAAATCAGGATCGAAGAGGGTTTAGTTCTCGCTTCTCGGCTGCCAGTTCCCAGTTGCAAACGTCCCGGTTCTCAGTAGAGTTCATCCTTGCTGAAGACTCCGTCGTACTCACTGAGAACTGGCAACTCGCTCTAGTGCTATCGATCGGTGACCGAGCCTGGCGCGCCGGCCTTGCGAGCGTCGTCTTGCATCTCGCTCAACTTGGCTTTCGCATCATCTAATTCTTTCTGCTTATCGGCGATCTTCTGCTTGTAATCGGCGTCATCCTTGGCGAAGCCGGTTGGGTTCTGCGCGCGGTTGGCGGTATTGGAGTAGAACTCGGATGATTTCACGCGGTATTCGCGTTGTAGAAGATCGAGTTCGTGCGAGAGGCCGCTGATCTTGTCGGATTGAGCATTGAGCTTCTCTTTCCAGGAATCCAGCGCCTCTTTGCGATCGGAGGCGGACTGGCCTGCTTTGATTTCGGGATCTTTTTGCTCGTCCTTCTTGTCGCCGCCGGCGGCCGGTTGAGCGGTTGAACTGGCATCTTTGGACGGCTCGGCAGGGGTAGCATCTGCAGCGGCAGCAGCGGGAGCACTTCCAACCACGCTGATGGAGCTGGACGTCGGCATATTGTCGTTGTCGTAGACCTTCTTCTGGTCAGGGGTTGCAGGTGCGCCCTTCGACCTCTTGACTGCGCGGGCATAGTCTCCCAACGACTCCTGCGAGCTCTGCGCCACGGAGGCTCCGGCGCAGACGGACACGAAAAGCAAAGCTGTCAGCGAAAATCGAAACACGCGGTTCATGGTTGCTCCCATCTGTCCTCGAAGGACGCGAATGTCAGGCATGTGCTGCGGCGGCCTGTTCGGACGAATGCTCCGCCACGAATTCGGCTACCAATTTCTCGATCCGATCTGTCTCTGCGGTGATGTCGCTTCCAAGAAGCGCATCGCTCTGGCCCGCCCTGCTCACCCGTTCCGCACAGTCGCGAATCACCGAAAGCGAAGAGCGAAGTTGCAAAGCCATTTCCGCAATGAAGTCGGCTTGCAGAAGCTTTTCCCGCCGGGACTGCGCGACGTCGGTTTCATCATCGATCACGCAAGCGAGGGCGGACGCTTCATCCACAATCAGCGGAAGCAGTGTGAAAACCAGGCTACGTTGCTCGCCGGAAGCGGTTTCGTAAACGCTGCGAAAACTCGCGCGAATGCGGTTGCGCAGGCTGCCGGTGATTTCGTCTGCAAGCCGCGCGGGTTCGCTGGTTTGCGAACTGACCGTTGTACTGCGAAAGATGGCGTCAGGGCTCATTCCGAGTGGAGACGCGAATCCTAGAAGTTGTCGCGCCGCGGCGTTGGCCTGCTTCACCAATCCATTCGAGCCGATAAACAGGATCCCGCAAGGCAAGTTCGCGATCACAGCAGCGGTGATTTGCTCGGAAGTCTTGGCGCGCCGTTGTTGTGCAGCCTGCTGATTCTGCAACTCGAATTTTTGCTGCTTGAGCGTCTGAATCACGGCGGAGTAGGCGTAGGTGGCGTCCTCAGGGCTGCCGAGCGGCTCGGGAAGAGATTCGTTCTCTACCAGCCCACGGCGCAAAGCGCGGGTGATCAAAATACCCGCGACGAACACCGCCAGGGACACCAGCAGCGCAAGGCCCATGCGAATGACCAGTGGATTGGCGAGCAGCCTCACATCTGCCTCCAGTACCAATGAATGAACTGCTGGCCGAAGAAAAATGCGAGCAAGCCCATGCTGCCAAGAAAGACCCCGAAGGGCATCTGGTGACGACGCAGCGCCACCAGCGCGGAGGTCCACGCGTGCTTGCGAGCAGTGGAGCCAGTCTCATGGAAAACGCGCTTCCGACGCTGCATGCGCTTCAGCCAGACAACCAGCACGGTCCACAAGCCGTAAGCAGAACCGGCGAGCGAGGCTGTCATCATGGTGAGAATCGTGAGGCGAAGGCCGAGGAAGGCGCCCATCATGGCCATCAGCTTCACGTCGCCGAAGCCCATGCCTTCGACACCGCGCCAGCGGAAGTAAGCAGCGCCAATCCCGTAGAGGAATGAGGCCCCCACAAGGGCGCCGAGCGTCGCATCCAGAAACGAGAACAGGCGCCAGGAAATGTCGGAGCTCACCGGGAAATCAACCACGCCCGGCAGCAACATCGATAACAAATCATTCACCGGAACAAAGAGTGAAATCAGGAGCCCGAAGCCGAGCCCGGGCAGGGTCATTTTGTCGGGCAATAGGTGAGTCTCGGCGTCGGTGAAGATCAGGCCGAGCAGCAGGAAGCCGAACACCGCGCATTTCAGGGTCGCAAGGCTCAAGCCGAAGTGCCCGTAGCAGGCAAGAAACAGCAGGCCATTAATGACTTCGACGATTAAGTAACGAGGCGTGATCCTGGCTTTGCACTTGCGGCACCGGCCGCCTAAGATCAGCCAGCTAAAGACGGGGACATTGTCGTAAAAACGGATCGGGGTATCGCAGTGAGGACACGCTGACCCCGGCCAAACCACGGATAAGCCGCGCGGCAGGCGGTAGATACACACGTTCAGGAAGCTGCCGAAGAGCAGTCCGAAAACGAAAACCGCCGATGCGATGAACGGATCCAACCGCTCCTCACCCTCCTCGCCGATATGCGAGCTAATCCGGCCTGATTATAAGTTGTTAAGAGGTCTTACCGAGCGGTACCAAAGTCACTGTCCGGGAGGGCAGTCTCGGGCTGTCCAAAGGAGATCAGGCGGCTTGGGTGGCGGCCATGGCGGGTGATTCGGGCAGGAACACCATAAAGACGGTCCCGCTAGATCCGGGGATGGTGCGGCTGGTAACGCGCATCCATCCGGAATGTTTTTGCACGATGCCGTATGCAAGCCACAGCCCCAGGCCGGTGCCGGTTTCTTTCTTTGTAGTGAAGAACGGCTCGAAGATATGAGGAAGGGAATGGTCCGAGATGCCGCTGCCGGTATCGGCCACGGTGACGCGAACGCCTTCCCGTTGCTCACCGGCCCACTCGTGAGCGCGCACCACGCGGATGCGCAGGCGGCCACCGTCTTTCATAGATTCCATCGCGTTGAGAATGAGATTGGAGAAGAGCTGACGCAATTCGCCGGGGAACCCCAGTATGCCCAGGCCGTCTTCGGTGTGCTTCTCAATGGTGATGTTGTGCTGTTGAAGCTTGCGCATGTAGAGCTGCAGGACTTCGTCAATCAGTTTCGCCGGATTCAGTTGTTCGGGCGCGGTGGTTTCGCGAACGAAGCCGAGCGCCTGCTGCGCGATGGAATCAAGGCGTCCAATCTCCTGTTCGGCGAGACGTAAGTACTCGTCGCGGCCTGCGGCATCGCGTCGCGCAAGATAAACCAGGTTGATGAGAGCTTCGAGCGGATTGCGGATTTCGTGAGCGATGGCGGCAGTGAGACGGCCGGCAGTTGCGAGGCGCTCGTTTCTACGCAAGGCTTCTTCGGTGCGCTTTTGCTGAGTAATGTCGCGAGAGATCGCCGACGCGCCGACCAGTTGTGATTTTTCATTTCGAATCGGAGAAACCGAAAGCAGAACGCGGAGGCGCGAACCATTTTTATGGATGCGTTCGGTTTCGTAGCTGCCGACCCGTTCTTCGCGATTCAGGCGTTCAAGATTTTCTTCGAGTTCTCCCATGCGCTCGACAGGAACCAACACGGCAAGCGGCCTGCCAAGAATTTCTTTCGCGGTGTATCCGTAGAGCATCTCAGCGCCCTGGTTCCAACTGGTCACGATTCCATCCACTGTGAAGCTGATGATGGCGTCTTCGGAGGAAGTCACGATGGCCGCGAGCTGCTGCCGAATCTCGTCGGTTTGCGTTTCAGCACGGGAGCGTTGGCGAGCCAGTCCCGCCACCATGACCGAGATCAATACGAAAGCCCCCAGTCTCTGCAGCTCAAGCTCTGTGACCGGAATCGAGAGCGTAGGGCGGAAGATGGCGTAGTCGAGAAGCAAGGCAGAAGTGAAGGTGCAAACCACCGCGGGGCCAAATCCGTAAAAGCGCGCGATGAAGACAACGCCCAAGATGAAAATGACGAAGGGGTCCTGATGCATCACCGGCGAAAGCCGCCAGATGCACCAGGAAAGCGCGGTGGCGGCGATTGCCGACGCGTACCAAGCCACGCGGTCGGACCAACGCGGCTCAAATTTGTAAAACGAAATATGACCCTTGATCATCGAGAAACAGCCGAAGCAGCTAGTTTAGTAGAAGTGGCGGGCGCAGTTTTCTGTTCCAAACTCTAGCATGAAACTTACATCCTGCTACACACGTTTGGACAAAAAAAGCGCGGCGAGCGCCGCGCTTTTATACTGCAAAATCTTTCACTGTTGCTGCGGATCAGTGGCTTCGAGCTTCTGACCGGAGCGCGCAGGCTTGGTCGTGGGTACTATAGTAACCGGCTGCTGCAGCGTGAAGGTCAGGATGCGTTCGGACGCGAGTTTGATATCGGGCTTTTTGCTGGCCGCCTGAACGCCGCCGCCAGCGCCGGCTCCAGCAACCGATCCGATTGCCGCACCTTTGCCGCCGCCGAAAATTCCACCGAGAATGGCGCCAGCCGCGGCTCCGACTCCAACCTTGGTGGCAGTATTCTTGCCGCGCGATCCGGTTTCCTGCTTGAAGTGATCGGTTTCAACGTTGTACCACTTGTCACCCACCTTGATTCGGTCGAGCTGCAGTTCGAGCAGCGCTCTGCCTGCAAACTTGCCCGAAGCTTGCGCAGCGACAACGTGTCCTTCAACGTCGTAGTGCGCAGGAATGGCAACTTCGCCATCCACCGCGATCGGTGAATCGAGCGTTGCGTGGAAAGTGTCACCAGTTTGCGCGGTCGCACTGTCGAGGGTGTCAACCAAGCGAACCGGCACCGCTGTTCCGGAAGGCAGCGTGACTTTCGCTGGCGCCGGAGGCGGAGGTGGAGGAGCGTTCTGCGCAACCGGAGCTTGGGCAGGTGCGGGCGAAGACGCATACGAATTCGCCGCTGGCTGCGACTGCGCCATATTGTCCTGGTTTGAGCTGGAGCTGTGGTGCTTGTGCGCTGATGGCGAAGGTTTCGATGCTGCCCTTGGAGCAGGCTCGGGCTGGGGCTCCGGCTGTGCGTTCTGCGGGGCTGCGTCCTGCGGAGCCGCCATCGCTGCTGTCGGCGCAACTTGCAGATTGTTGATTACCTGCTTCACGCCCGCTGCCGAAGCAGCGTATTTCGCGGCCGCCTCACGCTGGGCGTCGTTATCCACGGTACCAGACAGGGTCACAGTACCCTTGTCGCTCTGCACCGTGAGCTGCTTGTTTTGCAGGCCGGAGTCGGCAGCGAGTTTCGATTGAATGTCGGAGGTGACTTGCGCATCGTTGGGGGCCTTCGTGCAGGCAACGCCAATGGCCAAAGCCAGCGCAAGCGGAAGAATACGCAAAGAGAGAGAAAATCTCGTCTTCATGACTGTACTCCTGATGATTTCAGCGGGACCTATTTACCAGTTTAGATGCAGAACGGCTGATGGTTTGAACAAAATTTGGGCAGGGTGAATGTACTTTCTTTGTCAGTGGACGAACTTGTAATCCAGGATCGAAGCCGCAAATTCGTGTTCGGGACCGTCCTGTTTCTGGTCTTTCATGCGGATGACGCGGCCCTGGCATAAGACTCTGCTGTTCTTCTGGCCAGAAATTTCCTCGGGCATCTCGAAAACCATCTCCACCAGCGTGTTTTCTGGAAAGCGTTGCGGCCCTCTGAGCAGAACGCCCGACTGGCTTAGGTTTTCGATGATTCCTTCGCTCCACGTGCCCAAGTTCTTTACGCGATAACGAACAGCAGCTTCCATTTTGATGCGGCGCGCACGGGGTACCCACGTAGGTTTGCGGACATGCTGACGGCGCTTGGGGGCGGACGCTTCTCCGGGTTCGGGCTTCACGCGCTCGGTACGGCGCATGGTGGCCCAGTCGTACTTGTACTCCGCCGCGCACAGCAGGCAGACCTGATAGAACTGCCCGTCCGCGTCACGACGTGGCCAGGAGAATTCGTGGGAGCAGCGACCTAAGAGAAGGACGTCCAGCAACTTTTGTGGCATGGGAGGTTATACCTTCCGGCTAAGCGCACCGGTACGATCATCATGCACCGGATCGTCGTCGCACGGTAGGTTACTTTGGTGTTAGTGAAGTTCGACGCCTTCTCGTTTCAAGCGTTCATGGGCGAAGGTCCCGGACCCGTTATCATTTCTGAATGGAAAGAGTTACGGCCTTCGTCCTTGCCGGCGGGAAGAGTACGCGAATGGGTGAAGACAAGGCATTCCTGGAGTTCAGAGGGCGAACCTTGCTGGCAAATGCGCTGGAGTTGGGGCGAATGGCTGTGGGAGAAGTCAGGATCGTCGCCGATCCGGCAAGGTTTGCAGAGTTCGGGACCGTTGTTGAAGATGTGTATCCAGGGCGAGGTCCGCTGGGCGGAATTCATGCGGCGCTGAAGAGTTCAGAGACAGCTTTGAATCTGATGATTGGCGTCGATCTGCCGCTGCTGGAAGTGCCTTTTTTGCAATACCTGGTGCAAGCGGCTGAACACAGTGGCGCGGTCGTCACAGTGCCGCGAGTAACTGGGTATTATGAGCCGCTGTGCGCGGCATATCGAACAGAGTTTTCACTTCCGGCAGAACAGGCGTTGATTGCGGGCCGCAACAAAATTGACGCCATGTTCACCGGCATTCGCGTTCGCACCGTGGACGATCAAGAACTGGCGCAGCATCATTTTTCGCCGGACATGTTCCGCAATGTGAACACTCCCGAGGATTGGAAGCTGGCGCAAGAAGACCTTATACGCCGGCAGCATATATGATGAGCGCCAGACTGACCGCACATGAGTAACTTCGTCATCGCCGACCCGACCGCCGCCAATCCAGCGGCGGACCAGACTCCTTGTTACATCGAGTTCAAGAACGTCTCGAAGGCATTTGGCGACAATCACGTGCTTCGCAACGTGAGTTTTGAGGTGAATCCTGCCGAGACGGTCTGCATTCTTGGACGAAGCGGAGTAGGGAAGTCTGTGGCGTTGCAGAACATCATGGGATTTCTTAAGCCGGACTCCGGTCGTGTGATCGTCGCGCATGAAGACATCACGGACTATCCCGAGGAGGAACTGGAGCGCATACGGAAGAAAGTCACCATGGTCTTCCAGAGCGGCGCCCTATTTGATTCGCTGACCGTTGGTGAAAACGTGGCGTTTCCGCTGCGAGAGCGGAATGATCTGAGTGAAGAGCAGATTCTGCAGATCGTTTCCGGTCTGCTTGAAATGGTTGGCGTGAAAGATATGGCCGATCAATTCCCGGCAGAGCTTTCAACCGGCATGAAGCGCTCGGTTGCAATTGCGCGAGCATTAGCTCTGCAGCCTGATTGTGTGCTGTATGACGAGCCCACCACGATGGTTGATCCGCTGATGGCGCAATTGCTCGGCGATCTCATGAAGCGGTTGAAACTGCAGCTTCATTTGACCAGCGTGGTGGTTACACACGACATGCGGCTGGCGAAGAAGCTGGCGGATCGTGTGGTGTTCTTGTACGAAGGGCGCGTGCTGTTTTTTGGGACATATCCTGACCTGGAGAAGTGTGACGAGCCCATTGTGCAGGAATTCTTGACTCTGGATGAGTTGAATCTGGGGGCGTAGGCATTCTTGGTAAAGTCGCGCGTCGAGCGTCGCAGGTCGCACGCAAGATCCCGCAGGAGTGCCACCGCCACTGGTTTTCAGAATCCCGCTTTTACAAGCTTCTCTATCGTGATGGAACTCTGCGCCTTTTGCGGGGCGAGCATCTTTTCGACGTACTTCGCGATTACATCGACTTCCAAGTTGAGCGGATCCCCGGGTTTCAGCCATCCCAGGTTCGTCATTTGCGCGGTGTGCGGAATGATGGCGACGCGGACCGCAACGCCATCAATTGCCGCCACGGTAAGGCTGATTCCCTCGATTGCTAGCGATCCCTTTTCGACGATGTAGCGCGTTAATTCCGATGGCACATGGATGGTGAGCAGGAAGTCGTTGCCGCTGGGCACAGGTGCGAGTGAAACGAACCTGCCGGTGCCGTCTACGTGGCCTTGTACGACATGGCCATCGAAGCGGCCGTTAGCACGCATGGGAAGTTCAAGATTGACCAGCGCCCCTTCTTGAATACGGGAGAACGCCGTGCGTTTCCAAGTTTCTTGCGCCAGGTCGGCGGTGAAGGAGTTGTTGCTGAGATCAACAGCAGTCAGGCAGACACCGCTCACCGCCATGCTGTCGCCCGGCTTGAGTTCCGGCAGGAGCTTTGAGCAGGAAACCGTCAGCCTGCGTTTCTCGCCCTGCTGTTGGATTGCAGTGACCGTGCCGACTTCTTCGATGATGCCAGTGAACATAAGAACTTCTTTCCCGCGGATGCACGCGGATCAACGCGGATTAAGAAAACAAAGATCCGCGTTGATCCGTGTTAATCCGCGGCGATGAATTTTGTCTTAGTCCAAGTACGGATCTCTCAAGTATCCCTCGACGGCGAAATCTTCGCCGAAACGATGCAGGCGGAACCACTTCAGGTGCGCGGCTTCGCTCATTCGGCGGAAGCCAGGGCCGGCAGCAAAAGGCACCGAGCCCGTACCGGCAAGAATTCGCGGCGCGTAATAAAAGAAGACCTTGTCGGCGACGCCGGAGGCCAGCGCGGTCCAGTTCACCAGCGCTCCGCCTTCAATCATCACGCTAGTGATTTCGCGTTCCGCTAATTTGCGGCAGATAGCTTCGAGGTCAGGGCGGCCGTCGGGTCCTGAAGGCGCAACTTGCTCCACCTGGATTCCATGGTTGACTAAGCCCTGCTTCTTCTTTTCCTCCGCAAAGGAACAGAACACAAGGACGTCCTCGGCGGCGGTTTGTGCCACACGCGACTGCAGCGGCAGGCGCAGGTGCGAATCCATAATGACGCGCAGGAGAGGACGCCGCCGCGGAAGGCCAGTGCGATCGGTGAGCAACGGATTGTCGGCGATCACGGTTCCAACGCCTACCAGAATGGCATCGTGCTGATGGCGAAGTTGCTGCACGTGCGCGCGAGCTTCGTCGCTGGTGATCCAGCCACCGGTTGGGCCGCCCGCGGCCATTTCGGGGCTGGCAGCGATGTATTCCGGAGGTGGAGCGATCTTGCCGTCGAGAGTCATGCCCGCTTTTAGCGTGACCAGTGGAATGCGGTAGCGAATATATTTGGCGAATGCATCGTTCAGCGGGCGCGCTTCCTCTTCCAACAAGCCAGAGGCGACCTGGATTCCTGCGTGTCGCAGCTTGGCGAATCCTCGGCCGCTGACTCCGGGGTTCGGATCGGGAGTGCAAGCCACGACGCGTTTGATTCCTGCGGCAATGACCGCATCCGCACACGGACCAGTGCGACCGTGATGCGAGCACGGTTCCAGATTGAGATACAAGGTTGCGCCACGAGCTTTGTCGCCTGCTTGCTCGATAGCGAGCACTTCCGCGTGCTTCACCCCATTGTAGGTGTGAAAACCCTCCCCCACGACGTTGCCTTCCGCATCGACGACCACAGCACCGACATGAGGGTTCGGCGAAGCTAGCCCAAAGCCTTTTTGCGCCAGATCCAGCGCGCGGCGAAGGTGGCGATAGTCGATTTCGAGAGAGGTATCCACGTTTCGATTTTCGCGAACAGGACGCGCGATCAGGAGAACAGCGAGTCTACAAATTCTTTCGGATCGAATGGGAGCAGGTCGGCAGCCTTTTCGCCCACACCGACATAGCGCACTGGTAGACCCAACTCGCGGGCAATCGCGACGACGACTCCGCCCTTGGCGGTGCCGTCAAGTTTTGTTAGCACCACTCCGGTGACAGCCGCGGCATCGGTGAACAGTTTTGCCTGTTGCAGACCGTTCTGCCCTGTGGTCGCATCGATCACCAGCAAGACCTCGTGCGGCGCCCCCGGAATGATCCGCTGCGCAGTGCGGCGGATCTTTTCGAGCTCCTGCATCAGGTTTGTTTTCGTGTGCAGGCGCCCGGCTGTATCGACGATCACGCAGTCGATGTGTCGCGCATTAGCCGCCTGCAGAGCATCAAAAAGCACCGCCGCTGGATCTCCGCCAGACTTGGTGCGCACAACTTCGGTGCCGGTGCGCTGTCCCCAGACTTCGAGTTGCTCGATCGCGGCGGCACGGAATGTATCTCCGGCACAGAGCAGAACCGTCTTGCCCTCGGAGCGGAGCAACTGTGCAAGCTTCCCGATCGTTGTAGTCTTCCCGGTGCCGTTGACTCCGACTACGAGCACCACTTCAGCCATGCCTTCTTCACGTTCAACCGGAGGAGTGTTGGCGGCATTCAGAATCGCCAGCAATTCTTCTTTCAGCAGGCGCTTGAGTTCATCTACGTTGCCGATCTGCTTGCGATCGGCTTTCTCGCGGAGCTTTTCCAGCACCTGATGGGTGGTGGCTGAGCCCAGGTCTGCTCCAATCAGCGTGGCCTCGAGATCGTCGAGCGTGCTGCGATCGATTTCCTTGCTGAAAGCGACAACTTCGTCGATCCGCTCGCTGAGATTCTCGCGCGTGCGGGTGACCGCCTGCTTCATTCGTTCAAACAGGCCGGGCTTCTTTTCTTCTGTACTACCGAATAAGGACTGAATCATGAAAGCGAGGTATCGCCTTCAATTATAGCGGTGGGATCGCACGAGGGTTTCCTGCGCCTAGGTGCGCTCCATTTCCATCGGTGGAGGAGGAACTGGCGCAGGCTCGGGTTCAATGACGGACGCAGGCCCGACGTTCGCGGCGCCTGCAGCAGCAGCCATCTTGGCGGCCACCAGGTGGGTACGCGGCACGCGGATTTCGCCACGTTTGTACAAAGCTTCCAGCGCGGCAACCGCCGTAGGATCGAGGCGCTTGCCGGAAACGGAGCGAATAATGCGCAACGCATCGTCCGCATCGTGAGCCTGCTGATACGGACGGTTGGTCGTCAACGCGTCAAAGGTGTCCGCGACGGCGATGATGCGCGGCAGAATAGGGATGTCGTCGCCTTTGTAGCCGTGCGGATAGCCGCGGCCGTCGAGCGACTCGTGGTGCAGTTCGATGCCCGGAATCATCTCCCGCAGCTGCGAGACCGAGCGCAGAATATTCGCGCCCTTGGTGGTGTGGGTCTTCATGATCTCGAATTCTTCTGCGGTCAACGCACCCGGCTTTTTCAGAATTCGATCTTCAATACCGATCTTGCCGACGTCGTGCAGCTGGGCTGAAACACGAACGATTTCCTGAAACTCCTCAGGGTGTCCCATTTCCTTAGCGATCAGAACAGAGTATTTCGTGACGCGATCGGAGTGGCCGCGCGTGTAGGGGTCCTTTTCGTCGACCGCGCCGGCAAGCATCGTGATCGAGTTCATGAACAGCTCGCGGTTCTCGGCGGCTGCGCGCTTCAGGTCTTCGACGAAATGCTCAAGTTCGTCGGACATGAAGTTGAAGGTGGTGGCCAGTTCGCCGATTTCGGTGCGGCTCTTCAACTGCACGCGCTGTGTGAAATCGCCGCGAGCGATGGCATGGCTTGACTCGGTCAGAACTTCCAGAGGATTGGTGATGCGCCGAGCAGCAATAATACCGACGCCGATGCTCAGAACGACCGCGAAGAGTGCAAGTAATTGAGCAGTGCGCTGCATTTCGTAAACGCTACTGTAAGCTTCATCGCGGGGCTTCTGGACGATGACGGCCCAGTTCAGGTTCGTGACCGGACTATACGTTCCGAGCATGGCGACGGCTTTTCTGCCGCTGCCTGCGGTGAACTCTCGCGTCGCCGCCACCATGGTGGCTTTGCCGCCTTCGTCGACGAAATTGCGGACAATTTCCAGGCTGCTCATGTCCTGGCCAGTGGCATATTCGGGATTGGCGCCGGCCACCAGCCTGCCCTGGCTATCCACAACGTAAGGCATCAGGCCGCCACGATCGATGTCACGCAAACGACGGATGAGGTAATCGAGATCGACGACCGAAGCAATCATGCCCAGAAACCGGCCGCTGTAAACGATGGGGGTGCTGACCAGCATGACCGTGTGCTGCGACTTCCCATTTCCGACTACCAGCGGCTGGCCGTTATAGGCGCGGGAATCCCGCCCTGCGGCATAGGCTTGCTCGAGTTCGCGCTGCAGGAATGCGTCCGGCTCGATTCGGCCCGCCGAAACTCCCTTTGCCTCCGAATTCAGCAGGGTGGCGTAGTCGAGATCTGTGGATGCAGAGACGAAGTTCTCCAAAAGGGCGCGCAATTCCGGGGCTTGCACGTGTTCGCCGGTGAGATCATTTCCGCTGGCTACCTGCAACGCAGAAGCAAGGTTCTGTTGCATGAGCCGAAAGGACTCCTGATGCTGCGAAATGTCGTCAGCAATCGACTGGGTGAGAGTATTTTGTAGCAGGCGCTCGTTGGTGATCAGGCGGTCGCGGTTGATCGACTGTACCTGCGCCGAGTAGAAATACATCGGCACCACGCTGATCAGCACCAGCACGCTGAGAATCACGTACAAAATCGGGATCCGCGACGGCAGAATCTTTGAGAGCAAGCCCTTCTCCGGTTTCGAATTGCGGGGAAGCTACGAAGATTAATTCTAAGGTTGGATAGGTCGTCTTCCGACTGGGTACTCGCGCTGGGCGTTACCGAAGTACTGTGAAAAAACGGGAGGCAGGCCGGGTTTGCAGTTTGTATTCGTGAGTGAAGGTTACCTTGAGATTACTTCGATAGGGAAGTGGGGTCCGCAAAAGCGGATTCGTTCTTGAATTCGCGGGACATGAGTTCCTGGATCGCCAGTCGCGGGTCTTTGCCGGCCGTCAGGATCGCATGCATTTGCTCCGTAATCGGCATCTCGACATTGCGAGTATGTGACAGCTGAACGGCCGCATTCGTCGTTACAACCCCTTCGGCAATCTGACCGTGCATGCCGTCTATTATTTCGGGCAACTTGCGCCCGCGGCCCAATTCAGTACCGACGCTGCGATTGCGTGAGAGTTCGCCCGTACATGTGAGAACCAGGTCGCCGAGACCGGCGAGTCCGGCCATGGTTTCGGCTCGGCCGCCGCAGGCAACCACCAGGCGGGTCATTTCCGCCAGGCCTCGAGTGATGAGCGCCGCAATCGAATTATGACCAAGCCCCAAGCCATGGCAGACTCCCGCAGCGATCGCGATGATGTTCTTGAGTGAGCCACCGAGTTCCACTCCCGTCACGTCCTCGTTGCGATAAAGGCGGAAGCTGCCGTCGCTGAACTCGCTCTGTACGGCATTCATCAGCCTGGAATCGGGTGAGGCGATTGCCAGCGCGGTTGGATCTCCTCGAGCCACTTCGGCGGCGAAAGTCGGGCCACTGAGTGCGCCTACGCGCCAGGTCCCGTTCGAGACCGCGCAAATCACCTCTGTCATTCGCAGCAACGTTGATTGTTCAAGACCCTTGGTGGCGCTGACGATCATCGTTTCTGGCCGGAGATGAGGCGCTAGTTCTCCGAAAAGAACCCGGCAGTGCTGAGAGGGCATAGCACTCACGACAAATTCAGCATCCTGCAAAGCTTCTGCTGTATCGCCAGTGACGGTGACGCAGTCGGGGATGCGATGTTGCGGGAGAAACAGGGCGTTGATTCGGTCGTTCGTGATGCTCTCACGAACCTGCTCTTCACGTGCCCAGAGCCGGACCTCGTGGCGGTTCTGACGGCCGAGCACGATCGAAAGCGCCGTCCCCCACGCTCCTGCTCCGATGACTGCAATCTTGCTCATTTGCTCGAGATCCGAAAACGCGGTTCGGCACCTGACAGCATGCGCCGGATGTTTCCATGATGCTTTAGGACAATCAGCACCGCGGCGAATGTGATCCAGAGGAGCGGCTGGGAGCGGTTGATCATCCCAGTTGTTCCCGAAGTTTGATGCGCTTCACTTAGCGTCCATGCGAGCGGTGGCAGGGCAGCGCTTGCGACCACAGAACCAAGTGCAATCCACCGGAAGGCCGCAGCCAGAACCACGAAGATGGCGACAGCAATCAGAACGGCTTTTGGCGTCAGTAAGAGAAACGACCCCAGACCGGTGGCGACGCCCTTGCCGCCGCGAAATCCCAGCCACACGGGGAACATGTGCCCACATATGGCAGCGAAAGCGGCTGCGAAGGCGAGCTGTCGGGTGCCGTGAATCCACAGGAGAACGAGAGCAACGGCAGCCATACCCTTCGATGCGTCGAGTAAAAGCGTGACCACTCCCAGCACGGGAGAGGTGCGCGACACATTAGTTGCGCCGATGTTGCCGCTTCCGCTTTGGCGCACGTCGCTTCCATAGATGATGCGCACGAGCAGGTAGCCAAACGGGATGGATCCCAGTAAGTAGGCTGAAGTCAGGCTGACGGCGATGGGATGCTCAACGCTCATTGGCTGCTCAGCGAGAATCGCGCGATTTTCGTGTACTGCGCGCCGTGGCTCGAGAGCTGGCTGCGATACAAGAAGAATTCGGCGGCATTCATTGTCCCAAAATCCCGTGAAGATATGGCGCTCAATTTTGTCTGCAGGGCGGAGAAGCGCCGGTTGGGGCGATCCCCTTTCTGTCGACCAGGAGCGCCGGAGCCATTTCCGGCACGGGCCAATGTCAGATGCGGGCTGAAAGCGCGCTTCTCAGGCTCGATGCCGAGGGGAACAAGCGAACGTTCAACTTGCGCGGCCAGTTCCGCGAGTGAAGCATCGGCCTGAATGCCGATCCAGAACACGCGTGCAGACCTTTCGTTGGGGAAAAACCCTGCGCTACGGAAGGAGAGTTGAAATGCTTTGGTCGAAATGCCTGACAACGCGTTCTCGATGTCCTTGACGCTCGCGTCGGGTCGCTCGCCGATGAACTTGAGCGTCACGTGCAACGATTCCGGTTGCACCCAGCGCACCGCGGGCGCGAGTCCTCGTAGATCGCTCATAAAGCCGGCGAGGCGATCGCGAATCTCCTGATCAATGTCGAGCGCGACAAACAGGCGCATATGCAGCGTCGAGGATAACAAATGCCGACCGCTTGGGCGGCATCGCCGTTTTCCCATCGCGTACAATAAATTCCGCTCTGAGCGGGTGCGGAGCCTCAAATTGATGAAGCCTTCGGAGCTTATTTACGACTGGAACCAGGCCTCGGCGGCTGAACTCGTGCCGCACGGGCCGGTGCGGTTGAATGACGAAACTCTGCGTGATGGTCTGCAGTCGCCCTCCGTTCGCGATCCCTCGATCCACGAAAAGATTGAGATCCTGCACCTGATGGAGGCGCTGGGGATTGACTCGCTTGACCTCGGCCTACCCGGTGCGGGACCACGTGCCGTCGAGCACGTTGAGGCTTTGGCTCGTGAAATCGCGCAGAACCGAATGAAGATTCGGGCGAACTGCGCGGCGCGGACACACGAGAATGACATCCGTCCGATCGCCGACATCGTGCAGCGCACCGGACTGAAGATTGAAGCTGCGACCTTTATTGGCTCAAGCCCGATTCGCCGTTACACAGAAGGGTGGACCGAAGATTTTCTTCTGCAGACGACGCAAAAGGCGGTCCGATATGCCGTGTCTTTGGGACTCGAGTCGATGTACGTCACCGAAGACACGAGCCGCTGCGATCCTGAGATGATCAAGCGGCTGTATTCGACGGCCATCAGTTGCGGCGCGCGCGCCATAGTAGTTTGTGACACGGCCGGGCATTCGACGCCGTTGGGAGCTTATGCGGTCACGAAGTTCGTGATCGACGAGGTGGTCAAACCGTCGGGAGAGAAGGTTCGGGTCGACTGGCATGGGCATTGCGATCGGGGATTTGCGGTTGCGAACTCGATGGCTGCCCTAGCAGCGGGCGCGGACTGCGTGCACGCCTGCGCTCTGGGCGCGGGGGAGCGCGTCGGCAATACGCAGATGGACCAGATGCTGGTGAACCTGAAGCTCGTGGGCGTTTCGCCATGGGATCAACAGGACCTGACCAAGTTGAAGGACTATTGCGAAGCGGTTTCGCGGGCTACCGGGGTGCCCATCCCGCCGAATTATCCCGTGATCGGCGAGGATGCGTTCCGCACCGCAACCGGTGTTCATGCGGCGGCGGTGATCAAGGCATATAAGAAGGGTGATACGGAGTTGGCCAATGCGGTTTACTCCGGTGTGCCTTCGCACCTGTTTGGACTTGACCAGGTGATCGATGTTGGTCCGATGAGCGGCAAATCAAATGTGTTGTTCTGGCTCCAGCAGCGCGGAATTCCGGCGACGGACGATGTGGTGGAGCGAATCTACCGCCGCGCCAAGAGCTCCGACCACACGCTTAGTGAGGCGGAGATCAGGGAGTGTCTTTGACCGAGGTTGGTGATTTTCACTGCCCTGTCGGTTTTCGCAGTCGAAGCTATGCCCGTAACAACGATTCGTACCAGGCCGATCCACGGCTCTCAGCGACCTCGGCCAGGCGCTCACCGGCCCGCGACACCACATCGAGAAAATCGGTTCCGCGCTCGATGTAATCCGGCAGCTTCGTGCGAATCTTCCGGAACTCCTCCGGATATTCTGACGCCAGCGCGGCCAGCGCTACCCCGCCAAACAGCATCGCGCCGGTCTTGCTGCCCTTTAGAAGAAAAATCATGCTCAATCCTGCCGACCCCGCCAGCAATCCGCGCTTCCAGTTCTCCATTTCTTTCCTCCGCGCCATGTTCAACCTCGTTTCCAGATCTTGGGAACTTGGATGCAGAAACTAGCTTCTAGGGATGGGAGGGCAATCAAGGGAGAAAGACACCGGAAGAAGTTGGGACTACCCGGATACGCTTGTTGCCAGCGCCTAAAGGCGCCTTCCTTGCGTCAATCTTCGGCACGGCTGAAGCCGTGCCCTGATACAAACCCAACATTCGTCACGCACGAAGCACGAAAAAAGGACGGGCGAGGTGCCCGGCCCTTGTTAGTGAGGTCTAGCCGGTTGCATTGACTTCACCAGCCTGACGACCAGCGCGATTGCCACAACAAACGAACAACCAAATCGCAGCCCTTTCCACCGCAGCTTGATAGAAGTTGCTTAACCGCTGACACTAGTTAATATCGAACTGCTCCTGGTGCAGCGCTGGATCGCTCTTCACGATGATGGTTTTCTTCGTGAGCTCTTCCAGTTCGTTCAGCCACTTGCCGCTGTT
>Ga0070714_100000997_pt1 | contig 20202 bp, 15 predicted proteins | sample LARL83metaG_FD_65450 | JGI IMG/M metagenome (GOLD analysis project Ga0070714, IMG submission 65450) | Corn, switchgrass and miscanthus rhizosphere microbial communities from Kellogg Biological Station, Michigan, USA - LAR L8-3 metaG | ecosystem: Host-associated > Plants > Roots > Rhizosphere ... | reverse complement strand
GACGTATGGCTGGTGAGGCCGCCGTCCCTCTGTAAAACCGTCGGCTAAGCCTACCCAGGTTCGAACCCTGGACCTGCCACCACCAGCGAAAACACACCCTGAGCTGGGAAGACCCCGGTTCAGTCGCGATCTTGCCAACCCTCTTGATGGGCGGCTGGATGCGGCCCTGGGCGCCCGTATCCGGTCTCTGTGCCAAATACGTGCCAAAGTTTGCCCGCTCCGACTCTTGATCATCTACTGATGCTCGGGGGCCGGGTGGCTTCCTTGATGCGGAGCGCGGCTTCGCGCTTACCGGCCGGAAATTCATGTGGCGTAGACCGCAGCAGAACCTCGCTGGCGCCGAAGGTCAGTCCGGCTCATTCGGCACGCAACCGGTGCTGGACGTGCCATCTGCCTAGGCGCTTCAAGTGTCCAGCTCGCGGGCGCGGCGCCCGACTCCGTCGGGAAGGTGCCACTGGGTCCCGATCGTGCGAAGCAAGTCGACGTCTATAACACGGCGGAGCAGTGCTCTGCCAACAGCTCGACCACGCTCGCTTGGCCTCCCGGAGGCGTCCGCAGCGCGACAGGTCGTCGCGGCCGAGCAGCCTCAGGAGAGATTCCCCGTGATCGATCGCCAGGATGGCGTGGAGGCCCTCGTCCGTCGCGAAAGAGACGAGGTTGTCGGCAACCATGCTCGGGCGGCTCAGCCGTCGGCTCACCTGCGGTCTTGCTCGTCGAGCAGACACGAGCGTCGTGACAGGGCGACCGCCTGCTGGGAGAGCTGTTGGCGGGCGGCCGCTTGCCCGGCGGCGACCCGGCCACCGTGTGCGACTTGCACAGATCATGGTGCTTCTGAGGCTAGCTCCGCACAGAAACAAACGTCAATGGGTTGCGTTCATATGTGAATGATCCTAGAATGATGGCCGGTTGGTGGCGACGGCGGAGTTCTCCTCTGGCATCTTGGCTCCTCCCCACACTGCTGGTGCGAACGACGACGGAGTCACCTACGAAGTTCACAGCACTCTTGGGCGAAACGATCGAGGCGGGCCGTGGGGAGTTGTAGTGAATAAATCTTCCACCAAGGACCGGTCACGTTGCTGAGCCGCAACCACGACGCGACTGACCTGTTCAGTCTCGGCTGCTCGATCGAAGCGGGGCCGTCTCGTGGCCTGAGCGGCGACCGAAGCTGGTCGTTTGATCGCACCCTGGACAGCGCACCGATCAGTGTCGATGATCTTGTCGACAAGCTGTTGGTCAATGGCCTCGCTCATCATTACGCGCTCGTGCCCGGAGAGTGGAACGCCGAGGTATCCGAACTTGGTGGGGTGGCTGCAGCTTGGAGGGGTGACCAGGAGGGCGGCAAGTCCCGGGATGCACCGGGACACGACGGGCGCTCCCAACATGAGTCTCGGGACCCCGCGGCCGGTGAGTGGCGTATATGTACGTGTTCGCCGACTCAGAGGCTCTTTCTATCCGTGCGGCCTCTAATGGCCATGAAACCAACTGTAGCTCCTGTTCGAACTGCGTGCTCTCGGCGCGCTCAGTAGCAGACGCGGAGGACCACATGCCAAAGGGGATCCGAAACGGCAGCATCAGTCCACGTGTCCATTCGCGGCGAGACTTTCTCCAGTATTCCTTGGGTGCGATGGCCGCCGCCGGGGCGGGAGCGGCCCTATCGGCCTGCGGGTCCTCGAGCGGACCGGCCACGACTTCCGCGTCCGCCGGCAAGCCGAGACGGGGCGGCACCCTGCTCGTAGGGATGTCCGGCGGGGGCTCCGGCGACACCCTCAACGCGGGATACTCTGCCGAGAATTTGGACTTTGCCCGGGCGACGCAGCTCTACGACGTGCTACTCGAACAGGACCTGAACAACGCCCTTATTCCTTCATTGGCGGAGGAGATAACACCTAACAAAGATTTCACCGTCTGGACCATCCGCCTGAGGAAGGGCGTCACGTTCCACAACGGCAAGAGCCTCGAAGCCGAAGACGTTCGCTTCACGCTGCAGCGGATCGTGGCGAAAAACCTCTATGGGGCGGCCGGTTTCTTCCTCGTCGACGCGAAGAACATGAAGGTTCTCGACCCTCTTACCTTGCAGGTGCCTTGCCACACTCCGTACTCAACGCTGCCGTGGGCCTTCTTCAATTACGGATTTGCGGGCATCATCCCCTCAGTCGGCTACGACCCGAAGAAGCCCGTTGGCACCGGGCCGTTCATGTTCAAGTCCTTTACTCCTGGCCAGGAGAGCGTATTCGTCAAGTACCCTAACTACTGGGCGGACGGAGACGACGGAAAGCCGCTCCCTTACGTGGATAAAGTTGTCATCACCGACTACACGGACGAGACCAGCCTCGTGAACGCACTCATCTCCGGAGTGGTCGACTGCATCGCCCCGCTCACGTACGTTAGCATCGCTAATCTCAAGTCCGCCGGGCAGTCGACCGTCGTCTCGAACGCCGGCTTCTGGGTGCCCTTCACGATGAGGACCGACGTCGCACCCTTCAACGAGGTCGACGTCCGCCAGGCATTCCGGCTCATCGTCGACCGCCCCCAGATGCTTAAGCAGGTCTTCGGCGGCTACGGGCTGCTCGGAAACGACATCTTCAGCATGCAAGACCCGGCGTACGACCATGCGATACCCCAGCGGGCACAGAACATCGACCAGGCAAAGTTCCTCCTCAAAAAGCACGGCCTTCAGCCGATGACGACTTCACTCGTCACGGGCCCGATCTTCGATGGATCTGTCGAGGCGGCCACCGTTTTCGCCGAGCAAGCAGCGGCAGCAAATGTGAAGGTCAACCTCCAGCAAACGCCGGTGACCGAGTACTACGGACCGAACTACCTAAAGTGGGTCTTCGCCCAGGACTGGTGGGGACCGAACCCCTATCTCGTGACAGCAAGTCAAGCCACCGTAAAGACCGCGTCCCTCAACGAGTGTCACTTCGCCAACCCCCGGTACAACCAGCTCTACGCTGAGGCCCTCGCGCAACCTGTCGGCGCCAAGCAGACCGAAATCATCCATGAGATGTGCATGATCGACTACACCGAGGGCGGCTACATTATCCCCTTTTACGCACCACTCGTCGATGGTTTCTCGCCAAAGCTGGTCGGTCCGGTATCCAACAAGATCGGGTCGCTCTCGGCCCAGTACTTCAAGAGTTTCTGGTTCAAGTCGTAATAGGAGACGCCTTGATGACGACAGCCACGGCTTCACAGGTCAACGGCTCGGCATCCTCAGCGCCCATGATTCGGCCCTGGGAGCGCAAGCCGTGACGATCCGCAATCGGCTACGTCGGCGTGCATATCGTCACCTACCACGCCAAAGAGCATAGGCAGCTCGCGCGGGTATGAACAGGCTTAACGAAGCTCGCGGATCAACTCGGAGATGGAGATAACTATGGCTAGCGACACTATTCCCGATTCCCTATTGCAGTGGGCGAAAAGCGATTCCGGGCCCGACGAGAAGCTAAATCAGCTGATGATGCTGTACGCGGAAGCGCTCGATTGCCAGCGATGTATCCTGTATTGCCGCCAGCCCGACCTGCGGAGAGCGACCACCACACACGCCTGGTGGAGCCCGGAGAAGGACGAGTACGCGGTTACATGGGACTCCTGGTTCTCCTCCGAATGGGTCGACGAGGGGCCACCGAACGCTCCGGATCCGCTCTACGCCGCGGCATTGGAAAAGCCTGACGCGATCTACATCGACGACATCGAGCACGACCCCACGGGCCTAGTCAATCTCGAATGGGAGGCGCGGACCTTCAAGCACAGAGCGCTGATCCATGCCCCGATCTATCATAACGGTAAATTCTACGGGATTCTCGAACCGTCGGTATTCGGGAAACCGCGACACTGGAGCGTCGCTGACCGGGAGATCACGGCCTGGACCCAGGACCAGCTCGGTCCGATCGTGGCGGAATACGTCGCGACGCAGGGGCCGAAGTGACACCTTCAGGGCCCGCGTCCGTCGTCCGGATCGACGACCACGCGATCGCCAGGATGACGATTCCCGGATACGTCGACTTTCTTGCGGCCGACGGACGTGACGTCTGGGCGACCAACGAGGACCGTGTCGAGAAGCTCCAAATGGATCAGCCGGCTCCCGTGGCGACGATCCGGATGCCCGGACCATGCGGGGGAATGGTTGTTTCTGACGGGTCGCTCTGGGTAGCCAGCTGCAAGGAGCTCTCGGTTTATCGCCTGGACCTCGAGTCCGGAGGAATTGCCGCAAGGATCCCCACCGGGCTCGCTGATCCGGATGGAGAGCTGAGCCTGGCCGTCGGCGCGGGATCCGTTTGGGTGCTCAGCAGTGCGGAGGGAGTCATCAGCCGGATCGATGCACGACACAATGAGGTGGCCGCTACTATTACCGTTCTGCCCAACTCGTATTGCGCCGCTTTTGCCGACAACTCCGTGTGGATCACCAACTCGGGGTCCCCAGAGGGCACCTCACAAGGCTCGGTCCAGCGGATTGACCCAACAACGAACCAGGTAGTGTCGACGATTCCGGCCGGCCCAATGCCCCGATTTCTGGCGGCCGGAGAAGGCGCCGTCTGGACGCTGAATTGGGGAGATGGTTCGGTAACGAGGATCGATCCGGCTACGAACCGGGCTGTCGCGAACGTTGCTCTCGGAATGGAGGGCGGAGGTGGTGACATTGCCACGGGCGGGGGCAGAGTTTGGATTCGCGGCACCAAGGTCCTTCTGGCGTCAATCGATCCCATGACGAACCGGGTGACCACGATCTACGGTCCTCCGGCGGGGAGCGGCGCGGTGCGAGTGGCGGCCGACCTCGTATGGGTGACGGCCCACGATACGAACACGGTTTGGGTATTGCGGCCATCCCCATAAGGGAGACGGGCGCCACGGTGTCGACAGCTGAGGAGCCTGGGTTTGTGCCGAGTTTGGGGATGTGCAGGGCCCTGCCCAGACCCCGAAGGAGTAGCGATCCACAGCGGAACCGAGTCATGCGTCGTCGTTCGTCAGGACGCACGTGAAGCGTTAACACAATGACGACCTCGACGCGTCCTGGCGCGTGGACCCCGAATACGACATCGTCGCTGCAAACAAGCTCGAATGCGACGCCGCCACCCCACCCTTCATAAGTTGGCTTCCCTCTTTCGCGCTGCAGAACATCTCTCTGCTGTCACCACCTAGTCCTCGCGGCGAATTGAGCGATGGCTGCCAGGTAACTGCCGGTGCGCAGGTCCGGTCCATGTGGAGACCCCGCAGGGCCGGTTGGCCAGCAGCGGCGGAACCAGCCCCGCAACGCGGCCGGGGTAGTGACACTTTGCCTGCCGTGAAAGCAGCGAGAACCGGCCGAGGCCGTACATCCACGTTATGAGGGGAAGCGCTCCTGGGTATCCATATTGGATGCGAGCTTGGGCACATCTTCCATGAGGCTCACGGTGTAGGGGTCGTGTGGGTGTCCGAGGACCTGGTCGACCGGCCCGTTTTCCACCACGTGCCCTGCCTGGAGCACGACAACGTCGCGGCCGATGCTTCGCACGAGCGCGAGGTTGTGGGTGATGAAGATCATTGCGAGACGGCGCTCGTGCTGCAGTCGCCGCAGCAGCTCGACTATTACCGCCTGTACTGAGACATCCAACGCGGAGGTGACTTCATCGCAGATGAGGAGGTCTGGCCCAACCACGAGGGCACGGGCTATCGCGACGCGCTGGCGCTCCCCGCCAGAGATCTGGTCTGGGTAGCGCTCGAGGAAATCCCGGCCCAGGCGGACGTCGTCCAGGACCCCGATGACCCGGTCGGACCGCTCCTGCAAGGACAGGTCGAGAAAGTGCTCAAGAGGCTGGGCGATGATCTGCCCGATCGTCTTGCGGGGGTTGAGCGAGGTATACGGGTTCTGGAACACGTACTGGATCCGCTTCAGCACTTGCTTTGGCCGGTCCCGCGCGCGAGTGGCGAGGTGAACGCCATCGAATGTCATCTGGCCGCTCCAGTTCGGGTGCACGCCAGCGATGCACCGGGCCAGGGTCGTCTTGCCGGAGCCAGATTCTCCGACGATAGTGAGGCATGACTCCGGTTCAAGGCCGAAGCTGGCGTCGAAGATGACTTGTGCCGGACCGTACCGTGCTGCCAAGCCGTCGACTTGAAGCATCGGCGGGGCCTGCTCCGTGGGTGCGCTTATGGCCAGTGCCACGCGCTTGCTGTCGTGGGGCGGGATCTCGGCCGCGCGCAGGCAGCGGACCTCCCGGCCGCTCATGACCACCGGCTCTGGGGTGGTAGCCCGGCAGGCCGCGACCGCGTGCGGACATCGCGGAGCGAAGCTGCATCCCTGCGGGCGGTGGCCTGGGCGGGGGGGCTGTCCGTCGATGCCGGTGAGGACCTCCGCGCGGCTCGGGGACGGCACGGCGGCCATCAGGCCGCGGGTGTAGGGGTGCAGGGGCGACCCGAAGACCTGGTTAATGTCGCCCATCTCGACGATCCGGCCTGCGTACATGACTGCCACCATGTCCGCTAGGCCGTTCAAGACCGCCAGGTCGTGTGTGACGTAGACGGCCGCTACCCCGTACGACCGGCACATGGTGCGCACGGTATCGAGCACGTGGCGCTGGGTTGTCACGTCGAGGCCGGTGGTCGGTTCGTCGAGCACGATCAGCGACGGCCGGCAGGAGAAGGCGAGGGCGATAGCCACTCGCTGTTGCTGGCCGCCCGACAGCTGGTGCGGGTACCGCCGCAGCATGTCGGGGGTGGACGGAAGGTGGACCTCCCGCAGGACCTCGGTCACCCGGTCGCCCGCCTTAGGGTAGCCGTGGGCCTGCAGCGCCTCGCTGAGCATCGCTCCGATGCGCCGCGCGGGGTTGAGCGCGGCTGATGGTTCCTGGGGGACGTAAGCGACCCTGGCCCCGCGAACGGCGCGCAGCTGACCAGAGTCGAGTGCGACCAGGTTGGTTCCGTCGAGTAGCACCGAGCCGGACCTGATTTGCAGTCCCCGGCGGGCATGCCCAAGCAGCGACAGGGCGACGGTGGTCTTGCCGGACCCCGATTCGCCGACCAGCCCGAGAACCTCGCCGGCCTGCACGGTGAACGAGATATCGCGTACGACGTTCGGCCCCCGGGCGCCGACGCCGACCTCAAGATCGGTTACCGTCAGCCGGGCGGCCCCGTCCGCCGCGGCCGTGACTGCGGGTGTGGACGCTGCCACGGCCCGGTCGCGGCCGTCTGCGACAGCGGGGTCGCGGCCGTCGGTCATGGCACGTCCACGGCCTGCGGTGCGACGTCATCGATCAGGGCCGCCTCTTCGGGCTTCCTGTCGACGCCGATAGCGACGCTGGCGACGGCGTCGGTGAAGAGGTTCGTGCCGATGGTGAGCAACGCGATCAGGATTACCGGAACGACGACGGCCCACGGATTGGCCGCCAGACCGATCCGGTTCTCGTTGATCATGATTCCCCAGTTGGGAGCGGGCGGGGGCTGACCGAAACCCAGGAAGGCCAGGCCGGAAATGATCACGATCGAGTACGTCAGACGCAGGCCGGTTTCCACCATGAGCGGGGCCACCAGGTTCGGGATGATCTCCTTAGTCATGACTTTGACCGGGCGCACGCCCTGCATCTCCACCGCCTTGACGTAATCACGTTCGGTGACATCCAGGGTCGCCGAGCGCAGCACCCTGGCGACCTGCGGCGCGTGCGAGATGCCGACCGCCAGGACGATGAGCCAAAGCTTCGGACCGGCGATGCTGACCAGCAGCAGGGCGAAGACAAGCTGCGGAAAGGCCAGGAACACGTCAACCGCCCGCATGATCAGGCTGTCGCTACGTCCGCGCAGATACGCAGCCGAGACACCGCACGCCGTGCCGACCACCACCCCGAAGACCGTCGCGCAGGCCGCCATGATGAGCAGGACCCAGCCGCCGTTCAGCACCCGGGACAGCACGTCTCGCCCAAGCACGTCTGTGCCGAGCCAGAAGTGCGCCGACGGCGGTGCGAAGGGCACGCCCACAAACTGGGTGGGAGAGTAGCGCGCGATGAACGGGCCGACCGCGGCCAGCAGGACGATGATGCCCGCCAAGCCGAGGCCGACGGCGCCCTTACCGGTCCGGACGGCCCGGCCGAGCGTTGCGAGCCAGTAATGGCGGCGCAGCCGCCCGGCTGATACCGGAAGGACATTTGTGTTGTCAGCAGCCATGGCTAGCCCGAGATCCGCCGGCGTGGGGTGGCGAGCAAGGCGATTATGTCGCTCAGGATGTTCATGAAAATGTAGAACGCTGCCAGCACCACCACGATCAACTGGACCGTGGGGATGTCACGGTTCTCGACCGCATTGACAAGCCCCTGGCCGATACCCGGATAGTTAAAAAGGAACTCCACCACCACAATGCCGCCGGCGAGATACAAGTAGGTCAGGCCGATCACCTGGATCGTCGTGGGGATGGCGTTCGGCAGCGCGTGCATCACGACGACCCGCACCGGCGACAGCCCCTCCAAGCGAGCCATCTCGACATAGTCCGACTCCAGCGCCTCGATCATCGCGGCGCGCGTCATCCGGAAGATGTACGGGATGATCACGATAACGAGCGTGGCGACCGGCAGTACCAGCGCCGACGGTGCGTCCCAGAAATACGTCCCTGGCGGGAGCAGCGACACCGCAGGGAACAGGTGGCTGACGTTCGTCGCGAGAAGAACGATAAGGACAATGCCGACGACGAACTCGGGCAACGACGTTATGCCGAGCAGAGCAACGGAACTGACACGGTCGAACCAGCTGCCCCTCCACAGCGCCGCCGCCGCACCAAGTGCCACACCAAGGACGCTGCCGATCGCGCCGCTAATGAAGACCAGGCCAGCGGAGTTGATCAAGCGCGGGAAGACCTGACCCCACACGCTCAGGCCATTGGCAAGCGAAGTTCCGGGGCTGCCGGTGAGCAGCCCGGACAGCCAAAGCCAGTACTGATCGAACAGACCGCGATTGAGATGCAATTGCCGTTCGAGGGCATGCACGCGGGCAGGCGTCGCCGTATGACCCAGCACGGCATAGGCCGCGTTACCAGGCAGAACCTGGGTGGCCAGGAACACCACCAGCGAGACGACGAACAGCGTGACGATTCCCGCGAGGACCCGCTGACAGGCCAGAGCCGCAGCCGGATGCGCCCGCCGCCAAGAAACCGGACGCCGGTCTCCGTCAGTTATAACGCCTGCGGCCATTACCGACTATGCCTTCGTCGGTCTTGATCTCGACCCCGAAATCGTTCTGGGCCGAGCTTGTGGCATCCGTCTTCACTGCAGCCACGACGACCAGGTGTGTCCGCACGTCCATGATCTTCACGCTTCATCACTTCCGGAACCTGCGCCGACGTGGGCCAGCAACGGCCAGCCAAGCCCGGATTCGTTGGCACCTCTTCATTCCAGTCATCGGTCCACCTGCAGGGCCCGGCTGGAGGCGATGCGGTGAATCGCCCCGAGTTCAAGCCAGGCGCCGAATTCGGTGAGCTCCGCCGTCCAGTCGCCCGGAACGATCGCGGAATGATGAGCGAGGCCCGCCACCAGGATGGTGTTGACCAGGTCATCCAGCCCGATCGGGTGCCCATCAAGTGTGTGGGCACTCGACCAGCCGCGGTCGCCGCTGAAGCCACGCGACGGGTGGGCGTCGATCCGGCCACCCATGGCCAGCAGATCGGTTCCGCCGTGGCTCAGGTTCGTGATGGTCACCGGGCCCGGCCTGTAGACCTGGTCGACGACCACCCCCCACGGTCCGCCACGGTTGTTCCGGCCCAGAGTGCTGTGGACTTCATAGGTAACCCCTGCGTCGTCCGCCATCCGGTGAGGGGATGAGCCGAGGTGCCAGAGCAGGACGGACTCGGTCTCCCGGTCGATGAAGCCGAAGTCAACCAGCGTGGGCATGTTCCCCGAGATCGCTGCCAATGCGATCATGCACAAGGCACCAAGCGAGTCGCCCTCACAAGCTACCGGGATCTCGCGGCTTTCGGTCAACCAGGCCATGCTGAGCAAAGGCGACATTTGGTAAAGCTCCTGGAACTCCGGCCAGTCACGCACCGCGAGGGCCGAGCAGTCGCTGGCGTCCGCCAGGTCGCGCAGCGCCAGGTAGACCCGCGCGGCCCGGTCCATGGCTGCTTGATCCACATGGACCGCGCGCGCCGCCGCCTCCATATCGCCCCGGACTCGCCGGACTTCCTCGCTCCCATAGCCCTTGGCGGCGGCGACGACATCACGGATCTCGGTACGGACGATCTCTACGCCGAACTTCGACCTGAGCAGGGCCTCATCGAAGGTGAGGTTGTAAAAGCCGGGGGCCACGTCGCCAACAAGGCCGATGCGCGCGCCGCGGAGGGTCTTAGCTGCGCGAAGTGCGCGTACGGTCACGCCCAGCCGGTCACCGAACGCGGGCTCGTCCACCTCGCCGTAGAACCACTTGTACGTCCTGCCGGCACCTGCCGGGCTGCCACGGCCCACATAGGTGCGCAGAGTTGACGCGAAGATCTCCAGCGTGACGAAGGAGCTGATCCTGACATCGCCTTCGGTCACCGGCTCGGGTACCCCCCAAAGCGCCAGTGGCACGCCGAGTTCAGCGAGTTCCAGCAGTGGGTCGGCGAGCGAGCAGGACGCCGCGTGGATGAGGAGAAGGTCGAGGTCCTGGCCATCGAAAAACTCGCGGGCCGCAGCCCCCTGCTCACGCCCCTCGATGGGGCCGGGCCCGGGAATGAGCACGAAACCGATCTCGGCGGCCAGCTTGTGAAGGCCGGTGATCGCGCGGCCGAACTGGTCATGCTCCTCGGCGTAGTAAGTGCCAAGGTGAACCCCGGCGTAGCCAACGCGGATCGTGTGGGTCTTCATGCTGCCCTCATTCCCCATCGAGCGCCTCGGCGAGCACGGTGAAGGACCGCGCCCCGGGATCGACATGGCCGACCGCCTTCAGGCCCCATCCGCGGGCCCTGCCACGGGCAGGGACCATTCCCGCGGTGTCGTCCGCACCAGCGGCTGCAGCGAGATAGGCGTCATGCAAGGCGGTGCCAAGGCACGTCTCATCCCCAGCCGCGCCGGCGAGGCTGGTGGCGTAGGGAAGCAATGCGTCCAGGATGGTGGCGTCACCAGGATGAGCGCCGCCCCGGCGGGCCACCTCAGCTGCTGCTTTCGAGAAGGCGTCAGCCAGCGCACTGACATCCGCTGCCGGGGTGTCACCCAGTGCCCGCCCAAGGGTGGTGAACAGCGTCGCATATAGCGGGCCGCTGGCGCCGCCCGCGTGCTCGAGCAACTGGCGGCCGAACATAAGGAAGACGCCCCCCGGACCTGTAGCCGGTGCCAGTTCCAGCGCAGCTGCTGTCTTTGCATAGGCGGGGGCGAAGCCGTTCACGACACTCGTGCCATGATCGCCGTCGCCGATTTCGGCGTCAAGGGCGTCGAGCGAACCCCGCTGCGCGCCCAAGTCGGCAGTCGCCTTGCCCAGAGCGGCGAGCGCGGAGGACGCATCCATGGTGCTAGCCAACTGGTCCCGACCCCCATGACGACAAAGCCGGAGCATGGCACGGTGCCCGCCACAGGCGAAGCAGTTCGTCGTCTACCTTGCACAGCCCGACCGCCAGTCCCGCGGTGGCTAGTGTTGTGGCGTACCGGCCCGCCCAGGAACCAACGACCGCGACACCACGCCTATGGAGCTCCTGCAGGACGCCCATGTGGACCAAGGTCGTCTCCGCTACGCTCATCGCACCGGCGTCATTGACCATCGTGAGGCAGCGGTCATCAGGGCCGAGGCTGAGCGCAGCGGCCAGTCGGTCCACCATCACGCAAGAAAGTTTCCGGGCACTGGTCCAGTCGAGCAGGCTGCCAGTGCCGTCACCGTGGACCCCGGTTCCGAGCAGGATCTGGCCGTCCGGCACGTCCGCAGTAGGCTGCCCGGTCTCCGGGTTAACCGTCCCCCGGATAGTGGCACTGAGCGAGCCGGAACGGTCAGACGCCAGCGCGGCGACGCGCGCACACCCTTCGAGGTCATAGCCGGCCTCTGCCGCTGCTCCTGTGATCTTCCAGACGAAGAAGAGGCCGGGGCCGCCGCGGCGCTGACCCCCGTTGGCAGCGTTGCCGGAAGAGATGTCTTCTCCCAGCACGGCGATCTTGCAGGCAGGGCCACTCGGCCCCAGCAGCTCGACCGCCATCTCGGCGTTGAGGACATCGCCGCTGTGGTTCGACACGCACACCAGCACGCCCGCTCCCCGGTCAGCCTCCCGGATGCCGTGAGCGATCGCTGCAGGTGGCGGGGCGGCGAAGATGCCTCCGGGTACGTTCACGTCGAACAGCCCGTGGCCGACCAGGCCCATCATGGCGGGCTCATGCCCGATGCCATTCCCGATGAGCAGGCTTACCCGGCCCCGGCGCTTGCGCCTGCGGCGCACGATGAGTCCCTCAGAAGTTCTTCGCAGCAGCCCCGGCCAGGTCGCGGCATACCCCTGGATGAGCTCATCACGAAGGCGGCCCGGGTCATTAACCAGGTAGCGCCGCTGGGAACAGGAGGCACCCGGGCGAGGACCGGCGTTGCCCGCAGTGGGCTTGCCGCGGGTCGGCTCACCGGCCCCGGCCGGGAGCGGCCGGCTGGCTGCAGCGCCTGTCCCAGTCGCCATGTCTCTTCCGATCCTGTGGCGGATGGACACCAGGGTAGGAGGTATTCGAATAGATACGCAATAGTTTGACGATAGTTTTCGTGCGATATAGGCTTCTGTGCTGCCATGAAAAGTGCGATTCGCACATGCACGGGGTTGCGTGCCACGGGTCCGCCGGAATCCTGCAGGCAGGGCTACGGCGGCCGTATGCGGCGTCTTCAAGCGCTCAGCCTTAGGCGTGGCCCGTGGAGCACTCCGTGAGCCGGACCCCCTCTGCGGCGGCTCTTCGCCCGATCGCCACGTCAGAAGGCCTATATACGATCCTGGCCATTGATCACGGGCGTTCGCTGCAGCGCCATCTTGATCTGGCCGACGGTGCCGAGGCACACAGGCGGTTGCTGGCCACGAAACAGGCGGTCGTCGGACTTCTTGCGGAGTACTGCTCCGCCGTGCTGCTTGACGCGGGTGTGGCTGCTTCGCTCGGCCAGGGATGGCAACTTCCTGATCACGTGGGCCTGATCGTGGGGCTCGACGCGCCCGATTACGACGACACTGTATGTCCACCACCTGCCATGCCGCCGGACATTGTCTTCGACGACGCCATGCAGGCTGGTGCGGGCGTTGCGAAGATCGTCCTTTACTACGACCCGGAACTGCCCGATGCAGGCAGCCGACGCCAGGCGGTTACTCTGATCGCGGAGAAGTGCGCCGTCCGCGGTTTGCCTTTGCTGGTTGAGCCGCTGCCGCATCCCGGGGCGGTGGCAACGCCCCAGCAGCGCCCGTGGCCGATCGAGGCAGTCATCGAACACGTCGTTGCTGCTGGGGCTGCGCTGCTCAAGCTGCCACTGTGGCCGCTGGCCCCCGACAGGGCAGACCTTTGCGCCCGGATCACAGCGGCGGCAAGCGGTGTCCCGTGGATCTTGCTAAGTTCAGGCGCTCCGTATGGTCAGTTCATGGACAATCTCCAGACGGCCTTGATGGGTGGCGCGTCGGGGTTTGCAGCAGGCCGGTCACTGTGGGGTGAGCTTGTGCTTGACGTGCGGAACGAGGCCGCAGCTCGGGCAGCCGTCGAACGGCTTGCCGGAGCCGTCCGGCTTACCCAATCGCAGGGAGGAGCAAAGATCCGATGACTCGGCAGCCCACTGACCAGCGCGGACCGGAGGGCGAGCGGGCTGCGGGTTCGGGCGCTTCGATGACACCTGCACCTGAGAGTGGCGCAAGGCAGCAGGCTTTCGACGCAGTGCCTTTGTCGCGTGTGCGGATGATAGAGGAGCGGCTCCGCGAAGACGGCGAGGTCCGTGTCAACCTGCTGGCGCACGAATTCGGCGTGAGCGAGATGACAATCCGGCGGGACCTGTCCGGGCTGGAAGAGCGCGGCGTTGCCAAGCGGTCGCACGGCGGGGCGGTGCTGATCGACTCGTCCTTCTTCGATCCGGAGTTCGTGGACCGAAAGCAGCAACGGGTCACGGCGAAGCGCCGGATCGCGCAGCGCTGCGCGGAACTGCTGCCTACCGAAGGAAGTTTGTTCGTGGGGGGCGGGACGACTACGAGCGAGGTCGTCCGATTCCTCAGAGACCGTCCCGGCCTTGAGATCTTCACCTCGAACCTGGCCGCTGCCTCTCAGGCCAGATCCGGTGGCACCCGGATGTCAGTGCTTGGTGGCACCGTAGAGGGCCCGACATGCGCGCTGGTCGGCGCTCTGGCCCGCGCCTCACTGTCGTTGCTGTGGGCAGACACGCTCGTCATCGGCGCCGACGCCCTTTCGGCAGCATCCGGGGTCACCAGTCATAGCAGCGCAGAGGCTGACGTCGCCCGCCTCATGGCCGAGCGCACCCGCGGAAACGTCGTCTGCGTGGCGGACTCCACCAAGTGGCTTGCCGACGCCGATCACGTCATCTTGCCCGCGGCCGCGCTCTCGATGGTCATCACCGACGCCGTGCCCGACTCCGAACGCCTGCGACTGGAGGATCTTGATGTCAAGATCAACGTCGTGTGATAGCCCTGCCTGGCGATATCTCGCCCAGGTGCTGGCAAGATGCTGAGCACCCTGCCCGTCGCCATCCATACCGCCGCGTGGGTCAGGCGGTGGGACGAAGACCTCGCGCCGCACCTGGAGCGGGCTGCCGATCTGGGCTTCCAGGGGGCTGAGGTCTCGCTCCTTGGCCTTGACGCCAGCGCCGCATCGAGGCTAGCCCGCGTCGGTGCCGGACTTGGCCTGGTGCTGAAGTGCACGACTGGGTTGTCGGCGGCCAGTGACATCACCAGTGCTGACCGCAAGGTCCGCCAGGCGGGCTTGCGGTACCTGCGCCAGGCCGCTGACGTAGTGGCGGCGTGCGGGGCTGACCTTCTCACCGGCGTCATTTATGCGCCCTGGGGAACGGGGCGTACGGCAGGCCGAGCGGAACGCACCGATCGTGCCGCCGACGCACTGGCAGAGGCCGCGCCGGTGTTCGCCGAACGCGGCATCACCCTCGGCATCGAGCCGCTGAACCGATTCGAAACCGATTTGGTGACCACAGCTGCCGAGGCCTGCGCCCTGACCGAGAAGATCGGCGCGGCAAATGTTGGGATCCTGCTGGACACGTTCCACATGAATATCGAAGAGCGCTCGTTCTCAGCCGCCGTCAAAACGGCAGGCCGTCGCCTCGTTCACGTCCAGCTGGCCGATAACGACCGCGGAGCGCCGGGCAGTGGCCATCTCGACTGGAGTGACGTCTTCGCAGGGCTTGGCGCCGTTGGCTACCAAGGCTGGCTCAGCCTCGAACTGTTCCTCCGATCCGGACTTGAGGTCAGCGACGACCTGCGGATCTGGCGAGACATCAGCCCTGACCCCACCACCGCGGCCCGGGACGGGCTGGCTTACGTCAGGCGCTGGCTCGGCAATGGTGAGCTGGGCGGAGAACCGGCGGACACTGACGACAGGACACCACCTATCGGCGCCGGAAGGGACGAGGCATAAATGGCGCTGGAAAGGATTCGTGTCGGCTCCTCGTACTATCCTCCGCATCACAGCCCGGAGGAATGGGTCACCGATCTGGACCGCATGCGGGAGGCGGGACTCGACACCATCCGCACCGCCGAGTTGCTCGCCAGCTGGGACCGCATCGAACTCGACCGTGACGTGTACGACTTCTCCTGGCTCGACCGGATCTTCGATCTCGCTGAGGAACGCAGCATCGGCATCCTGCTCGGCACCGGGACCTGCTGCCCGCCCATCTGGATGCTCGACCGGTACCCGGACCTGCAGGTCGTGTCGTCTGAAGGCGTCCCTTACCCCACCGCGACGGCATGGTCGTGGGCGTGCAAGGACAACCCAGGGATGAAGCTGGAGAGCGAGCGCTGGATCACCCTGCTCGCAGAGCGCTACGGCCACCGGCCTGGGCTGATCGGGTGGCAGATCGACAACGAGCCGGGCTTCCCGTTCATTCCACGGCATGGAGCCTCGATGGACACCTACTGCTTCTGCCACCACACGGAGGAAGAGTTCCGTCACTGGCTCCGCCAGCGCTATGAGACACCGGAGGCACTGTCCGACGCATGGCGCTGGGACCCGACACACCACCGCTACAGCCAGTGGTCGCAAGTCCGCGCACCCCGCAGCACACCCGCCCACTGGGGTGTTGTGACGGCATGGCTCGACTGGCGACGGTTTATCGCCGAGGATCTCGCCGCCCACATCTCCTGGCAGCACCACTTGCTCAAGCGGCTGACGCCGAGCCTGCCGACTTCGACCAACGGGTTCATGTGGTCGCGACACGACCCCTTCGGGGTGCTGATCGGGCAAGACATGTGGCGGCTCGCCCGCTGTGTCGACGCGATCGGCTACGACTACTACCCGGGAATTGACAAACGGTTCCTGACCGAGCCCGAGTACGGCGGGATGGTCCTGGATTACGCGGCATCGAACGCCCGACGCGCCGACGCCGAGCTATGGCTGCCAGAAATCGAGAGTGGCCCCATCAATGGCTGGGACTTCGGGCCCGACCACTGGACTACCCCCGAGGACATCACGCGTATCAACGTCGACTGCCTCGGGGTAGGCGCCAAGATGATCTTGTACCAAGGCTACCGGGAACCGAACTGCATCCCCATTCACTGGGGCGGACTGGCCGACCTGGAGGGCTGCCCCACGCCGCGACTCGACGCAGCCACCGCTGTCGCCAGCGCGATCGGCGAGAACGAAGAACTGCTCAGGACGGCCGTTCTCAGCCCACCCGAGGTGGCGATCCTGCACGCCTGGGACAACGCGGTCGTGCTAGAGGGGATGGGAAGCGGCGCCAACCTCCTGGATGCCATCGCCGGGACCTACCGCGCGCTGGCAGGCTCGGGCTTTCGCTGCGAGTTCGTCGCATTCGACGACCTCGCCGAACTCACGGTGAAGCTGCTGGTCCTGCCGGCCACCATGCTCGTGCCGGCCGAAGCCGGAAGGCACATCGCCGAGTTCGTCCGCGGTGGCGGGCACGTCCTCGCGTTTGCGAAGGCTGCCATGCTCGATGGGCGAGGCTGGTATTGGAACGTACGTCCTGGGGCCGGACTCGCCGAAGTGCTCGGAATCAGGGAAATGGCAGTCGAAGCCGCGGCTGGCGTGGTCGAAGTCGATGTTCCCGCCGCGCCGGAGCTACCCGGCTGGACGGGCGGGCAGGTGACCGGCGCGTGGCAGTGGCAGTCCTTCCTTCCCGCACAGCCGTCAACCACCGTGCTCGGCCGCCATGGCGACGGCTCCCCCGCGCTCACCCGGTGCTCATTCGGCGCCGGAGCCGGCTGGGCCATCGGCACTCACCTGGCCGCCTCGCATTCATCCGATGGCTTTGCTGACCTCGTCGCGTCAATCGCCCGCGCGGCCGGAGCGACACCATTGTTCGATGCACCACGAGCCTCCGACGGCCTGCCTCGCGTGCGGGGCGTCCTGCGCGCCGCCGATGGTCGGGGGGTTCTGGCTTTCACGTCGACCGCTGCGGAACCGGCCACGGTAGATGTCCGGTGCGCTGGTAGCGCGGTCGTCGACGCACTCACCGGTGAACGGATCGTTGCCGACAACGGCGTGCTCGCCGTCAGCATGCCAGCACGAGGAAGCCGCCTGATGATAGTGGAGACCGCCCATGGATGAGCTGGACGAAGTCACCCTCGCCGGCCTGTGGAGGACGATGGCCCGGATCCGGCGTTTCGACGAGCGGGTCTCCGAACTCGCAGCCGCCGATGCGATCCCTGGCTATGCCCACACCTACAGCGGCGAGGAGGCCGTCGCCAGTGGGGTGATCCCATTGCTGCGGGAGGACGACTGGCTCACGTCCACCTACCGCAACCACGGGCATTCGATCGCCCGCGGTGTGCCGCTGGCGGCGCTCGCCAGTGAGCTGCATGGCCGGGCCGATGGTGTGTGCGGGGGCAAGGGCGGCTCGATGCACGCCGTCGACCAGTCGCTCCGGATGATTGGCGGGATGGGGATCGTCGCCGGCGGCCTGCCAGTGGCAGCGGGTGCCGCCTTTGGCTCCGCCTTCCTCGGCGGCGACCAGGTGGCGGTGGCATTCTTCGGCGACGGGGCCGTGCACGAGGGAGCCTGGCACGAGGCCCTCGACTTCGCCGCCATGTTCCGAGCACCAGTGCTCTTCGTGTGCGAGAACAACCTGTATGCGGAGACAACCGCCGTCGATTATCACCTCCGGACGCACTCTGTCGCCGAGATGGCCGGTCCCTACGGAATCCCTGCCGTGACCGTCGACGGCATGGACCTCTTCGCGGTGCGGACGGCTACCCAGGGCGCGCTCGGTCCCATGCGGGACGGCACCGGGCCGTTCCTGCTGGAGGCAATGACCTACCGGTATGGGGGGCAGTACGAAGGCGACACGCAGACCTACAAGCCGCCCAGCGAAACTGAGTACTGGCGCAGCAGGGACCCGCTCCAGTCCTTCCGAAGAACGGTCACGTCAGCTGGCCGGATGACCGACGCGCAGCTCGACGACATCGACGCCCGCGTCCAGGCGGAGGTGGACGCTGCCTTTCACAAGGCGGAGCAGGCGCCATGGCCTGACCTGTCCGCCCTCACCTCCGACGTATACGCAAGCTACCAGGAAGAGGCTAGGCAGCCATGGCCCGCATCCTGACGATCAAAGACGCCCTCAATGAGGCACTGCACCAGGCGATGGAGGCCAACGACCGGATCATCCTCTTCGGAGAGGACATCGCCGGCGGCGCCGGCCGGGACGAGGCCTATCCACCGGCAGCCGACGCCTGGGGAGGCCCATTCGGCGTCACCAAGGGCCTCCTGCCCAGGTTCGGGCGCCGGAGGGTGATCGACACAGCCATCGCCGAGACGGGCTTTATCGGCGCATCCATCGGCGCCGCGCTGGCCGGACTACGGCCAGTCTCCGAAATCATGTACGTGGACTTCATCGGCACGTCGTTCGACCAGCTGCTCAACGAGGCCGCCAAACTGCGTTACGTCTATGGAGGCAAGGTGTCGGTTCCCATCGTGGTCCGGACAGTCACCGGTGCCGGGTTCCGGGCCGCCGCGGAGCACTCCCAGACGCTCTACTCGATCTATACTCACGTTCCCGGGCTCAAGGTGGTCGCGCCGGCATTCCCCGACGACGCTAAAGGCCTGCTGCTCGAGGCAATCGACGACCCAGACCCGGTCATCTTCATGGAGCACAAGCGCCTCTACATGGTCACCGGTGAGGTTCCAGAAGAGCCTTACCGGATACCGTTCGGCCAGGCCCGGATATGCCGACCTGGCCGAGACGTGACTATCGTCGGGATCCAGAAGATGGTGCACACCGCGCTCGATGCCGCCGAGCAACTCGCCACCGAGGGCATTGAGGCCGAGGTCATCGACCCCCGGACCTACTCGCCACTCGATACCGCCACGATCCTCGAGTCCGTTGCGCGAACCCACCGTCTGGTGATCGTCGACGAGTCACATCCGCGGTGTTCGCTCGCCACCGACATCTCGGCCCTCGTCGCCGAGCGGGGATTTCACGATCTCCATGCGCCAATCCGCATGGTCACGGCACCCCATGCACCCGTCCCGTTCAGCCCTGTTCTCGAAGACGCTTACGTGCCCCAGCCCACCGTGGTGGTCAGCGCCGTTCAAGGCCTGCTGAGCCAGAGCGACGATGCAAGAGCCCGGCTGTCAAAGTCGTGATCCGGGCGAGAGGGCGGCATCTTGTGATTGACGGTTCCGCGGCGACCGCATTAGCTGGCGGTGACTGTCGGTGGCAATCTGTCAAACGAACCTTGATCGTCATGGTGTGCGGGACCGAGAGGACACCATAAACGTGTCACAGGCGGAAGCCATTCTTCGAGCCTTGGAACGAGAGACTGAATCGATCGTGCTAGAGCCAGATCGGCATGGGTACGAGGATGCTCGGAAGGTCTTTAATGACTGCATTGATCGTCGGCCTGCTGCGATAGTGAGAGTGCGGGATAGCCGTGACATCGCCAAGTCGGTACGCATCTTGGCCGAGGGAGGTCTATCTTTTACCGTCCGCGGAGGCGGCCATGGCATTGCGGGTACATGTGTCCGGGATGGCGCTGTAATGCTCGATCTAAGCTTGACGCGAAAGGTCACGTATGATGATGACTTGGGAATTGCAACCAGCGAGGCGGGAGCGCTCTGGTGTGATTATGATGCCGTAACGACTCGATATGGATAT
>Ga0070714_100000996_pt1 | contig 20208 bp, 16 predicted proteins | sample LARL83metaG_FD_65450 | JGI IMG/M metagenome (GOLD analysis project Ga0070714, IMG submission 65450) | Corn, switchgrass and miscanthus rhizosphere microbial communities from Kellogg Biological Station, Michigan, USA - LAR L8-3 metaG | ecosystem: Host-associated > Plants > Roots > Rhizosphere ... | reverse complement strand
CTGGCCGGGACCGCCCTGCCCGGTGATCAGCACCGCGATCAGCGGCGCGACGATCAGCAACCCGGCCCGCGCGGCCCGCGGCCCGAACCGGCGAACCCAGATCGAAGCGGCCATGAGCAGGACGAAGAAGATGTCTCCCACGTCCGGATGGGCCGACATGAGGTGCCCGGTGGCCCAGGACAGCACGGCGACGGCGGGCAGCAGCGCCAACCCGGCCAGCCGGTCGAGGTGGTCGGCGGAGCGCTGGATCCGGGCGAGCGTCATAGCCAGCACAACCGCCGCGATCACGATATCCAGGTGCAGGTGGGCCGCGTGCTCCACCGCGAGGGCCGACCCGTAGCTGGCGAGCACCGCCGCCATCGCGGTCAAGGTCTGGCGCAGATCAGTCATAGTAAGTGATATCTTACTACTGTGCTTATCGCCGAGGACCCGGTCGAGCTCGCCGACGCGGCCGTCGAGATCCGGCAGGGCGCCACCCGCCTGTCGCGGCGGCTGCGCGCCGAGCGGCCGGCCCGCGAGCTGAGCCTGGGTAAGCTCGGTGTGCTTGTGGAACTGAGCAGGCAAGAGACGGTCACCGCAGGTGCGCTGGCCGCCGCCGGGAACCAGCGGCCGCAGTCACTGACTCGGCTGCTCGCCGAACTGGCCCGCGACGGCCTGATCACCCGGACCCGTGACGAGAATGACCATCGTCAGATTCTGCTTCAGATCACGACCGCAGGACGGGAGGCGCTCCGGCGCGACATGGCCGCCCGCGACGAATGGCTGGCCACCGCGCTGAAGCACCTCAGCGAAACCGAGCTGGCCGTGCTGCGCCTGGCCAGCCGGCTCATGGACCGCCTCGCCGAACTCGAAGCGTAGCCCACCCCCGCACCCCCACCCCGCGTACACCCCACCCCCGCGTACACCCCAACCCGCGTACACCCCAACCCCGTGCCCGACATTTCGTGACATGCCCGTCTGGCTATGCGTGCGGCCATGCCTTCCGTGTTGGAAAAGTGCTTCGTGCGGGAAAAGGGTGCAGTTGTAAGCGTTCCAGAACAACGTGTGCTCACGGCACGTCGTGAGGTCCAGTCGCGACAACGGCGCCCACACCCGTTAACCGCACATATCTCCCATTCCGGGCGTGCCGTGCGGCGTCCCGGATGATTGCGGACACTTACCCTCCCAGATCGCACCCTGTTGGCGAGTTGCGCGCGCATGGCCGTGCCGCCCGTCCGTACGCCAGCCGCCGCGGCCTGGCCGCCGGCGCGCTGACTGTGCCTGGAGTGCTGTAAGCGGCTGCCGGGACAGGAGCGCACCGGCACGCCCGCCAACGACGTGGAAGATTACCCTCTCGTGGTGGATTGACCCTCGTACACAAGGGGCCGGCTACCACGAAGCGGGAAACTGCCACGTTATCGCGGGCCCAGCGAGCCGGCCGAGCCCGGACATCGGCCGCCGACCCACCGGGGCGGCCAGCGATCCGGGCAAGCCCCCGGAATAAACGAGCAGGGCCCAGATCGGGGGGTAACTGTCCGCAATCATCTGGCGCCCCGGCGGCGCGCCAGGACGGCGCGGCCGCACCGGCACAAACAGGGCATTGGCCGCTAGCCAGCACAGGCGGGTACCCCGGCGCGCCGGAAACGCACCTTATTCCGGAATGCCGACAGCTGGCGCCTTTCCCAACAAGAAGCCCTTTCTAGCATGGAGAAAGTCCCTGTGCGTGCCCGAACCCGGGTCACCACGGCGGCTAGCCGGCCGGGCAGGTGCTCGCCAGGGCACGGGACGGGTCGGGGATGACCCCGATGCTTCACGGCGGCACATCAGGGTGCGAGCGGGGCTGATCCCGATCGACGGCGCCCGCATGTCGCGGCAGCCTTGAATCAAGCAAAGTCCAACGTTAAACGGAGACCGATTACCATGCTCGCGATCATCGTCCTTGTCCTCGTCGCCTTCCTCGCACTGACCGTCCTCGGCATCGCGCTGCATTTCCTGTTCTCGCCCTGGCTGCTGCTGGCCATCGCCATCATCGCACTGGTCAAGTTCTGGCCTGGCCGCTCCCGCCAGTAGCCCGGTTCCGGCGTGGCCGCTCGCGATAATGCTCGTATGGGCAGTAACGCGCTGCGGTGGAGCAGCGATGTGCACCAGGCTGACTGGATCGCGTCGCGCTTGGCACCGTGGGAGGACGAGTACATCGCGACGATCGTCGTGCCGGCCGGCTTCGAGGCCTACGCACGGGTGCTGCACCCGGCCGAGACCGATGGCAGCGGAGATCGCCTGGTCCGCTGGGCTGATGTGGCCGCATGGAGCGGGATGCCGCTGCGGAGGGACGCGCAGTTCCACTCGATAGCGCTGCCGCCGGCGGACCCGGGCGAGCCGTGCCCGTACACCGGCCAGACTCCGCAGGAGGGCAGCCTCTACCCGCCGGACGCGGAAGCCGTCGCCGCGGTCGCGCGGGACTGGACAGCCACGCCGGAGGACTGCTGGTTCTGCGTATGGGACGGATTCGGTTGGGACAGCACCGGCACGACCGCGGTCTTCACCGCGACCGGAGAACCGCCCGAGATCATTACGGCACCAAGCCCGGACCCGGTGCCCAGGCCGGTACGCGAGGGGCCGCGGGTACAGCTGCCGCACCGGGACTACTTCCTGTACCGGGGACCCGCCGAGTCAGTCGCCGATCTCGCCCGCCTGGAGGGGACCTGGGGGCAATGCCCGAACCTCTGGTGGCCTGCCGATCGTGCCTGGTGCGTGGCCAGCGAGATCGACCTGCAGTGGACCTACGTGGGCGGGCCCCGCGGGCTGATCGACGCGATACTCGCCGATGCGAGGATCGAGGCACTTCCGGTCGCACCGGAAGACCCGGTCAGCCGGGTCGAAGACTGGGTCACCGGATGGGCGGGCCAACTCGCCGAGGGCTTGATGGCGCACGGCGCGGCGGCGCTGAGCACGCCCAGGGGCTCAGTCAGCGCATGGTTGCGGCAACCGCACACGTTCCGCAACGGGGAATTGCGCATCGAGGTCGCGGGACCCGGCGGCGGCAGCAGCAGCGTCCACCCCGGTCTCGGCGGGGACGACCAGCATCTCCGGCGCGAGATCACCGACTACCTGCTCCTCACTCTGCTGGACCTGACCGGCATATGACGCCTCAGCAAGCATCGATTAGCCCAAGCCGGCCAGCACTGAGGTAGCGTGTCAACGTGCCGGGCACGACTGGGCGGTTGCTCGCGGTGAGCGATCTGCACGTCGCTTACCCGGAGAACAGGCAGCTCGTGGCCAGCCTGCGGCCGGAGTCACCAGATGACTGGCTGCTGGTGGCTGGAGACGTGGGCGAGATCTCAACCGACATCGAGTGGGCGCTGGGCACGCTGAGCGAGCGTTTCGCCACCGTGGTCTGGTCACCCGGCAACCATGAACTGTGGTCGCATCCGGCCGATCCGGTCAAGCTGCGCGGCGAGGAGCGGTACCGGTACCTGGTGTCCCGCTGCCGGGAATTCGGCGTCGTCACCCCGGAGGACCCGTACCCGGTGTGGATGGGCCCGGGCGGGCCGGCCCTGATCGTCCCGCTGTTCCTGCTCTACGACTACACCTTCCTGCCGCCGGGCGCGCTGACGAAAGCGGAGGCGCTGGCGCAGGCGATGGAGAGCGGCATCGTGTGCACCGATGAGCTGCTGCTCCACCCCGATCCGTACCCCAGCAGGGAAGCGTGGTGCCGGGCCAGGATCGACGCCACCGTCAAGCGGCTCGAACAAAGCGATCCGTCGCTGCCGACCGTGCTGATGAACCATTTCCCGCTGGTCCGCGAACCGACGGAAGTACTCCGCTACCCCGTGTTCGCCCAGTGGTGCGGGACCACCCTGACCGCCACCTGGCATATCCGGTTCCGGGCATGCGTGGTCGTCTACGGCCATCTGCACATTCCCCGGACCACTTGGTACAACGGCGTCCGGTTCGAGGAGATCTCGCTCGGCTATCCCGCCGAGTGGAGACGCCGCCCGGCGCCGCCGCGGATCCCGCGGCAGATATTCCCGGCCGGACAGGACGGAGACGAGCGGCGATGAGCGCCACCCAGAGATTCCGGATCGCGGCGATTCCGGCGGACGGCGTCGGCAAGGAGGTGGTGGCCGCCGGGCGGGAAGTGCTCGACTCGCTGGCCGCCGGCAGCGCAGGTGCGTTCGCGTTCGACTGGCAGGAGTTCGGCTGGGGCTGCGAGTACTACGCGCGCACCGGCGCGATGATGGCTGAGGACGGCCTGGCGGTACTGAAGGACTTCGACGCCATCTATTTCGGCGCGGTCGGCTGGCCTGGCGTGCCCGATCACGTTAGCCTGTGGGGCCTGCGGCTGGCGATCTGCCAGAACTTCGACCAGTGGGCCAACGTCCGCCCCGTCCGGTTCTTGCCGGGCGTACGGAGCCCGCTGCGCAAGGCCGGTGACACCGAGCTGGACTGGGTCGTCGTCCGGGAAAACAGCGAGGGCGAGTACGCCGGCCTGGGCGGCCGCAACCTCTCCGGCAGGGGTCCAGGCAGTGAGGTCGCCGTCCAGTCAGCGCTGTTCACCGAAGTTGGCTGTGAACGCGTCATGCGGTTCGCCTTCGAGCTGGCCCGCACCCGGACCCGGTCGAAGGTCTCAAGCGTGACCAAGAGCAACGCTCAGCAGTACGGGATGGTGCTGTGGGACGAGGTCTTCCGGCGAGTCGCCCGCGACTACCCTGACGTCGCGACCGAGAGCGTGCTGGTCGACGCCATGGCCGCCAAGTTCGTCCTGCGCCCAGAAGACCTGTCCGTCGTCGTCGCCTCCAACCTCCACGCGGACATCCTGTCCGACCTCGGCAGCGCACTGGCCGGCAGCCTCGGCCTGGCCGCCAGCGCCAACCTGAACCCGGAGCGACGCTTTCCCAGCATGTTCGAGCCTGTGCACGGCTCGGCGCCAGACATCGCCGGGCAAGGGCTGGCCAATCCCATCGGCGCGATCGGCAGCGCCGCGCTCATGCTCGACCACCTCGGGCTCCCCGAGCAGGCCACCCGGCTGGATGCGGCGATCCAGGCGACCACCGCGGCCGGGATCCTCACCCGGGACCTCGGCGGCACCGCCTCGACCAAGGATGTCACCAAGGCCCTGATCGACGCGCTGGAAATCTGACCTCGCCACCTGGCCGCGCAGGTCAGCCGAGCTCGCAGACGATGGTAATCAGCGTCCACATGCCCAGGTGGAGGCGGTCCCCGTCTCGCAACGGCACGGCCGCCCGCGGGGGGACCTCCTTGCTGTTCAGCAAGATGCCGTTTTCCGTACCGGGATCGGTGACAGACCAGGTCCCGTCCGGGCCGGCGGTCAGCACGGCGTGCAGCCGCGACACCCCCGGATCCTTGGGCGGTCCGATGAGGTCGATTTCCGGCTCGATGTTGAGCGATTTGCTCCGCCGCCCGATGCGGACCGTGGTACCGGAGAGCCGGATCCGTCGTTCGGCCAGGTGTTCCGGGAAGCTGATCGACGCGGGATCCGCCTCGCCTTCGGCATGCACGCTGTCGTAGTAGGCGCGATCCGCCGTCACCACCGCGGTCCAGATCGCGGTCGCGTTCGGCGGGATCGTCATCCGCTTGGTCGGCACGGCGACGGCGGCGGGGCCCGCCGGCCCTGCTGGCCCCGCCGGCACAGCCGGCCCTGCTGGCCCCGCCGGCACAGCCGACCCTGCTGGCCCCGCCGGCACAGCCGGCCCTGCTGGCAGAGTGCGCGTGCTGACCGTCCTACCGGGCGGGCGGGCCCGGCCGGACGGATCGTAGGGCTCGATGCCGAGCGCCTCCCGAAGCGCGTCGGCGAACTCACCGCAACTGCCGTACCGGTTCTCCGGCGCCTTCGCCAGCGCGGTGGCCATCACGTCATCGACCTCGGCCGGAAGCTCTGGCCGTACATCGGTCAGCGACGGCGGCGGCGTGGACAGGTGCGCGTAGAGCACCGCCATCGGCTCCTCGCGCTGGAACGGCAGCGAGCCGGTCATCAGCATGAACGCCACGCATCCCAGCGCGTACTGGTCGACAGCACCGTCCACAGGACCGCCGCTGATCTGCTCGGGCGCCACGTAGCCGGGCGTGCCGAGGAACTGCCCGGCCGCGGTCAGCGCGCCGCCCGCCGACAGCACGCTCCTGGCCAGCCCGAAGTCCGACAGGTATACGTGCTCTGGCCGGCCCGGGCCGACGTCGACCAGCATGTTCGCGGGCTTGACATCGCGGTGAATCAAGTCCGCGTCATGGGCCGCGTCGAGCGCCGAGGCCACCGCGGAGATGAACCCGGCAGCGCGCCGCGGCGTCAGGGCGCCCTCGCGATGCACCACCATCCGCAGGTCGTCGCCGGCCACATAGCGCATCGCGATGTACAGCACGGCACCAGACTCGCCGGCCTCGTAGACCGGGATGATGTGCGGATGGTCGACCGCGGCCACCGCCCGGGCCTCCCGCGCGAACCGCCGCCGGACGACCTCGTCTCCCGTCAGCAGCTTCAGCGCCACCACGCGCCCCAGCCGTTCGTCGCGGGCACGGTACACCGCCGCCATCCCGCCGACGCCGATCACCTGTTCCAGCAGGTAGCCGCCTACCCTTGCGCCGGGAGCCAGCCCGGTCAGCAGACCGCCGAGCAGCGCGGGGGAATCTGCGGCCACCACCCCTCCTCCCGGCAGCTGTCACGCACATTTTACGTACCGCAGCGGGCCGATCGGGGGTGTTGCCGGGAGGAGATTAGCGGCCGTCGCGCGCGAGCCACACCGCGGTGTCCGGCGGAAGGCGCCAGTCAGGCAGCGAACCGCTGGCTAGCAGCACGGCGGCGCCCTCGGGCAGCGGCCAGGCCTCGGCGGCGGAATAATTCACCGCACAGACGAAGTCCCGGCCGCGCAGGAAGGCCAGCACTCCGTCCGCCACGTCAGGCAACCACTCCAGCGGCCCGTCCCCCAGCGCGTCCAGCGTCCGGCGCAGCGCGATCGCCGCCCGGTACAGGTTGAGCATCGAACCGGGATCGTCCTGCTGCCGCGCCGCGGTCAGCGCCTTCCAGGCCGACGGCTGCGGCAGCCACGGCGATGATCCCGGCTGGCCGAACCCGAACGGCGGCCCGTCCCCCGACCACGGCAGCGGCACCCGGCATCCGTCACGGCCGCGGTTGGTGTGCCCGGACTGCTCCCAGGCGGGATCCCGCAGCACGTCGTCGGGCAGGTCCTCGACCTCCCACAAGCCGAGTTCGTCACCCTGGTACACGTAGCCGCTGCCGGGCAGCGCGAGCAGAAGCAGCGCGGCCGCCCGCGCCCGCCGGGTGCCGAGTTCGATGTCCAGCGGGAAATCCGCGAGGGCGTTCAGCTGAACAAAGTGCGCACCACGGCCCTGCGCGTGCGGCGGCCGGCCGAAGCGCGACAGATGGCGCACGACGTCGTGATTGGAGAGCACCCAGGTAGCCGGGGCACCCACCCTGCGCAGCCGCGCCAGCGTGCCGTCGATGCTGTCCCTGGCCGCGGCGCAGTCCCACGGCGCGGTCAGGAAGTCGAAGTTGAACGCGGTGTGCAGCTCATCGCTCCGGACATACAACGCGAGCCGGTCCTGATCCTGCATCCACGCCTCGGCGACGAACACCCGCGGCGGATCGTAGGAGTCCGCGACCCGGCGCCAGCCCCGGTAGATGTCGTGCACCTCGTCCCGGTCCTGATACGGGTGACGGCCGGGCGCCACCGGGCCGGCCAGGTCGGGCAGCGCGGGATCCTTGGCCATCCGGTTCGCCACGTCGATGCGGAAGCCGTCCACGCCGCGGTCGAACCAGAACCGGAGAATGTCCTCGAACTCGGCGCGCACGGCCGGCTCCGCCCAGTTCAGGTCCGGCTGGCCGACCGCGAACAGATGCAGGTACCACTGCCCGTCCGGCACCCTGGTCCACGCGGGGCCGCCGAACACGCTGCGCCAGTTGTTCGGCGGCAGGTCGCCGGCGGGACCACGGCCGGCCCGGAACAGGTACCGCTCACGGTCGGCGGATCCGGGCGCGGCGGCGAGCGCCGCCTGGAACCACGGGTGTGCGCTCGAGGTGTGGTTGGGCACTATGTCGAGGATGACGCGCAGGCCGTGCTGGTGCGCCTCGGCGATCAGCGCGTCCGCCCCGGCGAGCGTGCCGAGCGCCGGATCGATGTCCCGGTAGTCGGCCACGTCATAGCCGCCGTCCGCCATCGGCGACGGGTACCAGGGGTTGATCCAGATCGCGTCGACGCCAAGGCGGGCCAGGTACGGCAGCCGAGCGCGGATGCCGGCGATGTCGCCGACCCCGTCCCCGTTCCGGTCGCGGAAGCTGCGGATGTAGATCTGGTAGATGACGGCACCCCGCCACCAGTCATTTGCCATAGAACTAAAGCAAATCAGAGATCCGTGAACAGCGTAAGCTGCAGGTCCCCGGGGCCGTCCAGCCGGGAGTTCAGCGAGTTCCACGGTGTTCTCGTCGGCTCGGCGATGACTGTCGCGCCGGCCTGCGCGAGGGTCCGCGTGGCCGCCGCGGAATCGCGCACGCCGAACGCGACCCGGACGTGGCCGGCCACGCGGCGGCCGACCTCCACCTCGTCTATGTACTCGGCATGCGGCGGGTCGGCGATCTCCAGCGTCGCGCGGCCCGCCTCGAGGATCGTCACCCGCCCGCCGGGCGAGCTGTACGCGGCCTGCTCGCGCAGCCCCAGCACGTCCCGGTAAAACCGCAGTGCCTCGTCATAGTCCGCCGCCGTGACCACCAGGCGCAGCTCCGTCACTTCCGATTCTCCGCTCACATCCGCGCCAACCACCGCCGGCCGGCCCCCATTCCCCCGGTCCTCGACCCGCGGACGCTACGCTTGCTTCAGCAGTGATGCCCAGGTTAAGGATGAGAGCCGTGTCCGCTATCGACGCCTTGGTGGCGAGCGCCGGGCGGTTCGCGGGTAGCGTGGCCGGGCTTCCGGCAGCGCCCGCCGCGGGCGTGGCGATCGTCGCGTGCATGGACGCCCGTCTCGATCCGCACCGTCTGCTCGGCCTGTCCGACGGCGACGCGCACGTGATCAGGAACGCCGGCGGCGTGGTCACCGACGACGTCATCCGCTCCCTGGTCATCTCCCAGCGCGCGCTCGGCACGACCGAGATCATGCTCATCCATCATTCGGGCTGCGGCATGCTGTCGTTCACCGACGACGAGGAGAAATCCCGGATCGAGGCCGAAACCGGGCTGCGGCCGCCGTTCTCGCTGGAGGCGTTCAGCGACGTCGACGCGGACGTGCGCCAGTCGATCGCCCGCGTCCTGGCTAGCCCGTACCTGCCGCACCGGGACGCCGTCCGCGGCTTCGTGTTCGAGCTCGAGTCCGGCCGGCTGCGTGAGGTCACCGTGCCGCCCGGGCGACCGTGAAACTACTCCTGGGCGTGACGGTCGAGGAACTCGTAGATGTCCGCGTCGTCGACGCCCGGGAATGACCCGGCCGGCAGGGCGGCCAGGATGTGCGAGTGTGCGCGCGCCGACGGCCACGCTTTCCCCTCCCACCGCTCCGCGAGCACCGTCGGCGGACGGGCGCAGCACTCGCCGTCCGGGCAGGCCGAGCGCATCCGCACCGTGGTCTCCCGGCCGCGGAACCACCGCGAGTCCGCGAACGGCACGCCGAGCGTGATCGCGAAGCCCCGGTCCGCGCGGGGGTCCACCTGCGCGACGCAGAAATAGGTGCCGGACGGGATATCGGAGTACTGGCAGTACGGCGAGAACCGGTCGGTCGCGCCGAACACCTGCCGCCCGGACCACTGCCGGCACATCCGCTGCCCCTCGATGGCCCCGGACGGGTCCGCCGGGAACACCACGCCGTCGTTCTCGTACGCCTTGTAGATCACGCCGCTGGCGTCGTTCTTCACGAAGTGGCACTGCATGTCCAGGTGATGCGTCGCCAGGTTCGTGAACCGGTGCGCGGCCATCTCGTACGACACCGAGAACAGGTCGACCAGGTCCTCGACCGCGACGTCCCGGCCGCGCTTGGCCGAGACGAGCACCGGCACCGCCGCGGTCTCCGGCATCAGCATCGCGGCGGCGAAGTAGTTGGCCTCGACCCGCTGCCGCAGGAAGTCCGCGAAGTCCTTCGGCACCTGATGGCCGAGCAGGTAGTGGCCGAGCGCCTGCAGCACGACGGCCCGCGGCGAGTGCGTCCCCACCGGTTCCTGCTTGACGTAGAACCGCCGGTTGCGGAGGTCGGTGAGCGACCGCACCGAGCGCGGCAGGTCCTGGACGTAGCGCACCGCGAACCCGTGATGGCTGATCACCGACATCAGCATGCCCTGGGACAGTGCCCCGCCGGAGTACCCGGCGGCGCGCAGCGCGTCCCCCGCCGCGCGCTCGATGACCTCGAAGTAATTCCCGCGCTCGCGCTGCGCGGTGCGCAGCGCGGCGTTGGCCACCCGGGCCTCCTCCGGAGTGGCGGCCGGCTTGGCCTGCTGCGCGCGCAGTTCCGCGGCGACCGCGACCAGATGCTCGAGCACGTCGGTCGGCACCCGCGCGCCGACCTTCAGCGCCGGCAGCCCGAGCCTGCGGTACGACGGGTCCTGCTGCGCCTCCGCCACCGCGATCTCGAGCTGCGCGCGCCGGCTCGGCGGCTGCCGGCTGAGCAGCTCCGACACCGGAACAGCCAGGGCGGTCGCCAGCTGCTCGATCAGCGACAGCTTAGGCTCGCGGCGGCCGTTCTCCAGCAATGACAGAACGGAAGGGGCTCGACCTACCCGATCCCCGAGTTCCCCCAGCGTGAGGCCCCGGGAGCGGCGCAGATGGCGCAGCCGCTGGCCAAAGGTCACAAGGTCTAGTCCAGCGGTCTGGACCAAATTTTGCTGATCTTTCATCGTGAAACCGATCATATCTTCGTCAGATGGAAAAATCTTCAGTTCTTCAGCGTGAAATTCTATAGGAAGACGTGTATCCGGCGGGCAGCCTGTGGTCAGGACCCCGGCTCACATGGCCGGCTCCGGAAAATCAGAAGAAGGGCACGACAGTGGAAACGATCAGCCAGCAGGCGGCACGGCTTCGAGAGCAGTGGGACAGCGAACCCGACATCACCCGCACCTACTCGGCTGAGGAAGTAATCCGCCTGCGCGGCAGCGTCCAGGAGGAGTACACGCTGGCCCGGCTCGGCGCGCAGCGGCTGCGCAAGCTGCTGGCCGAAGAAGACGCGGTCACCGCGCTCGGCGCGATCACCGGCAACCAGGCGGTCCAGCAGGTCAGGGCCGGACTCAAGGCGATCTACCTGTCCGGCTGGCAGGTCGCGGCCGACGGCAACCTGGCCGGGCAGACATACCCGGACCAGAGCCTGTACCCGGTCAACTCGGTGCCTCAGGTCGTGCGCCGGATCAACAACGCGCTGCTCCGCGCCGACCAGATCACCTGGTCAGAGTCGGAAGACGGCACGGATACCCCGTACTGGCTCGCACCGATCGTCGCCGATGCGGAGGCTGGGTTCGGCGGCGTGCTCAATGCCTTCGAGCTGATGAAGTCCATGATCGCGGCCGGCGCGGCCGCCGTGCACTGGGAGGACCAGCTCGCCTCGGAGAAGAAGTGCGGCCACCTCGGCGGCAAGGTCCTGATCCCCACCGCGCAGCACATCAAGACGCTCACCGCGGCCCGCCTCGCCGCGGATGTCTGCGGGGTTCCGTCGCTGGTCATCGCCCGCACCGACGCGCACGCCGCGACGCTGCTCACCTCCGACGTGGACGACCGCGACAAGGCGTTCGTCACCGGTGAGCGCACCGCCGAGGGCTTCTACCGCGTGCGTAACGGCCTCGAGCCGTGCATCGCCCGGGGGCTTTCCTACGCGCCGTACGCCGATCTGCTCTGGATGGAAACCTCCACTCCGGACCTGGACGTCGCGCGCGAGTTCGCCGAGGCCGTCAAGGCCGAGTACCCGGACCAGCTGCTCGCCTACAACTGCTCGCCGTCGTTCAACTGGCGGGCGCACCTGGACGAGGCGACGATCGCCAAGTTCAGCAAGGAGCTAGCCGCGATGGGCTACCGCTTCCAGTTCATCACGCTGGCCGGTTTCCACGCACTCAACTACTCCATGTTCGACCTGGCCAAGGGTTTCGCCGACGAGGGCATGCCTGCCTACGTCCGGCTTCAGGAGCGGGAGTTCACCGCGGAGCGGTCCGGCTACACCGCCACCCGCCACCAGCGCGAGGCGGGCACCGGCTACTTCGACCAGGTCACCACCGCGATCTCCCCGACCGCCGAGACCGTCGCCCTCAAGGGCTCCACGGAAACCGCGCAATTCCACGCCGCCTGACCGGCACCACGCCGCCTGACCGGCACCGCGCCGCCTGACCGGCACCACGCCGCCCGACCGGCACCGCGCCGCCCGACCGGCACCGCGCCGCCCGACCGGCACCACGCCGACATGCCGATGGCGCCAGCGGGCTCGTGCCTGACGTGCCGATGGCGCCATCGGGTCGGGGTCGGGGCGACCCGTTGGCGCCATCGGCAGGTTGCGAGGGGTGGCGGGGGGTCGCGGGGACACGGGCGGGGGAAGGGCGCGGGGGAAGGGCGCGGGGCGCCGTGGGGCCGCTAGCCGTTGTAGTCGGCGGGGCCCCAGGGGGCCTGAGCCTGAGGCGGGTGGGGGGGACCCGGGTCGATCTGGGCTTGGGGGCGAGTCTGCGACCAGTCGCTGAGCAGGCCGCCATTGTCGACCGACGTCTCCGCCGTGCCCGGCGTCATGAAGCCGGAGCCGACCAGGTCGCTGGTCAGCGACGTCATCGTGGGCGGGCCGACTGAGGGTACGAACCCGGAGACCGCTGCCGGGCGGACCCAGCGGGACGGGATGAACATCGGGATGACCATCGCCAGGCCGGCCAGCGCCAGCACGCCGTTGAACAGCATCGCCTCGAAGCCCACCCCGTAGTCGTATTGCCTCAGCGGGATCGCCCGCACGGCGTTGTGCACGCCGAACAGGTACACGCCGTTCCACGCGAGCAGCACCAGCCCGGGCAGGCCGGAAGCGAGCGGCGACACCCACGGGATCGCGATCAGCAGTCCCGCCAGCAGTCCGACTCCCAGCAGCGCGCCGAAGCCCTCCAGCACGGCGTGGGTATGGAGGAGCGAGCCGCCGGCGGCCGGCAGTGGGCCGTACGGCAGCCGCAGCAGCCGCAGGTAACCCCAGGAGGCCGCGAAGAACACCGCTACCGCCATCGCGACGGCCAAGGCGGCTCCATAAAGGTGACGCATGGCGCAAAATCCTACGTGCGGCGCAGCGTAAGCCGCAGCTTGTTGACCGGCTCCAGCGCGCGATATGCCCGGTACGCGCCGCGTCCGACCAACCGCAGCTTTACCCCGCGCGCCCCCGGCGGGAATGTGAATTCGGCCGGCCGCCAGCGCCGGAAGTCCCGCGTGATCAGCCGGAAGAACTCCCGTTGGCGACGCCGCGGAATCAGCGGGAGCACTGTGGTGTAATGCCACATCGCGCGCTCGAAGAGGGCGGCTCGGACGGGTGGCGCCACCGTACGTTCGGAAAAAATATCGTTATAAGAGGCAAGAATGTCGAAATGGCGGTCGCTGGCCGCCGCCATGAAAGACCCGCGGCGGGAGCGCCGGTAGCGGTAGCAGACCCGGTTCAGCACGGCGATGCGCGCTGCGGCGAGCAGCGCCGCCGTCGAAACCGGCACGTCCTCATGGATGCCGGAGCCGAAACAGACGCCAAGCCCGGTCAGGAACTCCCGGCGGAACACCTTGCTCCACACCGTCATCGTCAGGTTGATCAGACCGGGCGATCCGGCCAGGGTGGTGAGCTCCACGGCGGGGAACCGACCGCCGCTGGGGCCGGTGCCGCCGTCCGGGTAGAGGTTCTCGTAGTCCAGGACCAGCAGGTCCGGGCGCAGCCGGTCCAGCTCGGCGGACACCGCGGCGACCGCGCCTTCGACCAGTGCGTCGTCACCGTCGACGAACCACACGTACTCCCCCGTGGCCTCCTTAAGCCCCATCTCCCGAGCGCGGCCGGGACCGACCGCCGATTCGTTCCGCAGCACCCGGAGCCGGGGATCCTCGCGAGCGGCTAGAACTTCGCTCGAGCGGTCCGGCGAGGCGTCATCGACGGCGATGATCTCCGTGATTTCCTGGCTGAGCACGGAGTCGAGGCATTGGTCCAGGTAACCCTCTACGCCATGCACCGGAATGATCACGCTGACCGTGGGCATGGCTCCGTACCATACCCGCCGCGGCGTCAGCGGAGAGCGAAACCGTCCTCCTTAACGCGACAGATCGTGTGTATTCTGCCGGCGTGAGCGTTCATCGCATCTTCGGGGGACTCGGAGCGTTCTCCGTCAAATTCCGCTGGCTGGTCATCCTCGCGTGGGTCGTCGCCGCCGTCGCGATACCGAAGGCGCTGCCGTCGCTCGCCAGTGTCACGCAGGGCAACAACAGCGCGTTCCTGCCGGCCAGCGCGCCGAGCCAGCACGCGTCCGACCTGGCCGCGCCGTTCGGCATCTCCAGCAACGAGATCCCGGTACCGATCGTGGCGGCGGTCAGTCAGGGCACGCTGACCACCGCGGACCAGGCCTGGATCACCAGCTTGCAGCATGACCTGGGCACCGTGAAGACGGTGGTCAAGGTGCAGGATCTCGGCCGGTCGGGCGACGGCCAGGCCGAGCAGCTGCAGGTGCTGTCGAACGTGAGCCAGAACGACCAGAACGCCCAGACCGACCTGATCGACAACCTGCGCGCGGCGATCGCCAGGGCGGCGGCGCCGCCCGGAATGCAGGCGCACCTGGCCGGGCAGTTCGCGATCAACGTGGACCAGCAGAAGCAGTCGGGTAACACCGGCAACGAGGTCCAGCTTGTGGCGCTGGTCTTCATCCTGATCCTCCTGCTGCTCATCTTCCGGTCAATCGTCGCGCCGATCGTCACGGTGATCCCCGCGTTTCTCGCCGTGGCCATCGCCGGACCGCTTATCGGCGAGGCCGCCCGCGCCGGCCTGAAGGTCTCTCAGCTCTCTCAGCTGATGCTGATCGTCCTGGTGCTCGGCGCGGGCACGGACTACGGACTGTTCCTGGTGTTCCGGGTCCGCGAGGAGATCCGTGCGGGAAACACGGCCAAGGACGCGGTGCGCTCGGCGCTCACCCGGGTGGGCGAGACGATCACGTTCTCCGCGCTGACCGTCATCGCGGCCCTGCTGTCGCTGCTCGCCGCGACGTTCCAGATCTACTCCCAGCTCGGGATACCGCTCGCCATCGGCATCGGCACGATGCTGCTGGCCGGCCTCACGCTGCTGCCCGCACTGCTCGCCGTGTTCGGCCGTGGCGTGTTCTGGCCGCTGCGGATGATCTCGCTGGGCGTCATCTGGCTGTCATCCCGCAAGGGCCGGGCGCCGGGCGGGCTTGCGCGGTTCGCCGAGCGGATCGTGCGGCGGTCCGAGAACCGCGCGGCCAGGGCCGCGGCCAAGGGCGGCGTCTGGGGCCGGGTCGCGGTGCGGGTCGTGCGCAGGCCCGCCATTCCGCTCGCCATCGGCGTCGTGGCGTTCGGCGCGCTGGCCGTCGCGGTGCCTTCGTACCAGCCAGGCGGGTTCGGCGGCACGATCAACGCGCCGTCCGGCACCGACTCGGCGGCCGGCACCACGCTGCTGAACAAGCACTTCCCGCAGAGCTCGGCGAACCCGACCAACCTCGTCTACAAGCTGGCGCAGCCCGTCTGGCAGAACCCGCAGCCACTGGTCGCGACCGAGCAGCAGCTGACTGCCAGCGGGCTGTTCACCGGCGTGACCGGGCCGCTGAATCCGGTTGGCATCGCGCTGACCCCGCAGCAGTACGTATCGCTGCATTCCCTGTTCGGCGACGCGACGAAGCTTCCCCCCACCCCGGCCAGCGCGCTGCCACCGCAGGTGCCGCTGCAGGCATACCAGGTGTACCGGGCCACCGGCCAGTTCGTCAGCTCGGATGGGCGGACGATCCAGTTCCAGACCGGACTGAAGGTGGGCGACCCGTCCACCACCGCGGCGATGATCGCGGTGCCTTCGGTGCGGACGGCGGCGGGTGACGCGGCGAAGACGCTGGGCGCGACGGACTGGGGCGTCGGCGGTGAGGCTCCGGCGTTCTACGACATCAGCCAGATCTCGGACACCGACCTGGTGCATGTGGTGCCGATCGCGATCGTGGTGATCGGGCTGCTGCTCATCCTGGTCATGCGCTCGCTGGTCGCGCCCATCTACCTGATCGTGTCGGTGGCCCTGTCGTTCTTCGCCGCGCTCGGGCTGTCGGTCATCGTCTTCATGAAGCTCGGCGGCGAAAGCGGGCTGACGTTCATCTTGCCGTTCCTGATGTTCGTGTTCCTGCTGGCGCTCGGCGAGGACTACAACATCCTGGTGATGACGCGGATCAGGGAAGAGGCGCACAACTACTCGCTACGCGACGCCGTGACCAAGGCACTCTCGGCTACGGGGACCACGGTCACGTCGGCCGGCCTGGTGCTGGCCGGGACGTTCGCGGTCTTTGCCCTGGTGGGCGGCCGCGGCTCGGGCGGCAGCCAGGTCAGGGACGTCGGAGTCGGGCTCGCGCTGGGCGTGCTGATGGACACGTTCATCGTGCGGACCGTGCTGGTGCCGTGCACCGTGATGCTGCTCGGCCGGTGGAACTGGTGGCCGTCCAAGCTGTACAAGCTCGACATCCCGGAGAGCGGCGGCGAGCCGTCGGCGGTCGAGCGAGCCTCTGCTCGGTTAGCTTTACGGATCCGCTTGCGGGTCGGCTAGCTTTACGGATCGGCTAGCTTTACGGATCGGCGCCCAGGTCAGCCTGGGCGTCGATGGCGGACGTGAGCTCGCGGAGCGTGGGTGCGGCCTGGTGCAGGGTCGCCTGCGCGCTTCTCGGCAGCGTCTTGAGCGCCTCGCCGATGATCTGCTCGTTGATCCGCTGCCAGCTGGCGACCTGTTCCGTGCCTTCGGCGGTGAGGTGCAGGGTGGCGACGCGGCGGTCCGCCGCGCTGCCGGTCCTGGTCACGTAGCCCGCTGACTGCATGGCGTGCAGCAGCGTGGCGACCGAGCTCGGCGCGAGGCGCAGCATCCTGGCCAGCTGGCCGGGCCGGATGCCGGGGTACTCTGCGACGCAGGACAGCAGTTCGAGCTGGGCAACGGAGAGCGTGATCGCCGGGTCGGCCGCCCGCGCCGCCCGGCGCATCGCCCGGCGCAGTCTGGATACGACGTCGGCCAGCTCCTGGCCGGTTTGCTGCGCCGCTGTCGCTTGGTCAGCTGAAGGCATCTTGCGGGCCGGCCTCCGTCGTGCTGGTGCTGGTGCGTGCCCGGGCGATCCCCGCGGCCAGCGCGGCCACGGCGGCTACTGTGGCCAGCAGGATGAAGGCGGGCCGCGCGCTGATGCGCGCGACTCCAGGGTAGCCCGGTGCCGTACCGAGGTGGACAGCCAGTGCCATCAGCGAGATGCCGAGCGTGGTCCCGATCCCCCTGGCCATGTTGACCAGGCCACCTCGCAGTGACGCGGTCCGCCCCGCGGTGCTCATGACCAGCGTGTTGTTGGCCGGCACGAACACGCCGAGCCCGAGGCCGGCCACGGCGAGCAGCGGGATCTCCGTTGCCATGGTTACCGGCGCGATCGCTGCCGCGCACATGGCCGCGCAAGTCAGCGCCGCGCCGGCGAATCCGCGCTGGCGGTTACCCCAGGATTTCGGCAGTGCTGCGTCGGCTGTTAGCGCGGCGACGCCGAAGCCCAGCGGCAGCGCGGACAGCATCAGCCCGGTTCGGGCCGCGTCCCCGGCGTCCAGCACCTGCGGGACCAGCACCAGCGGGCCGAACAGCGTCAGGTACCCGCATAGCGCACCGGCCAGCGCCAGCGCCAGCCGCGCGGATCGGAGCATGCTGACCGGAATCAGCGGGTGGCCGGTCCTCGTCTCGTGGACCACGAAGCCTGTCGCCGTCGTCAGCGTCATGGCGATCAGGGCCGCGACCAGCCACACCGGCAGGTCGAGGCCGGAGGCGGCCGACAGCACCAGGAGCAGCCCGCTGGTCGACGCGACGAGCAGCAGCGTCCCGCGCAGGTCGAAGCGTTCCTGGCGGCTGAACTGGCGGGTCCGCGGCAGCAGGTACCGGCCGGCCACGATCGCCGCGATGCCGACCGGGACGTTCACCCAGTACACGGCCCGCCAGCTCGCCGTCGCGGTGAGCAGGCCGCCGAGGGTCGGGCCGAGCGCGAGCCCCATCGCCTGGGCGCCGGCCTGGACGCCGAGCGCGAACCGCATCCGGCCGGCCGGCGCGCTGGTGGTGACCAGCGCGACGCTGTTTGCCTGGAGCATGGCCGCGCCCACCGCCTGGACCAGGCGCAGGCCGATGAGCGCCGGCAGGGACGGCGCCAGCCCGCAGGCCAGCGACGCGAGCGTGAACACGGCGAAGCCGTAGGTGTAGACGAGCTTGCGGCCGCGGGCGTCCCCCAGCCGGCCGGCCGGGGCGAGCATGGCGACGAGGCCGAGCAGGTAGATCAGCGACACCCACTGCACGGCGGCGACCTGGACGCCGAACTCATGCTGCATCGCCGGGAAGGTGATCGTCACGATGCTGGCGTCCAGCTGGCCCATGAACGCGCCGAAGCAGACGACGCTGACCGCCAGCCATGGCGCTCTTGGGTTGTCGCGGATCACCGCGGGCCGCGGCGCCTCTTGCAAGATACTTCTGTAACCGAACATCTCTGATAAGAGTACCAGGATTAACTCGGGACATGCCGGGCGTGGTACTGGCTATGGCGCGGCGAACCGGCCAGACTCGGGGAGGTGAGGTGCGCAGGATGGGTCTGGGCACCTCAGCGGGTGGTCCGGGCGGTCCGGGGCCTCTCGCGGCGGTCGCTCGGCTAGGCTACGCCGGAAAGCCTCTGTGGCCGTCAGTGGCAGGGCCGGCCGGAGCGGCCGGAGCGGAAGGGACGCCGATGCAGGAGCTGCGTTTCGTCGCGGTCAGCGAGGACGGCCGGTACGCGGTCCTCGCGGTGCCGGGCCGGAGCGCACGGTTCACGTTGCCGATTGACGAGCGGCTCAGGGCGGTTGCCCTCGGCCAGACCTCCCGGCTCGCGCAGTACGAGATCGAAGTGGAGAGCCCGTTGCGACCCAAGGAGATCCAGGCACGAATCCGGGCTGGCGAGACCGTCGAGGAGATCGCCGATGCGGCCGGCATCGCCGTGGAGCGCGTGCGCTGGTTCGAAGGCCCGGTCCTGGCCGAGCGCGCCTATGTGGCGGAGCAAGCACAAACCGCGTCGGTGCGCCGTCCGGGCGAGTCGACTCCGGGGCCGCGGCTGGGCGAAATCACCGCGGAGCGGCTCTCGCTGGCCGGCGCGGATCCCGACGACGTGCAATGGGACGCGCGCAAACGCGGCGATGGCAACTGGCAGGTCCAGCTCACGTTCACCACCGGCGGACGGCTGCACGTCGCCGAGTGGCTCTACGACCCGCGGCGCCGGCACGTGATCCCGTCCGACGACGCCGCCGCCCGGATGTCGCTGCCTGGCAGCGAGCTGCCCGAGCCGGTCTCGCCCGGGCACGGAGAGGCGACCGTGACCCGGCTCGCCCCGCGGCTTCGGCATGACCCGCCCGCTCCGGTGACCCCGCCGCCCGCGGCCGCCGCCGCTGCCGGACCGCTCGGCGCTCCCCCGTCCGCCTACTCCGGCGCCACGACGTTCTCCTCGGCCGATCAGCACAGGTACGAGCCGCCGGCCGCGCGTTCGGCGTCGTCACGGGAGGCGTCGTCACGGGAGGCTTCGTCACGGGAGGCTTTGTCACGGGAGGCTTCGTCACGGGAGGCGGAGCCGCGGGAAGCGGCGAGCGTCCCGGCCCGCGAGACCACCGAGGCATGGGAAGCCGCGCCCGAACGGCCTGCCGATCCCGAGACCGCGACCCCGCGGGAAGCCGTTGCGTCTGCGCAACCCGCACCCACCGCACCCACCGCACCCGTCGTAGCCGCTACCGCCCCGCCCGCACCCGCCGTAGTCGAGCCTGCCGTAGCCGCGGCCGCGCAGTCGGCCGCCATCCTGCCCACCGCCGCCGCCACTGAGCCCGCCACCACCGAGCCCACCGCCACCGAGCCCGCGACCAGCCAGCCATCCGCCACCGCACCAGCGACGGCCCCACCCGCCGCTGCTCAGCCCGCGACCGGCCAGCCTGCCGCGTCTGCCTCCGGCCAGCCTGTGACAGCCCAGCCTGTGACAGCCCAGCCTGTGACAGCCCAGCCTGTGACTGCCCAGGTCCCGTCCGCGACTGCCCCGCCCGCGACACCGCCG
>Ga0070714_100000995_pt1 | contig 20230 bp, 23 predicted proteins | sample LARL83metaG_FD_65450 | JGI IMG/M metagenome (GOLD analysis project Ga0070714, IMG submission 65450) | Corn, switchgrass and miscanthus rhizosphere microbial communities from Kellogg Biological Station, Michigan, USA - LAR L8-3 metaG | ecosystem: Host-associated > Plants > Roots > Rhizosphere ... | reverse complement strand
ATCCGCGTCGCGTCCGCGACGGGAGCAGCTCTCGCTGGGCTTGGCCACGCTTTAAAGGCAGCGCGGCACCCCATCGACACTCCCAGGGAAGAGAAGGCGGTCCGCTAAACCGCCGTCGCCCACGTGTGCCCGGACGAAGGGGTAGCGCCCGACCGACGGACCCACCGCTCCTCACCAGCCCTCCCCATCGAAAGGTGGGGAGGGCAAGGGGCTTGTCCGCATCGGGTGCAGTCAGTGCGGCACGCGGTCCAGCATGTTGACCAGATCCTCGGCGTGCTCCTCTTCCTTTTCGAGGATGCGTTCCATCAGGCGCCGCGTGGTCGGGTCTTCCTCGCCGAGCCAGCGGGAAATCTCGATATAGGTCTCGATGGCGATCCGCTCCGCGACCAGATCTTCCTTGATCATGGCAATGAGGTCCATGCCTTCATCGTATTGCGAGTGGCTTCGCTTCTTCAGGGTTTCGGGATTGAAGTCGGGCTCGCCGTTGAGCTGGGTGATGCGGGTCGCCACTTCATCGGCGTGCTGCTGCTCCTCGACGGAATGCTGGAGGAATTCCCCCTTCACCGCCTCGGCGCGCAGACCTTGAGCCACGTAATAGTGGCGCCTGTAGCGGAGAACGCAGACCAGCTCGGTCGCCAGAACGTCGTTCAGCACCTTCACGACCTGCTCGTGGCTCGTTCTGTTGGCGTTCGTGACCGCGCCCTCGTTGATGTGTTGCCGTGCGTGCTTTTGGATTTCCTTGATGTCGGACACGAAGGGTTGCATGAACCGATTCTCCTCCTAAGGGCCTGTGATCGATGTGCCGTATGCGGGCTGGCTAAGATGACCGGCGCCGCGTCGAACGCTTGCTGTTCGAACGCTTCCCGGTTGCCGTCTTCCGCTTTGCCGTCGAGCTTTTGTCGCGCGTGGTGGCGGCCTTTTTCGCCGAGGCCGATCGCGCCGCGCTGGAACGCTTCGCCGCCGCGCGGCCGCCTATCCGCCCGCCCTTGCGGGCCGGCTCCTTGTTGGTGCGCTTGCGTCCGGAACCGCCCTTGCGGCCGCCACCGGTCTCCTTGTTGACGGTCGCCCAGGCGCGCCGCTCGGCTTCGTCCTCGCCGACTCCGCGCGTCTCGTATCCCTCCTCGATGTGCCTGGCTTCGCGGCGCTGTTTGGAGGTGTATTTCGCCTTGCTGCCCCGCGGCATGCCCGCCTCCGTTCCGCTTGAGCGCCGGAGGGTAAACGCTTCAATAGCGGAGGCGTTCCGATCAAATTCGGCCCGCGTCGGCCGAGATGCCGGAACCCCGAGAGGCCATGGCCCGTTGATCTGGCAAGACTTCGACCAGCAATACGACCAGGAGCGAGCTATGGATAAATCGCAGCAGAAAAGTCCGATCGGCAAGCGGCAGGGGCCGGCGGCGCAGCCGGTCAACGAAGGCGAGGGCAGCCGCAGCGCCGCGCGCGACTACAACGAGCGCACGAAGAGGTTCATTCACTCGGGCAAGGTGGACGAAAGCGCGAAGAAAGCGGAGCGCGCCGTCGACAGCGGCGAGCGCAAGGAACTGACGGACGCCGAGAAGATCGGCCGCAGCCACGCCAAGTCCTGAGCGCTGCCGATTGCAACGGCTTAAGCGGAGGGTCGCGCGGAGCGCGTCCGGATGACCGGACGCGCTCCCATCGTTACCGTGACGACGACGGCTTGACTATCAGGTCGTTCTTGACCGATTTGACGCCGTTCACGCCCTTGGCGATCTCGCTGGCGCGGGAGATCATCTGCTGGTCGTCGACGAAACCGCTGAGCTGCGTGATGCCGCGGTAGGTCGTGACCTTGATCTCGCTGATCTTCACGTTGGGATCCTGGAGAATCGCCGCCCGGACCTTGGTGCTGACCGTCGCATCGTCGACGTATTCGCCCGTGCTTTCGCGATTATTGCTTGCGGCGCAGGTCGCAAGAGACCCGGTGATCGCGAGGCCGAGGACGATGGCGGCTGCCCGCACGACGTTGTGGGTGGGTTTGAGCATGTCTTTCTCCGTTGATCGATGAGGTGCGCCCGGCTTCGGGACCGCCCGGCAAGTGCCACGGTAGGAACGAAGAAGATGCGAAACCTGACGGCGCTGGTCCGTCAAAACCGTGAAACAATTTTAAGGCACCGCTTTTCGCCGCTCCCGGGAACAAACGGGGTGCGGCGACGTTTCGTCTGATCGATCCAGCATGAATGAGGTTGCCCACATGGCCGAACGTAGCTTGGAGCAGGAATTCGACACCCTCCGCCACGATCTCGATTCCCTCAAGAAGACGCTGGCGCGCAAGGGCATGAGGGCGGTCGACGACGCCGTCTCCACCGCGCGGACGAGCGGCGAGCAGGGTTTGGCCGCGCTCGAAGGCCACATTGTCGAGCGGCCGCTGACGAGCCTTCTGGTTGCCTTCGCGACGGGTGTGCTGATCGGCAAGCTGACGGACCGCTGATGAACGTTCCGCAGTCGATGTTCGCCCCGGTTTACCGGCTCGCCAGCCGAATCGGGGTGTTGTTCATCGCTGTTTTCCTGTTTTTGCTGTTCGCCGTGACCGGCCTGATCGCGCTCTATTTCCTGCTCCGCGAGTATTTCCCGCGCGAGGGCGCGATGGGGCTGATCGCGCTGGCGGCCCTGGTGGCGAGCCTGATCGCCGCCTGGCTTGCAACCCGCCGCTCGCATCCGCGAAAAACGCCGGCGCTCGGCCAGCGCGCCGCGAGCTGGGACGCCGTCGTCCGTCAGGCGGTCGTGCAGGATCCCATCGGTGCGGCCATCGCCGCGGTGGCGGCCGGGATGGTGCTCGCCAGCGCGCCGGAGGTTGGTCGCCTGCTTCATCGCCTGCTCGGCGATCGCATGCCTCGTTCCTGACTTCGCCCGAGTTCGGGTTCCGTCGGAACCTTGCCGGTCGATTCCCGTTCTCTTGAGTTCCGGGCCCGTAAACCGCGACGCGGCGGTTTCGTGCTTTCCTCCAATCACCAATTATATGGATTGTGTCATGGCGATCGAATTGCCTCCGCTTCCCTATCCGGCCAACGCTCTGGAGCCTCACATCTCGCGGCGGACTCTCGAGTTTCATCACGACGCCCATCACAAGAAGTACGTCGACACCGTCAATACGATGATCGAGGGAACGCCGAACGCGGACAAATCCCTCGAGCAACTGGTGCGCGAGAGCGCAGGCAAGGCGCGAACCAAGAAGCTGTTCAACAATGCCGCGCAGGCGTGGAACCACAACTTCTTCTGGCAATGCATGACCCCCGAGAACGGCGGCGGCACCCCGAAGGGCTCGATCGAGGATCAGGTCGGGAGCAACTTCGGATCCTACGACGCTTTCCGCGACGCGTTCTTGAAGACGGCGGCGGCGCAATTCGGCAGCGGCTGGGCCTGGCTGGTCGCGAACAAGGGCAAGCTCGAAGTGGTCTCGACGTCCAACGCCGAAATCCCCATGGGGCAAGGCGTTGTGCCGCTGCTCACGTGCGACGTGTGGGAACACGCCTACTATCTCGATTACCAGAACAAGCGCGAGCGCTTCGTCGAGGCGTTCCTCGATCGCCTCGCCAACTGGCAGTTGGCCAACGAACGCTTCGAGCGCGTTCGCGCGAACGCTTCCGAAACGACGGCGGACAGCGCCCTATTCCTATAGGCGTTTGCACGGCGTCTCCTTCGCAGCCGAATTCCGCGGCGCATCGGCGCGGGCGATGCGCCGCGCGACCGTCTTCAGCCAGCGCGGAATCGGCTCGATCAGCACCGGATCATAGAGCGTGCAAATGGCCATGGCGGTATGCCGAACGCGCGCGGCAGTCGAGATGGACGCTTTGCATTGCTGCCCCATTTGCCGTTGCCGCCTCCGGCCGATGCGCGTCGAACGTGCCTTCGAGTCAAGACGCCCGAGATGCGCAAGTGTTCACCGCCTGCGGTCGGGACGCTTCCAAAAGCGCCTGAAACAGCACAGCTTTGTCACAATCGCAATCTGTGGTTGTCACGTGGTCGGGACCAACTAACTGCTTAACTAAATTACTCGACGACCTGAAGAACAAGACACTGCGCGTCGACCCTGTCGATCCGCCCGCCATCGATTCGCCTCCTCTCGCCTCATTGCGTCCGCCATCCGAGAATGCAACCAAGGAAGGAGCAAGGCTTTATGGGCATTGATTTGAGCGACAGCCGACACGTCGAATCGATTCTCGTCTGCCAGATCCCCTATCTTCGGCGCTACGCGCGTGGCCTAACGCACAACGCCGCCGACGCCGACGATCTCGTGCAAAGCTGCCTCCTGCGCGCGCTGACCAACTTCCATCGCTTCCAAAAGGATACCAACCTCCGGGCGTGGTTGCTGACCATCCTCCACAACATCTTCATCGACACCGTGCGCAAGAAGCGGCGGGCCCGCGAAGCCTTCGAAGCGGCCGGGATCGCGACGGACGGGTTGTCGCAGTCGCCCAACCAGTTCCATCACATCCAGGTCGGCGAGCTCGAGCAGGCAATTTCCCGGCTTCCGGCGGAGCAGCGCTCGACGCTGCTGCTCGTCGCTCTCGAAGACCTGACCTACGAGGAAGCGGCTCGCATCACCGGGGTTCCGGTCGGGACCGTGCGCTCGCGGCTGTCGCGGGCGCGGCAGATGCTGCTAGGCGTCATCGACGGGATCAGCCTCGATGACCTGCGGAAGCGTCCCGGGCTCGCGCGCTCCTTTGCCGCTGCGAGGAAACGGCGCGCGGCGGCGTCCGCGCACTTCCGAGCGGCACAAGGAGAAGCCCGCCGTCTGGTCGCTTGAATGTGTTCGTCACCACACGGGAGTCCGCCATGTTGCGCTTCGCACTGCTGTTTCTGGTCGTCGCGCTGATCGCCGCGCTGCTTGGATTTACCGGCATTTCGCTGGTTGCGGCCGACATCGCCCGGATTCTCTTCTTCGTCTTTCTGGTCCTCTTCATCATCAGCCTGCTTGCCCACGTCTTTTATGGTCGAAGGCCACCACCGGTGGTATGACCGTTACTCCAGCGTGACTTAAATCGTGTCCGGCGAGCGGCAACAAGCGTGATGAATCGACGTTCTCCTTCGCAGACGACTTGGTTTCGTTTCGCCAGCTGCGTCGGTCTGAGCGGGGGCTGACGCCGTGACGGAGAATGGACCGGAGCGCGCCGAGCGGCGCATCGAAGACTATGCCCTGATCGGAAACGCACGGACGGCGGCGCTTGTCGGCCGCGACGGCAGCATCGACTGGTTTTGCGTTCCGCGCTTCGATTCCGGGGCTTGCTTCGCGGCCCTTCTCGGAGATGCGAACAATGGCCGCTGGCGCATCGCGCCGACGCAGGCGATACGCAAGGTCAGCCGCCGTTACCTGCCCGATACGCTCGTGCTCGAGACGACGTTCGAGACGGACGGCGGGTCGCTTTCGATAACCGACTTCATGCCGGATCCGGACGCGGGCGCCACCGAAATCACCCGCGTGGTGAAAGGGCTCACCGGAACTGTGGCCATGGGGTTCGACGTCACGTTTCGGTTCGACTACGGCCATGTGGTGCCGTGGGTCCGTCGCCGCGACGGAACTCTGACCGCCATCGCCGGCTCGGATGCGGTCGCGCTCAGGACCCCCGTCGCACTCGAGGGTAAGGATAAAGCCACTGTCGCCGAATTCACCGTGTCGGCCGGAGAGACAATCGCCAGTGTGCTGACCTGGTATCCGTCGCACCGCCAGCCGCCACCCGCGCGCGACTGTCAGGACGAGCTCGAAAAGACGGTATCGTGGTGGCGCGACTGGAGCGGCCATTGCAAGACGACCGGCGAATGGCGGGACGTCACGGTGCGATCGGCCATCACGCTCAAGGCGCTCACCCATCGCGATACCGGCGGCCTCGTTGCCGCGGCCACCACGTCGCTCCCCGAACAGATCGGCGGCGAGCGCAACTGGGACTACCGCTACTGCTGGCTCAGGGACGCTACCTTCACGCTCTATGCGCTTCTTGTGACCGGCTACACCGAGGAAGCGACGGCGTGGCGCCAGTGGCTGCTCCGATCGGTGGCGGGCGAGCCGTCCAAGCTTCAGATCATGTACGGGCTCGCCGGCGAGCGCCGCCTGGAGGAATACGAAATTCCCTGGCTTTCCGGCTTCGCGGGCAGCAAGCCGGTGCGAATCGGCAACGCCGCGCACGCGCAGCGCCAGATGGACGTCTATGGCGAAGTGATGGACATGCTGCATGGCGCCCGCGAGCACGGCCTCGATCGCGACGACGACGCCTGGCGCATTCAGATCGAGCTTCTCGATTTTCTCGAGAACAACTGGGACACGACGGAGTCGGGGCTGTGGGAGGAGCGCGGGCCCGAGCAGCGCTTCACGTTCTCCCGCGTCATGCTGTGGGTGGCGTTCGACCGCGGCATCAAGACCGTCGAGCGCTTCGGCCTAAAGGGCCCGGTGCAGCGCTGGAAGCAAGTGCGGGACGCGATCCACAAGGACATCTGCCAGCACGGTTTCGATGCGAAGCGCAACACGTTCGTGCAGTACTACGGAGGCAAGCCGGTCGACGCCGCGCTTTTGCTGATGCCGCTGGTCGGTTTCCTTCCGCATGACGACCCGCGGGTGATTGGAACCGTCGACGCCATCCAGCGCGAGCTGATGCGCGACGGGTTCGTCTATCGCTACTCGACCGACGAGAGCGAGGACGGCCTGCCGCCCGGCGAAGGTGCGTTCCTCGCCTGCTCGTTGTGGCTCGCCGACGTCCTGATCCTGATGGGGCGGAGAGAGGAGGCCCGCGAGCTGTTCGAGCGCGTGCTTTCGGTCCGCAACGACGTCGGCCTGCTGGCCGAGGAATACGATCCGGTGGCGCGACGCATGCTCGGCAACTTTCCCCAGGCGTTTTCCCATGTCGGCGTCATCAACACGGCGCGCAACCTCACCCGTACGGTGGGGCCGGCCAAGATGCGTGCCGAGCAGAAGCCGGACTCGGAGTCGGTGCCCGAATCGCGCGCCGCCGACGGCAAAGCACAGGATCGCTGACGCGGCTGCCGACGACGACGTTGCGGCGAATAAGCCCTCGAACCAGCCCTCAGCGGATGAATTCGTGGTCGCTGCCGTGGTCCCGATCGCGATCTATGCGATCCTGATTGGGGCGGGTCAGTTGCAGCATCGATCCCGCAATCAACTCGTGCACCTTGGGATCGTAAGGGCCCACGACTCCCAATGCCCGGCCCGAGACGCTGTTTGTGGCCTTGTTGTAGCGGCAGAGGGCGGCCACGAGACGAAGCTCGCCTGCCGGCCGGTTGGCTGCTGCCGTCGGCAAGGGCTGAAGCGGTTGCTCGCACAGGGACGCGCCCGTGACGTTGCGAGGGCCGTCGAGCATCATGACGTAGGAATATGTCCGGGCGGTGTTCGGGCCGGAGGCGGAGGTGAACCGCGCGTGCGGCGTCCAGTCCGAACCCTGCATGTTCTGAACGACGAGATTGGCGAGCGACGCCTGATCCATGCCGAACGCGCTGCCGCGCACCACCGCGGTCATCTCGCCCTTGGACGCATCGAATCCGTATTCCTCGGGTGAGAAGAATCCGGTCTGCTGGTCTTCGACGATCGAAACGCCGCTCGTGGCGCTGCATCCGGCAAGACCGAGCGCCAATACGACGCCGGCGGCGAAAGACTTCGAACCCATGGGGATATCCTTGATCAGTAGTTGTTCAGGTGCCAGGTGCCGTTCGGCTGAAAGCAGGCGACTCCGTTGACCACCGAGCCGTCGGTCTGGCGCCACAGTCCGCTGCGGCAGACGGGAGCGACGGGAGCAGGTGTAACGATGACCGGTGGCGGCGCGTAATAGACCGGCGCCGGCGCGTAGTAATAGGGAGCGTAATACGGCCCATAGGAATAGGCGGGTGGGCCGGCGTAGAGCGGCAGGCCGACGCTGAACGAGAGGAACGTCGACGTGCGCGCCGATGCCGGAGCCACGCCGACGGCAAGCGTCGCAGTGAGAGCAAGGCCCATGGCGAGCAGGCTGCGGTTTCTTGATTTCGCTGTGCTGGAGTCCATTCTCGATCCTCCGCCGAGCCCGTCGATAACACGAAACTATAGTAACAGTTACACGGACGAGCGGGGCCAACCCTGCATCCGATTTGTGGCGCCTCCGGGGCATTGGTAAATTGCGGAAATGCAATGGGAAATGGGCGGCGCGGGCGGCCCCGGAATGGCGTCGGGCTGGTGGCCGGTTTGGCAACCGTGTAAATGGTGGCGCCTGGTATCTGGAAGGAGAGTGTAATGAGGTTTCTATCCCTGGGCGGAGCTCTTGCGGGAGCCGTGCTGACGGTGGCGATCGCGGGGCCGGTCCGGGCCGACGCGGTCTCGGATTTCTACAGCGGCAAGCGTATCAATCTCATCATCGGCTACGGCACCGGCGGCGGTTACGACCAATATGCGCGGGTGCTGGGGCGCTTCTACGGCGAGCATGTGCCGGGTAATCCGGTTGTGGTGCCGCAGAACATGCCGGGTGCCGGCAGCCGCAGCGCCGCCAACTGGCTCTACAACGTCGCCCCCAAGGACGGCACGGCCATCGCCACCATTGGCCAGAACACGCCGACGGATCAGGCGCTCGGCGCCAAGGGCATCCAGTTCGACGTCCGCAAGTTCCTCTGGATCGGCAACATGATCGTCGTCAACAACACCCTCGCCGTGTGGCACACCAGCGGCATCAAGACGATCGAGGACGCGATGGCGAAGCCGGTGCCGATCGGCGCGACCGGCGCCGCGTCGCCGTCGGTGCTGTATCCGCAGGTCTCGAACAATCTTCTGGGGACCAAGTTCAAGATCATCTCGGGCTATCCCGGCGGTGGCGATATCAACATCGCCATGGAGCGCGAGGAGGTGGCGGGCCGCGGCAGCAACTCGTGGGCATCATGGAAGTCGACCAAGGCCGCGTGGCTGCACGACAAGAAGGTCAACATCTTGTTTCAGGTCGGTCTCAAGCGCGAACCGGACCTTCTGGATGTGCCGCTTTGGTCCGAGTTGACGAAGGATCCCGACAAGCGTCAGGTGCTCGAGGTGCTGTCGGGCGACGTTGCCGTCGGCCGGCCGATCGTTGCGCCTCCGGGGCTGCCGGAGGACCGGGCCAAGGCGCTTCGCGCCGCCTTCGATGCCACCATGAAAGACCCGAAGTTCATCGCCGAAACCCACAAGCAGAAGATGGACATCAGCCCGATGAGCGGCGAGGAGTTGCAGACGGTCGTGGACAAGATTGTCAGCGTCTCGCCCAAGGTCGCCGCGATGGTGAAGGAGGCGATCAAGATTCGCGACGTCAACGAACTCTCCGCCGACAAGAAGCCGAAAGGCAAGTCCTCGGGCGAATAGCCACGCCACATCGCATGGGTCGGTAAAGAGCGGCACGCTGCGGGTTCGGCGGGCCGATCCCATGGTGCGCATCGCTGACGAATTCCCCGCGCCGTTTCCGCCGTCGTCTGGTCGCCGGAAGAAACGGCGCGGGCGGTCGGCTATGCCGACGTGCTGCTGCTCAGCGTAGCTTTATCGATTTGACGCATCGAATTCGGAGACACGCCCAGCGCTGATCGGTTCGGAGGAACGTCATCGCGGACAAGCCATGCACACATCGCGTTGGAATGTCTCTCCAGCATGCCACCATGGCACAGAGACTCGCTAACTATCTGAGTTAAAAGGTAATTCAAGTCAGGCTTCAGCGTTGGGATTGCATCCGCGAACACTTCCGCAACCGTGAGTGTGGCAGAACTGCACCATCGCTTCGCTATCCTTAGCGGCGCTTGCCAAAAAACCAATTGCAACAAGCCTTTTTGCCGGTGGTGCCGGATTGCCCCCGCTTGAAAAGCGTAAATGTTTGGAATAAAAGGTAAAGAACTCGATCCATCGGAGGGGGCTAGCCATGATGGGCCATGCAGTCCGCGCCGCGTTCATCGGTGCGGTCATTCTGGTGTCCGCGGCGACCGTCGCGTTTGCTCAGCAAAACACCGAGGCGCCGCCGGTGCCAGCCACCCTCACCCAGATCAACCAGGCCGCTCTTCTTCCGGTCCTTCCGAAGCCGATCGATCCGAGCCCGGTCTGATCTCCGGGTTCGCACGGACAACGCATCAACGCAAACCGATTGGGGTCAGTTGAACGATGAATCGCGGTAAGGATGGGCAACGCCCTCACAAAGAAAAATGCCTTCGCCCAGTGCATATCGGGCTCATCCTCGGCGGAGCCGTCCTGTTCGCATCCGTAGCGTCAGGGCCGGCGGCAGCGGATTCCTACTCGGCTCAGCCGCGCGAGGCGGTCGCCAGCACCGAGCGTGTGCCGGAAGAGTTCGCTCCGGTCGGCATCCGGCTCGGCGCGTTCAACCTGCTTCCCGAGATGAACGTCAGGGAAGCCTATAGCGACAACGTCTTTCGCACGCAAAACAACACGAAAGGCGATTTCATCACCACGGTTTCGCCGCAGATTCAGCTCCAGTCCGACTGGGCGCGGCACCAACTGAATTTCCTGGCCTCGGCGGACGTCTTCAAATACGCCGACAACACCTCGGAAAATCGCGAAGACCTCAATCTCGCCGGCGATTTCCGGGTCGATGTCATGAAGGACATCAACTTCTACGGCGGCGCCGCCTACCGGCAGCTCCATGAGGAGCGCGGCTCGCCCAACGACGCCAACGGCCTGAAGCCAGCCAAGTACAACCTGCAATCGACCAACCTCGGCTATTTCCAGGCGTTCGACCGCTTCTCGGTCCGTCTGGACGGGCGCGCCGATCAGTACACCTACGCCGACGTTCCGACCTCGAGCGGCATCGTGCGCGAGGTCGACCGCAATCGCCTGGATACCCAGGAGTCGATCCGCTTCGGTTATGACACGCTGACCGGTTGGGAACCGTTCGCCCGCGTCAGCTACTTCAACAGCGACTATCGGACATCGCGTGACCGTGGCGGCTTCGACAAGGATTCGAACGGCTACGAGGTGGTCGGTGGCACCGCATTCAATCTCAACGGCATCTGGGCCGGCGAGGCGTTCGTCGGCTATCTCCAGCGGGACTTCGACGATAGCCGCTTCAAGAGCGTCGAAGATCCGACCTTCGGCCTTGCCCTCGTCGCCAACGTGACCCCGCTTACGTCGGTGAATGCCGTCGTCAACCGCACGATTTCCGACACCACAGTCGCGGGGTCGTCGGCCGCGACCAACACCTTCTACGGATTGAGCGCCGACACCGAGATGCGGCGTAACTTCGTGGTCGGCGTCGGCGCGAACTTCCTGCACTCCGACTTCCAGGGCACCAGTCGTCAAGACGATGTGACCACCGTCGGAACCCGGGCGAAGTACTTTTTCTCGCGCTACTTCTCCGTCGGCCCCGAGATCAATTACGTCACTCGGGACGCGCAGAATTCCGGCGGTCCCGACGATTACGACAACTGGATCTTCCTCATCCGGCTGACCGGGCGAATCTAGGCTCGGTGGAGCGTTCGGGGCCGGTTATGTGGCGGCGGTATCGCGCGCCGCGAAACCGAGCCTCTGGGGCCCCGTCTCGATCTTCTCTTTGCCGCGTGGAGCTACTTCAGCCAAGCGTCCGATGAGACGATCGACGGTCGGGTGCGGGCCGCCTGGAAGCGCCACCCGGTCGATGCCATAAGAGGCGGAGGGTTGCTTCCGGGCCGTCGATTTGGCAGCCTGTGCCGGCTCATAAGAAACGACTCAGGAGGATGTGCCCAGATCACAACTGGGAGATTTCCATGAGGCTTCTTCGCTGGACGAGCGTGCTTCCCGTTCTGCTCGCTTTTTCCGCTTCCAATCCCGCCCTCGCGGCCAATGCTGGCAATTTCTACAAGGGCAAGACCGTCAACTTGATCGTCGGCTTCAGCGCCGGCGGCGGTTACGATCAGTACACGCGGCTTCTCGGCCGTCACATCGCGAAGCATATTCCCGGTCATCCCGACATCGTCGTCAACAACATGCCCGGCGCCTCGGGCCTGAAGGCGGTGCAGTATCTCGACGCCGGCGCAGCGAAGGACGGCACGGTGATCGTCTCTTACAACTCGGGCCTGATCACCCAGTCGATGACTCTGCCGGAGAAGGTCAAAGTCAATCTGGCCAACTACGCCTACGTCGGCAGCATCACCGAGGACATCCGGATCTGCTACATGTGGGCGGCGACCGGAGTGAAGACCTTCGCCGAGATGCAGAAACGGCCCAAGGTCGTGTTCGGCGAAACGGGACGCGGCTCCTCCGCCTACGTCAACGAGCGGATATTGAAGGAGATCTTCGGTGTCCATCTCCAGCAGGTGCTGGGCTATCCCGGCAGCGCCGACAAACGCCTTGCCATCGAACGCGGCGAGCTCGACGGCGATTGCGGCGCTTACAGCAGCCTTTCCGAGGATTGGCTGAAGAACAAGAAGGTCAACATCCTGATCCGCTTCAACCAGCACGTCGCGCCCGGGATGAGCGACAAGATTCCCTACGCGGTCGATCTGGCGAAGGACCCCGATACGAAGAAGCTGCTCAAGCTGTTCGCGGCAACCGGCGAGGTCGGGCGCCCCTACATCATGTCGCGGGATGCCCCCAAGGACCGCGTTGACGTCCTGCGCGCCGCGTTCGCCGCCACGGTGAAGGATCCCGAGTTCCTGGCCGACGCCAAGAAGCAGGCCCTCGTCGTGATTCAGCCGATGAACGGCAAGGAGGCGCAGAAGGCAGTGGCGGAGATCTACGATGCGCCACCCAAGGTCATTGCCGCGGCGAAGAAGGTGACTGGAGACTGAATCGTCGCACCTCGATGCGGGAACGGCCGGAGCGTCCTCCGGCCGTTTCTTTTTGTCCGCCCCTGTGTGCGCCTTGGACCACCCCCTCTTTTTGGCGATAATCGGCGCAGCGAAGCGCGCGGCGGGTGTCCCGCGGCGAATGGGAGAGGTCCATGGGCGAGTATGCGTTGGGACAAGGCGTCGTGCGGTCGGAAGATCCGAGGCTTCTCAAGGGGTTCGGCCGCTACATCGACGACGTCGTGCTGCCCCGCATGGCGCACGGCTTCGTGCTCCGCTCTCCGCACGCCCATGCCGTCATCCGTTCGATCGATACCGAAGCAGCCCGTGCCATGCCGGGCGTGCTCGCCGTCCTCACCGGCGACGATTGGATCGCGTCGGGCTTTCGCGACATTCCCTCTGGCGGCGACATGAAGCGGGCCGACGGTTCGCCGATGTTCGTGCCGCCGTCGCCGGGCTTGGTCAAGGATCGCGTCCGCCGGGTCGGCGATCCGGTGGCGTTCGTCGTTGCCGATAGTCTCTACCGCGCGATGGATGCCGCCGAGCGGATCGAGATCGACTACGACCCGCTGCCCGCCATCACCGCGACCGCCGAGGCCAGCCGACCGGGCGCGCCGGCTGTGTGGAGCGAATGTCCCGACAACGTCTGCTTCGTCTGGGAGAAGGGCGACAAGACCAGGACCGAGGAGGCGTTCGCCAAGGCGGCGCGCGTCGTCCGCCATACCTTCGTCATCAATCGCGTCGCCGCGACCTCCATGGAAGCGCGCGGCTGCGTCGGCGACTACAACGCCGCCGACCGGCATTACACGCTCTACACCTCGCTCCAGGGCGTCCATCCCTATCGCTCGCAGATTGCGCGCCTGGTCAAGGTGCCCGAGAGCAAAGTCCGCGTCGTCGCCGGCGATATCGGCGGCAGCTTCGGCATGAAGGCCGCGATCTTCAACGAGGGACCGCTGGTGCTGCTGGCGTCGAAGATCGTCGGCCGGCCGGTGAAATGGGTATCGAGCCGCGCCGAGGCGTTCCTGTCGGATTCCCACGGTCGCGACAACGTCGTGACGGCGGCGCTGGCGCTCGACGATCAGGCCAGGTTCCTCGGGTTGCGCATCGACAGCGTCGCCAATCTGGGCGCCTTCCTGATGCAGGGCACCGTCAACCCTCCGGTCAACAACCTGGGCTCGGTCGCCGGCGTCTACATGCTGCCGGCGATCTACGCCCACGTCGTCGGCGTCTTCACCAACACCACGCCGACGCGGCCCTATCGCGGCGCCGGGCGACCGGAAGCGGCGTTCATGATCGAGCGCATCGTCGATCTCGCCGCCGACGAGCTCGGCATCGATCCCGCCGAGCTGCGGCGCCGCAACACCATCCCGCCGTCGGCGATGCCCTACAAGACGGCGCTGACCTTCACCTATGACTGCGGCGAGTTCGAGAAGACCATGAGCATGGCGCTCGATTTCGCCGACTACACGAGCTTCGCCCGGCGCCGAAACGACTCGAAGAGGCGCGGCAAGCTGCGCGGCATCGGCATGTCGAACACGATCGAGAAGGCGGGCTCGCCGGGCGTCGAGGGCGCCGAGCTTCGCTTCGACCGCTCGGGCACGGCGACCATTCTCGCGGGGTCCGTCACCACGGGTCAGGGCCATGAGACGGTGTTCAAGCAGATCGTCGCCGATCGCCTTGGCCTCAAGCCCGACGAAATCCACTACGTGATGGGCGATACCGACAAGGTCGCGTTCGGCCACGGATCGGGCGGCTCGCGCACCTCGTCGATGGGCGGCTCGGCTGTTCACATGGCGACCGAGCGCGTGGTCGAGAAGGCGAAGCGTTTGGCCGCGCACCTCCTGGAGGTTTCCCCCGATGCGGTCGATCTCAAGGATGGGCTGTTCTCGGCCAAGGGAAGCAACAAGACGCTGACGATCAAGGACATCGCCAAGGAATCGGTGAAGCCCAAGAGCCTGCCCGACGGCATGGAGCCGGGCCTGATGGCGAGCGTCGTCTACGCGTCGAAGGCCGGCAACTACCCCAACGGCTGCCACGTCTGCGAGGTCGAGATCGACGAGGACACCGGCGAGATCCAGCTTGTCGGCTACAAGGTGGTGGATGACGTCGGCACGGTGATGAACCCGTTGCTGCTGGAAGGTCAGATTCGCGGCGGCATTGCCCAGGGCGCCGGGCAAATCCTGATGGAAGACCTGCGCTACGATCCCGACAGCGGTCAGTTGCTCACGGGTTCGCTTACCGACTACGCCGTGCCGCGCGCGGCCGACATGTGCCGGATCGAGGTGCGCTGCAATCCGGTGCCGACCAAGACCAATCCTCTGGGCGTCAAGGGCGCAGGCGAGGCGGGGACGGTCGGCTCCATGCCCGCGGTGGCGAACGCCGTCATCGACGCCCTCTCGATCTATGGCATTCGCCATCTCGATATGCCGGCGACTCCGGAGAAGGTCTGGCGAGCGATCCGGGCGGCGAAGGAAAAGGCCGGAACCTCCGTGTAGGGACGGGCATGCGTCTCCTCCCTCCATCCGCCGGCCCCGCGGTCCGCTTCCTTCTCGTGACGCGCGGGGCGCGGGCGGTCGCCGACGGCTGCATGGCGGTGGTGATGCCCGCCTATCTTCTCATTCTCGGCTTCGATCCGCTCCAGATCGGCATCCTCATCACCGCGACGCTGCTCGGCTCGGCGGTTCTCACCCTCGTCGTCGGCTTGCATGCCCATCGCGGCAGCCTGCGGCTTCTCCTGATTGCCATGAGCGCGCTGATGGCAGCCACGGGCGGCGGCTTTGCGGTCATCCACGAGTTCTGGCCGCTGCTCGTCGTGGCGTTCGTCGGCACGCTCAATCCGTCGTCGGGCGACGTCAGCGCCTTTCTCCCGCTCGAGCAGAGCTTGCTCTCGCATGCGATCGCCGACGTCGATCGCACCGATCTCTTCGCCCGCTACAGTCTGGTCGGCTCTCTGTGCGCGGCCGTCGGCACCTTGACGGCGGCGCTTCCCGATTGGCTGGCCCGCGGCCTCGCGTTCGATCATCTCGCGGCCTTTCGCGCGGTGTTCGTTCTCTATGGCTGCATCGGTGTCGCGGTCGCTTTCATCTACCGCTGTCTGCCCGCCGATGCGGGTGCTCCGGAGGCGGCCGAGGGAGGGCAAAAACCCGCCGGCCTTGGGCCCTCGCGCGGGATCGTGCTGAAGCTTGCGGCGCTGTTCAGCGTCGATTCCTTCGCCGGCGGCCTGGCCACGCAGTCGCTGCTGGTGCTGTGGCTGTTCGCGACGTTTCACCTGTCGGTGGCCGCGGCGGCGCAGATCCTGTTCTGGACTGGCCTGTTGACGTCGGTGTCCTATTTGATTTCGGCGCGCATTGCCCGGCGCATCGGTCTCGTCAACACAATGGTGTTCACGCACCTGCCGGCGAATCTGTGCCTGTTCGCGCTGCCGTTCGCGCCGTCGCTGTGGATTGCCATTCCGCTGCTGCTGATCCGTGGGCTCCTCTCCAGCATGGACGTGCCGGTGCGCAGTTCCTACGTCATGGCGGTGGTGACGCCCGCCGAGCGCCCCGCAGCGGCCAGTCTCACCGCGGTGCCGCGGAGCCTGGCGGCGGCGGTGGGACCTTCGCTCGGCGGCCTTCTCCTGTCGGCGAGCCCGTTCGGTTGGCCGTTTCTCCTCGGCGGCCTGTTGAAAGGAGCGTACGACGTCGGCCTTCTGGTCATGTTCCGCAACGTCAGGCCGCAGGAAGAACGGGCCAAGGAAACGGCTTGAGGGAACTGTGTCAGCCGATTGCCGCGCCATCGGCCGGAGTATCCGCCGGGTCGGCGCCGATGGCGCGAATGGCCGCGGCGAGATCGCCGGGCGGCGGAGCCGCGACCGCGATGGCCGGTCGACTGGGGTAGAGGGGCACGGTCACGGCGCGGGCGTGCAGCATGAGCCGTCCATGGTCGTCCGCCCGCCCATAGACTGGATCGCCGATCAGCGGAAAGCCGGCTGCCGCGCAGTGGACGCGAATCTGGTGGGTGCGGCCGGTGCGGGGACGGAGCGCCAGCCACGCGCGCCCGTTGCCGCGGGCAAGGACACGCCATTCCGTGAGCGCCACCTGTCCCTCGGGGTGGGTCTCCATGCGCCAGCTTCGCTTGTCGAGGCTTCTCTTGCGCAGGGCCAGGTCGATCCGCCCCGCGTCGTCGCGTGGGCCGCCGTCGACCAGGGCCCAGTAGGTCTTCTCGATCCGCCCGGCGGCGAACAGGCGTCCGAGCTTCGCCAGCGCCTTGCGATGACGGCCCAGCACCAAGCATCCCGACGTGTCGCGGTCGAGGCGATGGGCCAGCGCCGGGGCGCGCGGCAGCCCGAAGCGGAGCGCATCGAAGAAGTGCTCGAGATTCGGTCCGCCCTTCGGCCCGGCATGGACCGGAATGCCCGCCGGCTTGTCGAGCACCAGCATCAGCGCGTCGCGGTAGAGGACACGGGCAAGGATATCGGCGGCGGTCGTGCTCACGGCGCGACAATAGCCGAGACGGGCGGGTCAGGCCGCCTTCTTGTCGCCGAGGCTGCCCAGCAGCAGGGCTTCGGCAAGCGTCCGGGCGCTGCGGGCGCCGGCGGCGTCGCCCGAGACGTGGGCGGCGACGATGGCACCGTCGATGAGGAGCATCAGTTGGCGCGCCATGTCGTCGGCGTTGGCGGCTCCAGCCGCCCGGGCAAGCTCGCCGACATAGGCCAGCATGCGCGCCTTGTGCTCAGCGGCGGCGACATGGACGGGATCGTCCTTGCGGCCGTATTCGCCGGCGGCATGGATGAAGCAGCATCCGTTGAACTCGGGATCCTTGAACCAGGTCTCGAGGACGTCGAACACGGCCAGCATCCGCTCGCGCGGAGTAGCGGCGCGGCTTTCGACTTCGGCCTGAAGCCAGCGGCAGAATTCTTCGTCGCGACGGCGCAGCGCCGCCAGGATCAGTTCGTCCTTGGAGCGAAAATGCTTATAGAGCGTCATTTTGGCAACGCCGGATTCCGCCAGGATGCGGTCGATGCCCGTCGCGTGATAGCCGTGCTTCGAAAAAAGCGCGAGCGCCGTTCCGACCAGATGGTCACGCCGCAGCGAAGCCATTCAATTCCCCCGAAACCGTATCAAACTCAATGCTCGACGCTGTGCCGACGACCGCGGAGCGAGCCTCACAATCGACATGCGGACCGGCGTCCACTCCGCAATCGCACCCCCGGCACGAACCGTGCGAAGCGGCGGCGACTATAGGCGAGTTTGCCGACCGGGCCAAGGCCGTCCCGGTTGCATGGAGCCCCATCGCGGCGATACTAAATGCATGGACCTTAGACGCCCCACCGTGAGATTCCGCTGCCCCCTCCGGGTGATGGGATGCGTGGCGGTCGCGGCGGCGATTGCGGCTTTCGTGCCGGCGCGCGCTCAGGAAGGCAATGTGCCCGCCGAGGTCCAGTTCTTTCGCATCGGCACAGGCCCGACCACCGGCGTGTATTTCCCGGTCGGGGCATTGATTGCTTCGGTCATCTCCAATCCGCCTGGCTCGCGCCCGTGCGCGCGTGGCGGCTCCTGCGGGGTGCCGAACCTGATCGCCGTTGCCCAGGCGACCCAGGATTCGATCGATCGGCTGGGCGGCATCGCCGACCACCGGATCGAATCCGCGCTCGTCCAATCGGATGTCGCTTATCTCGCCTATGCCGGCAAGGGTCCGTTCGCCCGCGCGAAAGTCGGCAATCTTCGCGCCATTGCCAGTCTTTATCCCGAGTATCTGCATGTGGTGGTGCGGACCGATGCCCGAATCCGCTCGTTCGCCGATCTCAAGGGCAAGCGGGTTGGGCTCGACGGCGACGGCTCTGGCACCCGCATCATGGCGCAAACGGTGCTCCCCCAGCTTGGGCTGAAGTCGTCCGAGATGACGATTCATTCTTTCTCGGTGTCGAGCGCCGCCGACCAGATGCGCTCGCGCCGCCTCGATGCCTTCGCGTTTGCGTCCGGCCTGCCGGTGGAATCGATTCAGCGCCTCGCCGAGGATGTGCCGATTGCGTTGCTGCCGGTCGCCCCGGCGGTGGCGCAGCGGCTGGCTAAATCCCATCCCGGTCTCGCCCCCGGCGACATTCCCGGCGACGTGTACGCCGGCGTGCCGGAGACGCCGACGATCGCAACCAATGCGCTGTGGGTGGTGGCGGCGGAAACGGATCCCGACTTCGTCTACGCACTGGCCCGCGCCTTGTGGAACCCAAACAATCGGAGGCTCCTCGATTCGGGCCATCCGGCGGGCCGGTCGATGCATCCGGAAGCCGCCCTCGACGGCCTCACCATTCCGCTCCATCCCGGTGCCGAGCGTTACTATCGCGAGGCGGGCTATACGATCCCGGCGGCCGCCCGGACGCCGGGCGGCAAGGCAACCCCGCCCATACCGCCGCTACCGCCCGATCGGGGACCGATGACCAATGGGACCCGCTGAGGGCTCCTCAGCTTTGCGGGTTGCCCTGGGAATCGAGCTCGAACACCGGGATCATCCATGGCTCGGCCTGCGCTGCCGCGCGCCATTCGACCATCAGCGGATGCCCCATGACGACATCGCGATAGCGCATCGCTTCCTCGCCGAGCGTCACTGGATAGAGCGCGAACCGCGCCGCGACCGGCGCGTACATCGCATCGGCCAGACTGAAGCGGCCGAACAGGAACGGGCCGCCACCGTTCGTTGCGTCGCCGAAGCGGTCGCGGGCATCGCGCCAGATCGCCTCGATGCGATTGATGTCCCGCTGCGCGTCCTCCGGGATCGGGAAGCCGGCGTACGGCTTGGCACGGATGTTCATCGGCAGCAGCCGGCGGAGCGCCGAGAATCCCGCGTGCATCTCCGCGGCGATGGCGCGCGCGTGTGCCCGCGCCGCGGCGTTCTTCGGCCACAGGCCGGCGTCGGGGAAGAGTTCGGCCAGGTATTCGCCGATGGCCAGGGTCTCCCATACGGTGATCGTGCCATGCACGAGGCACGGAACCTTGCCCGACGGGCTGTAGCGAAGAATGGTGGCGCGCGTCTCGGTTTCACGCAGTGGAACGACGACCTCGTCGAAACTCGCTCCGGTCGTCTTCAGGGCCAGCCATGCCCTGAGCGACCAGGACGAATAATTCTTGTTGCCGACGACAAGGGTGAATTCGGCCATGCGGTGCTCCCTGCCGCGAGGCCGGTCCCCGCGCGCGGCGTATTCTCCGGTCGCGAGCGCCCGCGGGTCAACCGGCTTCGATTCCCCGTCCAGCGGCCTTTGCAGATGCCGCCCGGTGCGGCATCTTAGGGATTCTCCTCAGGGTTTCCGTGCAATAAGCAAAGCTCCGTCAGGGTATTTGCACCAGCAAAGGGGTCGCTGTGCTCGCCACGCTCGTCGCCAAATCGGGTTCCCGGACCATTCCCATCGTTGCCATCCCGCGGGCCGCGTGGCGCCGCCGGCTTGCCGCCGAGCCGGCCAACATCCGGGCATGGGCGGAAACCACCCATTTCACCGGCGAGCCTGGTGGGTTCTTTCTCGTGCCGGGGGCGAACGGCGGGCTGGCGCGGGTTCTCCTGGTGC
>Ga0070714_100000994_pt1 | contig 20247 bp, 18 predicted proteins | sample LARL83metaG_FD_65450 | JGI IMG/M metagenome (GOLD analysis project Ga0070714, IMG submission 65450) | Corn, switchgrass and miscanthus rhizosphere microbial communities from Kellogg Biological Station, Michigan, USA - LAR L8-3 metaG | ecosystem: Host-associated > Plants > Roots > Rhizosphere ... | reverse complement strand
CAGGTTCATCGCCGCGCCCACCACCTGGCGGTCGTCGTGCGCGGGCAGCCGGTGCACGACCTTCAGCGCGGTGTTCTTCACCACGTCAGGGACCAGCTTGGCCGGGATCTGCTCCACGACCACGATCCCCTCGCCGTAGGCCCGGATCTCGGCCAGCAGGCTCGCGAACAGCTCGACCGCGTGCGCGCTCGCGCCTTCCCGGCTGGCGCGCAGCAGCCGGTGCGCCTCCTCGATCACGATCACGTGGCTGAGGCCGCCGGCCGGGGTGCTGCGGGCCCGCAGCCGCAGGTGCTCAACCAGCCGGATGATCAGCGTCCCGATCAGGAACGCCTTGTCCTCGTCGTTGGCGACGTCCTCGATCGCGAGCACCACGTTGCGGCGCATCAGCTCCGCGATGTCGGCCGGGTGGCCGCCCTCGAAGAAGCGGCCGGCCGAGCCGGTCCGCAGGCTTCGCAGGCGCACATCGACGAAGCCGCGCACGTCGGCCCGCAGCTCCCGCCCGTAGCCGACGTCCTCGATCACGCTCAGGGCCGCGCCCTGCAGCTGGGCCAGGGTCGGGACCGCGGGCGGGGCGGCCGCGCCCGGGCGGCCAGCCCCGGTCACCGGATCCCAGCCGCACCCCTCGTAGGCGCGCTGCAGGGCCTGGGAGATGATCTGCGGGAACGGCTCCCTGGCGTCGAAGGCGGCCAGGAACAGCGCCCGCACCATGTCGATGTGCGCCTGCACCGGGTAACCGGGCTCGGGCTCGAGCGGGTTCACCGACATCGGCACCGCCGCCGGGTCAGACGGGTTGATCACCGTGACCTGACCGACGCCCGCGATGCGCCCGGCCATCGCCGCGTACTCGGACTTGACCGGCTCGATCGCCAGCCACGGCACGCCAGATCTAGTCAGCTGCTCCAGCATGTGCCGGACCGTCTGGGACTTGCCCGAGCCGGTAGCGCCGGTGATGAACGCGTGCCGGTTCAGGGTGGGGAGCGGGACCCCGAACGTGCCGACCTTGCGGTCCTGACCGTCCAGGATCGCGCCGAGCTCGATCGCCGGCCTGGCCCGGCTGGCCGTGGGACGGCCCGCGCCGCCGGCCTCGGCGACCTCGGCACCTGGCCCGGCGCCGGCCCCGGCGGTTTCGCCGATATCGCTGGTCTCGCTGGTCACGTCGAAATAGCCGGGCTTGAGCACCCGCACACCGGGTACCTCGCCGCGGGGCAGGCCGCTGAGCGCCGCGAGCGTCCCGGCCGTGGTGGAGAACGGGACCTGCGCGCCGTCGACCGGGTCGGAGAGCCGGGCCGCGAGCGCGTCGGCCAGGTCCCTGGGCACCTCGGCGCCGCGCAGCCGGTACGGGTGCGCGGCCAGGTCGACCGAGCCGATGAGCACCGGGGCGATCAGCCGCAGCTCCTCGGCCGTGGCCGCGCCCGCGAGGACCCGCACGTTCCACAGGCCCGCTTCCCGGAACGCGTCAAGCTCGGCCAGGCGCCGCTCGGCGCGGCCGGCGTCAAACCTGGCGTGCTCCTCGTCGTACCGCCGCAGCACGTTCAGCTGGGCCCGCAGCTCGGCGATCTCCTGGTCGATGTGATCAGAGGGCTCGGCGACCACCAGCCAGCCGAAGGGCCGGCTCATGAGCGACACCAGGGCCGACTCGAACAGCGTGGGGCGCCTGATGTCCTGGTCGTCGCCTGGCCGCCCGCCCGCCGCGACACCCGGCAGGGTGTCCCCCGCCGACTGCAGCGAGTTCAGCCCGAACGCGGGAGCCAGGCGGCCCGGGCAGGGTGCCCAGACCAGGCGGTCCAGGTCGGTGAGCAGGCCACCGGATATCGGCACGCCGCGGGCACCCCAGGGGAACAGCAACTCCTTGGCGGCGTTGGGCCCTCGCGAATCGTCGCTGTGGCTGGGCTCGAGCGCGGTGCCAGGCTCGAAGACCCGGCTGCGCTCGATCAGCCGGTTCCGCTTCACGGTCTCGCTGGGCTCGATGAGCCTGCTGGGCTCGATGACCCTGGCCTGGTCGGCGTCCCCGTCAGCTGCGGCGGCCGCGTCCGGCGGCATGCGGGCGTCCGGCGGCACCGGCATGCCCGGCGCCATGGGCATGCGCGGGTCCTGCGGCATGCGCGGGTCCTGGGTCATCCTCGGGTCCAGCGGCATGCGCGGGTCGAGCGGCATCCGCGGGTCGAGGGGCACGCCAGGCGGGACCGGGCCGCCGGGGTCCGTGGGCCCGGGCCCGGCCTGGCCCCGGGCGGTCAGCAGGGTCGCGTCGGTCTCCCCCGCGCCGTAGCTGCCGGGGGCGCCAGGCTCAGGCAGCGGCCCGGCGTTGGTGATCAGCTCGAGGGGCGCGCCGCCGCCGCGGGACAGCCAGCCCGCCACGAACGGGCGGCGGTGCAGCGCAGCGTTGAGCACGGCAGGCAGTACCGAGGCGTAGTCCCGCTCCGCGCTGCTGCCGCGGCCGCCGTCCGCGGTGATCGCCTGGACCCGGTACCACGGGCCGGCGGCGCCGCCACCGATGCCGGATGTAGCCACCTCGCGTGCATATCAGGCTTGTGCGCCGCCTGCCACCTGGTTGGTCCGGATTCATCGGCCCTGTCCGCCCCGCCCGGGTCCGGGGCCGGGCCGGCCGGTGCGGGGGCGACCTGGGCCGACATCGTCGAAGGACCGGGCAAATGCGCCTTACCGTATGAGTAATCGCTGAAGGCTCGCCGCCGTACAGTTATGGGCATGACGGGCGAGACGTCGCCAGCAAGGCGCGAAGGCGATACCGGGGCGCGGGGAGCGATGGCCCCGAGCGAGTTCCGGGCGTCGCATGAGGACCGGGACCGGGTCGTGGAGATCCTGCGGGTGGCCGCGGGCGACGGCCGGCTGACCGCCGAAGAGCTCGACGAACGGCTGGAGGCGGCGCTGACCGCGCGCACAGTCGGCGAGCTGGCCGTGCTGACCACAGACCTGCCCGCGGCGGGCCAGGTGACCGGGGCCGCGGTTCCTGAGCCCAAAGACGTGGTCCGCATCCAGTGCAGCAGCGGCAGTGCTCATCGCAACGGCAGCTGGGTGGTGCCGCGCCGGATCGACCTGAGCGTCAGCAGCGGCAGCGTCAAGCTGGACTTCACCGAGGCGGTCATCACCCAGCCGGTGCTGAAGATCGACGCCGACGTGCACAGCGGGAGCCTGCGGCTGGTGACCAAGCCCGGCATCGTCGTCGACACCGACGATGTGACCGTGCGGAGCGGGACCGCGAAGGTCCGCACGCCCTGGGGATCCGACGTGCCGACCCTGCTGCGCATCGAGGTGTCCGGCCGGGTGGGCAGCGGCAGCATCGTGGCCCGCCCGCCGCGCCGGTCGTTCTGGGACTGGCTGCTGCGGCGCCCCATGTACCCGGCCATCACCGCGCGCTGACCGTCTGCGGTCACCCAGGCTGGAGCACGGCCTTGATCACCCCGTCGGCCCGCCGGTCGAAGGCATCGTAGAAGCCCGGAGCCTGGCCGAGGCCGCCGTGGTGGGTCACGACCCGGCCCGGGCGGGCCCGCCCGGACAGCACCAGGTCCCTGAGCAGCACCGTGTAGCGCCGGTCGTTGGTCCGGCCGAACCGCATCGACACGCCCTTGTCGAACAACGCGCCCCACGGGACCCTCAGCTCACCGTCCGGGTGGCCGCCCGCCACGGGGTGCAGGTCCTTCGAGGGGTAGACGCCGGCCACCCCGACGTGGCCCGTGGGGTTCACCAGCCGGGCCAGATCGTCGATGACCTGCCGCGGGTTCTCCCGGCCGGGGTCGGAGCGGTCGCGGGCCTGGAAGCCGACCGCGTCGATCGCGTGCGTGACCCCGGACATCGCCTCCTCGCCGAGCGGCAGGCCGCGGTGGCGGCGGTGCTCACGGATCTGCTCCACGGGATCCCCCACCGAGAAATCGACGGGGGTGGCGCCGAACTCACCGGCCAGGGCCAGGCGTTCGGGCACCCGGTCCACCACATAGACCTCCGCGGCCCCCTTGAGCAGCGCCGAGTACGCCGCGAGCAGGCCGATCGTGCCCGCGCCGAACACCGCGACCGTGCCGCCAGGGGCCACGGCGGCCAGCTCGGTCGCGTGCCAGCCGGTGACAAACGCGTCCGCGAGCAGGACGAAGTCGTCCTCACGCTCGTCCAGCGGCTCCCCGGGCAGCGGGATCGCGTTCGCGTAAGCGAACGGCACCCGCAGGAGCTCGGCCTGGGCGCCGCGGTAGGGGCCCATCCCGGCGTACCCGTACGCGGCGCCGAAGCCGCCCGGGCGGACCCGCAGGCACGCCGCTGAGTAGCCGCGCACGCAGTTGTAGCAGAGCCCGCAGTACAGGTGGGTAGGGATCACCACCCGCTGCCCGACCCGCACCGTGTCGATGGCCGGCCCCACGGCCTCGACCACGCCCAGCGGCTCGTGCCCGAGAACCAGCCCCGGCGTGGCCCCGGTGCGGCCGTCGTACATGTGCAGGTCGGTGCCGCAGATCGCGCTCGAGGTGATCCTGACCACCGCGTCGGTGGGCTCCTCGATCATGGCGTCCTCGACATCCACCACCTCGACCCGGTGGACGTCGGAGTAGATCACGGCTTTCAACGGTTCCTCCTGAACCAGCGAGAGCGGGTGGCGGACCGGCGTTCCCAGGTCAGGGCGGCGCCGATGACCAGGACCAGCGCGGCCAGCGGGATCGCGGGCAGCGCGGCGGGCGCGTTCGCGATCACCGCACCGCCGGCAGCCGCGCCCGCGGCCAGGGCGAGGATCAGCAGCATCTCGCGGCCCTGCAGCCGCTCCCGGCGGCCAGGCGTGACCCACGCCGCCACGACACCGGTGAGCGTGCCCGTCAGGTACGTCGTCGACACCCGGGCGCCGAACCCGAGCGCCGCGGCGCTCTGCGTCCCCATCGCCGCGGCCAGCACGGCCAGCAGCACCAGCTGCGCGGCACCGCTGGGCGCGCCGCCGGTCAGCTCCCAGCCCACGGTGAACCCGGCCAGCAGCACGAGCTCGACGAGCAGCCCCGCGGGCAGGGCCCGGTGCCAGGGCGCTCCCGGGGCCTGCCCGGCGGGCACCAGCCTGGCCCCGATGGCCACCCCGGTCATGTACCCGGCGAACGCGACCACCGCGTGTGTGGCCAGCGCGCCGGACAGCTCGCCGATGGCCAGCCCCAGCAGCACCAGGTTGCCGGTCATCACGCTGGTGAAGACGTCGCCCAGACGGGTGAAGCTGGCCACGTCGGTGGCGCCGGTGCCGATGGTCAGCACCACGGCCAGCGCGGTGATCGCGGTAGCGTCGCGCTGATCGTGCTGGCCGCCGGCGTCACCGGGGCGTTCCCCGTCGTCCTCGCGTTCGGTCGCAGGCACCATCCGATAGTTCCCGACCGCACCCGCAGCGTCCAGCCAGCCGCGCGGAGCCGCGCGCCCGGAACGTCCGGGTGGTCCTGCCCCGGTCTGGCCGGGATCTAGACCTGCAGCACGAGGCCGTCCTCGGCGGTCTCGAAGCCGGCCTGATCCTGATGGCCCAGCATGTCGGCTGACATGTGCGTGAGCACGATCCGGCGGCTGGTGAGCTCGGCGCGGTGCGCGGCCAGGTCGGCCACGCTGAGGTGGAAGGGGACCCGCTTCTCCCGGTAGTAAGCCTCGGCGATCAGCAGGTCCGCCCCGGCCGCGACCTCGGTGAGCGTGCCGGTCCAGGCGGTGTCGCCGGTGTAGGCGACCACGGTGGCGCCGAGGGTGAGCCGCAGCGCGAGGGCGGGCGCGCCGCTCGGGTGGTCCGCGGCCCAGGCCGCGGCGTGCACACCCGCGACGGTGACCGCGGACCCGGGCCGCAGCTCGGTGATCTCCACGGCGAACCGGCGCTGGACGGCCGCGGAACCGGGAAACAGGCACTCCATCGCCGCGGGCAGGCGCTCGGCCAGGCCCGGCGGGCCGACCACGGTCAGCGGGCGGGTCCGGCGGGTGAACTGCCCGTCCAGGATCAGGAACGGAAGGCCGCCGAAATGGTCCCCATGCAGGTGGGACACGAACACCGCGGCGACCTCGCCGGGGTCGAGCCCGCTGCGGCGCAGCGCGCTGAGCGACGTCGCGCCGCAGTCCAGCAGCACCGGGGCCGCGCCGCCCGGGCCGCGCAGGTGGATGCAGGCCTGGAACCGGCCGCCGCTGCCGAACGCGTCGCCCGAGCCGGCGAACGTGACCGTGACCGGCCCGGGGCCCGGGGAACTCACCGGACCGCGCCCCCTCAATAGTGTGGAAGTGCCGTAGCTGCTGCTGTTTCCGCAGTTAAGTGCCGTCCACCCTATTGCCCGGCAGGTAGGTGAGGTGGGCGCGGGAGAAGCGAGGCGCGCGGGAGGCGTGGGGCGGGGTGGCGGGCGGTCAGCGGCCTTTGCGCCAGTCCAGGCGCTCCGGGGGCGGGCCGAGGTTGGGCGGCGGCTCCGCGCCGTCCTCGCCCGCCGGCGGGCCGTACGGATTCGGCCGGGGCCGGGGCGGCGCCACGCCGGGCCGCGGCGGCGCAGTGCCGGGCGCGGCAGTCTCCGGACCGGCCGTCTCCCGCCCGGCAGTCTCCCGCCCGGCCGTCTCGAGGTCGGCTGTCTCCGGGTCAGCCGTTTCCGGGGTGGCCGTCTCCGGTGACCAGGCGCCGGCGGGGTCGGGGTCCGCGATCGTGGCCGCGGTGGCCACCGCCTCCTCGAGGCTGAGCAGGGTGGAGGTCCGCAACGCGATGATGCCGGGGTTGGCGTCCGCCAGCACCACCTGGCGTCCCTCCGGGCCGGCGTAGGTCACGATCACCGCGCTGGGCGGCAGCTGCTGCAGCTCATGCGGCTCGACCAGGAGCTCGCGGGACCGCTGCACGGTCCGGGCGGCCGAGGAACTCGCGCCGACCGCCCGGGAGGTGCTGATCCCCCAGGCCGTGCTCGCGCTGATGCCCGCGGTGATCGACCGCGAGTCCGACGTGCCGCGGGAGCGGCTGGAGTCCCGGCTCGCCGACCCGGTGACCGGGGCGAACGGCGCGAACGAGCCCTGGCGGCTCCGGCCCCGCCCGCTGCTGCGGCCGCGGGTGTCGCTGACCGAGGCGGTGTCGGCCACCGAGTCGGCGGTGCCGACCGTGCTGGTGTAGGAGTCCCCCCCGGTGTCGGTGAGGGACATCCCGACGGTGTCGGTCAGCTGGCTGACCACGAACCTGTGCTCGGAGCCGATCTGCTCGCTGGCCGCCCTGGCCTCCTCGGCGTTCCCCAGCCGCATGAACGCGACCGCCGCGTTGCCCCGCCCGAGCCGCTCCCTGGCCGGCGCGGTGAGCGAGCGGTATCCGACCACGAGCCCGGTCCCGGAAACCTCGCAGGCCTCGATGAGCCGGTCCAGCACGTCCGCGTGCAGCTTGTCCGCGCCCAGCACGCACAGGGTCTGCTGCCACCTGGGACCCGCGGGGGCCTGGCGCAGGGTGTGCGTGAGCGCCACGGCCAGGTAGCTGGCCAGCACCCGGTTGCCCAGCGGCCCGGCCCGCCGGTCCAGCCACGCCACCCGGAGCCGGCTCGGCGCCAGCTCCGCCGCGGCCGACCCGAGCTGGTCGAGCTTGCGCAGCCGGGACTCGATGGCCCAGGCCCGCTCGATCACCACCCGGTCGGCCGCGCCCCGCCCGAACAGCGTGCTCAGCCGCTCGAGCTGGCCCGCAGTCAGCCGCCCGGCGGTCATGTCCTCGCGCGGGTCACCAACCTGGGCCAGCACCCGCAGCGCGGCCGTGACCTGGGCGATGCTCGCCGTATCGCCGAGCACGCCCAGCACCCGGTCCAGGATCGAGCTGTCGACCGGCGCCCGCGCCGGCGAGCTGTCCGGCTCGTCGCTGGCGGCCACGGTCGTGGCCAGCACGTCGGCCAGGGCCGCGGCGCCGAGGCCGCTGCCGAGATCGAGCCGGGGCAGGTCATCGGGCAGCACCCAGACCAGCGGCTGCACCCCGGACCGGCGGGCCACCGCGAGCAGGTCCCGCGCGACCGCGCCCTCGGTCAGGTCGAGCACGGTCACGTGGCCGCCCGCGCTCAGCCGCGGCGCGGCGATCATGGTGAGCAGCGCGGACCAGCCCGCCAGCGTGCCGCCGGCCACGTCCACCCGGTCGATCCCGTCCGGCAGCGACACCGCGTACCACTGCAGCTGGCGGTCGAACGCCTCGCGGCGCGACTCCCAGGCGCGCACCTGCTGGGCGTGCTGCTCCTGGCGCACGGCCAGCCGGCTCAGCTGCACGTCCCTGATCTTGGCCACCCGCTGCTGCTCCGCGGCGATCCGCTCGCGCAGCACCCGCTCCGCCTGCCGGATCCGGTGCCCGCTGGCCGCCGCCGCGGCCACGGCCAGCACGGCCAGGACCACGGTGAGCCAGATGTTCAGCAGGCCGGCCACCCCGAGCCCGGTCACCAGCCCGAACAGCGCCAGCGACGCCCCGCAGGCCAGCTTCAGCGGGCGGTCCAGCCGGTTCTCCTCCCGCCGCTGCGCATCCACCCAGCCCTGGTTGAGCTGCTCGGGCGCGGGTGGCGCGGGACGGCGCGGCAGCGGGCCGGGATCGGTGTGCCGCGGGGCGTAGTGCCAGCCGAGGTAGACCCGGTCCGGCCGGACCGTCGTCCCGTCCGGCGGGGCCACGGCCGGGCGGGACCGGGGCGGCGCGCTCATGCCGGCCGTCCCCCAGCCCGGGCCGGGACGTGCCTGCACCGCGGCAGCACCCGCGGCTGCGGGGCCCGGGCCAGCAAGGCGAACGTTTCGCCCCGACGATCACCATTCATCCCGAACGCTATATCCGCCACCACTGCCGTGCCCTCAGCTGTCGCGCCGGAGGCGCGCCGGTGTTCCTCGCCGTCCTGAGCCGCACCCGGGCCCGCGAACCGGCCGGCCAGTCCCGGCTCCACCGGGCCGCGGGCGACCAGGACGTTGGTCACCGGGGCCAGGGCGCTGGCCAGCTCCGCGGACGTGGTGCTGAGCATCACGGCCATCCCCGCTCCCTGGCCCTGGGTGACCAGATCGGCCAGGGTCTGCTGGTCGAGGACCTCGCAGCCGTTGATCCAGGCCAGGCTGTCCCCGGGCACCGACATGCCCCGCAGCTCGGCGCAGACGGTCATCAGGTCGGCCACGGCCAGGCTCGCGATCATCGTGGCCGAACGCCCGTGGATCCGGCGGTTCAGCGAGAACAGGGCCACGCCCCGGTCCCTGATGGTCTGGCCCAGGCTGATCCGGTCGGCGGCGGGCGGCGCGGGCTGCAGCCAGCGGCCCAGCGCCGACGCCCGCAGCCGGGGCAGCTGCGCGACCGGGGCGGCCACGGTCTCCGGGTCCGCCTGCAGCACGCTGGCCGAGACGCTGGCCCGGTCGGCCAGCACCTCGCGCCGGGGATGGTAGGCCGGCAGCTGCGCGGCGCGCTCGCGCAGACCGTCCGGGGTCAGCAGGCGGAGCAGGTCGACCAGCGCGGGCACCCGGCGGTCGCCGGGGACGGCGGCCTGCACGGCGAGCGCGTCGGTCAGGTACGCGGCGCAGGACCGCCGCTGCCGGTCACCGACGCCGCTCCAGTCGAGCATGGACATGACCAGCCCGGCGGCCCGGGCCGGGTCGCCGCCGCGCACCGGCTCGTAGTAGCCGGGGCCGGTATCGCCGAAGCGGGCTAGCGGCGCCCCGGGCTCGGTGCACGCCGCGGCCACCGCCTCGGCCAGCCAGAGCGAGCCGGTCAGGTCGATGACGACCAGCGGCTTGCGGCGCCTGATCGCGGCGTGAGCGACGGTGAAGCCGGTCTCGGTCAGGTCCGCCTCGGCCGACCGGTCCGCGGACCCGCCGCCCGGCTCCGCCCCGGCCGGGTCGGCGGCGGGCGCCGCCCGGGCCGCGCTCGTGCACAGCACGCCGCCCTCCGCCTCCTGCCAGGAGACCGTGGCCCCGCGGCCGGTGGCCACGTCCAGGCCGAGGCAGCAGCCGTCCCTGGTCACCACGCCGCCGGAGCGCAGCGACGCGATGGTCCAGCGCCGCCGGGTGGCGACGACCAGGCCGGGCCGGTAGCCACGCCCGCCGTCCCACTGTCCTTGCAGCCAGAACACGCCCAGGACCTCGGCCGCGGCGAGGATCAGCGCGAGCGGGAACTGCTGGGGCAGCCATTGCGTAATGCCGGCGAAGGCGTCCTGGAGGTGCAGCAGATGACCGGGATGCCGGCCGATCCCGCCCAGGTAGTCCAGCACCTGCCGGGGCCCGGCGGTCAGGCCCGCCGCGGCGCGCGCCGGGCCGATCGCGAGCGTCCAGAGCAGCCCGGCCGCGGCCGGGACCGCGAGCCACAGCAGCCGCCACCGGCTGAGGCGGCCGATCAGGTAGAAGGCCACGGCGAGCAGCAGCGTCAGCTGGGCCAGGAGCAGGTGCGTCAGCAGCAGCGCTACGGCCAGAGCAGCAATTAATTCCAGGCTGCCCGGGCCGTCGCCCGGGTCACCGGAATCTGGCCGCCACGGCCCGCTACTGGCCTGGTGGAATGACGCGGGAAGAGACATACGGGGTCAAGGTTCCCAGTCCTCCACCGCGTGTGTCCAGGCTCCGGCGAAAGTGCGGTCGTCACCGTCTGCCAGCGGATGTTCACCGGACATGAGCACAATCCGGAATAGGTCGGGCCGGAAAACGGAGATGCTCAGCGCCACGGGCCGGCCGGCGACGGGATCATCGAAACGTGCGGTCACCATGGCCGCGGGCTGCCCGGCGGACAGATGCAGGCTCCTGGCCACCGAGGCCGGCGGCGGCTGCATCTCGATGTGCACGGCGCGGGGCTCGCCGAGCGGCCGGGGCTCGGCATCGCCGGTGGCACCGGCCGGGGCCGCGACCGGCAGCAGCGTCAGGCGGGCCGGGGCATCGGCGTCCTGCGGGCCCATGAACGGGGCGGCGATCTCCTTGAGCAGGTACGTGGTGCTGAACGCCGCGGGCTCGCCGTTCGCGGTCCAGTGCACGCGGATAACCGCGACCGGCTCGGTATGCGGGATCCGCAGCGCCCACCCGATGTCCTCGGGCACCTGCCGCCAGGCCGCCTGCCGGCTCCGGCAGGCGATGTGCCCGCCCATCGGGTCCACGCGCGAGGCGAGCCCGGGCAGGCCCTCGATCGGGATCAGGTACTCGGCCGGGCTGATCCGGTACAGCTGCCCGTCGGCCAGCCGGCGGATGAGGTGGCGGGTGGTCAGCTCGGTGACCGCGGCGTCGATCTCCGCGGTGGTGACGTTGTAGCGGCGCGCGAGGGTGGTGTGCCTCGGCAGCCGCCAGCCCGGCTCGTGGTGCACCAGCGCGGCGGCGATCCGGTCGGCGAGTACACCGACGCCGGGCCGAGATGCCTCCCGCCGCGGGGCATCTGGCCGGTCCTGGCCGGGCTCGGGGCCCAGGCCGTTCTGACCGTCCCAGTCCGGGTCGATGTCGTTAGTCGCCATAGGGCCCCGCGCGAATGCCGACCTGCTTCCCCCCTCCTGCACCGTCACCCGGCGTGATCGGCGTGGCGTGGCGCGCTCGTCCGAGGCTGGCTGCCGCAGCCGGGAACCCGGGGCCTGCGAACCCGGCCGGATCAGCCTCGATCGACGTGCGCAACCATGCCCCCAAGAATCGTTACTGCCGACCGTGTCGTGTCTCTACGGCCAGCACCAGTTCTAGGAGGCAAAGCTGACCAACAGTTGAACAACAGGTAGAGAAACAGGCGACGAAAACATGGCATGTAGGAGAACGAGCCCGCCCAGGAAACGGCCCGCGGCCCGAGCGGGCCGCGGGCCGTCCCGCTGCTGATCTCCCTAGACGGCCACCTCGAGCTCGGTGACCTGGCCGAAGTCGGCGGACACGGTGCGCTCGGCCCGGACGTTACCCGGGGCGAGCACGCGCAGCGTCCAGGACCCGGGCGCCGCGTAGAACCGGAACCCCCCGTCCTCGCCGAGCGGCACCTCGGCCACGAACTCACCGCTGGTGTTGAGCAGCCGGGCGTAGCCGACCGGCACCGCGACGCCGTTCTGCGTGACCCGGCCCTGGACCACGGCCTGGGTGCCCGCGTCCTTGACCGCGGTCATCGGGACCCCGCCCGCCGGGGCCGCGCAGCCATCAGTAGTCACTTGCCGTCTCCCACCTCGATCGGGACCCCGACCAGCGAGCCGTACTCGGTCCACGAACCGTCGTAGTTCTTCACGTTGGCCTGCCCGAGCAGCTCGTGCAGGACGAACCAGGTGTGCGCGGAGCGCTCACCGATCCGGCAGTACGCGATCGTGTCCTGGCTGAAGTCCACGCCCGCCTCGTCGCCGTAGAGCTTGCGCAGCGCGTCGTCGGACTTGAACGTGCCGTCTTCCTCGGCCGCCTTCGACCACGGCACGTTCTTGGCCGTGGGGATGTGCCCGCCGCGCTGCGCCTGCTCTTGCGGCAGGTGCGCGGGGGCCAGCAGCCGCCCGGCGAACTCGTCGGGCGAGCGGACGTCGACCAGGTTGTCCCGGCCGATCGCGGCCACGACCTCGTCGCGGAACGCGCGGATCGCGAGGTCCTGGTCCTGGGCGTGATAGCTGGTCTTCGCCCGCTGCGGCACGTCGGTCACCAGCTCACGGGACTCCAGCTCCCACTTCTTCCTGCCGCCGTCGAGCAGCTTCACGTTCTGGTGCCCGTAGAGCCTGAAGTACCAGTACGCGTACGCGGCGAACCAGTTGTTGTTGCCGCCGTACAGGACGACCGTGTCGTCGTTGGAGATGCCCCGCTCCGAGAGCAGGGCCTCGAACCCGGCCCGGTCCACGAAGTCGCGGCGCACCGGGTCCTGCAGATCCTTCTTCCAGTCGATCTTGACGGCGTTGCGGATGTGGCCCTTGTCGTAGGCGCTGGTGTCCTCGTCGACCTCGACGAGAACCACGCCGGAATCACCGCCGTGGGCCTCGACCCAGTCGGCGTCCACCAGGACGTCGGAACGGCTCATATGGGAACCTCCTTGTCAGCTTCGGCCGGCACCATCCCCTGGCGGCGCGGCCAGATACGTCGGATTAGCAGATACAACTCACAGCCCAGGCAGAGGCCGAAGACTCCGTTCAGGAACGCCGCCAGCAGGCCGGCCGCGGCGGCCGCCATGCCCAGCGGCGTGATACCCGCTGCGTAGCCAATGACCCCTATCACGCTGATCACGAGGCCCACGCCCTGGGCGAAACGTGGCGGTGCCTCAGCTTCCAGTTCTTTGGGCGGCCCGAGGTGCGGCCGCACCAGCCAGCGGTAGAGCAGCCCGTACGGGGCGTTCCGCATGCCGAACACGGTGGCGACCGCGAAGACCACGGCCTGCGCGGCGAGCAGCCACACGCTTCCGAAGATCAGGACCAGGGCGAAGACCACCATGGTGATCAGCGCACCGAAACGCGGCCCTCTCGGATCGATGTCCATCTGCGGTGTCCCTTCGGGATTCTGGCGGGGTCCTCTGTGGCGACACCCGCCTGGCGCGCCAGGTTCCGGTCGGCCGGGCCCGAGGAACGGGTGGTGGTGGTACCGGTGGCGCGGCAGCCTTCAGCCTGCGGTCCGACAGAGGGCGGTCGCGACGCGGCAGAAGTCCACGGCCAGGCGCCTGGTCAGCGTCGACCAGGGCGGGCGTGGGGACCGGAGCGGGGAGGGCGCTGATGTCCGGGCAGGCAAAGGCGTCCAGGCAGGCACATAGCCGATGCTATGCGGGGCCGGGCTGGCTGTCACCATCCGCCCTCTCCCGATCTGATCAGTAGGAATGGCATGTCACGGCCGAAACCGGTGCTTAACCACGGGCCAGCGCCGCGATCACGTCGGCCTTCCTGGGCTGGCCGCTGGCGCGGGTCGTGATCTGGCCGTCGGGCCCGAGCACCAGGACCGTGGGTGTCCGGCGGATATCCAGGCGGCGGACCAGGTCGAGGTGCGACTCGGCGTCGATCTCCACGTGGGTCACCCCGTCGGTCGCCCCGGCGACCTCGGCCAGGATCACCCTCGTGGCCCGGCACGGAGCGCAGAACGCGCTGGAGAACTGGACCAGCGTGGCCCGCTGGCCCAGCGGGCCGCCGATTTCCGCTGGTGTGATCATCCGGGTCGCGTCTGAGGCGCTGCGGTGCATCCGGCCGCTGTTCCACCGCCAGGCCAGCCCGGTGGCCACCGCGACGGCGAGCACCACGATGAGCGCGACGAGTCCGGGGGCCATGCGGGGTAAAGCACGGCACCGGGCCGCCGCATTCCCGGCTCAGGCCGGGAAGCTGACCAGCACCGGCCCGTTGCCCGAGGTGATGTCGAAGCTCTTCACCTGGTCCGGCGGCACGTGCGTGGAGAGCTGATACCAGTGACCCTCGTGACCAGCCACGACGTCCCAGCTGTCCAGCAGCACATGCTGGCCAGCCTTGGTCACCAGCCAGAACTCGCAGTGCGTGCCCGGCTTCACGCCCATGAACTGCGCCTGCATCGTGGTCCCTGACCCCGATGGGGTGTAGTAGACCGCGCCGCTGACATGGGTCACCGGGTTGCTGCCGCGGGCCAGATCCGCCACGGTGTTCACGCCTCCGGGCCCGGACGAGCCGCCGTGCGGGGACAGCGCCCCGCCCGCGAGACCGCCCCCGACCGCGATCACGATGGCGGCGGCCGCGGCCACCGCGATCACGCGCCACCTGCGCGCGCGCCGCCTGGCCGCTACCTGGGCCAGCAGCGAGTCCAGCAGCTCGGCCGAGGGCTCCTCCAAGTCCTTCGGCTCGACGCTGTCCAGGGCGAGCCGCTCGGCGTCGGCCAGCGGCACCCGGCCCAGCAGCGCGGGCAGCCCGGCCAGGCCGGCCAGTTCCTCACGACAGTCGACGCAGTCCTTGAGGTGGCTGTCCACGGCGGCGCGCTCGGACGGGTCGATGGCGCCGAGCACGTAGACGCCGAGGGCGTGGCGGATGTCGCCGCAGTCGGTGAGCCCGGTCATGGCGCGAGCCCCCGTTCCTCTAGGGCCAGCTTGAGCGCCCGCAAGGCGTAGAAGGTACGGGACTTGACGGTGCCCGCGGGGATGCCCAGCGCCGCGGCGGTCTCGGCCACGGACTTGCCCCGGTAGTAGGTCTCGAGCAGCACCCGGCGGTGGTCGGGGCGAAGGGCCTTGACCGCGTCGGCCACGGCCCACGACTCCAGCGCGCGATCGGCCTCGTCCGGGGCCGGAACCAGCTCGAGCGCGGCCTCGCCGACCTCGTGCGGCCTCGCTCGCCTGGCCCGGTAGGCGTCGACCGCGAGGTTGCGCGCGACAGCGAACAGCCACGGCCGCGCGGGCCGCTCTGCGATCGCGTCCGGGTGCATCCACGCCCGGAGCAAGGTCTCCTGCACAATGTCCTCCGCGCGCTGCCTGTCCCCGCTGGTCAGATGCAGCGCATAGCGCAGCAGAGGCCCGGCATGCTCCGCGTACAGCGTGCGCACCAGCATCTCGTCAGACGCTGGCCCGCGCGTGCCGCCGCCGCTCGCGCCTTCTAGCCCTGCCACGTAACTACCAACGCGCGGGAAGGCCGGTTCGGTTCAGTACGGATCGCTGAATTTCCGCCGATCACCAGCATCGTCGCTAACCTCCGGCGAACGGGGGCAGCACCTCGATCACGGCCGAGTCGGTGAGCACGACCGCCTCGGGCGCGCGGGAGCCCACCGGCGCCCCGTCGATCAGGAATGAGGAGCGGGCCAGGACGGCCGCCAGGCGCGCATCCTGGCCGCCGGGCTGACCGGTGTCCGTTTTGCCCCGGGCCGCGGCCAGCGCGTCGGCGAGCGTCTCCGCGGCCACCGTCTCCTCGGCGGTCCCCGCGGCGTCCTTGGCCGCCGCCCAGTAGCGCAGGGTCACGATGGGCATGTCAGCTATCCTGGCCCATAACCGATCCGGATGGCGCCAGCCCCGGGTCATAGCGGGAGTCAGGGCAGCCTCCCGCGGGTGAATCCGCGGGACGGAGGTGGCGGCGGTTGAGCATCGTGCTCCTGCTCACTGACGCCCACGAATCCGCGGCCGAGATCCTGCCCTCGCTGAGCCTGCTGTCCCACGCCGTGCGCACGGCCCCGGCGACCGCGACCGCGGCCGCGAGCGGGCCGGGCGCCGATGCCGTCCTGGTCGACGCCCGTCGTGATCTTGTCCAGGTCAGGCGGCTGCTGCGGCTGCTGCGCACCGCCGAGATGAACGTGCCCGTGCTGGCCGTGGTCACCGAGGGCGGCTGGGCCGCGGTCACCGCGGACTGGGGTGCGGACGACGTCATCCTGCACACGGCGGGCCCCGGTGAGGTCGACGCCCGGCTCCGCCTGGCCATCGGCCGCATGGCGCCCGCCGCCTCGGGCGAGATCCGGTCCGGCGACCTGACCATCGATGAGGCGACCTACTCCGCCCGGCTGCGCGGTCACGCGCTGGACCTCACGTTCAAGGAGTTCGAGCTGCTGAAGTTCCTGGCCCAGTACCCGGGCCGGGTGTTTACCAGGTCCCAGCTGCTCCAGGAGGTCTGGGGCTACGACTACTTCGGCGGCACCCGGACCGTGGACGTGCACGTGCGCAGGCTCCGCGCCAAGCTCGGCGCCGAGCATGAGGCCCTGATCGGCACCGTCCGCAACGTCGGGTACCGCTTCGTCCCGGTGAAGGGCGGCGACAACGGGGCCGAGAGCCAGCCGGAGGCCGGGGACCACGGGACCGCGGACGGCCTGCGGCAGGACGGCAGCCCAGGGAACGACGGCTCGCAGGCCAGGAAGGCTCGATCCGCGCATGCCGGGTTCTGACGCCCCGTCCCCCGGGAGCGCGGAGGCCAGCGCGCCGGAGATCATCACCAGGGACCGGCTCACCGACGCCGAGCGGCAGGACGTGCTCCGGCTGGTCGCCGCCGCCACCGAGGCGGACGGCGTCGGCCCGCTGTCCGAGCACGTCATGCTGCACCTGAGGTACACCGGCGACCCGCGCTCGGTGGACCTGCTGCTGCTCAGCCACGGCGAGGTGGCCGGGTACGCGCACCTGGACCGGGGGGACCCGGCCGAGGGCCCCAGCGGCGAGCTCGTCGTCCACCCGGCGCACCGGCGGCTGGGCCTGGGCCTGCGGCTGACCCGGGCGCTGGTCGCCGAGGCCGGCCCGCGTGAGCTCCGGCTGTGGGCCCACGGCGACCTGGAGGCCGCGGCCCGGCTGGCCGCCGCGGCCGGCTTCGGGCGGGTCCGGGCCCTGTGGCAGATGCGGCGGTCGCTGCGGCCCGAACTGCCCCCGCCGCGGCTGGCCGACGGCATCACCGTCCGCACGTTCGTGACCGGCCAGGACGAGGACGAGTGGGTCGGCCTCAACGCCCGGGCCTTCGCCAGTCATCCCGAGCAGGGTGCCTGGACCCGCGAGGACCTCGACGTGCGGGAGCAGGAACCATGGTTCGACCCGGACGGGTTCTTCCTGGCCGTGCGGGACGGCCAGCTCGTCGGGTTTCACTGGACGAAGGTGCACAGCCAGGCGAGCGGCTCCGCCGGGCAGGCCCAGGGCGACGGGGGCGCCATCGGTGAGGTCTACGTGGTCGGCGTCGATCCCGCCGAGCGTGGCACCGGCCTGGGCCGCGCCCTGACCCTGGTGGGGCTGCGCTACCTGCGCTCCCGCGGCCTATCCCAGGTGATGCTCTACGTCGACGAGTCCAACCTGGCCGCGATCAGCCTGTACACGTCACTGGGCTTCACGCGCTGGCATACCGACGTGATGTTCGCGCACACCCCTGCTGGCAATCCGCGAGCTTGATCAGCTCGAGCAGATCGACGCCCCGGCGACCGGGTGGATCCCGAGGACCTCGTCAAGCTCCTCGGCGGTGAGCCTCCGGTCGCTCGCGGCCACCGCGCTGAGCACCTCGGCGTAAAGCTCGATCTCATCGAGCGCCACGCGGTCGTGAACGCGCAGGTCCAGGTTCTCTCGCAGCGCGCTCACCTCCATTGCCGAGCCGATTCGCGGGAACCTAAGGACCAGGCTAGAGCGCAATCCCATTGCCCCGCATGACCCATCAGGATCATTTCTCGGACCACCCTATGACCAGCCCTACCCACATCCTCCCAACAAATTCGGGTGCCCTGGCGGCCTTCGGCAAGAAGCCAGGTCACGAGGTCGTCTGGCCTGGTGGCGCGGCAGGCCGGCGCTACAGCGGATTTGGCGCGCAGTGGCACCCGAGGCCGGCGGCCCGGGGCCAAGCCGGCCCTCACCCGGAGTGGCTACCTGGTGATTGCCGGGAGGGGCGACCAGCCATTATCACCGAAACATGATCTCACCGGCAGGCTACGGCCTGGCTAGGCATAAACCACGCTTCACCGGACAGAAGCAGTATCTGACCCGTAAAGCGCCGATCTGACCGGCAGCAGCCGATATCTCCGGCTAGATCCCCGGGTCGCCCCAGGTCTCATTCTCCGCGGCCGGGCCACCCCAGACCGCGGTCCGGTGCCGGGCCGCGCGCGCCACGTACGAGGGCGCCGTGTGCGCCACCTGCTCCCGGTCCTCGTCGGTGACCTCCCTGATCACCTTGCCGGGAACCCCGGCGAACAGCACCCCGGCCGGAACGCGGGCGCCGGGCCGGACCACGGTACCCGCCGCCACCAGCGTGCCCGCCCCGATCCGCGCCCGGCCGAGCACGACCGCGCCGATCCCGATCAGGGCGCCGGCCTCCACGTGGGCCCCGTGCACGGTCGCGTGGTGCCCCAGGCTGACCCGCTCCTCGAGCAGGACCGGCTCACCGGCGTCCACGTGCAGACAGCACAGATCCTGGATGTTGCACTCGGGGCCGACCGTGATCTCGTCGTCGTCGGCCCGGAGCACCGCGCCGTACCAGACGCTCGCGGCCCGGCCCAGGGTGACCCGGCCCACGACCACGGCGCCCGGGGCGATCCACGCCTCGGGATGGACCGAGGGGACGGCTCCGTCCAGCGATCCCAGCCTGCCCATGCGGTGCTCCTCTCCGTAGCCGCCCGCTCACCCCGCCCGCAGCCCCGCTCCCCCGGATTCCGCCGCCCGGGCGCCCCGGTTACGCCCGATTGCGGGCAGAGAGTACCGTCCCAGGCGTAGATCAATCCAGACATAACCGGATAGTCAGCCGTTTCGGTTGCGCGTGAGGGTGCTTCGGGACAAGAGTCGTGCCCGTCGATGCATTTTGTCGCGCCCGGCCCGAATCCGGTACGCCCTTTGCCGTCGGGCCCCGATAGCAACCAAGATCGCAGATTCGGTCCGCCCCCTAGCCTGCCAGCTAGTCCCTCAGCCGGCAGGCCGGATCTGCCTGGACCACCTGACGGGTGAGCATGATGACGGAGCACACGGACCCCCTAGCCGATCTGGGCCAGGAAGAGATCTTCGAGAAAGAGATGCGCGGCTACAGCCGCCGCCAGGTGGACGAGTTCGTGGCGAAGGCCCGCAGCCAGGCCCGCGAGTCGCGCGATCTTGAGAACAGGCTGTCGCACGCCCTGGACGAGAACGAGCGGCTCCGGCTGGAGCTGTCCTCGGCGCGGCAGGCGGTCAGCGGCCGGCCCCCGCACGAGGAGATCAGCGAGCGGGTGGGCCAGATCCTGAAGCTGGCCGACGACGAGGCCAAGTCCCAGCGGAAGTTCGCGGCCGAGGAGATCGGCAAGCTCCGCGAGGAGGCCAAGTCCGAGACCGACCGGATACGCACCGAGGCCAAGCAGGAGACCGACAAGTTCCGCGCCGAGGCGCAGAACCAGGCCGAGCGCATGCTGCGGGCCGCCCAGGAGCAGGCCGAGAACTCGGTAGCCAGCGCGAGGTCCGAAGCGGAGAAGACGCGGAATGCGGCCAGGACCGAGGCCGAGCGGTCGGTCACCGAGGCGCACAAGCAGGCCGAGACCGCGCTGTCCAGCTCCAAGGCGCAGGCAAAGCAGGTGCTGGACGAGGCGACCGCGCGCGCGACCGCGATCCACGATGGCGCGGAGCGCCGCCTCAACCTGCTCATGTCCCGGCACACCGAGGCGATCAGGCGGCTGACCGAGATCCGCGACGTGGTGACCACGCTGGTGGCCGGCGAGGTCTCACGCGGCTCCCTGGAGGAAGAGGTCGAGAAGGCCGTGGCCAACTCCATCGCCGAGAGCAAGGCCGCCACGGGCGGCCGGCCCGCGGGCGACGGCCGGCACGCGCCCCAGGGCGGTCCCGCCGCGGCCAGCCCGGCCCAAGCCGCGCCCCAGGCCCAGGGCATGGCGGCGCCGGCTGCGCCGGCGCCCACCCGCGGCCGCGTGGAGCAGGGCCGCCCCCAGACCGCCCAGCCTGCCCAGCCCGCCCAGCCCGCCCAGCCCTCCCAGGCCGCTCAGCCCTCCCAGGCCGCTCAGCCCTCTCAGCCCGCCCAGGCGCCAGCGCCGGCCAAGCCCGCCGAGAACGCGGGCAACGGCCAGCCGGCC
>Ga0070714_100000992_pt1 | contig 20251 bp, 12 predicted proteins | sample LARL83metaG_FD_65450 | JGI IMG/M metagenome (GOLD analysis project Ga0070714, IMG submission 65450) | Corn, switchgrass and miscanthus rhizosphere microbial communities from Kellogg Biological Station, Michigan, USA - LAR L8-3 metaG | ecosystem: Host-associated > Plants > Roots > Rhizosphere ... | reverse complement strand
CCGCCGCTCCGGCCGGAGAGGCCGTCGCTGCCGTATTTACGTACCAGTAACCTTCGAGCTCAGAAACGCCCCGTTTCGACCGTGTCGGGAATTCCCGCCTGAATTTGGAGCAGGGACCCAAAAACACCCTTTTCCAAACCGCATATCGATATCCAAGTGTTGATTTTCTCGTTAACCCCCTCCCAAAACCCGCCTTCCCACTCCTCCGCAGCCCCCCAAAGGCTGTTTACTACTATCTAATAATCTCCCTGGCACAACAGCCGACAGCCACCGACTAACGAACCCCTCCTGAAACAGACTGCTAACCCTGTGAGATGAAGAAGCCCCGGCCCCGGAACGCTCTGTCAGGGAGTGGCCTGTTGCTTTGATTGACCTTCGATCCGTCCCCGGGTTCGTCGGCTCGCACGGACGTCTGGGGCTGCTTCCTAGTGATCGGATGTGGTCGGAATGTCATCCCCTGGGACAGGTGATTCGGCCGGACTGGCAGAAGATTGGCATCAACTCTCCGGCGGGATCAAATCCGTTTTCGGGTGCTCGGGCAGCATCAGAGGTCGTCGAGGCCGCTGGCCGAAATCGAAGTCTTTCACCAGGTCACCGAGTTGCGGAACAGCCTCTCGGATCGTGGGCCGAGGATCGGGCCGACCATCCGTCTTCGGGTCGAGCCGTGCTCCCTGCAAAAAGTCATCCTCGATGAACTTCAGATAGGCGTCGAAGCTCAGCACCTGCTTATCGATCATTCCCTTCTTTGCGTACGGCGAAATCACCAGGGAAGGCACGCGCAAGCCATACCCATTTTCATCGACCTTCGGCGGCAGAACGTGATCGTAGAAGCCGCCCCAGTCATCCCAGCTCAGGAAAATCGCACAATCCTTCCAGTTCGGCCCTTTCATCACCGCGTTGATCAGCCCCGTCACAAACGACTGCCCGGCGCTGACAGTCGCCGGCGGGTGCTCGCTTACTTCCCCCGAAGGAACAATCCAGACCACAGCCGGCAGCGTGCCTTTGCGCGCCTGCTCGTAAAAATTCTCCATCGGCTGAACGCGATCTAACTCGCCGTCGTCCTTAACCGTGTCGAAATACGGCAAAGGATTCCAAATGCCCGGTGTCCGGGCATTTTGCTTCACCGGAGGACAGTTGCGCTCAGAGTCGTCTTCGCAATCCGGCTCCGTTCCTTTCAGCACGTAGTAGCCCCAGCTCACCTGATTCTTGTGGAGCAGATATGTGAGATCGGTCCATGCGTAGATAGGGTGTGTACCGGGAGGCCCGTTTCGCTGCTCGCCTCCAAAAGCAGCCGCACCTCGCCCTCCGAAATCCGGCGGCATTCCCGGGGCCTGGAGCGCATTCGTGCAGCTCTCAGGCCGATCATGTTGTGTGCAGTACGCTGACCAGGCGGACACCTCGAACAGATGTGCTGGCAGGCTCCATGACGCGTTCGGCTCAAACATGTGATCGTGCAGCACAAAATTGCGAGCGTACGCCCAGTAGTTAGGGATTTCCCGCTCGTCGTGATAACCCATGACATCGTGAGGGGACGAGGGTGAGCATACTGGGCTCGGACCGGGCAGACAGCCGCGCCGCCCCTTCTCGGCCTCAGCGATAAATCCATGCATCCTGCCGCCGGCAGTCTCAGCGGCAGCAGATTTTTCGCCATGCGGACCGCCGCCGTTGACATCATGCGCATCGTGATAAGGCTTCACACAACCGCCGGCCCGCGGGTCAGGATCGCATACGGCAGGCACACCGCTTTCCATCGGGAATCCTTCGGCGCCGGGATAGGTGCCGAAATAGCTGTCGAACGAGCGATTCTCCTGCATGATGATGATCACGTGCCTGATTTTGTGAATGCCGGAGGCTGGTGATTGATTCGACTCCGCAGCCGCGGCGACGCTTAACACCAGAACCGAAACGAATAGTGCTGTTGTTGTTCGGCAAAGGGAAAATGGCGGATGGCTGGATTCACTCACGATTGTTTCTCCTCTCCATCAGCGGTGTCAGGTTCAGCTGACCGAGCCCGGTCAGATGCAGCGCAGTCGGAGTGCCTGGGACAGCACACAATGTACATCCTTCGCTGCAAATCGGCAGCCGCGACAACCAGCCGCGTAGACGATTTCAACTCGGGCTCATTCTCCTGATAAATCGAAGCATCTCGAGGTGGGGGCTGCAGCGCGAGGAGCACTGGCAATCGTGCGCTCCCCGGCGCCCTACGATTGGCCTGGTTTTCAATTCTCTTAGGGTTAACGGTAGGGATGCTTTCCGCAACTTCCTTCCCCATATTTGCTGGACAGGTTTGCGGGGCTCACAGAACGCTCGGCCGACGCGTTAGCGCCGGTTAAGGTAGTTTTCACCGGGACGTCCGCTTCGTAATTGTCGAAGAGGAAAAGCACGATGTTCCCAACCCCAGCTGCTGGCTTACCTGAACCACCTCGGGTGACTGCTTCGTATGACGGGTTTAGACTCCTGTCAGTTTCGGCTCCATCAGAGGTTGCGGTGAAGAATCTCTGCCAGGTGACGTTCCCTCTTCTTCTCTCGGGCGCTGTCGCCGTCGGCCTTTTTGCCCAGCGTTCATTCCGGCAGTATCCATCGGTCGAGTATGGCGAGGCGGTTCCTCTCCCCGCTGACTGGGGCAATCCTGGCGAGTGGACCTTTGCCCGCCTGATGTTTCCTCCCGGCCCGCTGGACGGCTACCGAGGCCGCTTTGACGGCCCGTGGCAAGAGGGGCTTTCGCTCTGGACTCAGGACTATCCTCGCGCCGACCGATCCTTCGCCAGTGCCGTTCGGCGCCTCACGCGCGTGGATGCCCGCTCTGTCGAGCAGCCCGTCAACCTGGATGACGGCGATGAGGTCTACAACTACCCGTGGCTTTACGCGGTGCAGGTGGGTGAATGGGGATTAACACAGGTGCAGGCGAAGAAGCTTCGCGACTACCTGCTGCGCGGAGGCTTTTTTATGGCAGACGACTGCCATGGTTCGGCGGAGCAGGCCTATTTCGAGAAAACAATGAAGATGGTTTTTCCTGACCGCGAACTCGTCGATATCCCCAGCAATGATCCCATCTTTCACACGCTCTTCGACCTGGATAACCGATGGCAGATCCCCGGCGCGGAACACCTGGCCACCGGTCATAAGAAGGATGGCTACGTAGCGCACTGGAAAGGAATTTATGACGATAAAGGCCGCATCATGGTTGCGTTTTCTCTCAACTCCGACATTGGCGACTCATGGGAGTTTCTCGATGACCCGCGCTATCCGGTCCGGTTTTCCGTGCTCGGCATGAAGATCGGAGTGGATTACGTGCTGTACGCAATGACCCACTAGGGCACACGAAGCTCGTGTTGCCCGGCCGCGCCGGCGGTCCGGTCACGCGTACCGGAACAAAGCCTTGAAGCCGTAATCCATGTGCTGCTGCATGTGACAGTGAAACAGCGAAAGCCCCGGCTGATCGGCCGTCAGGTCGACGGAAACACGTCCGTAGTACGGCACAACGACCGTGTCCTTGATGACTCCGGCGGTCTTCTTGCCGTTGACCTCGGTGAGTTCCCATAAATGCCGGTGCAGGTGTACGGGATGCGCATCGTCGGTGCGGTTCCGCATCACCAACCGGTAGCGCGTGCCCTGCTGCAGGACAAATTCGCGTTCATGCGGATAAGGCTTGCCGTTCACCAGCCACGCATTGAACTTGCCCGCTCCCCCGGGGATCTTGTCGAAGAGCATCTCGATCGTCTGCTGCGGAGCCGGTGAGGAAACACTGGCGTCGCCGAAGATGGTGTAATCCCACGGAGTCTTCGGCGGATCGATCCACCGCGGCGGCCCGTTCTGTCCGGCATACTCGACCACCACGCCCATCCCTGCTTCGCGGATAGGCTTCTCGGTCGAGCCCAGAATCCAGACACCGGGGTGATCCATCTCGACCACGGCATCGATCCGTTCCGCTGCGCCGACGAAGATGGAATCGACCAGCTGCGGCCTGGGTACAGGATTGCCGTCCATCGCGATCACCTTCATCCTGTGTCCGGCGAGGGCGACGCGCCGGTTCTCAATGGCGCTGGCATTCAGAAAGTGCAGCAGGAGCTGCTGCTTTTCGCGGACGCGGATCGGCTCGCCTGATCCCAGAGCCTTGTCGTTGATGGAGTAAGTCATGGAACCGACCTCGAGCCCGTCAGGATCGGTGTTGAGCACCGCCGGTTTTTCGAGGAGCGGACCATTGTGCGTATCGTCATCGTCGTCCTCCATCGTGGCGGTGAAGAACGGCTCCCAGTCGCGCAGGCAGAGAAAGTGCTCCTGGTCATAGCGGCCGGGATTGTCCGATCCTTCGACATAGACGAAGCCAAACTGTCCGGTATACGCGCCTTTGTGAAGGTCCCCCATGGCCATGGCGTGCGAGTGATACCAGCGGCTCCCAGCTGGACGGGGCATCAGCTGGAAGCGAGCGCGGCCGCGGGGCGGGATGAGGGGCGAGCCTTCCTCCTCGGTGCCATCGACCTCGGGCGGAATGAGCATGCCGTGCCAGTGCACCAGCTCGGGAGTATCGGTGTGATTCACGACTTCCACGGTGACGGCTTTATCCTCGTGCATGCGGAGGACCGGTCCGGGTGCCGTGCCGTTATAGCCGATGGTGGAGAGGATGTGCGAGCGGTCGAGTTCCACCGTGACAGGCTGAATGTGCAGCGTGTAATCCGCTGGTGCCGCTGCTGTTGCATCCGCCGTGGCTGCTTGTCCGAGAAGCGGCAGGCGTGCCGTGCCCGCCTGGAGCAGGGCCATGCCGCTGAGCCGAAGGAGATCGCGCCTGTTCACGAAAGCTGAGTTGCCCTGGCCAGCCATGCTGTGCCAGCATCGTCTCACGCTCGAACGGCGGCGACAAGAATAGCGGCGGAAGCGGTGTGCAACTTTCCGGCTTCTGCCTGGTCTAACGGGCATCACGTTTCCGGTACTCGCCCCAGGCTCCGGAGGCTTACCATGAAGCTGTGGCACGCGACCCTGTTTACAACGGCGGTCGCAGTCGGCTGCCTTGCCGCAGGAGCCTTCCAGCGGGTGGCCGATTACGGCTTCGGATCGGACGAGTCCCCCGCCAACGCCAAAGCGGAATTTTATTGGTCGCGTCTGGCCTATAACACGGGCATGCAAAGCTCGCTCGGCTATACGCACCACCGATGGTGGTTTCCCACCTGGTCGCGCGATTATCCGAAAGCCGACCGTCAGTTTCTGATGGCTATGCATCGGCTTAGCCGCATCGACGGCCGGCCGACGGAGCAGGTCGTCACCCTCGACTCCGACGAGATTTTCAACTACCCGTGGGTCTACGCCGTTCAGGTGCAGACGTGGAGCTTCACCGATCAGCAGGCAAAGAGGCTGCGCGAGTATCTGCTGAAGGGCGGCTTTCTCATGGTGGACGATTTTCACGGCACCGAAGACTGGGAAAGCTTTATGAATGGTCTGCGCCAGGTTCTCCCCGATCGTCCCGTGGAGGACCTGCAGAGTGGCGACGAAATCTTTCACACCCTTTACGACGTCGACGACAAAATGCAGATTCCCGGCGAACAGTTTGTATGGACCGGGCGCACGTACGAGAAAGACGGCTACCAGCCAAAATGGCGCGCCATCCGCGATGACAAAGGACGCATTGTTGTGGCGATCTGCCACAACATGCATCTCGGAGACGCCTGGGAATGGGCTGACGATCCCAATTATCCGGAGACCTTCGCATCCATGGCGTTTCGCGTTGGGCTCGATTACATCATCTACGGCATGACGCACTAAATCGCCCGGCTCTCCGGTTATGGAAGACGGACCGCCTCCGGGCTCCGCACGACAGCAAGCTTAAAAACTGCGGCCAATGTTCCAGCTCTTGTTCAGGTATCCGAGTCCGGTGTTCGCGAAAGGGCAGTTGGTTCTGCTCGGCAGATGGCCCGCGTGGCTGCTGCCCGTATTCATCCTGATGGCTTCTCTGGTTCTGGCCCTGCTGATTCGGCGCAGAATGCCCCGTTCCGTCCCGCTCCTGCGGAGTTGGCGTGCGTGGGCGCTCTGGGCCATGCAGGTGGTGTTGCTGGCGCTTCTGCTCACTCTGCTTTGGCGGCCCGCGATTTCAGTCGCGGAGCTGAGCTCGCGCCAAAACATCATCGCCATTGTCGTCGACGACTCGCGCAGCATGGCCATCGTGGACAGCAACGGCAAGACGCGTGAGGCGGCGGCCCTGGCCGCTCTCAACGGAGGCCTTCTCGCTGACCTGAACAAGCGCTTTCAGACGCGCATCTATCGCCTGGACAGGGCAGTCACCCCGCTTAAGGAGGGTCAGCAGGTTGTCCCGAACGCCGCCGCGACCCATATCGGCGATGGGTTGAAGCAGCTTGCCGCAGAAACTTCAGACTTGCCCGTGGGAGCCGTCCTTCTGCTCACCGACGGAGCCGATAACGCAGAAGGAGTGGTGAACCCCGGGGTGGATGCTGACGCATTGCAGGCGTTGCGCGATCGCAGATTGCCAGTCCACGTTATCGGGTTCGGCAAGCAGGAACCGGACCATGATGTTGAAATCGAGGACGTCAGCGTTCCCGTCAGCGCCGTTGCCAACACGCGCGCCGCTTCCACGGTGAGCTTCACGCAACACGGCTACACGGGGCAAAAAGCTACGATTGCGATTCGCGACGGGCAGAAGATTCTCGCAAGCCGCGAAGTGACCCTCGCGCCCGCCGGCCAGATTCAGACAGAGCCTTTCTTCTTTGGCATCGGCGAGGCCGGTGCGAAGGATCTCCGCTTCAGCATCGATCCGCTTACCGGCGAAGAAAATGCGGCCAACAATGCCATGACCCGCCCGGTGCTGGTGACGAGCCAGAAACGGCGGATTCTCTACATCGAAGGCGAGCCGCGATGGGAGTACAAATTCATCCGCCGCGCCGAGGACGAGGATGCATCGGTGCAGCTGGTATCGATGCTTCGGACCAGCGAGAACAAGATCTACCGTCAGGGCATCAGCGACCCAGCTGAACTGGCAGACGGTTTCCCGTCGCATGCCGAAGACCTGTTTGGGTACTCGGGGATCATCATCGGCTCCGTGGATGCCGATTACTTCACCCCGGAGCAGCAGGAATTATTGCGGGAGTATGTCGACAGCCGCGGCGGAGGCATTCTCTTCCTGGGAGGCCGTTCGTCGCTGAGCGAGGGAGGATGGTCCTCGTCCAAACTGAATGAACTGCTGCCAACTTCGCTGCCTTCAGAGCGCAACAGCTTTCATCGCGATCCGGCGACCGTAACGCTGACGGAGACCGGCGCAGACTCTCCGATTACGCGACTGCTGGAAGATCGGTCAAAAAACGCCGAGCGCTGGACAAGGCTGACCTACCTGGCCGATTATCAAAACCCCGGATCTCCCCGTCCGGGAGCCACGGTTTTGGTCAATATGAACGTGCATCGTCGCACGCTGCCGCTCCTCATCACACAGAATTACGGCCATGGACGGACGGCGATTCTGGCGACGGGGGGAACATGGCGCTGGCAGATGGCCGAACCTCTGGGCGATACCTCGCACGACCTCTTCTGGCAGCAGCTCTTGCGCTGGCTGGTCGCGGAGAGCCCCGACCCGGTGACGGCTTCAACCCCCGCGCGAGTTCTGAGCGACGAAGGCCGGGTGCAGCTGACGGCGATGGTGCGCAACCGGCAGTTTCAGCCCGCCGCCAACGCGCACGTCACGGCTCACATCACCGGCCCCGATGCGACGGATGCCACGGTCGACCTGGTTCCTTCTCCCGACATGCCGGGAAAGTATCTGACCACGTGGACCGCCGACAGCCCCGGAACCTACCTTGCGGAGATCACCGCAGATTCCGACGGCTCCTCATCCGAAGAGATCGGCCGTGATGTTGTGCTGTTTCGCCGCGAAGACGGCATCGCGGAAAGCTTCCATACGTCGCAGAACCGGCAGTTGCTGGAACAGCTCGCGTCCGATACGGGAGGCCGGTACTGGAATCCTTCGCAACTGAGGAATTTGCCGCGCGACATTTCGTATTCGGAAGCGGGTATTTCCGTTCGCAGCACCAAAGAACTCTGGAACCTCCCGGTCGTCTTTACTCTGCTGCTGCTTTTGCCCGTGGCCGAATGGCTGCTGCGCCGCCGGTGGGGTATCGTATGAGGCGCGCCTGGGTACTAGGAGCTGTTTGCGCGCTCGCGATGCAGGCGCACGCTGCCGCCTATTACGTCATTGTGGCCGGCCTAGGCGGCGAGCCTGACTACGACCAGCGATTCACCGCGGCGGCCAACGAACTCGACAGAGTCTTCAAAGCTGAGGGGCCGACCGCTCACGTGTCTACGCTGACTGGCGCGCAGTCCACCGCAGCGCAGATACGCCAGGCAATGGACGCAATCGCGCGCGACGCAAAGCCGGAGGATCAGTTTGTGCTCATCCTCATCGGACACGGTTCGTTCGACGGCGAGAGATACAAATTCAATCTGGTGGGCCCGGACGTGAGTGCGGATGAAATTGCCTCAATGTGCAATCGCATTGCGGCTCAGCGGCAGCTGATCGTTGATGCGAGCAGCGCCAGTGGAGGGGCAATTGCCTCTCTGGAGCGGCCTGGGCGAGCAGTGATTGCCGCGACCAAATCCGGCACCGAGAAGAATGCCACCGTGTTCGCGCGCTATTGGGTTGAAGCTTTGCAGGATCCCGCTGCCGACACGGACAAGAGTGACTCGGTGAGCGCGCTTGAGGCCTTTAGCTACGCCACCAAGAAGACCGCGAACTTCTACGACTCCCAGAAGCGTCTGGCTACCGAGCACGCCGTCTTTGAAGACAGCGGTGACGGGCAGCCGGTGCGCGAAGCCGGTAATCGGGAGGGCCGGCTCCTGTCGAGCTTCGTCATCGTTCACCTCGGCGCAAGCCGGCAGGCGGCGAATGACACCCGCAAGCGCACCTTGTTGTTCAGGAAGGAAGTTCTGGAAGAGAAGATCGACACGCTGAAGTACCAGAAGGCCGCAATGGATCCCGCGGAGTACAAAAAGCAGCTGACGAGTGCCCTTGTAGAACTGGCGCGCGTGCAGCAGGAGCTGGATAAATGAAAGCCGCGGCGGTGGTTCCTCTGTGCGCGCTGATGTGCGCGCGGGCCGCCTGTGCCGCTGTGCCCACCGATTGCTGGAAGCTGCATAAAGATGGTCATCGCGCCGAAGCCGCCGCCTGCTTTGAACGCCTGGCCCACAGTTCCAGTGCATACCAGCGTGCTGAAGGTTTCTGGGGAATGGAGCAGTGGGACGACGCGAACGCGCAATTCCGCCTCGCGACGCAGCAGCCGAACAACAAGCCTCTGTACAAGGTGCGCTGGGGCATGCTGCTGCACGAACGCTTCAACGATGGCGATGCAGCGGGACTCTTCCGCGAAGCGCTGGAGAAGGATTCAGCGAACGCGCAGGCATACATGGGCCTCGCAATGGTCTCAGCGGGCCGGTTCGATGCCACTGCTGCCGAATACGCGGAGAAAGCGGTTCAGCTCGATCCGAAACTGGAGGACGCCCATGAATTGCTGGCGGACCTCGCTCTAGCCAATGATGATCCGGATCTCGCCGCGGCAGAAGCAGACAAGGCGATCCAACTCGCCGCGGACGCGATGGACGCGATGGCCATCCATGCCGCGGTGGAGCTGATCGCAGACCGGTCGCCGCAGCCATGGCTCGCGAAAATCCAGGCTGTCAATTCAGCCTATGGCGAGGCGTACGCCCGCATCGCTCACCAACTCGAGCTGCATTACCGATTCCAGGATGCAGTGGAGTACTACCGCAAGGCGATCGCCGCCGATCCCCATTTATGGTCCGCGCATTCGGCTCTCGGCATTGCTCTGATGCGACTGGGTGAGCAGGACGAGCCTTATCGCGAACTTGAACTGAGCTACAACCACGAGTACCGCGATGCCGCGACGGTGAACAGCTTGCGCCTGCTGGATAGTTACAAGAACTTCGAAACGTTTCGCGATGGCATGACGACCCTCAGACTCAACAAATCCGAGGCGGACGTGCTGCGGCCCTACATGCAGCCGGAGCTGCACGCCATCCTTGCGGCGTATGAAAAGAAGTACCAGACCAAGCTGCCCGGTCCCGTGCAGGTGGAGGTTTATCCGAATCACGAGGACTTCGCTGTGCGCACCACAGGAATGCCGGGACTCGGCGCGCTGGGGGTCACGTTCGGGCAGGTTGTCGCGATGGACAGCCCTTCGGCGCGCAAGCCCGGAGACTTCAACTGGGGATCGACATTGTGGCATGAGATGAGCCACGTCTTCATTCTGTCGATTACCAATGGACGCGTGCCGCGCTGGTTCACCGAAGGACTGGCCGTGCACGAGGAAGGCCAACGCTCAGCCGAGTGGAAGAATCGTCCGTCGCCTGAGGTGCTGGTCGCGATTCGCGATAAGAAGCTGTTGCCCGTTACCCGCCTCGACCGCGGGTTTGTCTATCCGGATTACCCGACCCAGGTATTCGTTTCCTACTTTCAGGCGGGCAGTATCTGCGATTTCATCCAGGAGAAGTGGGGTGCTGTCAAGCTCCTCGCCATGGCTCATTCGTTCGCGGCTCACAAGTCCACGGCGCAGGTCGTGCAGCAGGATCTGGGGCTTGCCCCGGGCGAATTCGACCGGCAATACCTCGCGTGGATCGAGAGGCAGTATGGTGCGCAAGCGGCGCACTTCGACGAGTGGCGCGAAAAGCTGAAAGCAGTAGCGAAGGCGGCAGAGCAGCACCAGTACGACTTGGTTCTGAAGGACGGGCCCGCTGCGCTCGCCCTGTATCCGGAATACGTTGGCGACGCGAACGTTTATGAATTGATGGCCGACGCCTACGCCGCCAGAAACGATCGCGCGTCTGAGGCGCGAATCCTCGCACAGTACGAGCAGCAGGGCGGTGAGAACCCCGCAGTCCTCAAGCGGCTGGCTTCACTCGAGACAGCCGCAGGAGAGCAAGCCGAGGCTGCGGCCACACTGGAGCGCGTGAACTATATCTACCCGGTAAAGAACGAGGATCTGCATCGGAAGCTCGGCGAGTTGCTGTACGCGCGGAAAGAGTACGACCGCGCGGTCCGGGAGTACACGGCCCTGATTGCGTCGAATCCCATCGACAAAGTCGGTGCCGAATTCGATTTGGCCCAGGCATACCTTGCAGCCGGAGAGAAGGATAAAGCCCAGGAGAGCGTGTTGGCGGCGCTGGAAATGGCTCCCGGGTATCGCCCGGCCCAGAAGCTGCTGCTCGATCTGCAGCAACCCGCGAACAAGACCAACTGATGAGGAACGGAATCCATGGTATCGATTGCCAGCCTTGATCGTGATGCGATGCGACTGCAGCAGCGCATCGAGCGTTTTCACGCGGTTCGCGAGGGCATCCTCGAGCAGGTCCGCGAGGTGATCGTCGCGCAGGATGAAGTGCTCGATCAGGTGCTGATCGGCATCTTTGTCGGCGGCCATTGTCTGATGACCGGACTGCCCGGCACGGCCAAAACCCTGATGGTTCGCACGCTCGCGGAGGCTCTTGGCCTGGAGTTCCGGCGGATTCAGTTCACGCCCGACCTGATGCCGTCCGATATCACCGGAACCGACATCATCGAAGAGGACATCTCAACTGGCCACCGCAAGTGGAGCTTCGTCGAGGGGCCCATCTTCGCGAATATCCTGCTGGCCGACGAGATTAACCGCACGCCTCCGAAAACGCAGTCGGCGCTGCTCGAGGCGATGCAGGAACATTCATGCACGGTGCGCGGTCATCTGCACCGCCTTCCGTCTCCGTTCTTCGTGCTGGCCACACAGAACCCGATCGAACTCGAGGGCACATACCCGCTCCCGGAAGCACAACTGGATCGCTTTCTGCTGAACACCACCCTCGACTATCTCAGTGCTGACGACGAGATGAAGGTGCTCGACCTCACGACTACGACACGAACAGCACGGGTTGAGCCGGTGACCTCGGCCGAAGAGATCCTCGATTTTCAGGAACTCGTGCGCATGGTGCCGATTGCCGATACATTGGCGCGATATGTGATTGACCTGGTGCGTGCCACACGGCCGAAGAACCCCACCGCTCCGCCGTTTGTGAAGCAATATGTCAACTACGGCGGAAGCATTCGCGCGGCGCAGTTTATCGTCCTTGCGGCCAAGGCCGGCGCACTCGCGCGCAAGCGCTATCACGTGACTTATGACGACATCACTTCGGTCGTGGCGCCGATTCTGCGGCACAGGCTTCTCCTGAATTTCCATGCGGAGTCGGACCGGATCGACGCTGATGAAATCGTGACGCGGCTCATCGCCCACGTGCCGCGCCCAGGGGAGAGCTGATGGAGCAGAGATTCCTCGATCCCACGGTATTGGCAGGTATCTCCTCGCTGGACCTGCTCGCAAAGACGGTCGTGGACGGCTTTGTCGCCGGCCTGCATCGCTCGCCGGATTTTGGCTTCAGCCAGGAATTCGCCGAGTACCGGGCCTACGTGCCCGGAGACGACCTGCGCCACGTGGACTGGAATCTCTTCGCTCGCACCGAGCGCTGCTATCTCAAACGCTACCGCGGCGAAACCAATACGCAGATCACCATTCTGCTCGACGCCAGCAACTCCATGCAGTACGCATCCGGCCGGGTAAGCAAGATCGACTACGCACGCTTCCTCGCCGCATCTTTGTTCTATCTCGCAATTCGCAGACAGCGCGATGCGGCAGGTCTCATCGTGTTTGATGACGATGTTCGGGGCTACATCCGGCCTTCGACGCGTCCAGGCCAGCTTGCACGGCTGTTTGCCGGACTCGAACGCGCAGAACCGCGCGCGAAGACCGACTTTACTTCAGCGCTCAACCATTTTCAGAATTTCCTGCATCGCCGCGGCATCGCCATCATCATCTCCGATTTCTACGAAGATCCAGCCGCGGTCGTGCGCGCCATCGAGCCCCTGCGATTCCGCGGACATGAAGTGGTTCTGTTTCATGTTCTCGACCCGCAGGAGATCCGCCCCACGCTCAATTCTTCGGCGATCCTGATCGATCTCGAGACGGATCGCAGGATGGAGGTGATTCCCGAATACGCACAGACCACCTATCGCGCAAAAATCGACGCTCACATCGACGCACTTCGCACTCGAGCGCGCGGATGCGGCATCGATTATCAGCTGCTCGCCACGGATCAGCCTCTTGACGCGGTGCTGCGCGAGTATCTCTATCGCAGACAGGCAGGCAACTGATGGGCTTCCTTGCGCCATGGTTTCTCGCCGGGGTCGCCGCCCTCGGCATACCTGTCTATGTGCATCTGCTGCGCCACAATGTGCGGCCACCCCGCCCCGTCAGCTCGCTCATGTTCTTCGAGCGCGGGACGCAGAGTTCCACCCGCCATCGCCGGCTGAAACATCTCCTGCTGCTCACGCTTCGATGCGCACTGATTCTGCTGGTGGTCCTTGCCTTCGCCAATCCCTTCCTGCGCAGGTCCTCGACTTCCGCCAGCGGGCGGCTGCTTCTCATCGCGCTCGATCGTTCCTTCAGCATGCGGGCCGGCACGCGCTTTGCTGACGCAAAGCAACAGGCCCTCGCGCTGCTAGCGGCGAAAGCGCCTGCTCAAAAGGCGCAGATTATCGCATTGGGGGGTCAGGTAGAGGTCCTCTCGCAGCCACTTGCAGATCAGGCGCAGCTGCGCTCCGCCATCAATGGCATTTCGCCGGGAGACGGCCATGGTGACTTCGGTGAACTGGCCCGTGTCGTCCGCTCGCTGACGGAGGAGGCGCGCACACCAGGCGATCTCCACGTCTTCAGCGACATGCAGCGGTCAGCCATGCCGCCGAACATCGTTGATGCCACCCTGCCGGGCAATATCAGGCTCTTCCTGCACGCTGTCGCCACCGCTCCGGGGTCGCCAAACTGGGCGATTCAGACGATTGAGCCGCCGGTGGAACTCTCGGATCCAAAGAACCCTGTTCGCTCGCGAGTGCGCGCCGTCGTGACTGGATTCAATACTCCCGCTGCGAGCAAAACCGTTTCGCTCATCGTAAACGGCGCAACCATCGCGACCCGAAAGGTCGATGTACCGGCGAACGGACGCGCAACCCTGGAGTTTGCGCCGCTGCCTGTTGCCTACGGCTGGAGCCGTTGCGAAGTGCGCGTCGAGGCTGCGGATGGCTTCCCTGCCGACGATGCCAGCCTCTTCGCTGTCCAGCGCTCCGATCCGCAGCGAGTTCTCTTCGTACACGCCGCAGGCGATAACCGCTCGCCACTCTATTTCAGTAACGCTCTCGACTCCGCGGCGCAGGCCTCTTATTCCGTGCAGTCAATTGTCGCCGAGCAAACGACCGATCTGGATCCCTCCAGGTACGCCTTCGTGGTGCTTTCGGATACCGCAACCCTTCCTTCGATCTTTGAGCATGCCCTGGCGCAGTATGTTCAGGACGGAGGCGGCGTCCTGATCGCACTCGGGCCGTCGTCCGCGCGTTCAGGGCACATCCCGCTATGGGCTGGAGGCATCAGGACTCTGCGTCAGGACAAGGCGGATCCCATGACCGTCGGCCAGGTCGATTTCAGCTACCCTGCCCTCGAGCAGCCGCAGCCAGTGCGGGATGAGGGCGGCTGGGATGAAACCAAATTCCTGTATTCCGCCGTCGTTGCACCCGGGCCGGCCCGCGTAGCGATGAGGCTCAGCGACGGGACTCCACTCCTGATCGACAGACCCATGGGTCAGGGACGGGTTGTGCTGTTCGCCTCAGGCTTCGATAACCTGACCAACGACCTGCCGCTGCACCCCGTCTTTGTAGCTTTTGTTGATCGTGCTGCTCGGTACCTTTCCGGCACAGGCGAATTCGGAGGATCCCGACTGGTGGATTCGTTTATCCAGCTTCGGTCAGGAATGCAGCCGGTGGGCCAGTCAACACCGGCCGAGGTCATCGACCCGGACGGTCACCGACCCCTGTCGCTCAGCGACGCGCGGAATCTGCAAAGCTTTCGATTGCAGCGTGTAGGATTCTACCGAGTCCGAGCCGCGAACGGACACGACTTCCTCATTGGCGTCAATCCCGACCGGCGTGAATCCGACCTGGAGCCGCTTTCGCCGAATGCGCTTGCGCTGTGGGCTGGCACCTCCGGGAAGCAGCCGGGGGAAGCGGCGGATACCCTGACCCCGGGCGCCGAGAAACAACATGTCAGCCTCTGGTGGTGGATGATGCTGCTTGCACTGGCAGCCACCATCGCCGAAACGGTGCTGGCCAGCCGGTACATGGGCACACAACGGGATGAGTTATGAGTCACCTCAGCGAGCTCGATGGTTACATTGTCCGCCTGCAGCAAAGGCTGCGACTGGCAGCGTGGTTGCGAGGTGCAGCCGTATTCACAGCTTCGGCTCTCGGCGCGACGATCCTGCTCGTGCTTCTGCTGAATCATTTCGCTTTCCCCATTCAGGGAGTGCTCTGGGGGCGGGCCGCACTCTTCCTGGCGTTGCTCGCGGCCGGGGCGCTCGGAATCGTGGTCCCACTGAGGCGCCTTACGCGAGCCCGTGCCGTTCGCAAGGCCGAAGCAGCCAATCCTGATCTCGAGCAGCGCCTGACCACGTTCTACGAGACGCAGGCCAAAGCCGCGAGTCCATTCCTCGAACTTCTCGCCGCTGACACGCTGGCCCGCGCACAACACACGCCACCGGCGGTGCTGGTCCCGGAAACACGGATCTTCGCCATGAGCGGAGCGGCACTGGGATGTCTGGCGGTACTGATCTGGCTCATCGCAGCCAGGCCCGGCTATATGGGCTATGGCGCTTCCCTCCTCTGGACCGGCCCCAGGACAAACGCACCGCCGCTCTATGCTCTGACGGTTACACCCGGCGACGCGACGGTGCGGCGCAACCGCGATCAACTGGTTACAGCCCACGTCACCGGCATGCAGCCCGACCGCGTGCAGATTTTCGCGCATTACCAGAGCGCGTCTGGGTGGGACCACGCGCTGATGCAGGTCCCGCCCGAAACACATGCCGCCGCGAACTGGCAGTTCGTCTTCGCCGGCTTACCAGAAGACGCTGAATATTATGTTGTCGCCGGCCCTCTTGTTTCCCCTCACTACAAGCTGCGCGTCATCGATCTGCCGTCGATCAAGTCCATCGCTGTGACCTACCACTATCCAAAGTGGACGGGCATGAAATCAGTCAACGAGCAATCCGGAGACCTGCGCGCCATCGAGGGCACCGATGCGATGATCCAGGTGCAGACCGATCGTCCTCTCAGGGACGGGCTGCTCAAACTGAACGATGGACAAACGATTCGACTGACGGGCGGACAAGGGAATCAATATGAGGGCACCATTCACATGGAGGAAGATGGCGCCTACCACCTCGCCGCCAGCCAGGAAGGCCAGGAAGTCCGCCTTTCCGAGGATTACTTCATCGCGACAAATAAAGCCGCCCCCCCGGAGGTCTCCGTCAGCCGGCCCAGCGGAGATTATCGCGCCAGTCCCATCGAGGAGATTACGGTCGGCGTCAAAGCTGCAGATGCTTTCGGCCTGAAAGATATGCATCTGCATTATTCCGTGAATGGCGGGCCGGATCACGACGTCAGTCTTCTGAAAGCCCCCGGCACAAAGGAAGCCGAGGGCTCATCGATGCTGCCGCTCGAGAATTTCAAAGTACAGCCAGGCGATCTGGTCAGCGTCTATGCCACGGCGCGCGATGCTCACGCGGAGTCAAAAACCGATATTAGCTTCATCCAGGTTGACCCATTCGAGCGGGAGTTCTCCCAGTCGCAACAAAGCGGCGGTGGCGGCGGCGGGGGCGGCGGTGGAATGAACAACCAAACCGATATTTCCCGGCGCGAAAAAGAACTGATCGCCGCCACCTGGAAGGAGCAGAACAATACAACAACGACGGCGAAGGACGCAGCAGCGGCCGGACAGTTTCTGTCCGGTGCGCAGGACAAGCTTCGCGATCAGGTCCTCGCTCTTTGCGCGCGCATGCAGAGCCGCGATCTGTCGGAAGCGAATCAGGAATTCACCGATTTCGATAAGGACATGCAACAGGCAGCTGCGGCGATGTCTCCTTCCGCTGAGAAGCTTCGCAGCATGCGCTGGAAAGATGCATTGCCCCTCGAGCAAAAGGCGCTTCAGGCATTGCTCCGTGCAGAGGCGACCTTCCGGAAAATCCAGGTCGCCTTCGGACAACAGGGCGGAGGCGGCGGGGGAGGAAATACCGGGCGGGATCTCGCCAGCCTCTTTGATCTGGAACTCGATACGGAGAAGAATCAGTACGAAACGGCACAGACCGCTCCGCCTGCAGACCAGCATCGCAAGGATGTAGAAGACGCGCTTGCAAAGCTCGATGCACTCGCCCGCCGGCAGCAGGACCTCGCGAACCAGCAACAGACGCCGCAGCAGAAGTTCCAGGAGCGCTGGCAGCAGGAGATGCTCCGCCGGGAAGCCGAACAGTTGCAGCGCCAACTGGAGCAGCTGGCGAACAGCCGACAGCAAAATGCTGACGGATCATCCCCGCAGTCGGCCACTGGCCAGCAGAACGGCTCCTCGCAGGGCTCTGCAAGCGAGACCGGCGGTCAGCGATCGAGCCGGCAGTCAGAGGCGCAGAATGCAGCGCAGTCCGCGAATCAGCGCATTCAGGAGGCTCTGAACCAGCTACGCTCTGCAACAAGCGCTCTGAGGCGCGGACGAGGCCAGCAAACCAGAGACGCTGCACAAGGGGCGGCGGAGCAACTGCGGCAGGCAGCGAATGCACTGGCCGGCGCGCAGCAACAAATGGCTTCGGGGAAGCTGCAGTCACTGACCAGCGAAGCCGGGCGTCTCCGCGAGGAAGAGCGAAGACAGGCTGAAAAGTTCAACAGGCTGGGCCGCCCGTCATCCGACTCGGAGATGTTCGACGAGAACAGCATGATCGCCCGGCTCCGCGAGCGCGACCGCCTGGCCGCCGACCGGCAGCAGCTCTCGAACGATCTCTCCGACCTGCAGAAGCAGCTTCGCGATGCGGCTCGTGAGCTGGGTCCGAACCAGCCCACAGCGGCGGGAAAAGTCCGCGATGCGCTGAACGGCCTGGACGCCTCCGATCTGAATACGCGGGTGCAAAGGAGCGCAGACTGGCTGCGTCGAGGAATCAATCCGAATGCCAACGGCACGGAAAATGAGATTGCCGGTGGCCTGCAGACTCTTCACCAGCAACTCCAGCAGGCGGAGGGAGCGATTGGCAAAGATGCCGGCAGGGAGAAGAGCAGCCAGTCTCTGCCCGGCCAGAACGACCAGTCTGCGGCGCTGAACCAGATCGAGCGTCTACGCCAACAATTGCAGGCCATGGCCGACTCACGCGCCGGGAACGGCAGATCGGGCAGGCCCGATCCGAATGGGCAGCCCGGCAATCAGCAACCCGGTGCTGCGAACGCTGAGCGTTCTGCGCAGAATGGTTCAGAGCGATGGCAGAGTGGCACCCTGAACCGGCAAGGCGGCAATGCTCAAGAGCCGCAGGGTGGAAACCAGGCAGGCACGGATACTCGCAGAGCAGGGCAGATGAGCGGAGATATCCGTCAGAGCGGCGGAGGCGCGGCGGACGGGACGGTCTGGGGCAACATCAATACCGGCGACAATCAGTATGGTCAGCCTCCGCAATGGGCGGTGCCAAACAACGGATCCGGGAACCCCGCCGACACGGAGCGCACGATTGAGCAGGGCTTGCGCGAGTTGCACCACCTTCGCCAAGGCCTTCAGAGCGATCCCGAAGCAGCGAAGGAAATCGATGAACTGGCGCGGAAGATGCGCGCTCTTGATCCGAAGCGCTTCCTTGGCAATCCCGCTTTGGTCGAGCAACTGCACGAAGAAGTACTCAGCGCAGTGGATCGTCTGGAGTTGCAGGTCGAGCGGCAGGCTGCTGCGAATCAGCCGCGAACGGGAAAGCCGTATGTTGTTCCGCGTGGATATGAGGATTCAGTCGCCGATTACTACCGCCGCCTGAGCAGAAATTCGCAGGTCCAACCACCCGGCGTAAAGAAGTGAATGCTCCGCAATACACACGCACGAACCTGGAGATGTCGCGGCAGCCAGCGGTGCTCAATGACCAGCTAACCTGGAGAAGCTAGTCAAACTGCGCCATGTTGATGTCCATGGTGTTAGCGCTCGCCGTTCTTCAGCAGTTCGTCCCAGGTTACGGCCTGCCGGGTCCGTCCCGCCATCCGCCCCAGCATGGCGCTCAGGGCGCTTTGCACGCCGTCTGCCGCCTGGTTGTGGAACTTGCCCGACGTGATGCTTTCGATGAACGCCCGGTCCTTCTGCCGATCGGCGAACTGGAGATTGTCGGTGAATGCCCCGTTTGAGGCAAACTGCGCGCTCGCCGCTCCGGGCCCCGCAGTCCTGTTATCGCTCCAGGTTCATGCCTTGTCTCCCACAATGCGGACGGGGCCCGAGTAAGGCGCCTCCGCGATTCCCGTCTCGCCGAAGATTTGCTCCGTCACGTTGAACCATAGCAAGCAACCGGCGGAATACCCGCTTCACCATTCTCTGACTCAGCGGCGTTCCAGTTCCGGTCATGAAGATCAGATCACCTGCGCGGGAGCAGTTCCCCTCTGCCCGTCTCCTGCTTCTCTCTCAGGGTCTGAAGCGCATTGAGGTACAGCTCTCGAGTTTCGCGACTGCCGATTAAGCATCCGTCGCTGTCAGCGAGGCGGCGTTCCGAGTCGTCCGCCAGACTCGGATGCAACGGCTCCGTGCGAGATCCGAACTGTCCATTACGATAGGAGCCACGCATAGGAGGGATATCGATGAGGAGAAACAACGGATGTTGGGCGATAGTTCTGGCCATCACTATCGCTGTGAGCTGCGTTTGTGCTGCGCGCGGCGAACAGCATGTGGGTCCATCGGCCGCCTGGCAGGTGAGACTCCACGAGGCACTGCCACTTCTCGGACACCGTGACTGGGTTTTAATTGTAGATTCCGCGTACCCTCTGCAGAACTCGCCGGGCATTGAGACGGTCGAAACCGGAGCGCCACTGGCAGACGTCCTCCGGCTGGTCCTGGATGAGGTTGTTCACTCCATCCATGTCCGCCCGGCAGTTTACCTGGACGCCGAGCTTCCCTTCGTTCCCGAACAGGATGCGCCTGGCGTCTCACGATATCGGAACGACCTGAAAACCATCCTGGGCACACGGTCGGTAAGCAGCCTGCCCCATGAGGAATTGCTGCGCAAAGTGGAGGACGTCAGCAGAAGCTATAAGGTGCTTATTCTGAAAACCAGAGAGACTATCCCCTACACATCCGTTTTCCTGCAACTCAACTGCAAGTACTGGAGCGATGATGCAGAGGCTCGTCTGCGCGCA
>Ga0070714_100000989_pt1 | contig 20303 bp, 13 predicted proteins | sample LARL83metaG_FD_65450 | JGI IMG/M metagenome (GOLD analysis project Ga0070714, IMG submission 65450) | Corn, switchgrass and miscanthus rhizosphere microbial communities from Kellogg Biological Station, Michigan, USA - LAR L8-3 metaG | ecosystem: Host-associated > Plants > Roots > Rhizosphere ... | reverse complement strand
CTGTCGGCACTGTGATCCGGCGGCGCCGACGGTGAGGGCGCCGGGGCCGGAGTAGGCGCCGGTGCCGGCGCTTGCGCGACTTGCGGTGGCGCGTGATGACAGGCCGACAGCATCGTCGAAACGGCGAGCAGCGCCGCGGGGGCGAGGCTCTTGCGGGACATAGGACAGCGCTCCTGTAGGGTGAGGGCTTGACGGGTGTTGAATGGGACCCAATCTATTTCATGGGACGAGTGACGCAACGAGACATCACACCAAGCGCGCGAACACTTCTTTGTGATCGGGGGTGGCGAAGACCGACGGATGTCCGGCGGATGCGCGCGATGGCTACCGCGACGCGAGATAGCGCCGGTACGGCTCTCCGAACACGATGACGTGGAAATGCGCCGGATGATGTTCCTCCGTCGCGTCGACCACCCGCTCCGATTCCAGCGTCAGCAGCGCGTGGCGCAGCCACGTGAGGCATTTGCCTTGTGGACGGTGCAGGTCCAACGCAATGCCCGCCGGATGCACCGACAAGGGCGAGCTGTTCGCCGGCTGCCGCCGCGTCGGACGAACGGCGCTCGTGATCTCGAGTGGCGCGCCGCATGCTTGATGATATTGGCCGGCCAAGCGCTCGATGAACATCCGCGTGGTGGGCGTGACGTACGGATAGCTCACGCGATGCAGCGTGTAGTGACCGTTGGGCTTGAGCCGCACCAGGTCACCGTCGCGAACCGCCCGCCGTATGTCGGACGCGCTCCGGTAGAGATCGAGATCGTGGTGCCGGGCGTATGCGTAGGCGTATTGGACGCCCGCGTGCGTCCCGTGCAGTGACTGGGCTCGGCTGGTATTCGAGGAGATGCCCAACAGGACGACGGCGAGCGCAACGACGAGGCGGAGACGGCTGCGAGGCATGAAACGTGGTGGTGGGACGACAGGCGAACGCTCGAGGGACCGGCGGTTGACGAACGACATCCGTCTTGCGTTGCGCGACGAAAGGAGCGGTAAGGTAAGGAGCCCGATCGGATCGCGCCAGACGGCGGACGATGCCCAACGGACGCGATGCAGGAGAGAGAACGATGGAGCGTGATTCGGACGAACGGCGCGAGCACATTGGCGACGCAGCGCGGGGACGCGAGTCGCGCACTCGCCGCGATGGGCGGACGCGGCCCCGAAGCGGCCCGTCGAGACTCGACGAGGCGCGGTCGGTGCCGGTGTCGGTCGAGCCGCGAACGGCGCTCTGGACGCACGCCGCGCCGCCGCTTGCGTTGGGCGACGTGCGATCGCGCGCGCACGCCCAGGCCGCGATGGCCGCGCTCTTCGGCGCGCCCGACACCCGTCGCTTTGCCGTGCGATACTGGGACGGCACCGTCGAGCAGCCGATCTCTGCTGACGCGCCGCCGGCGGCGTTCACGCTCGTGATCCCTTCGCCCGGCGCGCTCCGCCGCACCTTCCTCGCGCCGTCGGAGTTGCACCTCGGCGAAGCGTACGTTCGCGGCGACATCGACGTCGAGGGCAACCTGGAGGCGGCCGTCGAGGTGGGCGACACGATCCGCACGCAACTCGCCTCGCCGGCAACGCTGCTCCACGCCGTGCGCGAACTGTTGGCGCTGCCGCGCGACCACGCGCCGGAGAAAGCGCACGAGCGTCGGCCCGGCCTCTCGCACACAGGCTGGCGTCATTCGCGGCGCCGCGACCGTGCTGCCGTTCGCTCCCACTACGACGTCGGCAATGAGTTCTATTCGCTCTGGCTCGACCGCGACCTGGTGTACTCGTGCGCGTATTTCGTCACCGGCGCCGAAGACATCGACGCCGCGCAGCACGCCAAGCTCGATCTCTTGTGCCGCAAGCTGCGGCTCAAGCCCGGTGAACGTTTGCTCGACATCGGCTGCGGATGGGGCGGACTCATCCGTCACGCCGCGCGAAACTATGGTGTCGACGCCCTCGGCATCACGTTGAGCGAGCGTCAGGCATCGCTGGCGCGCGAACGGATCCGCGAAGAGGGGCTCGAGGGGCGCTGCCGTGTCGAGGTGCGCGACTATCGCGAGTTGCCCGACGGCAATGCGTTCGACAAGGTCGTGAGCGTCGGGATGTTCGAGCACGTCGGCCGCTCGCGGCAAGCCGAGTACTTCCGGACGGCCGCCCGCCTAACCAAGCCGGGGGGCCTCTTCTTGAACCACGGCATCGTGCGCGCGGAGATGGCGAGCGGCGTGCTCACGCTCGCGAAACGAGCGCTCTGGCGGCAGGGCGCCTTCATCCAGCGCTATGTGTTCCCCGATGGCGAGCTCGTACCGCTCGAAACCGCGGTGCGCTGCGGTGAGCGCGCGGGCCTCGAGGCGCGCGACGTCGAATCCCTGCGCGAGCACTATGTGCTCACGCTCCGCCACTGGGTTCGGCGCCTCGAGCACGCGCGCGACGCGGCCGTCGCCCTCGTGGGCGAACAGGCGTACCGCGTTTGGCGCCTCTACATGTCGGCATCGGCGAACGCGTTTGCCGCCGGCCGCATCGGACTGGCGCAGGTGTTGTTCGCGAAACCCGACGCCCGCGGTCGCGTGACCCTGCCACGCACGCGCGCCGACATCTACGCGCCCCGCACGGCCGCGCTGCGCATGGTGCCGCGCGCGCCGCGCCCCGCCTAACGCGCACCGCATCCGGCGCTCGGGGGTGACTAAGATTTCGCGAAGAAGCAGGCGCGGCCGCACCGCTGTGTCTGGCGCAGGTATATTTGTGGCTTCACACCAGCGTTCCACTTCACAGGCGCTCGCGCGTGAACACCCAGACCCCTTCGGCGATGCGGCCGCCGATCCTCTCCTTGATCGTTCCCGTCTACAACGGAGCCGCGCAGCTGCCCGCGGCCCTCGACCAGTTGCGCTCGTTCCTGCGCTCCCGGCCGTATTCGTGGGAATTGATCCTTGTCGATGACCACAGCGACGATGGCGTCGCCCGTGCGCTCGACGACTTCGCCCTCGAAGCACCGTGCGTCACCGTGATGCACAACGCGCGCAACATGGGCAAGGGCTACTCCGTCTCGCGCGCCATGCGCGCCGCACGCGGCTTGTATCGCGTGTTTACAGACGCGGACCTGGCGTACCCCACCACGGAGATTGACAAGATCGTCGGTGCGCTGCAGGGCGGCGCCGATGTCGCCGTTGCCTGCCGCGTGCTCCCCGACTCGCGCTACCTTATGAGCCCGAGTTTCTTCTCCTATCTGTACACGCGCCACATCATAAGCCGCTTCTTCAACGCGCTCGTCCGATGGACCCTGATTCCGCGCGTCCGCGATACGCAGGCTGGTCTCAAAGGCTTCACCGCCGCCGCGGCAGAGCTCGTCTTCCCGCGCGTCACCATTCCCCGGTTCGGATTCGACGTCGAAGCGCTGTTCATCGCGCGCAAGTTCGGCCTAACGATTCAGCAGGTCGCCGTCAACTTCCGCTATGATGACGAACCCACCACCGTTCGCTTCGTGAAGGATGCCGCCGACATGGCGCGCGACCTGGCTCGCATCCGGACGAACGAGTGGCGGAGGCGCTACGACTGACGCGCATCGTCTGATCATCAATGCGGACGATTTCGGGTACACACGACGTGTAACGGAAGGCATCCTCGAGGCGCACCGCGCGCGCGTGGTCTCATCCACGACGCTGCTTGCCAACATGCCCGCCTTCGACGACGCCGTTCGAGCGGTGCGCGACGGTGACGCGACACTCGGCGTGGGCGTGCACATCAATTTGGTGCAGGGCCGTCCGTTGGCGCGCGTGCGTACGCTGGTCGATGAGCGCACCGGGGCGTTTCATCGGCTGCCGGCGCTCGTCGCGAGGGCGCTCGTTGGGCGCATTGACCCCGATGAAGTGGGAGCCGAGTGCGACGCGCAGATCGCTGCGCTGCGCGCTGCCGGTGTGAATATCACGCACGTCGACAGCCACATGCACACGCATGCCATTCCCGCGCTCTGGCACCCGATCGCCGCCGCCGCGGTGCGCGCAGGGATTCACGCGATGCGCTGGCCGGCCGAGTCGTTTCAGAACACGCCGCTCGAGCCGTCGCGGCTCGCGACGAACGTGCTCGTTGCGCTCAGTTGGGCGGCGATTCGTCGGAGCGCGGCACCGATCCGCTATCCGGATCATTTCATCGGCATCTCCCTGCAGGGCGGGCGCGACGTCGAGCGGAACCTGCTGCGCGCGCTCGATAACCTCGCGCCCGGCACAACCGAGCTCATGGTTCATCCGGGCCACAGCGATGCCGAGCTCGCGTCGATGGACAACTATACCTGGCAGCGGGAGAACGAATTGGCGGCGCTCATGTCGCCGGCCGTCCGTGAACGGCTCGCGCGCGGCGACATCGAGCTCGTGCACTTCGGGTCGTTGCAGTGATGGCGGCGCATCCGGTGGCGACGACCGGCCGCGTCCGCCATTGACGAAGTCGGGCCGCTCCGGCAGTCTTGGCGCATGATGCGCGAGCATCACCTCCCCATCGGGCGAACCGCCCGCTTCTACACGTTGGGCGACCCGCAGCGCGCGCCGAGCGAGGTGTGGTTCGTGTTGCACGGGTATGGCCAGCTCGCGTCGCGGTTCCTGCGGCACTTCGAGGTGCTGAACGATGGGCGCAGGCTCATTGTCGCTCCCGAGGCGCTGTCGCGGTTCTATCTGGACACGGTGACGGGCAGCCACACGCACTCGCCGGTCGGCGCGTCGTGGATGACGCGCGAGGATCGGCTGAGCGAGATCGACGATTATATCGAGTATCTGGACGCGCTCGCCGACCAGATTCGTCGCGATGTCGGAGGCAAGTTGCCGCGGGTGGTGACGTTGGGTTTCTCGCAGGGTGTGGCGACGGCGTGTCGGTGGGTAACGCAGGGGCAGGTCGTGACCGATCGGCTGATCATGTGGGGCGGTCTCATTCCGCACGATCTCGATCTGTCGACGCTCGCCGCGCCGCCCGGCGGCCGGGCCGGCGACATCGTCATTGTGGTTGGCGCGGAGGACGGTCTCGTCACGAGCGCGGCGGTGGCCGAGCAAGGGGAGCGTATAGCGCGTGAATCGATCGTCGCGCGCACGATCACGTTTGCCGGCGGCCACCGTCTGGACGACGAGACGCTGGCCGCGCTCGCGGCGAGTCCGGCCGCGGTGTAGCAGCGCGCTAGGGTGGCGCGGGCTGCCTAACGGGAACGATCGGGTCGATCCGGTCGGCGGCGGCGATCAATGAGTCGCACACGTGATCCCCGGTGCCAAGCACTCGGCCTGCCAAAGAACGGCTCACTCGGTCGAATAAGAGGCTGTCGCTGCGACGAGCATATGCCGTATCAAGTGCGGATCTTAGTCGTATCGAGGTCTCAGCTTGGCCTAACGTACGGGAGACACGCTCAGCCTCGCACAAGATCTGTTGTTCTACTTCGGCCGGGTCCGGTGCCGTGAGCTGCTCGCGTACCAGCAAAATGAATCGGTCTGCGGCGTGAGGATACTGCGCGACGCTACTTGGCACCGGTGAACGCGAGTTGTGCGCCGGACGCTGGCAAGCGCCCGGCGCAACGAACGCGATGACCATGGTGAGCTTGCGGGCTCCTTGGATCATCCTCATCGCTCACTGGCGCTCGAACAATACCGGCAGTATGGCTGGCACGAAGCCGACGTGAAAAATCCATGTCAAGGCGTCGAGCGTGCCGGTGAGCGTCGTATGATCCCCGTTCCATACGAGTCGATAAGATGTCCCGGGATTCCCACCGAGTCTCAGTGAGTCGAGTCCAAACGTGCTCACCGTATAAAGAGACGTGTTTACCGCTGCACTTAGACGTCCGAACTCACGACTGAAAGAAAGCCGTAAAGTTCCGGCGGGAAGCGGCACCGCCCCCGGATGGGCCACTGTACCGCTAAGATGTTGATCATCGCCGAAAAAGCCTTCGGCATATGATGCGACGTAAGTGAAACTGAATGGATCCTCAGTCGGAGCGGGATTGACGACTACCACTGCGGCTTCTGCATGTCGTTGCATTCGCGTTGCCACTATGGATGCGCCGCCAGACCTAACGCCCACAGCCCGCGCCCCCATTGGCCCTGTCCCGTTGACAGACACGACGGACGGCGTACTCGTCGTCCACGTCACGGATCGCCCGCCTAACGTGTCGCCGAAAGCATTCAACGCAATTGCCGACAGATTCCCGCTGGCGCCGACCTGCAGCGTCAATGAACTCGGCCGCATCGCGAGGCTCGAGACCGCGCAGGCACGATACACATCTTCGAGGCCCGACCGAATCTCCGCCCGTGACTGCGGCTGCAAGAAATAGCTTTCGATCACCTCGTGAAGAATGATTCCAGTTGGCCTGAAGACCGTCTCAAGCGATGGATTGTCGAGCAACTGATGCGACAGGTCAGTATCAATTGGCGGCCATTCATTGTCGATCATCGGAACAACATCACCACGTACGACAATCGGTGCGATGTAGTGTTCATCGAGTTCCCAACGACGGCTCGTGGGCGAGGCGAGTGAAACCAGACCGATGCACGTTGAGTCTCGCGCTGCGTCGAACTCTGCTGTCACCGAATGGAGCCGATGAATGGCCTGGTTTGCCATGAGGTTCCCTTGCGAATGCGGCACAAGGATAACATGGAGACCACCCGACCTCATCTCTTGTATTCGCGACGCGAGGACTGTTGCGTCGACTTCCGCAGCATCGCTGTTGGCAATGATAGCCCACATCTGGCGAACGCACTCCAACAGATCGTGATCGGAGAAGCGTCGATAGCTCGAGTCTGAAGTGCACGCTGCCATAAAGGCTCCAAAGCCATTTGCTCCGAGGTAGCCGAACGCGAGCCTCGAGGCGAACAGCGACACGCAATGTGCGCGCTGCTCTTCCGGAGTTGGACGTTGCTCGCTGTAGGTTCGGTTGTAAAAGAGTCTTACCTGGAAGCGCTGACGGTCTTGAAACAATGGAATCTCCGACGCGATAGCTCGCAGTTCCAACTGGGTGGCCACGGCTCCCTGCGGACCAAACTGCGGCGTCGCTATTCCATTCACATACAGAAACACCGTCCGTTCCGTACTGTCCGCATTACTCGCGACGTCCAGTCCACGCAGCACTGTCCTCGTTCTCCCTTGCCGCGCGGCACCAATCTTCGCTCCTCCCACGGAATCCACTGTAAACACGTGCCCGGCTAACGCCCCGTCCAATTTCCGTAAGGCCGCCGAGTCTCGAATCGGATCGAACGCCACAAACTCGACGTCCCGCACGTCCTGCATCGCCGAGTCCACGCCGCGCGCCGATGACGCCACGTACGCCGATGCCACGTCCAGGTACGCTTGATATGCCGCAACCGGGTCCGCCGCCGAGAGCACCGCCCGCGCCTGCTGATACAACGGAAGCGCGCCCTTGTTCAGAACAACGCGCCGGTCGGCAGTCACCGTTAGCACGTGCTCCGTATCCGTTATCACCAGTCCCGCCGGGGGCGCCGGCATCCCGTCCACACGCACCATCACGTTCTCGTACCCGGGCGCCGGCGCGAACGCGTAGGGCACCCGCGCCCCGTACGACCACAGCGAGTCGCCGGCGCCCGGCATGCCGCGCACGCCCGGCCCTACGAGCACCGTAAATCGTCGCGGCGGCTTCTCGATCCAAAAGCGGATCACGAGCTCGTCTCCCGCGATCACCACCTCTCCGTTAGGCGAAGCGGGCTGACTCGCCTCGCCGCTCGGGATCACGCGCACATCCACCTGGCCGCCGATCGCGCCATCCACGAGGACACTGGCCCGCACACGCACTGCCGTGTCGCCGGGCGCACGCGGCACGCGCCATACCGCTTCATAGAACGCGCGACCAGCATCGGCGACCCCCGCCGCGCCGATCACGCGCAGCCGCGAGTCACCCGTGCCGCCCGTGTCGATGCGCGCAATGGGATCGCCGACACACACCGTGTCCGCGCGCACACAGATCTCGACGGCAACCGGCCGCGACACGTCCGACGCGCCGGTCGGCATGATCCCGACGCCGAGGGGCGGAAGAAAAACGACGCGCCCCGCGACAGGCGCAGAGGAAACGACATCCTGCCGCGGCCTTCGCACCGGACCCGACACAGGATCCGAACACGCGCCGGCGACCGCGACGATCGCGGCGAAGGAGAGACACCGATGAATGGAATGCATGGCCACCTCGATGAGCGTGGGGGGAAAACGAGCGTACGGTGCTCGCGGCGGTCGATCGACCGCGCGCGAACACCGTACACAGGTCCCACGCTCGTGCCGTCATCGGAGCAGCGGCACGAGGTACCAATTATTGCGGGCTCAACTCCCGGCGTTGATCACGATGTACTTCACGTCGTCCGCCGACATCGCCTTGAGCCACGCGATGAGCGCCGGCATCGCGCTCGCCGGCTGCACACCGGTGGCGCCAACGAGCGACCGCGTCACGTGCAGCGTGTCGCCTTGCTGCGTGTACTGCGCGGTGTACGTGCCGAACGCGCTCGCTTCCGTGAGCGACTTCGGCAGCTGCGCCCTCCAACCGGCCGGCAGCGTCACCACGAAATCCTCGAGCTCCTCGTGCGGCCCCCACACCTTCTCGATATCGATCGGATTCACGCGCGGCCCGCGCTGCTCCAGCCCGGCCACGACGTTAGGCACCGCGAAGTCCCGAATCGGCAGCGTCAGGATCTTCGTCGTACCCGCATCGTTCACCATCTTGCCGTCCGACAACCGCACCGAGATCCGCGGTTTCGCGCTCAGATCGCGGCCATCGAATACATGGAGGCTGTCGCCCTTCGCGCCCTGAATGATCGCATTTGCGATGGCGAGCGTCGCCCGTGCGCGCTGCGTCGAGTCCATTTGCGTCGAGCGCGACATCGAGCTGCGCAATCCATACTGCTGCAGGCCCGTCGCCGTCCGGATCCATTCGCCCTTGAACAGGCCATCCGTGGACAACGCGCCATCGATGTCCACGCGCGACAGGTTGCGCGTGGCCGAATCGGACGGGAACGTGATCTCTTCGCTCGTCCCATCGGGGTGCACCACGAGTCCGAATTCACCCGGCTCGCCGGGCGGTAGCGCGCCGTACGGCGCCAGGTCGGCCGTCAGATCCACGTACGTGTAGGAGCCGTCGGACCGTTTCACCGCCGCGATCATGTGGTCGAACTGGTGCGCGCTCGGCATGGACCGGTCCACGCCGCCGTCGCCGCTCAGTAGCACCGGATAGGCCATCACGCCTAACCGGCGCATCGCGGCGATGAAGAACGTCGCTTTGTCCTTGCAGTCGCCGTATTTGTTCTCGAACATCGATTCCGGTTGGTGCGGCTGATAACCGCCGATGCCTAACGAGAGCGACACGTAGCGGAAGTCCTGCGCCACCCACCGGTGCACCGCGCGAATCGAGTCGTCCAGCGTCTTCGCGTCCTTTACCACCTCGGCGATCTTTGCGTCGATCGCCGGCGTCGTCGCGTACCGATCGCGCGCGAGACTCGCGTACCAGTGCGAGATGTCGCTCCACGAACGCGGCGACGCGATCGTGATCGATTCGCCGTACGACGAATCCGGCGCCAACGGCTCCGGCTCGGGCTTCGGGATGTCCTTCGTCGCCCAGGTGATCACCCGCCGGCCGTTCGACACGTGCTCCACGCGCGCGAACGACAGGTGATGCTCCTCGATCCGCGGCGTGTAGCTGGCCGGCACATCGATGATGTACCGCGACCGCCGCGTGAAGACGCCCGTCTGCACGCTCCACGACGTCAGGAAATCGCCCGGTATGAGTGGATTCAGCGTCTCCGTCGTCACGCTGTAATCGATCAGCGTCCCCGGCGCCACGCCGCCTAACGTAACTCGATGCAGCTTCAGGTCCGAGTACACCGGCGCGTCCAACGACACCGGCGCCAATGACTCCTGCTCGTGCGTCGGTTTGGCACTCACCACCTCGCCGTTCGGCTTGAGCACGCGGATCCAATTGATCGTCAGCTTCTCGCGTCCGCTCGAGTAGCTGAACGTGTGCTCGCCCCACTGCTCGGCGGCCTCCTGCGTCAGGATTTGCACCACCTGGCGATACGTCGTCGTGAGCCGCCCATCCGGCTCGATCTTCACCACGCCGTCATCGAGCAGCAGCACGTACGGCTCGTCGGTGTGCGAGCCCGCCGGCACAGCGAGCGAATAGATGGAATCGCTCGTGACCGACGGATCGCCGGCCGGCGTGATGCGCGGCGCCTGCGCGCCCGCGGTGAGAGCGACGACAGACACGGCGGCAACGGCAACCAGCACACGCATAGACAGGGACCAGCGCTCGATGAGGGAAGGGAACACAACCACCATTCTCGATTGACGGCGGGCTCGGCAAGGGCGTCACATGCGCCCGCGCCGGCCCGTCACCGGCTCGCGCCTAACTGTGGGAAAAGGGAAACCTGCACGACGTTCCGCTCATCGAGATACGTGCGGGCCGCCTCGCGCACCGCCGCCGGCGTCAACCCGCGGATCTCCGACGTGAACGCGGGAATGTCGTCCAGGTTCCACTTGTTGTACAGGTAGCTGTGCAGGATCGTTAGCCAGAAACCGTTCTGCGTGAGCCCCGTCTCCCGCTCGCGCAGCTCGGTTTCGCGAACCTTCTCGATATCCGCCGCCGTCGGTCCATAAGTCTTGATCGAATCGAGTTCCGCGTGCGCAGCACGCACGAGCTCGTTCACCCGATCCGGCGCCGAGCCGAACGTGATCGCGATTTCATAGCGCGGCCGCGGATACTGCGCCGGAGTCGCGATCACATTCACGCCGTACGTCCCGCCCAGCTTCTCGCGGAGCCGCTGACGGAGCCGAATCTGCAGCACGTCCTCGAGCGCTTGCAGCTCGTACACCGAATGCCGCGAAAAGGCGAGCGGACCGCTGTAGATGAGGTCTGTGTTGCTCTTGGGTTCGGCGCCGCGATGCACCTCTCGATGAATCGCACCGCGCGCGAAGTCGATGCCCGCGTCGCGCCACGTCTCGTGCCTCGCCGACGACGGCAACCCGCCAATGTACTCCTCGACGAGCGGCTTGAGCGTCGTCGTATCGATGTTGCCGACGAACATGAAAGTGAAGTCGCTCGCATTGGCGAAACGTGCGCGATAGAAGGCCAGCGACGCATCAAGATTCATTTGCGCCGTCGTCGCGCTCGTGAACGGCGCCAGCCGCGGATTGTGCCGGTAGAGCGTGGCCTCGATCGTGTCCGAGAAGGCCGCCCCCGGGCTCGCGTTGCGGTTGGCGAGGAGTTCACGCATGCGCGTCTGGTACGCGGTGAAGGCCGACGTGTCCGCGCGAGGCGACGTGAAGTACAGGTAGACGAGCTGCAGCATCGTTTCCGCATCGCGCGGCGACCCGCTGCCCGTGATCCCCTGTTCATACGAGCTGACGTACGGCCCAACGGCCACCGTTTTGCCGGCGAGCGCCTTGTCCAGCTCGGTCGCGTTGAACGCGCCGACACCGCCCGCAAATACCACGTCGCTCGCCGTCTTCGCCGCCACGAGCACCGAGTCATCCGCCAGCGAAATCCCACCGGGACCGAACGCGCGAAACAACAATTCGTCATCCTTGAATTGCGTCGGCTTGAGCAGCACGTGGGCGCCATTGGACAACGTCCACTCGATGACGCCGACCGACGGCACCGTCTGCACCGACACGACTCGGCCCGGCGTTGGAGCCCGGGCGACCAGCGGCGCGTTCGCCACCGAGTCCACGTATGCGATCACCGGCGTCCGCCCGACGCTGTCCGCCAGCGCGGCCAACTGCGCGGCGTTAGGCATCTGCGCGCTGTCCCGGCTGGGTGCGCTGGCGGTGATCACGCGGCTCCGGTTGGACAACCACTCGCTCGCCAGCCGGTTCACTTCGTCCAACGTGATGCCGGGCAGCAGCGCGCGCGTGAGGTCCCATTCCTGCGCCAGGCTCGGAATCGCGATCCCCTCGAGGTAGTTGTCCACGTAATCCGATACGAACACGTCCGAGGACGTCTTGTCGCGTTCGGCGTAGGCCTGCTCCATCCCGCGCAGCATGTTGGCCTTTTCGCGCGCCAGCTCGGTGGCCGTGAACCCATGCTGCTCCACCCGCGCGGCTTCCGTCAAAACCGCGCGCAGGCCGCGCTCGATGCCCCCGTCCTTCACGATCGCCGCCAGCTCGTACACGTCCTTCGAGCGGATGAGCCGACCTTGAATCGACTGCGCGTTCAGGAACGGTGCGTTAGGCCGCTGCGTGATTTCGCCGAGCCGCTCGTCCAGCATGTCATTGTACACCGCGCGCACCAACCCGTCGCGATAATCGCCCACCGTGCTGTCGCGGTGCACCGGTTGCAGATAGTAGAGCGCGACGTTCGACGACGTCGCTTCGGGATCGGTCGCCACCGACACCAGCGTGCTGTCGTGATCGGGCACGGGATACACGGGGCGTTCGCGATGCGTCGCCGGCTCGGGTACCTGGCCGAGATCCGCTTTCACCCATCGCTCCACCTGCGCCTTGTCGAAGTCGCCGACCACCACCACCGCCATGAGATCGGGTCGATACCACTCGTGATAGAACTGCAGCAGCTCGGACCGCGGTGCCGTCGCGATGATGTTCGGATCGCCGATCGGCAGCCGCCGGGCGTAGCGCGAGTTCGCGAACAACACCGGAAACTGCTTGTCGCGAATCCGCTGGCCGGCGCCCTGGCCTAACCGCCACTCCTCCGTCACGACGCGGCGCTCGCGGGCCAGGCCTGTGCTGTCGAACGTCACGCCGTCGGCCCAATCCTCGAGAATCTCTATCCCGCGCTCCAGCAATTTCGCGCTGTCGGTGGGCACCGTGAGCTGATAGACGGTTTCGTCGAAGCTCGTCCCGGCATTGAGGTCCGCGCCGAAACGCACGCCCGTCGACTCCAGGTAGTTCACCAACGCCTGCCGCTCGAAGTGCCTCGTGCCCGCGAACGCCATGTGCTCGATCAGGTGCGCGAGACCGCGCTGCGCGCTGTCCTCGAGGATCGAGCCGGCGTTCACCACCAGGCGCAACTCGGCCCGGTGCTCCGGTTTGTGATTCTCGCGGATGTAATAGTGCATTCCGTTAGGCAGCACCCCGATGGTCACGGCCGGATCGCGCGGGATCGGCGCCGAAAGCGGCGGCGCCTGCGCCGCGGTCGAATCCTGCGCGTTCACAACGCGGGCGCCGCCTGTTCCAACGAGCACCGCCAGAGCGAGCCCGAACGACGTCATGTGAAAACGATGCTCCATGCCGATCTCCGCCGTGAAATGCGCGGCCACGACATGTGCCGCTGTCGCGAAACCTAGTGGCCGGTGTGGCACGCAAGGAGCGCCACGCGTAGCCGCATCATATATTCACACCGACTCGGCGACCGAGCATTCGTTTGCGGCACGATCGCCGACGGTCTGGACGCACCTGCCAAATGGAAGGCGAGCGAATGAGCAGGTCGCTTTTCACGCCACTGCGTGCGCTTGCGCCGTACGCCGAGTCCCTCGTATGGGTCGCGGCGGCCATCTTCGTCGGACGTGCCTCCGAGCTCGTAGCTCACCCGACGGCATTCTTCGTCTTCGGCGCGGCGATCGCCCTGTGCACGTGGCGACGCGGTCGACTCGCCGGTCTCCTCGCCGCGGTGCTCGGCGCCGCCGGCCTCACGTGGCTCGTCCACGTCCCCGGCTTCCACGAAACGCGAAGCATTTGGGGCTTCGTCTCGCGCCTCGTGATGTTCGGGCTCGTCGCCGAGGGCGTCGCCATGCTCCAGCGATCGCGCGATGCCGCTCGTGTACGCGAAGCAGAGCTCGCACGCATGGCGAATGAAGCCGCGGCCGATCGAGAGAGCGCGGTTCTTCTTGCACGGCGGCGCCAGGAGGCGCTCGCGGTCCTGGATACGTTGCTCGCCTCGTCGCCGGTGGGCTTCGCGTACGTCGATCGCGAACTGAACTGCGTTCTCGTCAATCGCGTCCTCGCCGAAATGCACGGCGTAGCCGCGGATTCGTTCGTTGGGCGACCGCTGCGCGACGTGCTGCCCCTGCTCGCGTCGCGCCTCGAATCCACGCTGGAGCACGTGGCCCAGTCCGGCCAACCGGTGGTCGGGTTCGAGATCACCGACGTCCGCCCCTCGGGATACGGCCGTCCGACGGCGTGGCTCGTCAGCGCCTATCCCGTTAGGACAAGGGATGACCGGTTGTTGGGCACGGGCATCGCCGTCGTCGACATCAGCGAACGGAAGCAGCTCGAGATTCAACTGAGCCACGCCCAGAAGATGGAAGCCGTTGGACGTCTCGCCGGCGGCATCGCGCACGACTTCAATAACATCCTGACCGCCATCAAGACATACAGCCAGCTGCTACGCGACGGTCTTCCGCCGGACGATGCGCGCGCCATCGACGCGCGCGAGATCCAGAAATCCGCCGATCGAGCGAGCTCGCTCACACGCCAGCTGCTCGCCTTCAGCCGCAAACAACTGCTCCAGCCGCGCGTGATCGACCTCAACGACACCGTTGCCGAGATGGAACGCATGCTCGTGCGACTCATCGGCGAAGACGTCGAGCTCATGATCCGCCTCGCGCCCGAGTCGTGCTGGGTGCGAGCCGATCCCGGACAGGTCGAGCAAGTGCTCATGAACCTCGCCGTCAACGCCCGCGATGCGATGCCGGACGGCGGCGTGCTGCTCATCGAGACCGAGAACGTCGTGCGCACGGGTCACGAGCTCGACGACGGCCTCGAGCTCCCACCGGGCAGTTATGTCTCACTCTCCGTGCGTGACACCGGCGTCGGCATGAGCACAGAAACGCTGGCGCACGTGTTCGAGCCCTTCTTCACCACCAAAGGATTGGGACACGGCACAGGACTCGGCCTCGCAACCGTGTATGGGATCGTGAAGCAGAGCGACGGGGACGTCTGTGTCCGCAGCACGCCGGGACGCGGAACGACGGTGGACATCCGCCTTCCGCGTCTCGAGGTGGGCGACGAGCCAGGCGCGCTGCGGGCGGATGACGCGCCGTACACGCCTAACGGAAACGAGACCGTGCTGCTGGTCGAAGACGACGAGTCGCTGCGCCCGCTCATGCGGCGCGTCCTCGAGGCGCATGGCTACGCCGTGCTCGAGGCCCGCCACGGCAAGGACGCCATTCGCGTTGCCGACGGTCATGGCGGTGCTGTCGATCTGGTCATCACCGATGTCGTGATGCCGGAAATGGGTGGCCGCGAGCTGGCCGAGCGCCTCGCGTCGGCCAGACCGTCGTCCAAGATTCTGTTCGTGTCCGGTTACACGGACGACGTCGTGATTCGCCAAGGCATCCTCGACAAGGGACGCCCGTTCTTACAGAAGCCGTTCACGCCGCAAGAATTGCTAACGAAAGCGCGCGAAGTGTTGCGAGGCTGATCGACCACGAAGCTCGTCACGACCGCGTCACGCGCTGCGCAATTTCTCCGGCGAAAGCAACCAAACGCACAATTCGATCATCCAATTCCAAGAACGACACGAGTGCTTGGCGCGTCGTTCCATTCTCGGCACGTGGAGTCCCAATATCGGACAATCGCCGCGCAAGAGTATCGATTGGCTGTGACGCAACACCTTGGCACTAAACGAGTTCCGCGACGGATGACATTGGCCCGGTACTTTCCTAAGGAAATCCACAGATGGGCTCATCCGTCTCCTCTGACCACGAGCATCGAATGGAAGCTTTAGTCCTCGACTCCGTCGTCCGCGCGCCTCGGCTCACGCCGACGCTCGAGCGCGGGACCCCGGACATCGAGCGCGATCTCGTGGCCCGCGAGCTCGCGCGCCAGTACCAGGTCGTGCGTCCGCTCGGGCGTGGCGGAATGGGCGCCGTTTACCTGGCCCGCGATGTCGCGCTCCATCGTCACGTCGCGCTCAAAGTGCTCCGCAACGACCTCAAGACGCGAGAGGATGCGCGCGAGCGCTTCCGCGCCGAGGCGCGGTTGTCCGCACAGCTCGAGCATCCCGGCATCGTGCCGCTGTACGCGTTCGGTGAGACGTCGCGCATCATGTACATGGCCATGCGCTACGTGCCCGGTGATTCGTTAGGCGACAGCATCCGCGCGCAAGGCCGCATCTCCCCCGAGCAGACGCGCCTCGTCCTCATCCAGATCGCGCGCGCGCTCGACTACGCGCACGGGCAGGGCGTGGTGCACCGCGACCTCAAGCCGGAAAACGTGTTGGTTGATCGCGAGACCGGACGCGCGTTGCTGGCCGACTTCAGCGTCGCGCGGCGCCGGTGGTGGGATCCGCGGCCCAACGAGTTGCGGTGCGCGTTCGGAACGCCGCACTTCATGTCGCCCGAACAGGCGGTTGGTGAAGCGGACCTCGACGGCCGGAGCGATCTCTACGGTCTGGGTGTGCTCGGCTATCTGATGCTCGCCGGACGCCTCCCGTTCACCGGCGAGTCGTTTGCCGAGATCACGGCGAAGCACTTGTTCTCGCCGGTGCCGCCGTTGGCATCCCTCGCCCCGGGTGCGCCGCGCGACCTCGTGCGCGCCGTCGAACGGTGTTTGGAGAAGGATCTCGACAAGCGGTGGCAGCACGGGCGACAGCTCGCCGCATCGCTCGAGCAGGGCAGGAGCCCATTCCGATTCGCCCGAGCCGTGCGCCGGATCTTCGGCGCGGCCCGCCACGCCTAACGCTTCGCGTTAGGCGTGACCGGCCGCGCCGCGCGCGACAGCCGGTCGCGAACGCCCGCCCACGGCGCCGCCTCCGGCGGCGCCTCCACGAACACCACCCGGCACCCCTGAGCGTCGAGCGTATGCAGCGCGTGATACAGTGCCCGCGCGTACGCCGCCGGATCGTTGGGCATCTGCACGGCCAGAGCGAGAGGCGCCTCAAACGGGGCGAGCAGGAGCGCGCCAACCGTCTCGCCACGCGCGGCGTGCTCCGCCGCCGACCGCGCGGCCGTCTCTCGCGATGCATCGTCGAACAGTTCGACGCGCGCGCGCGGCGCGTAGTGCCGGTCCAGCATCCCCGGTGCTCGGCTCGGCGTGACGCCGCCGCCGCGCCTGTCGAGCACGGCGATGTCTAACACACCGATCGCGGCCGCCAGCGCCGGCGCCGCAATCGTGCCCGGTCGCAGGACCACCGGTGTCTCGCCGGACACGTCCACCACTGTCGATTCGATGCCGACCGTCGTTGGGCCGCCATCCACGATGAGATCGACGCGATCGCCCAACGCGCGTGCCACGTGCTCCGCTCGGGTGGGCGAAAGTTCCGTGAATCGATTGGCGCTCGGTGCCGCGATCGGCACGGTCGCTGCCTCGAGAATCGCCCGAGCGACCGGATGCGACGGCACGCGCACGGCCACCGTGTCGAGTCCGGCCGTCACAATGTCGGGCACCAACGATCGCTTCGGAACCACGAGCGTCAGCGGACCGGGCCAGAAGGCGTCGGCCAGGCGCTCCGCGGCTCGAGGCCATTCGCGTGCAACCGCGCGCGCAGCCGAAGCGTTCAACACATGTACGATCAGCGGATCGTACGTTGGGCGCCCTTTCGCGGCGAAAATCCGCGCGACGGCATTCGCGTCCAACGCGTTGGCACCGAGTCCGTACACCGTCTCGGTCGGGAAGGCGACCAACCCCCCGCGACGCAAGATGTCGCCCGCACGCCGCACGATTTCGGCGTCTGGCCGTTCAGGGTCGACCGTGAGGTAGCGCACTTGTTCATCCGTCACGTCGTAGTAATGTAAGACGGGTCGCGTCCCTCCTGTCGCATGACGCCCGCCCTCGTCGTTCGTCTCCCCTGCAGAGAAGCTCCTCGGCCCCATGGCTACGGCGCGCGGCAACTCCACGTTTCTTCGTGGGTATTCGCAGGTAAGATGATCCCGCCGCTCCTTTTCACTCGCGTACGCTATCTCACCGCACTCGGCGCGTTGGTCTTCATCGCCGGCGCGTGCGAACGCATCGCCGTTGGCCCTCAGATCGCCGGCCAGCTGCGAGCCGGACGCGCGTACGCCGAGCGGTTGATCGAGCACCCGCCCGCGCTCATGCAGACCGAGGCCGACACCGAGCACGTGGTCGCACTGGGATACCTCGAGCGACAGCGCCTCGGACTCGGCGGTCCCTTCAGGCTGATCGACTACGCGTTGGGCGATCCTCGCCTCTCGATCGCCATGCGCGATTCCATTGCGTGGGCACTGCTCGCGCGGACCGTCGACGGCAACGCCGACGAGGTGAATCCGATCGCACTCGATTCACTCACCGACAGCGTGTCGCTCGTCTCCGCTCCCGATGGCAACACGCAGTTCGCGCTCATTGAGCGAACGGTACGCGACGCACACGACCCGCGCGCAGGCGAGTTGGCTGTGCGCCTGGCGTACACCCTCGAAGCCGCCGACCATCGGTTGCGGTCGGATGCTCCGCACATCGCCGCGCAGGCCGCGGCGCTGGTCCGTGATCGGGAGCTCGCCAAGCGCGATGTAAACGATTTGCTCCACGCCGCCTGGCGCGACGATGCCGATCCGCTCACGCTTCTCCAGACGTGGCGGCGCCAGCGCCGCTTCCGCGTCGAGCAGCCGCTCATGGAGCGGCTGCCGCCGGATGTCGAGCTCGAGGCGATGCAGCTGACGCCCGACCTGCAGGATGAGCTGCGGAAAGCGCCTCCTGCGACGACGAAATCATCGGACGCCGATACCCTGGCCTCGTTGTTGGGCGTCGCCGCTGGACCACTGGAGCGCTTGGCGCTCGGCCGCGCGCGGCCACCCGAAACACCCGTGGTGGTTGCCATGTGGACGCACCGCGACGAATTGCTGAATGCGTCGGACGACGAGAGCAGCAAGCACAGCGCGAGAATGCGGTTCCTGTATCGGTCGCGCGGCGAAGAGGGTCTTGCCGCCGAGCGCGCGCTGGTGTCGCAGTTGGCCCCCGGCATCGCGGTCGCTCGCACCACGCTCGCTGCGGCTGTCGCGCTGCGAGCCTACGCGCAAGAGACACCATGGTACCCGGGCGATCCCGCACCGACGGATGCGCAGCTCGAGGATCGATACGGCCTCGCGGCCGTGACCTTCGATGGCAGCGTGCCGGCGGCGTGGCGGCCTTACTACCGTGAGATGCTCGGCTCCGCGCTGGCGGATCTCGATCGCGTCCTGCCGTCGCTCGACCTCACGGGATTGCGCATCCACTTTGGCGAGAATCCGCTCAAGGGCGTTGCGCTGGCGTTGCACGATCCAGTGCATCGCGTCATCTACCTTCCGTCCGCAACGAGCGCCGGCACCATCGCGCACGAGGTGGCGCATGATCTCGATTGGCAGGCCGCGGAACGCCGCTACGCAGTTCGCGGCGACTACGCCACCGATCGCGCCGTCCGCGACGCACACGGCGGGCAGCTCGCCGCGTCCCTGCGCGGCCTAACGGCGGCCTCGTTGAGCGCCGTCGATCCCGACGACCGGGACGCGTTGAGCATGCGCCCAACGGAAGTCTTTGCCCGCAGCGTCGACTGGTTCGTCGCCGTGTCGTTGGCCCGCGAAGGGCGGATGAACGGCTACCTCTCGTCGGTGCAGGACGATCTCTTCACCGGCTACGTGACCGTCACGCCCCCTGATGTCACCGGCGAAGCCGGATCGGCGCTCGTGAGCGTGCTCGACGACGTGGCGCCGCCGTCTCGCGCGACGCGCGATTGGTATCTCACGCGTTACGGCCCCGGCCGCGTGCTCACGCCGTACGATCTCGTGCGCCGCGTGCTCGAGGCGCCCGTGGATACCGTCGGCGTGGACAGCATGGAATCGCTCGCGTCGTTAGTCGCGCCGGTGCGCGGCGTGCGGGACTCGGTGATGGCGATCATCGATGGTGGGCAGTGCGGCAACGCAACCGGCGACCGCGATCAGCGCCTCACCGCGGCGCGTCGGCGGCTGGTCGAGCTCGCCGCGCGGGCTCGTGCATCCGGGATCATGCGCGAACGCGGTACGGTCTTGGCGGCGGAAGACGCCTGGCGTTGGGCAATGCTGGCCCCCTACGCCGCCGCGCATGCCGAAGTCGCGACTGGCATGTTAGGCGGATCGATCGAGAGCGCGCTTGCGGACCGCAGCTCGCAGATCGATCTTCTCATGCGCGATAGCGAGCCCACCCCGGGCGCGCTGGCCTGCGCAACCGATTCATCCGCGGACATTCGCTGACGCGATTCGTACCGCCGCCGTCTCCCTCGGCTCTGCGATGACATCCACCGATGTGAACTCGACGAGGGCGCCGTCGCGCTCCGCTGTTTCCTTCGACCAGCAGGTCGACGTCGAGACGCCCGAGCAGGTGGTGCTGTCGTACACGCTCGCCGGTGTCGGCGCACGAGCAGCCGCGGCGATCGTCGACTTCCTCGTGATCAGCTTCATCATTGCCGCGTTCCTCTCCGCGATCTCCCTGTTGCCCAAGTTTGGCTCGCCGGGACCAAAGCCGTCGGCAGA